>Ga0224722_1000533_pt1 | contig 22162 bp, 25 predicted proteins | sample Balambano_FR1_Me_FD_161646 | JGI IMG/M metagenome (GOLD analysis project Ga0224722, IMG submission 161646) | Freshwater sediment microbial communities from Lake Towuti, South Sulawesi, Indonesia - Balambano_FR1_MetaG | ecosystem: Environmental > Aquatic > Freshwater > Lake > Sediment | place... | reverse complement strand
ATATTCATATGTGGAATCTCGCCAACGGCTGCTACGGCTCAACCGTCTACAGCAAGAATGATACGGCGGCTATTCGCTGGGGCGAGGCGCAGGCGGCGGCACATGAAGCGGGCGCGACGATTTACCCGCCAGTGGTGGATGATCTGAATATTTTCTATGCGGCTGATCTGATCGCCAGAGTCGCCAGCGTGATTCGCCGCGTCCAGCCGGACATCATCCTGACGCACCCGCCGCAAGATTATATGGAAGATCACATGAATACCTGCCGCGTTGTGCTGAGTGCGGCGTTTACACGCAACATGCCGAATTATGTGACCGATCCGCCCGCGCCGAGTGCGCCGGGCGATACCGTGATTTACTGTGCCATGCCGCACAGCTTACGGGACGGCTTTCGCCAGCGGGTTCACGCCGGGCAGTACGTGAATATTGAGTCCGTCCTGGCGCAGAAACGTTCGATGCTGGCACACCACAAGAGCCAGAAAGAATGGCTCGACGCGACGCAGGGTATGGACTCGTATCTGGATTATATGGAAGTGGCAAGCGCGGCGGCGGGCAAGCTGTCAGGGCGTTTTGCTTATGCTGAGGGCTGGCGGCGCTATTCCCATCAGGGCTATGCTGCCCGCGAACATGATGTTCTCGCAGAAGCGCTTGGGGCGTTGTGCTGGGTTGATCCCGACTATGAAGACTCACTGAACCAGGTTTAGAGGGTATCTGAATATTCTCGCATGAATGCGATTTGGCGGACGCGCTGGCGCACGTCCCTACACAACAACGGTTCGTGATGTCATTACGTTGCGATTTGGCGGACGCGCTGGCGCACGTCCCTACACAACAACGGTTCGTGATGTCATTATGTTGCGATTTGGCGGACGCGCTGGCGCACGTCCCTACACAACAACGGTTCGTGATGTCATTATGTAGGGATGCCCGACAGGGCATCCGCCGGGTTTCGCTCATTTTCAGATACGCTCTGAGCCTGGTTCAGCGATAAGATAACATTGGGCAGGAATGCCCCCGCGTAAAGGAGAATGTGCCGTGTCTCGCCCGATAAGCAAAGTTGCCCCCGCATGGTGGGATTACACGACGCTTGATCACGCCATCCTTGAAGATGCTGCCCATCTCGATGAGCAGGATATTCAGCAGTTGGCGCGTCCGGGTTTTCAGGTCAGCTTTTACGACACGCTGGAAGATTTCTATCTGGCGGAGGCGCTCGAATATATTCATGCGTGGCAGCAGGCGACGCCGAGCCAGCCCGCCGGCATATGCGGTCCCATCGGACCGACCGAGCAGCTTCCGCTGGTGGCACGGATCGTCAACGCGATTGGCTTGAAACTGCACCACGCGCACTTCTGGGGCATGGATGAGTGGGTGGAAAATGGCAAGCCCGTAGCGCCCACGCACAACCTGTCCTTTATCAAAGCGGATATGGAACTGTGCTTTAATCGGATTCAGCCCGACCTGCGGATGCCGGACGCGAATCTGCATTTTCCGCTGGACGCGGCGGCATACAGCAAGACCTTCGATGAGATTCGCTGTGTCATCATGCAGGGTGGGCAGGGCGAGGTGAAACACTGGGCATTCAACGACCCGCCGCGCCGTGAGGGGCAGTATCAGGATGCGCCGCCTTCCCCGTCGGAATATCGCAGGCTGACGACACGGCAGGTGGATTTGCACCCGATGACGGTCATTCAGAATGCGCGGACATCGGGCGGCGGCTATGTCGCGGCGGTGCCGACGCAGGCAATGACCGTCGGGCCGGTTGAGACGTGGAAAGCGGAGAAGGTCTCGATCTGGCATCCGGGCGTTCACGATAACCCGTTTGGCATTCGCCTGACTGCGCTGATGATCTCGAAAGGCATTGCCGATACATCCGTACCGATGTCGCTGCTTGCCGATCACCCGAACGTCCATTTTCAGTATTATCGCCGCGGGCTTGGCACGGTGGATGCGGAAATGCACTGATGGCAGCGACAGGCTGACGTGATGAAATTGGTTCCACAGGAAAAAAATGGCGTCTCCAATGGCAAAGTGACGCTGCGCGATATTGCGCGGATCGCCAATGTCTCGCCAAGTACCGTTTCCCGCGTCCTCAACAATGACGCCAACGCGCACATGATCAGCGAGGAAACGCGCCTGCGTATTCGCACCCTGGCGACGGAACTCGGCTACCGCCCGAATCCGGTTGCGCGGGCGCTGGCGGGCGGGCATTCGCATCTGATCGGGCTGATCGTCCGCGCCATTGCCGATCCATTTTTCGCCCAACTGATCGAAGAACTGACGAGCTGCGCCCGCGCCCGTGGCTACCAACTGGTGCTGGGGTATATCCACGATGCCGACGAGATCGCGCAGATGAGCAGCATTCTGGATATGCGCCATATAGACGGCGTGATCGTGCTGGGTGAACTCCAGGAAAATGATGAATACGTCCTGCAAAATCTGCTCGAACAGAACCGCTTCATGGTCGGCTTGTGTCGCCATCAAACGGCTTCCTCGCTGATCACTGTGCGAACCGATAACAGCCTTGGAACACACCTGCTGTTCGATCATCTGGTTGCACTCGGACATCGGCGCATTGCCTTTCTCGACGGAAGCTGGCTCGGCGATATTGAACTGCGGCGCAAGACGTATCAGCGCTGCATGGAAGAAAACGGGCTGGCGATTCATCCTGACTGGATTCAGGTGACGATCAACGATGTGGCGGGCGGCTTTGAAGGCATGCAGCGCCTGTTACGCCTGCCCGAACCGCCAAGCGCCGTGATGACCGCTGATGACTCGATGGCAGTTGGCGCGATCAAGGCGGCGCATGAAGCAGGGTATCGCGTGCCGGAGGATATCTCCGTCGTCGGTTTTGATGACATCGAGATCGCGGGTTACACCATTCCCGGACTCACCACGATCCATCAGCCGATTGACCAGCTTGCGGCTTCCGCGATAGACAGTATTCTGGGGCTGATTCATGCCGATGAAGTCCCAACGGAACACAGCACGATTCGCGTCACCCCTACCCTCGTCGTGCGCCAGTCCACAGGGAATGCCTGACGATAATCCTACTGCCGACTCCTCCCTTGACCACGTAAGGTATAATCGTCGCAAGAAGAAAATAGCCTTGAACCTATAACGCAGAATCCCTATGTCATTACCAACCGAGTCACCTGTTCCTTCCCCGTCGCGTCCGTCGCTGGGGCTGCTGCTGTTTGCGATCTTCCCGATCATTGGCTTGATCGCCGCGCTGGGGCTGATGCTGTCCAATCAGGCGTCGAACACGGCGCAGACCATTCCGACGCCCGCCGCCGTCACGCTGCCGCCAATCCCGTCGCCCGCGCCCGTTGTCGGTGCGCCCGTGCTGGATTTTGAACTGGAAAAGCTGAACAGCGGCGGCGAAACCGCCCGCCTGAGCGATTATGCCGGGCGAGTCGTCTTCCTCAATTTTTGGGCGACATGGTGCGAACCGTGCCAGCGCGAACTACCCGCGCTGCAAGCCTTTTCTCAGGAACAGGCGGCACTGGGCGACGACGGCGCGGTTGTGCTGACGGTCAACGGCGGCGAACTTGAATCTGATGTGAATACCTATTTGCGGGCGCATGGCATTACCGACCTGACCGTTTTGCTGGATCGCGGCACGGAGATCACCGAGATGTACGGCGTGTTTCAAATTCCGGTGACGTTCGTGATTGATACCAACGGCAACGTCCGCTACCCGCATTACGGCGAGATCTCGCGAGACGATATAGACGGGTATCTGACGGCACTGGGGGAGGGGTGAGGAAAATAGTTAAAAGTCGAAAGTTAAAAGTAAAGGACAAAAGCGTTACCGGATGTTGGCTTGTATTGAGTGATTATAGCATTGGTGGATGTGCTGAGGTTTGATTCCGCTCCCGCCACCGCGTCTCATCTATCGCCAGTTCGATGAACAGCGCGGCAGACCAGCCGAACATCGGCGTGGCGACCCGCTATCTGCTCGACATAAAGCCATTTTGCGCCGCGATCGGCATTGCTACGCTGTCTCGCAGGGATACTCCCCATGACTTATAGCGAATAAACGATATTCGACGCGCAACTCGTCATTCATCCAATTTCCGGAGCTTGACGCGCATTTTGATTTTAAGGAGCGACATCATCTGGTCAATGCGAACAAAGTCCATCATTTCCTCGTGTTCTTCCGGGGTTAGTTCGCCTTCGCCATTCTTTTCTGCCAGTTCGACAGCGCGATCCTGTAAATAATCCGGCAGTCGATAGGCAATTATCGCTTCGGGCGTCGGGTTCGACGCCAGAAAATCCGTGATTTCGAGAAAGGCAGTGCGTTCAGGCGCGTTCAGCATGGTATGTTCTCCGCTGATTTCTTCGCTTTATTTTATCATGATTGACACGCCGATGTGCGATGGTCCTGCCGACACATCACTCGCATCTAACGTGGAAACTGTTTGAGCCAGGTGGCAGGTTGTTCGTCCCAGAACAGGTCTGTGCGACCGTCCGCTCCCGCCAGCGCGTCTCGTCAATTGCCAGTTCGATGAACAGCGCGGCAGACCAGCCAAACATCGGCGCGGCTTTGGGCGGGCGCTCACCCGTGATCGGGTCATAATACTCGTATATATCGTTGTGCTGCGTCACCAGCGCCAGCGTCTTGCGGCGCAATTCCGCCGCCTGTTCATGCAAGCCGTTCCGTTTCAGCGCTTCGACGACGAAATAATTCATGTTGATCCACACCGGTCCGCGCCACATCTGCGCCCGATCAAATGCGGCGTCTGAGGCGGCGACGGTGGACAGCGGGTGCGGCGTCCAGAAAAGCGACTCGTTCGTCACCTGTTTAGCCAGCCGTTCAGTGATCGGCGCGGGCAGCCGCCCGGTATGCAGCGGCAGCAGGCTTAACGGCGTCAGCGTATTCAGCGGTTTGCCGTCATGCAGCGCTCGAAAAATGCCACTATCATCATCCCACAAATGCGCGATCATCCCGTTCAGGAGTGCATCGCTGGTGACACGAAAACGCTTTGCCGCTTCCGTGTCACCGAGCAGTTCAGCGATTCGCGCCAGGCTGTCAAATTCGATAACCAGATAGCTGTTCAGGTCGGGCGAGACGACGGGCATCCCCTGATCCCACAGCGGGCTGTCATCCAGACCTGATGAAAATGGATGGCGATACTCGCACAGCCCGTCAGCACTGCGGTTGTAGGTCGTCCACCATTCATCCCAGCGCGTCACGGGCTGGTAAATCTCCGCCAGAAAATCGAGGTTGGCGGACTGTTCGTACAGTTTCAGCGCCGCCCATGCCATCAGCGGCGGCTTGGTCACGTCGGCTTCAACGGGCTTGGTCAGGTGGAAGATCAAGCCCTCGTCGTGAATCGCGTCGGGTAACATGCCGTCGTCGCGCTGATGATCGAGGAAAATTCGCAGCTGGTCTTCGGCAAGCTGCGTATCCACATGGCGATATGCCAGCGCGTGAAAGACCTGATCCCACTGCCACACGCCGACATAATGAATTTTTGACGGCAGCAGCGCCTCGCGGGTGAAGTAATAACGGGTGTTGATCAGCCCCGCCCGCATGATCCACCAGGCATATTCGTACTGAGCGCGATATTCGTCCAGCACAGGGGGAATTGCCTCAAACCATGCGTTCCACGCCGCCTTCGCCCGCGCAAACACGGGTTCGCCCGGCAGAATGGCGCGGCGATAGGCGATGCGCGGCGTGATATTCAGAAGCAGCGTATCGCCCGCCTTCGCCTCCACCATGAAGCGGACATGAAACTGCTTGTTGCCGATGGACTCGACGGTATTTTCGACCAGGCGGGCATTGGTGGTATAAGCGGCATTGCGGTTGCCGCGCAGCCACCCGCCGCGAAAATCCCCCGCGCCGCGCTCAGCATAGACGTTGAAGGTTATCCCAAACCTGCCGGCGGGCAGGCGTACCAACAGCGTTTCCGTATCGAGAAACGTCCAGTCGAATGTTCCTGATGGCGTGGTCAAATGAATAACATCGGGATACGTTTCTGCCTCAAGGTCGGTCAGCGGCTGCCCATCCGCGCCGAGAAATGTCCACTCGGAAATGATTGGTACGCGCTTGCGATAATGCCCGACTTCCTCCTCCCATTTTGCCCAGCGTTCGGCGAGGCGGAAATATAACTGATGCCCATGGCGAAACAGCAAAATCCGTGAGCCGCGATCCGTGAACGGGATATTCGTCAGGTCAATGCGGTTATGGAGGGTGTGAGTCATACGAGTTACCGGAAAAAAGTGATGAGTGATGCGTACTGAGAATAGGAATCGTTGCTACAGATTCTAACACTCGCACATAAAGTCTGCCTCACCCGGATGCCTTACACAAACACTCCCTGAGCTATACCATGTTTCCATAGGATCGGTATCGTATGTGCCATGTGAAACGTTGAAATTGCCTGTTCCGCATTGTTCATCGAGAGACTGTTGAATCTGAAGCATCACTGTATTCTGAGACGAAATACGCAAGAGGATAAACATCAGTATTGCCACAAAATACAACATACCCAACATAAAACAACCGGGTTCTAACTTCAATTTGGAGTTTCCCCGATGTTGATATTGTCCATTGTCAGGAAGTTGGACTCGAAGAAGCAAATGATCTGGTTCATCTTGAATATTCGACAGAACATGGTCGAATCATGGTATCCTGTGATGATGATTTTGAACGTTTTCATGCGTACTGGCAGGAAACTGGACGACAACATGCTGGCATCGTGTATTTACGCATGGAAGATCAGTGCCAGTCTATCGGAATTGTAGTGAAAGAAATCTTGTTTCTGGATGAAGCGGCGGTTTATGAAACTGACCTTTACAATCAGATTTGGAGAGCGTAAGGCTAATGGAAAATATCATTATTCCAATCAATCTCATTGAGCGTAAACCGCATTCGGAGAAGTATCGCGTCGTTGGTAAGGGCGTGACCGTCGAATTTTTGTCACGGCTGATTGACGATCCAGACTGGACGGTTGAACGGATTTGCGACAATTATGGGCTGACGCCCGCTGAGGTACACGCGGCTTGGGCATTTTACTACCAGCACCAAACCGAGATTGACCAGCGTATTGCCGAAAGTACACAGGCGTTTCAGGCAGCCTATGATGCTGACTGGGAAAAGCGTGAACGGGTGAACAGGAATAGTAAATCAGGAAACTGATCTCCAATGGCATAACCGCTAAGCAAGTCTAAGCCCTTCATGAGCCTTCCATGAAAAAATCGCCGTCCGCGTCGTTCAAACACAGCAGCATTAACTCAAGCGGACTTGCGTATCGTTTTTATTCGCCGCTACAATGACGACTGGTGTTTACCAAACTTCATGAGGAGCTATCACATGAAATACACAGCACGACTTGGCTTGCTGGCAGTTACGGCAGCGACGGTAATCAGCGGCGCGGCACTGGCACAGGACACAATGGCGGCAGGCGTTCTCGCCGTAGGGCTGGATAACCCCCGCCATATCCTGTACCGTGACGGTGTGATGTATGTCGCGCAGGCAGGCACCGGCGGCGATGAGGAAGTGCGGGGTAACTATGGACCCGCTATGACGGGGCTAACGGCTTCGGTCAGCACGATTGGTGCGGATATGATCGTGACGCCGCTTATCACTGATCTGCCGAGCATTGACGAAGGCGGCGAAGTGCATGGCGCGAGTGGCGTTGAGTGGGGCGCGGATCTGCTGTGGACGGCGGGTGATGCGGCGCCGGGCAGCGAGTGGGTCGTTGGTGCGGACCCGGAAACCGGCGAGATCGTCGTTGATCTCAATGTGTTCGCGGCGGAGGAAGCGCAGAACCCCGACGGCGAAATTATTGACAGCAACCCGGTTGATCTCGCCTACGACGTGATCAACGAGGTGCTGTATATCGCCGACGCGGGCGCGAATACCGTGTGGATGTGGACGGCGGATATGGGCGAAAACCTCGCCGTGTTTGCGACATGGAGCGCGGATGAAAACCCCGTGCCAACATCCGTCGAAACCGACTTTAACGGCAATGTGTGGGTCGGCTTCCTGTCGGGCTTCCCCTTCCCGGAAGGCGGCTCTCGCGTGGAAGTCTATGCCCCGGATGGCACACTGACCGAGACGTATGACGGCTTCACGACGGTCGTTGATGTGCTGTTCGCCAATGATACGGTGTACGCCGTGCAGTTCGGCACGTTTGGCGATATGGGCTGGAATCCGTTCAGCGGTTCGGTGGTGGATGTCCTCAGCGGCGATGTTTACGCTGAAGGCTTGAACCTGCCCTACGGCTTGACGATGGGCGAAGACAGCCTGTGGATTGTGACCAACAGCGCCTATATGGGACCGGGCGCGGGCGTGATCACCACGCTGGAAACGGCGGCAATGATGGGCATGATGCCCGCCGCAACGCCGGAAGCCGGTGGGTAAATATTCTTAACCACAGAGGCACAGAGGACACGGAGGGTAAAGATACACTCCGTGTCCTCTGTGCCTCTGTGGTTTTATTTTCTCGCTTCCTAGTGGTTTGCGTAAATCCAGTTTGCCAAGCTGATTCTTAATCTGAATTTCCCACAGAGACGCAATACTGAAGTATATAATTTCATCTGAATCCGTGACGAGATCACGCACAACTGCCGGGAGATTCTCCGATTCACTATCCAGCCAGATAAAGGCATGGGTATCCAGCAGATAACTCATTCCTCACCCAGCCAGAAGTCATCACCGAGTTCCTCGTCGAAATCCTCACGCATGATCATCGCGCCTCGGTGCATGTCAAGAATGCGCGGCTGGCGTTCAGCTTTTGGCGATTGACGCTGCAAATATGCCATGAGCTGGCGCTTATCCGCATCACTCAACGTCTCAATGACTTCATACAGGGCGTGTAAGTCCGTCATGCGTGTCATTCCTGTTACGCTAACACTCCCTGATTATAAGCTAAAAACCGGGCAGTTTGACTCGCAGCCTATCCCTCAATCTCATGCTCGTCGCGGGGCTGACCGAGATGGGCGCGTTCCTGCTCGATCATCGCCTCATCCAGCTTGACGTACAGCGCCTTCGGTTCGCGCAATGCCTGTCCCTGCGGCAGCGCCCGCTTCTTCCAGCGCCCGATGGCTTTGCTCCCGTCATAGGTCAGCGCCTGATGGCTGCGCGTCGTTTCCTGAAACGTCTCGATGTGCTGCTCGCCAAATAACTGCCCGTCATAGCCGAGATATTCATGCACCTGCTGGGCGGAAAATGGCAAAAACGGCGCGAGCAGGATGTTGAGGTTATCAATCACGCGCAGAATCGTATACACCGCCCGCGCCGCGTCCTGCGGGTCTTCCTTGATCGTCGTCCACGGTTTGCGCCCATCCAGATAGGCGTTGGCTTCGCGTGCGAGCGCCATCGCCGCGAATAATGCTTCGCGCAGGCGCACGGCTTCGATCAGCCCGCCAATTTCGTCAAACCCGGCCTCGGCGCGGGCGATGATGGCGTTATCGGCGTCGGTCAGTTTGTCCACCGTCGGCACACAGCCGTCATAGCGCTTATAGGCAAAACTGAGCATACGATTGACGAGGTTGCCCCATGCCGCCAGCAGTTCGCCGTTAGTGCGGTTGAAAAAGCCATCCCACGCGAAATCCGAGTCGTGCGATTCGGGGAACGTCGCGGCGACGTAATAGCGCAAGGCGTCCGCCTGATAACGCTCCAGGATGTCCGGTGCCCAGATCGCCCAGTTGCGGCTCTTTGAGAACTGCTTGCCTTCGATATTCATGAACTCGTTGGCAGGCACATCGTAGGGCAGGTTCAAGCCCGTCAGGTCATTGTAAATGCCGTCTATGCCCATCAGTTCGGCGGGCCAGATGACGGTGTGAAACGGGATGTTATCCTTGCCGATGAAGTTGTAAATCTCGGCGTCGGGGTTATACCACCACTGTTTCCAGGCGTCGGACTGACCGCTATTCCTCGCCCATTCAATGCTGGCGCTGAAATAGCCGATGACCGCCTCGAACCACACATACAGGCGCTTGTCATCCCAGCCATCCAGCGGCACGGGAATCCCCCAGTCAATATCGCGGGTGATCGGGCGTCCGCGCAAGCCCTCGTTGACGAAATTGCGGCTGAAACGGACGACATTCGGTCGCCAGTGTGGTTCGTGAAAATCGAGATACTTGATCAGCGACGGCGTGAACTTGCTCAGGTCGAGGAAATAATGCTCGGTTTCGCGCACGACCAGTTTGTCTTCGGGATGATTCTTGCTGCGCGGGTTGATGAGCAGCGTCGCGTCAATCAGATTGCCGCAGTTATCGCACTGGTCGCCCCGCGCATTCTCATAGCCGCAGTGATAACATGTCCCCTCCACATAGCGATCCGGCAGGAAGCGGCGTTCCATCTCGCTGTAGAGCAGCTGCTGCGTTTCGGCATACAGAAAGCCGCGATCCAGCAGCAGCCCGAAAATGTCCTGCGACACCCGATAATGATTTTCGGTATCGGTGTGCGTGAACAGATCATAACTGATGCCGAGTTTTTTCTGCGTGAGCAGGAAACGCTCGTGATAATGCTCGAAAATGTCACGGGCTGGCACGCCGCGCTTATCCGCCTCGACTGAAATTGGCGTCCCATGACTGTCCGACCCGCTCACCATCAGCACATGATTCCCCTTGAGACGGTGATAGCGGGCGAAAATATCGGCAGGCAGATACGCGCCCGCCAGATGCCCGACATGCAGATCGCCGTTGGCATAGGGCCACGCGACCGAGACGTGAATGTGTTTTGCCATGAGGACTCCAGTTCCAGTTAAAAGTAGAAAGTTAAAAGTTAAAAGTTAAAAGTAAGTACGGAACACGCTGGTTTCATCTCTTACTTTTAACTTTGCACTTTTAACTTTTAACTCAAACAAAAAAAACCGCCTGCTCTACGAACAGACGGCTTCATCGCGCTCAATCAACCCGCACACAAGGCGCGGCTTACCGCCATCTGTCCTGCTGGTGAAGGATGGTATACATTCGCATCGGGAAAGCGGCGGGAAATGTTTTCATACGCATGAGTATAGGCATGTCAGTGGGTAAAAGTCAAGTTGTGGCGTGGGGGAAGTGGGTAGAGTTGGGGAATACAAAATTACCCCAGTGCGCCGTGGGCTGAAGCCCTACGGCTAAAGCTGCACCTGCTGAAGCAGGCTATAAAATTGTTTCAGCCCCGTTCACGGGGCGCAGTTTTAGCCAGAAGGCTTCAGCCTCTGGCTGGCATACACGCCTACGGCGGCACAACAGGAGAAAACCCCATGTTCCGAAAAATGATCATCGCCGTTGGTTGTGCCTGTTTACTGGTGCAAATTGTAATCGCGCAGGATGCGCCGTCGTTTGAACAGGGATTTCTCTACCGCGACGGCGACCAACTGATGTTCGTCAACCCGTATGTCGAACCGGTGGAAGCCGTGCCGCTGCCAGGGATTGTGGCAGGGATGGAAGATCAATGGGCGTGGTCGCCGGATGGACGGTATTTGATAGGGCTACTGGATGATGGGAATATTGACGGCGGTTTCTCAGTCTATTGCCTAAATCTATACGATTTTGAGGCAAAAATTTGGATTTATGATGATCCTATTGCCTGTGGCGTGGAAGATGCCGCATTCACACAGAATATGAGTCGCGTTGCTTACTCAACAAACGACGGTCTCAGTGGAACTCTCTGGTTGTTCACTCGTGAAACAGGTTTACATGAGTCGCTTTATCATTCAGATGAGGGACAGATTCATTTTCCGCATGGCATCAATCAAATTACATGGTCGCCTACGGAGCAGTACCTAACATTTAGTCGTTACGATATGGTGATGGGCGGAGCGTATAATTTGTTTCAAGTCATGCGATTGTCAACAGGTTTTTATTATGAAGTGTTGTACGACTTTTATGCTTCGTTCTACCCTGTGTGGTCACCAAATGATGAGTGGTTTTTAGCCCAAATTCAAGAAGAGTACGCATACAGTGGTGCCCTGCCGCTTTCCAATCATGAAGGCGACCTTTTCTTGTTTCATGCAGCTGATGGGCAGCGATATCGCCTTACCTTCACACCAGCCGATGCGGAATGGAATATTCATTGGACTGCCGATGGCAGGATTGCCTATCGCACGATGCAGGATGTTACACTCAGTTTGAGTGATGCCATTGCTACTGCTGATTCTCCACCCGAATCTATGGTGACACCAGAACCCTTCACCGATGAAGAATTCATTCAATCGTTAGGCATATGGTCGCCAGGTAATCAATTTCTTGCCCGAATCTTACCGGAAGAGTCCGGTAATCCTGATCGACCTTATTTGCTGTCCGTCGGCGACAATCCGGTAAAAAGTGCGCTGTTTACAACAACCTTGGGTGATAATACGTTGATCGGCTGGCGACCCGCCCCTGCCGAACCCGCACAACCATAGCGGGGAGTGCCTGAGTACACCGCCAGACGTTAAAACGTCCAGCTACGGTAAAGACAAGTCTCTGTCGAGACTGATTTTGAACCTCTTTAGCAGGTTTGTCTTTACCGGAGACGGCGAATTTATTCGCTGGCGCATATTTGAATCGCGGACTCAATCCATTGGACACAGCCGTAGCGCCGCAGCCTGTGAACACGCCGCGAATCACGGTACAGTATCACCAATCATTCGCCAGCGGACAGGGAAACACCATGCAGTACACCAAACTGGGTCGTTCCAATATGGTCGTCAGCCGCATCTGCCTCGGCACGATGCACTTCGGCACGATCACACCCGAAGATGAGTCCTATCGCATTCTGGACAAGGCGCTGGACATGGGCATCAACTTCATAGACACCGCCAACGTCTATGGCAGACGCGCCAGCCTGGGGCGAACGGAAGAGATCATCGGCAACTGGTATCAGCAAGGCAGCGGACGCCGGGACAAGACCGTGCTGGCAACGAAGGTCTACGGCACGATGGTGGATAACCCGCCACCGAATGAGGAGCGCGGGCTTTCGGCATATAAGGTGCGGAAACACGCCGCCGACTCGCTGCGGCGGCTGCAAACCGATCATATTGATCTGTATCAGATTCATCACATTGACGAGCGTATCAGCCTGGAAGAATTCTGGACGACCTTTGACCGCCTGATCAACAACGGTGATGTGCTGTATATGGGAACGAGCAATTTCCCCGGCTGGGGCTTGGCGAAATATCAGATGTATGCTTTGCAGCACGGGATGATGGGATTCATCTCCGAGCAGGCGCAGTATAACCTGTTGAGCCGCTATCCTGAACTGGAAGTATTCCCTGCGGCGCTGGACTTCGGCATCAGCATCATCCCGTATATGCCCCTGGGCGGCGGGCTGCTCACGGGCAAGAAGCAGGCGGAAACAGGGTCACGCACCGCGCAGGTCGAGCAGGAGTACAGCCTCGATTTGAAGACCAACCAGCAGCTTGAGGCATACTCCGCGCTCTGCCGCGAGATTGGCGAGACCGAGCATGTCGTGGCGATTGCGTGGGTGCTTGCCAACCCCGCCGTCGCCTCTGCCATCGTCGGACCGCGCACTGCCGCACATCTGGATGGGCTGGATCGCGCCGCCGAATTTCAGTTATCGGCAGAACACATTCAACGCCTGAATAAACTGTTCAACATCAACAGCGGACGCCCGTTGAAGCCCGACGTTTCAGCGCCAGAAGCCTTCGCATGGTGAGGAAATCTATAAAAAACTGTTAAAGGTTCAGATTGGGGATAGCATTGCCGCCAATATCTGTCTATACTATCGTTTGCAATGTGGATTGATGAAGGCAAAGTGTCTTCTCCACATAGGTGTTCTGGTTAAACACCATATGCAGCCAATGAGCAGACCCCAGGTTGATACACCGCTTCGCCTGAGCATCAGGCAGGTTGATCAACCCGATATTCTTCTCTAAAGCACTCTGTACTCCGTGAAACTTTCAGCAGTTCTGAAATCAGTGTGTGACCAAAGGCTACAGCAAAACCAGATTAAGAATTGCCAAGTTCAGGGAGTTGAAAATGGCTAATCACGCAAAAGGTACCGTCAAGTGGTTTAACAGTGAAAAGGGCTATGGCTTCATCACCCCCGAAGAGGGTGCTGACCTGTTCGTTCACTACAGCGAAATTCAGACCAGCGGTTTCCGCACGCTCAACGAGGGCGACAAGGTTGAATTCGATATCACCGACGGCAAGAAGGGCAAGCAAGCCAGCGCCGTGAAATTGCTTCAGTAATTCACGACGAGCTGCTTTTCCTGAAGTGCTCCTCATACGAGGGGCGCTTTTGATTCTGGCGAGGCGGCTTAAATATCATAATGTTATAACATAAACGTTGCGACTCCTTAAAAACTGCTTGTAGCGTTTTCAAAAAAGTTGTTATATATTTGTAAACGCGATGTGGACAATTTCAAGACACAGGGTCTTATCCACGTCTGGATACAGTGGTTGGGTATCCAAGTGCTTGTACGTACCGCAGTCTCCTGTAAGTTGGATATGTGTGAGTACCAAAGCAAGAGCAAAACCGCACCCGTTTTTCAGGAGATTCTCCAAAATGTCCCAACGTTCTCGCGGTACCGTGAAGTGGTTCAACGGTGAAAAAGGCTACGGCTTCATCACCCCGGAAAGTGGTCCCGATCTGTTCGTGCATTATACCGCCATTCAAACGACGGGCTTCCGCACGCTGAATGAAGGCGATAAGGTCGAATTTGAGATCACCGACGGCAAGAAGGGCAAGCAAGCCAGCGCTGTCACCGTCGTCAAGTAGTCATTCAGGCAGCAAATCAAAAACGCCTCCAGCAATGGGGGCGTTCTCATTTTGATGTCCCTATGGTATGTTTCACGGGTGATACGTCGTCTATTGTCTTTAGCTGAGGACTAGCAACTAACGACAATAGATTTACAGAAAGGTGTATTCTGCAATGGATTCCAAAACTTTTACCGTGCCTGCCATCGGCTGTGATGGTTGTGTGCGAACGATTCAGAATGAAGTGAGCCAGCTTGCGGGTGTTACGTCCGTCAAGGCGGATAGAGACTCGAAGGTCGTCACGGTGCAGTGGATTCCGCCCGCATCATGGGAGGGCATCAAGGCGGCGCTGACGGAGATTGACTACGCGCCCGCTGAGGCATAATCACAGTTTTAATGGCTGTAGGACACAAGTAGGGGCGATGGCTTGCCTCGCCCTTTTGATTTATGGTAATAACTCAAAAAACTCGCAATGATTTGGGCGGTATATCGTAAAATCGCGCCGATCAAGCGTCATAATCTGCGTAATATTGAGGCGCTCTGCCGCCGCCATGATAGAAACATCCGCGTAATCAAACTCGGCATCAAAATACTGCGTCATAATGCGTCGCATCGTCAGTATATCGTCATGGGTAATGTCCACGATGTCGAAAACTCTTTGAGTAATGCTGAAAGAGACCTTCTTTCATGCCCTTATGCAGTGGTATGGAGAATTTCAGGCGGGCGAATGTTCGCTGGGATATGCTGCGTCGCAGCTTGGTGTTCGCCAGATGGATATGATCTATCTGCTTGACCAGTTGGGCTGGAAGGTGACGAATTTAAAGTGGTTCGAGCCAGTAGGTATCGCCCGTGCCTTCCGGCATCCAGCCATACTGTTCGCCATAGCCCACCAACCACCAGGCAGAGTCGCCTTCACAAACAGGACCTTCGACAACGAGAACGATCCCACCTCGCGGTACAGTACCGGTAATATTTGTGTGTGCGTCGGCATGTTCAAACAAGTAACTTGATCCAATCCCCTCGCTGACAACTGCCTCCATGCTGAATGCAAGGCGCAGAGGAGGCGATTCGGGGCAGTAAAATAATCGCGGGTCGGCATATTGCGGTTCAGGGTTTATAACATAAATATTGTCGAGATTTTCAGCGACCCAACCAATATTTCCGGCGCTGTCTTGTGCGTTCCACCACAACTGATTCCCAAGACACGTCCGCTCATCGAGCAGTGTAACAAAATCTCTAGTCGGAAAGCCAAAGCGTGATGGTTCTCCCGGTTCCATGCCAAATAGTGATTCTTGATATGGGCTGATATAAACACTCATGCCAGGTCGCAATCGTGAAATGACCCCACCTTCACAGAGACGTTCGCCGAATACGGTTCGCGGATCGGGTTGCTCCTGCGGGGACAGCAGAAAGAATAAATATTCTCCAAACTCAAACCCACTCCGAAATTCCTCGCCAGTGAACAAGTCATCGCTTTGCTCAAATGACACAGCATAATAATCCATCAGTCTAACAGAATATGAGTCATCGGGCGTCCCAAACGCCCCATCCGCCCAAGGAACGGTGTAAACCTGTGGACTGAGCGTTGGATGCATTCCCTCGTGCAGGGTCGGAAGAATCAACGGGTCAATGATGAGCAATCTGTCCAGTTCATCATAAATGCCAATTTGTACAGATGTTGGTGGCACGAGCGTATAGTCTTCTGCGTCAGGGAAACCGGGTGAAAAGGTGTAATAAGTGACAGGGTATTTGAGCCATGTTGTGAACCGTGACTCATCCAACGGAAAGTCATCAATGAATGGCTCAATCAATAGAAGCAGATCGGGTGCATACGCCGAGATATAGTTTTCGAGCCATGCCGCATCAAACGAGGCTTCATCGGCGCGTCCAAGTTCAGCGAGTAATAGTCCTCGTGCGTAGCGTAGAATAGCATAATCATGGTGCTGCTGAATTGCGTCGGAGTATGCTTGCAGTGCCTCATCTGCCATTCCAAGTGAGTCGTACAATAGCCCTTGCACCGCCAACAGGTCTGGATGACCGATTGCGTCGAAAGGTGGCGACTGTATGGTCTCCAACGCCTGCTGTGTTTCTCCTGAGACGAACTCATCAAGCACTTGCAGAAAAACATCCCTTATGCCGGGTAGAGAGGCAAAATATGTTTCATACTCAAGCAAAATCGTCATGGCAATAGTGTGCATGAACGCCTCATTACGACACAGGCGATCATCCAAATTACAGGACTCAAGCAGCGTATGGGCGGCTCGTAAACGGCATATTTCTCCTTGAGTGTCTACAAGTGACTGGCAGTTCAGATAGACTTCACAGGCTTCCGCATACTCAAAACGCCCGGATATTGCCTCAACCACGGGAATAGCTCGCTCATCGCAGCCACCCGTCCAGGGCGAATTGTCCACCTGCTCTTGCGCTGCGGCGTTGTGGTTGAATATCAGCAAAAGCGTTATGAGTGCAAACTGCAACCGTTTCATAGGCGTCCTATCCAAGCATCACGGTAAAACCTGTAGATACTCGCAGTGCTGCGGGCGAAAGATCAAGAAGTCACGGCGGTCAAACGTGCAAATCGTCTCGACCTTCAGGCGCTCGGCAATCGCCATCAGGCAGGTATCCACAAAGTCGAGCTTCGCGTCGGCATACTGCGCGGTGATGTGGCGGGCGCGGCGCAGATCGTCCAGAAAAACACCTTCAAAAGGCAAATTGAGCCCTATCAAGTTATCGTAGAATCGCAAAAGAGCAGGGACGCCGCCAGTGCGACCAAACAAATACGCAGTTTCGGTCAAAACAACGTAAGGAATGATTCCCCTTCCCGACGTTGTGTCAAAGGTTTTTTGTGCAAGGGCATAATCCGCATTATTTTCGTCTAGTAATGCGAACAAGAAGCTGCTATCAATCAGAATCTGTGGATACGTCATCATTTCCATTCATCCGTGCCAGCAGGTAATCCGCAAATTCGGCGTTCAGAATATCATCGGCGTCACGAGGATCAATTGGCGTATATGCCCCTTCGGGGTACGCCGAACGAGGCATCTTTTCCAAAAAAGCAGCCGCATAAGCAGTAGTCCCGGGCACCAGAATTGCCTGATCCTTCTCGCTCTTCAAACGGGGAATCCCTTCCGAGTCGAATAACCAGAACGCCTCATCAAACTGCTCCAAGGACAGCGCAAGCCGATCTGTATTACCGGTTTCCTGCCAGTACTGCCGTGCATTCTCATAGGCATTACGGGTAAGCCTGACCATCGCCTGTGCGTAGTAGTCATCATCATTTTCTGAATGACCATTTTGCGTCGTGCTTTTCACAGGATACGTGTCCAGAAGGGTTTCCAGCACATCATCTACTGAGCGATGCTCGTTTGTCGCTATCGCCTCCAGCCGCCGCGCCAGTTCTTCATTGTGAATGATCAGCATAATTCTACCCTCGCAAATACATACGTCTATTGTATCCCAATGACGCAGGTTGGCGGGGTTCGCCTTTTGTCACTCCCCTAAAATGTGGGGGGCAAAGGCGATAAAATCAGGCGCATGATGATCAGTGGCACTGCTCGCACAAGCGACGCCGAAAGAGGTGAAGGAAGAGACGTAAGCGGAAACCCCTCACCCCCAGCCCCTCGCCCACGCAAGCGGGGAGAGGGGTGAAAAATCACGAGCATTGAACCGCCAATACGCCAAGGACGCCAGGAGACTACGGAAGATTTGGACATGGTGGCGTATTAGCGAGGGCGCATCCGGAGGTGCGCCCTTGTCAATCAAGCAGCAGAACCCCGCAAAAATAATCCACATGGGTATGCCCATCAGGTCAGGTGGCGCATCCACCGCGCTGCCAGGCTGCCTATGCTGAGGATCAATTCGCCATATATGAGGATTGACCGATGTGGCAGTCGATTCAACGGAATATGACGTGGCGGGCGATCCCTGTCGCAGCCTTCGTCGCAGGGAGCATTTTTCTGCTTCCGATTGTCATCCTTGCGCCGCTGTTTATGCAGATCAGCCCGGTGCTGTTTCTGCGCTATATGGGGTCAATCGTGCTGGGCAGCAATGCGCTGCTGGACACGGGTGTCCTACCGATCCTGGTCGGGCTGATCGTCCATTACGCGCTGGCGCTGATCTACACGTTCATCATCGCCGTCATCGTCCACCGGTGGGGGCTGGCGGTCGGCATCATCGGCGGCGGTCTGCTCGGCTTGTGCATTTATGCCATCAACCTGTTCACGATGACGCTGATCTTCCCGTGGTTCTTTGCCGTCAATGGCCCGATCCTCCTGATCAGCCATGTGCTGTTCGGCATGGTGGCGGGCGGCGTCTATGAAGCGCTGGATGACTACGACATGCCGCTGACATCCGACATACAGGAAGGTGTGTAATGTACCAGCGTGCCTATCCACAATCCTACCAGCGGCGACAGAGTGGTGGGCTGGGTGTCCGCCTGCTGATCGGGCTGGCGCTGGCGGCGTTCGCCATCATCTCGTTTTTAGGCTCGCGCCAGTACAACCCCATCATCGGCGAAGATCAATATCTCAGCCTGACGACGGATCAGGAAATTGTGCTGGGGCTGCAAGCCGTTCCGGAAATCTATCAGGAAATCGGGCGCGAATACAACGACCCGGAACTTCAGGCGCTGGTGGATCAGATCGGCGCCGATCTGGTGAACAACAGCATCGCGCGCGATACGCCGTGGGAGTGGGACTTTCATGTGCTGGATAACGCGGAGATGGTCAATGCGTTCGCGTTACCCGGTGGACAGATCTTTATCACGACCGGGCTGCTGGAAGTGCTGGAGTCCCAGGAACAGCTTGCCGCCGTCCTCGGCCATGAGATGGTGCATGTGCTGGCACGCCACAGCGCCCAGCAGATCGCCAAGAGCGACCTGACGAACGGGCTGATCAACGCCGTCGCTGTCGCCTCGCAAAGCGCCAGCGCCGCCCAGACCGCGCAGATCATCGGGCAGATGGTGAATATGAGTTACGGGCGCGACGACGAGCATCAGTCCGATATCATCGGCGTGTGCATCCTGATCTCGGCGGGCTATAACCCACAGGCAATGGCTGAGGTCATGCAAATTCTGGCGCAGGCAAGCGGGGGCGGCGGGCAGCCGGAATTCCTCAGCACGCATCCCAGTTCTGAAAACCGTATCAGCCAGATTCAAAACGCGATTGACAACGCGGATACGAACTGCCAGTTTGGATGAGGATGAAAATACGGAGCAATCTACCGTGGGCTGATGTTGTTGAACAAATGAGTCCAATAACGGACGTGCCAGAGGTTGAAACCTCCGTCACCGATAAAGACAAGTCTCGAAGAGACTTGTCTTTATCGGTGACGGGCAATTAGAACCTATCTGAAAATTTTCCAAACACGGCGGATGCCCTGGCGGGCATCCCTACAAAACCATAAAAATAGGGGTTGTGGCTGTCCGTTGGGGAGATGACCTCAACCGCGAGGTCAGCGGCATTGGTAACATACCCATGTATTGCAACGAGTTTCGCCTCCGGTCGTCTTTTGTAAGAAATAAACCAGACATCCGGTATATAGCGTTCACCGGCGACATGATAGCCCCCGTCGGCTCCCGTCAGATGTCCGAGATCGTGGTCATCTAGAAAGTTTCCGATCCGCCGTCCCATTCGTAAACCAAGTTTCGACGATTCCGGACGGGCAACCACGTCATGTACCTTTCCCGCTATATATTCATAACCGTGTTCACTGTTTTCCCGCAGCAGTACCCATTGATCAAATTCCTCAACCGTCATTTGAGGGTATTCATCCTCTGGAAATTCAAGTGGTGGTGCGCTCATGGCACAGTTTCTGGAGAAGTCACTTCGCTTCGGCTGCGGCGGCGGTAATTTGCCACCAGAACCAGCAGGCTAACGACGAATACCCACGCCGGAAACAGCAGCGTAATCCACACCGTCAGGTTAATCGTAATGAGCAGGATCAGCGCGAGGATGTAGGTTGCCAGCGCCAGCGGACGCGGCATCACGCCTGTGCGTACCCACATCGTCGCCGATGAAATCATGAACACGCCCGCCATGCGAATCGAATAGATATTCGTCAGTTGGTAAGTGACGGTGCGGCTGAAGTTGTACACATCCAGGTCCATAACTCCGCGCTGAAGCTGGTAGCTGGCAAGCAAACCGCCAATCACCGCAGCGGCGGCAAACATCATGGCGAGATACAGCAAACCGCTGCCCATAAACACCATGGCGAAGAACTGATCTTCATGCCTTCCCAGCCGATCCCGCACGACCGCCATGAACCAGAGGAAGGCAATGCCGGCAAACGGAACAAGTGTCAGCGCGAAGGAAACGGATGTTGCGCTCGTTTCCACCCAGGCATCGCCAGCCGCCACATTCGCCGGTACATTTGAATGCAACAAAATAAGCGCCCCGGCATACAACAGGGCGAAGAGAATGCCCGCGGCAGCGGCGGCGCGGGGTGTCGTCAGCCGCCGTTCGATCAGGACGACTTCCGCTTCAGCTTTCAGGTCTTTGTCTGGTGTCATGGCAGCGCTCCGTTGCCTGGCGATGATGGTCGGCAAGCGCTATTGTAACGCCTGAAACGCGAACGGTGAAAAAAGGGTTAGGGCAGGCAGACGGCTTCTGACTTGCGACCAATGTAACAGAGAAATTTACGTAATTCACCAGAAAGATTGACTATAATTTTAACAATACTTATTTGGTTGAGCCTTTCGCTCAACCTGGAGTGTCTGGGAAAGCGTCTCACATGTCAACCACACGAAAAAAGATAGCGCTTCCAGCCGGGCAGAAGCAGAATCCTGAAAAGTTGCTCGTCCCGCAGTCCAAGCCATCCACCGATTTGACTCATACCGTTCAGCGGATGCAGCAAGGGGCGAAACCAGCGACCTCCGCCGAACTGTTGATGCTTCAGCGCACGCTGGGTAACCATGCCACCCTGCAATTGCTGCGCCCTGAGATACAACGTGAGGGCGATAGCGAGGAGGAATCGGAGCAGGAGGAAGTGAATAAGGTAGACGTTTGGACACGACAGCTAGAGAAGCATGAACAACTCGGGATTGATTTGAGAGCGGCGCTAAAAGATGGTGATTATGATGAGGCGAACTCAATCTTCCAGCAGGTGCTTAACATCACGTCGATCATCAAAGCAAAAACGAGCGTCAAACAAGGATTCAGTGCGAATTTGAAGTTGCTGGGTAGCGTCATAAGCGGACGTGGGCAGGGGACGCGCACCGACAGATTGCGGATAATGGACATCAATAACCGATATAATATTCTCGCCAAGGAAATTGACCGCCTTGCCAAAAAGTATCACCAGATTCCTCAGGTCTACGATGCGATTTCTGCCTATCTCAATGCGAGAAGCACAGGAGAGACCATCACCGAGCAGAATATTTAGCGTCACTTACCATACACTTTTGGTGCTGTGCCCCCAACTCAGAACCCTATGTCAGCGCGGTTGACGCCCTGCACACACCAGCTTGTGCGGTGAGGTTTTATCCCCTCTCCAACACAAGCGGGGAGAGGGGTTGGGGTGAGG
>Ga0224722_1000532_pt1 | contig 22177 bp, 17 predicted proteins | sample Balambano_FR1_Me_FD_161646 | JGI IMG/M metagenome (GOLD analysis project Ga0224722, IMG submission 161646) | Freshwater sediment microbial communities from Lake Towuti, South Sulawesi, Indonesia - Balambano_FR1_MetaG | ecosystem: Environmental > Aquatic > Freshwater > Lake > Sediment | place... | reverse complement strand
CCGCAGAACTGCGCCAACGCCATCAGCCAGATGCGCAGCGGCGTCGGCTTTGGCGGGTCGGCCAATTCAGCCCGGGCGCAGTTCCCGCGAAACATGTTGTTTGTGGGCGGGCGCAAATCGGCCCAGCGCGCTCTCCGCCGCAGCGGGGGTGCGCTCGACAGCGCAGCCCAAACGACGCAGAAATACGTGGCATATGCCGATGTGCCGGGGATGGGCTACCTGCCCAACAACGGCCAGTTGACGCGGCCGGTGACAGCCGTGCAACCGACCGGCCTGCAATTCACCAAGCCGCAGGGCCAACCCACCACCTCGGCTGCGTTGGCGATCACCTCATCGGCCGACGCGCAATTGGCGATTGACGCGCTGCCCCCGCCGACGGTCAACCCGCCGTGGCAAAGTCCGTCTGCGCAGGCGCAAGGCGCAAGCGGCGGCAGCGCGATTCAACGTGCAGATAACATCTTTGCAGATTTCTGGAACTGGTTGAAGAAAGAGGTCGAGGCAGCTGTCGTCGAGATCACGCACGTGATCGTCTCGGTGGCCGACGACGTGACGGTAGGCATTCGCCTGCTGGTCAACGGCGTGGAGCAGGTGTTTAAGGCCGTGGTGCGGGTGCTTGACGACATCGCCTCGGCCATCGGCGCGCTGTTCAGCATGTTGCTCAAGTATGTCGAGGACGTGATCGCGGTGATGAGCGTGATCTTCCAATTTGGCCAGATCATCCAAACGCACACCGCACTCAAGACCGAACTGTTGAGCCGCATCAACGCCATCAGCACGGCTGTTGCTGCACAGGTGCGGTCGAACGTAGACACCATCTTCAATCAGGGCGAGGCGGCTATCACAGGCTTCCTCAACCAGCTCCGGCCGCAATTTCAGAATCAGGCGATTCAGCAACAGCCGAAGATGGGTTCGACGGCGCACACCGCGCTGACGGTCAACGCGCCGGCCGGCCCATCGAATCAGGCCGTGCCGGGCATGTGGGCGGCGCAAAAGTTGAAGACCGGGTTGGGCAGCGCGACCACGCCGTCTACACAGCCAGCCCCGCCCGGTGATGACCCCCTGAGCGACTTTCTGGACGGCTTCGTCGCCAGCCTGTCCGGCAATGGAGCGCTGGCAGCGGTGTTCAATCAGCTGAGGAGCGACCTGGGGCAATTGATCTCCCCGCGCTCGGCGAAACAGTTTCTGGCCACGCTGATGGACACGTTGATTGACATCGTCGAGGCGCTGCTGGTCGGGGCACTGGCCATCGGCCAGGCGCTGGTGGATGGCCTGCTGGATGCGCTGCCGAGCGTGCTTCAGGATCTGTTCGGCGCGGGCGGTTTGCTCGTCGCGCCGCTGGACATTCCTGTACTGAGCTGGTTGTATCAAACGCTGTTTGGCGCGCCGCTGTCGTTCGTGGATGTCGTGGTGCTGGTGGCTGCGATCCCGGTGACGATTGTGTATCGCGTCGCCTTTGGCGTGTGGCCCGCCGATGACAATTCGTCGGTGCTCGTCGTGCCCAACCCTGGCATAGGTGCTACCACGGTGCAGATGCCGAACTTCTCGGTGAAGGCGCTGGCCCGCGCGTTGACACTGTTCTCCGGGATTGCGACGCTCGTTCACGGCATCGTGGCGCTGTTTGTGGACATCGAGCCGAAGCCGCCAGCGACCTTGCAGAAGGTCTCCGTCGCGATCGGCTTGTTGAATACCGCCTCGACCTTCCCGGTGTCAGACATCGTGACAGCCAACAGCTACGACATCGCGGAGTTTGGGTTGCGGGCATGCAACACGATGTTGACGGTCATCCGGCTGAAGCAGTTTGAGAACCCCGCCACACAGGCATTCATGAGCGTGTTTCTGCCGGCCCTGGGCGCCGGTCTGAACTTCGATCTGCTGGTCGTCAGCATCGTCGGCGTGGCAACCAAGAATCAATCGGTTGGGTTCTCGTTCGCGGCCCGGATCATTGACACCTTCCCCGGCATCGTCAAACCGGCCAAACTTGGGGGCGAAGAGGGGCGGTTGGTGGCCGGTGCGGTGGACTTGATCGCCGGGCTGGCCGGCGGCGTGCTCAAGATCGTCTCGGCGCTGCCATCGGGCGGTGTGTCGCCACAGACGAGGTGGTATCTGCCGTGGGTGCCGGTTCGGAGGCCATAGCGGTCATCTCACCTGCTCAAAGCGGATTGACAGATCCGCGTTCGAGGCGGGATTTGGCAATCCAGCCGGAGCGTTGCTCGGTATAATCCGCGCACGTTCAGGCTGGTGATTCGGCTAGAACGCAGTAGGCGGCGCGAATGCATGCACAGAGAGTTGGCGGCCGGTGTAAGCCAACGTTGCGCGCGAGGCTGAAGTGGGTGATAGGTTTGTCAAAGCGAATGTGCTTGGCAGTCATTCCCGCGAAGGCGGGAATCTAGTGACTAAGCAGGCTGGATTCCCGCTTTCGCGGGAATGACGTTGCAGACGTGATGGCTTTCCTGTGACGAAGTAAACGAGTGAGTGCGAGCAATCGCGCTAACTGAGGTGGCACCACGAGCGTGCGAATGTCGCGCCCGTCCTCAGATGTCGAATTGATCGGCATTTGAGGATGGGCGCTTTTGTTTGTGATTGGTTGTTGGTTGATTCATCAACCAACAACCAACAACCAATCACAAGCAACCAGTAACCAACATGGCAACAAACAATATTGTGTTCAGCGGCATCCAGCCCACGGGCGACATGCACATCGGCAATTACTTCGGCGCGGTGCAGAACTACGTGCGCCTGCAAGACCTGGGCCAATATCAGACCGTGTATTGCGTGGTCAACCTGCACGCCATGACCCTGCCCTACGACGTGGCGGCGCTGAAGAAGAACACCGAGCAGATGTTCGTGGATCTGCTGGCCGTCGGCCTGCACCCCGACAAGAGCATCGTCTTCATCCAGAGCATGGTGCCGGAGCACACCGAGTTGTCGTGGATCTTCGGCTGCGTGTGCTCGTATGGCGACCTGACTCGTCAGGCCCAGTTCAAAGAAAAGAGCGAGCAGGTCGAGGGCAAGCAAGACGCCTACATCAGCGCCAGCCTGTTCGGCTACCCGGTGTTGCAGGCGGCCGACATCCTGTTGTATCGCGCCGGCAATGTGCCGGTGGGTCAGGATCAGAAGCAGCACCTCGAACTCTCGCGGGGCATCGCCAACCGCTTCAACGCGCAGTTCGGCGAGTACTTTCCGGAGCCGGAGATGCTGGCCACCGACACGCCCAAGATTCTGTCGCTCAACGACCCAGCCAAGAAGATGAGCAAGAGCCTGGGGCCGAAGAGCTACGTCGGCCTGTTCGAGGACGAGGCGACCGTGCGCAGCAAGGTGCGCAGCGCCGTCACCGACGCTGGCCAGCCCGACGAGCCGATGGGCGCGGGCGCGCTCAACCTGATCGCCATCCTGCGCGCCTGCGGCAAGGACGACATGGCCGCGCAGTTCGAGCGCGACTACGCCAGCGGCCAGCGCCGCTATGCGCCGCTCAAGGATGCCACGGCCGATGCGCTGGTCGAGTTGACCCAAGCCATGCGCGCCCGCCGGGCCGAGATCATGGCCGACAAGGACAACGTCAAGCGGCTGATGCAAGCCGGCGCAGACAAGGCTCGCGCGATTGCCACGCAAACCATGAAGGACGTGCGGCGGCTGACGGGATTGCCGAAGATGGGATGAGTGGTGGTTAATGGTTATTGGTTGATGAGCGTTAACCAACACCCATCAACCAACATCGGCGATGACAGATGACGACGAACAAAAAGCGTTTGTTGACCGGCGACCGGCCCACGGGCAAGTTGCACCTCGGCCACTACGTCGGCAGCGTGGTCAACCGCGTGCGCCTGCAAGATGAATACGAGTGCTATCTCATCGTCGCCGACCTGCACACGCTCACGACCAAGCCAGACAAAGAGAGCATTTCGAGAATCCCTGGCAACGTCCGCGAGATCGTGCTCGATCACCTCGCCTGTGGCATTGACCCGAACAAGGTCACGTTCTTCTTGCAGTCGCGCGTGGCGGCCACGTTCGAGCTGAATCTATATTTTGAGATGCTGGTCAGCGTGCCACGCCTCTCGCGCCTGCCCACGCTCAAGGACATGGCCCGCGACGCCGACATTGACGAGGAGTCGTTTCCGCTCGGCCTGCTCGGCTACCCGGTGCTGCAGGCAGCCGACATTCTGCTGCCACGCGCGCACATGGTGCCGGTGGGTCGCGATAACCAGGCGCACGTTGAGATCACCCGCGAGATCGCGCGGCGCTTCAACCACTTGTATGGCGAGGTCTTTCCGGAGCCGGACTTCCTGGTGCCGTCGCAGGTGCTGCTGCCTGGCACCGATGGCAACCCGAAGATGGGTAAGAGCTTGGGCAACGCCATCTGGCTGAGCGACGACGCCAAGACCGTGGACGAGAAGGTGCGCGGCATGTATACCGACCCCAAGCGCGTCCGCGCCGACATCCCTGGCACAGTCGAGGGCAACCCGGTATTCGCCTATCACGACGCCTTCAACCCCGATGCGGCTGAGGTGGATGATCTGAAGGCACGCTACCGCGCCGGCAAGGTCGGGGACGTGGAGGTGAAGCGCAAGCTGGCCGCCGCGATCAACCGCTTCCTCGAACCCATGCGCGAGCGCCGCGCCGCCTATGCAGGCAAGCCGCACTTGGTGGATGAGATCATTGGCGACGGCACGGCGCGCTATCGCGATGGCATCGCCGCCGAGACGCTACGCATGGTGCGGGAGGCGATGGGGCTGATGACCCCCAGCCCCTAAAGGGGTGCTCAGCGGTTGATGATCGCGGACTTGCTCCACGCATCGGACGCGCTTGCGGCACCGCCCACAGCCGCCACGTTCTTGCCGCTCTTCAAGAAGGGCTCGGCAAACGCCTTCAGCGTCGCGCCGTCGGCCGATAGGATCGGCTCGGCCGAGTATTGCGGCAGATACACGCGCCGCATCTTGCTGGTGCGGTTGGGACCGCTGCGGTGGAAGCACACACTGCTGAACACGGCCACGCTGCCGGTCGGCACGATGACGGGGATACCCGGGTCATCGCCAAAGTAGCCGATCAGGTCGTTGGTGCCGTCTTCGCGGCTGTGCTTCACCATCTCGCGCACGCCAGCCCGCGAATACGGCAGGATGTAGACGCTGCCGTTTTCTTCGTTCACGTCGTCGAGCGTGCACCAGCAGGTGAGATACGGTTTGTGCGGGTAGCCGACGTAGCCGCTGTCCTGATGCCAGCCGAACTTCATGCCCTTCTCGGCCGCCTTAACCACATACTGCTCGTGAAACAGATAGGCTTCGTCGCCCAGCGTGGCACGGCAGATGTCGGCCATCAGGTCGCTGAAGATGAAGCTGGCGATAGACGGGCTTTCCTTGTAGCGGTTGGAGATGAAGTAGCGGCTGTTGCGGTGGTTGATGCCGATCACGTCCTTGCCCTGCCGATCCATCTCGTCCTCGATCATCGTGATGTAGCGCGCGCACTCGTCGCGCAACATCTCGACGTGTTCGTCGGGGATGACGCGTTCGAGGATGAAGTAGCCCTCGTCCTGATATTGCCTGTGCTGCGCCTCAGAAATGACACTCATGTGAACCTCCAGATTTTGAACCACAAAGCTCGCGAAGAATACACGAAGGGCACGAAATGAGTTGGCTCCCGAAGGGGGGTCGTGTTTAATCCCCATCATGCCCAAATACATCGCCGCCCTCGACCAGGGCACCACCAGCACGCGCTGCATCCTGTTCAACGAGGCCGGTGCGCCGGTCGCCAGCGCACAGTTGGAGCACCAGCAGATCTTCCCCCAGCCGGGCTGGGTGGAACACGATCCCATTGAGATTTGGGCGCGGGCGCAAGGCGTGATGGCCGAGGCAATGGCGTATGCCGATGCCAAGCCGCGCGATATCGCCGCCATCGGCATCACCAACCAGCGCGAGACGGCCGTGGTGTGGGAGCGCGTCACCGGCCGGCCGATTCACAACGCTATCGTGTGGCAAGACACGCGCACCGCCGGCATCTGCGCCGAGCTGGCCAAAGGCGGCGGCCAAGACGGCCAAGGCCGCTATCGCGCCAAGACTGGCCTGCCGCTGGCGACCTATTTCAGCGGGCCGAAGATCAAGTGGCTGCTGGACAACCTGCCGCGCGCCCGCGAACGCGCCGCAGCGGGCGATCTGTTGTTCGGCACGATTGACACTTGGCTGATCTGGAACCTGACCGGCGAGCACGTGACCGACGTGACCAACGCCGGGCGCACGATGCTGATGAACCTGGCGGCGTTGGACTGGGACGACGATATCCTGCGCGACCTGGACATCCCGCGCGCGATGCTGCCCAAGATCAAATCGTCGTCGCAGGTATATGGCTTCACCCGCGACGGCATCGCCGTGGCCGGCGATATGGGCGACCAGCACGCGGCGCTGTTCGGGCAGACGTGCTTCTCACCCGGCGAGGCCAAGAACACTTACGGCACCGGCTGCTTCATGCTGATGAACACCGGCGCTGCGGCGGTGCAATCCAAGAACGGCCTGCTGACGACGATGGGCTACCAGATCGGCGACGCACCGCCGGTCTACGCGCTCGAAGGCTCCATCGCCATCGCCGGGGCGCTGGTGCAATGGCTGCGCGACAACCTGGGCTTGATCGAGAAATCGGAAGACATCGAGGCATTGGCGGCATCGGTCGCTGACAACGGCGGCGCATACTTCGTGCCAGCGTTTAGCGGGCTGTATGCCCCATACTGGCGCGACGACGCGCGCGGCGTGGTGGCCGGGCTGACACGCTACGTCAACAAAGGTCACCTCGCCCGCGCTGCGCTGGAGGCCACGGCCTACCAAACGCGCGAGGTGCTGGATGCGATGAACCGCGACCTCAGTGCCCCTCTCCCCTCCGGGGAGAGGCAAGTGGCCCTCCGAGGGGCCATGGGTGAGGGGGCGGCTTTGACCTCACTGAAAGTAGACGGCGGCATGGTCAAGAACGAGCTGCTCATGCAGTTCCAGGCCGACATCTTGGATGTGCCGGTGATCCGGCCAAAGGTGAGCGAGACCACCGCCCTCGGCGCGGCCTACGCCGCTGGGCTGGCCGTGGGCTATTGGAAGAGCGAGAGCGACCTGCGCGCCAACTGGGCCGCCGACAAGACTTGGACGCCGCAGATGGACGAGGCCACGCGCAGCAAGCTGTATCGCGGCTGGCAGAAGGCCGTGACGCGGACGTTTGATTGGGTGGAGTGAGATCGCATCCCATAATCGCGACTGGGTGGCATCTATGAGCTCGCGAGATTCAGTCACAATCGAATTGCCAGCTGCTGTGTTTGCTGAATTGCAACAAATCGGTGAGCGGCGGCGCACCACTCCGGAAGAACTCATCGCCGAAATGGTGCGCGCTGAGCGCCAACATCTCGCTTGGCTGGATGACTTGAACAAGCTACGCGAAATGTTCGCCTCTGACCCACAACATCACAAAGTGTTAAGCGACGAGGAAGCCATCGCAAACACGAGAACTGCACGACAAGCCATCTTCGAAGCCGAGTATGCGCATCTGTATAGATAGTGGCGTGTTCATTCGCGGGTTGGCCAACACCTCGTCGTCATCCGCGAAAGTGCTCGATTCAGTAGCCCATCAATCGCCAAGCCAAAATTCGGCCAAAGTTGCACGTCAGAGATCGATGGCGGCACTGCAACAGCTACTTAATCTCGGTATTCGACAGACAATCAGAGGCTGCACAACCACCGAGATAGCGAGGCAACCTGCGCGTCACTTGTTAGGTTGGCGGCATTGTTCAAGAAGCCGTCTTCAAGTTGCTCCCAAATCTCGTGCGCCATCGCCTTCTCTATGGCCGCACCAACAAAAAACGTTTGCGGTGCCAAGCCAAGCTTTGCAAATCCGTCACGAATTCGCTTCAGGGCTGTTGCTGCCGTTTTCCAATGTTCATCTGCACCGGCAGGATCAATGCCACCTTTAAGTTCGCCCAAAGCAATATAGGCGTCCGACGTCTCGCCAACTGACCTTTGCTTTCTGACCACCTTAGCAGGAGATATGCTCAAAAGACAAATATCCACATTCTTCGCGTTGGCAGCCTGGACATTCACGTTGTAAATCAACGTTCTATGTTCATAGCCATTCTGCCAACTCAATGCGCGCAGCCTGGGCTCAACGTCGATTTCTTCCAGCGATTTAGGAAGCCATGCACCAGTTTGATTGTCCATCCATTGATAAGACTTACCCGAAACTGCCAAAGTCGCAAGAATCGCTCTCGTGAACTTTCGCTGGGCTAAAGCTCCAACCAGATTTCTGGAAGTTCCACCCACAGTGTCGCCACGAATCAAAAGAAATCTGTACACCAGTTCCTCTACAAACTTAGCGCCTGCTGGTTCAAGATACTGGCGAATGAATTCCCTTACCGCATCAACCCGATCTTCATCCTTTATGAAGGCAAGTGCTTTGTCAGAAATTCCCGATGCAGTCAGTAAACCTGTTTGAATATCAGAGATGTTGAGCAAATCAGTTGGAGATTTGGCTTGAGATGCAGCAGCTTGAAGTATCCGAGCCTGTTCCACATAGGGTGTTCCGATTCGATTCTTTTCCAGAGCAAGGGCGACAAATCCAGCCCGTTTAGCCTCGTATGTCGTGAGCAGATCTGTTTCAGAAGCCAGATGCTGCCGATAGGACTTTACCAACGTCATAGCACCTTTCTCCAGACGTAAACGCATTTCCTCAGAGACTCGCGTCCGTGCTCACCCATTTGCTGGCTGCTGTTGCCCTTCCCGTTTGGCAGAACCAAAATGCGCTCGATCTGGAATCCCAATTCTTCTGCCATGCTTGACAAGATGAGATCAACCGAGATTGCAGCGCCTGCATACCGCACGTTGTCATTGACCATGAACATCAAGGAATTGGGGCGCAAAACACGATGGCATTCTTGAATCACGCAAGCCATTTCATAGAAGTATCCGCGAACCATTCGAGGGATTCCGTTGTTGTTCAAGGACCCGTCGTCCTTCTGCCTTTCCAAATAGCTGAGTATTGCTTGCAAGAGGCACTGGTTGTCTGCCACGGCAACTGATTCGCTCCACGCCGGATTAAGTTTCAGTAAGTCCTTGGCCCGGTTTTCGACCGTGCAACTCAGCATGTCCTGACGAAGTTCTACAACTCTTCGTTCATCACACCCAAGGAGCGCCAGCTCCAGCGCATACGTCCGCGTATAGTCGTAACGGTTGCAATAAGGCGGTGAAGTAAAGATGACATCGAAAGACCTGCTCGCTAACCGAGGAAGAACCTCCAAGCACGAACCTTGATGCAGTAAGACCTCGCCAGGAACGATGTCCCGCGCAAACAAATCAGGTGTGCCGATATCTGCTGAAAGGTCATTAACAACCTCGCGCAACTTGGTTCTGACTGCATGCGTGAAGTCAGATATCAGACCCTTGTCAAAGGGCTTGCTGCCCACCCTGCGACCTGATCGATAGTCCCAGCGCAGATATTGACCGTCCTTTCGCGTGTAACTGACCGACTCGAGAACACTGAGCAATACAAACTTGAGAATCGCTTGAACGCGCTCCGATTCTTGCGTCATTGCGCTCAAATACTTCTCGATACCGATCTTAGTTTCAGGTGGATAGGCCCCTTTGGTGATTCGCAATTCTGGCAGCGGGCTTGCCGACTCATAATCTTGCCACGGGTCAGTTTCTATCCAACGCGTCAAGGCTTTTAGGTCGTCATCGGTTAGGCCTTGCTGGACAAGCTGGCGAGTTTTAACGATCGCTTGACCGATTGGGAGAAGTTCAATGCCTTCGGCAGCGATCCCTATATCGCTGGCGGCGAATAAAGCCGTTCCTGCTCCTGCGAATGGATCTAACAGACGGCCTGTCTCAATACGATAGGCACTCAACAAGTATTCAACCAGTGCTGCAGAAAACGCTTCCTTGTACTTGAACCAGCGATAGACAGGGCGCGCTTTATTCGCCTGAAAACTTACGACTGCACGCGACAAAGTCTGCTGCACGGTGAGAACATCCTTGAACTGGCTCGTTAACTCGTCATCCAACTGCTCAATGTCTATTAAGCCTGTAGGTGCAAGACTCTCCTGATTTTCGGATTCTGCAATAAGTGTCGTCATTCGTCATCCACCAGCAAGCACATTGTAGATTGTCTCAACGCGTCATCCACGGCAACCACTGCCGGTTCCCCAGCGTCACACCCGCCTCGACCAAGATCAGCGGCGGGCCGGCCACCTGGCAGATGCCTTCGGGGTGCGCCCAGCGAAAATTCTGCGCCGACGCGAGATTGAGCACGAACTGGCCGTTGACCGCGTCGAGGGTTGAGGTCACGCCGTCCTGCGTCACCACAGTGGCGGCCAGTGCGCCCGCCGGCAAGGTCACTGCCTGTGCCGCGGCGCTGATGTTCCACACGACGCTTACCCGACCCGCTGCCGAGTAAAACGTTGCCCGCCGGACGGCGTTGCCGTTCAACAAGTCGTTCGCCGCCGAGTAGACCTGTTGAGGAATGTACTGCGCCGCCACCTGCATCGCGCCATACGACGGCCGGGCCGCGCCACCGGCGCGCAACAGACCCCACTGCTCCGGCGCACCCGCGTCGGGGTCAATGGCGCGGAAGAAGTAGTAGCGCTGCGCGCCGGCAGCCAGCGCATACGCGGCGTTGGTGATGAAGAACGATGCCGACTCGGCCGGCGTGGCGAAGCCCGGCTGCAGCAGGTCGAGCACGCGGATGCCGCTCTCGGTCACCCACATTGGCTTATCGCCGACGTAGGGCCGCCAATAGAAGTCGCGCAGATAGGCGATCTCGTCGAACGGGCTGCAATGCCCGCCGTCGTAGAGGTGAAAGCCGATCACGTCGTGAAAGAAGGCGTTTGCGCCGGCCGGGTCGAGCGCGCGCAACGCCGCGAAGATGTCGCGGATGCGCGCCTCGTTCACGCCGCGAAACAGGCCGCCCAGCACCACGGTCGTCGTAGGGTCGGCGGCCTTGGCCGCCTGATAAGCCACTTGCAACAGCCGCGCATAGTGTGCCGGTGGCGCGGGCCAGAACTGGTCGAGGTTCGGCTCGTTCCAGATTTCCCACGCCCGCACGCGATCCTTGTAACGCGTCACCGTCGCAAACACGAACTGGCCCCAATAGTTGTTCGGGTCGTTCCAGGCCAGATCAAGGTTGCGCGGCAGGCCATATGCCCCGCCGGGATAGGCAGCGTCGCGGGCCCAATCCGGCGCGCCGATCAGGATGCCCAGCACGCTGATGTTGGCGTTGGCCGCGTCGGCCAACAGCGCATCGTAGGCGTCCGTCACCGTCGCGGTGAACGGCCCGGGCGAGGGTTGCAGGCGAAACCAATCGAACGTCACGCGGTCGTGGCTGGCCCCGCCGTCGCGTATCGCGCCATACGCCCGCACACCTGGCCCGGCGTAATAGTTGCTGAAGTTCGCGCCCAGCCACGCATGCTGCGCCACAGCGTCCACCGCGTTCGGCATGAGCGGCGTTGGGCCATCGAAGCGTCGTTGTGGGAAGGGATTCAGCCGCTCGAGCGGCGCCGGATCGGAGGGCGGTGGGGTTGGTTGGGCCGTAACGTTCACGTTGCCCGCAGCCACAAGCGCGATCAACGCGAGGGCGACGGGTAAAATGCCTTTCGTTGCGATGAGCACACCTCCGTCAAACTCAGCGCCAAATTCTACGTTGCTCAACAATCGCTACCGGCTGTTGGCTGCGTTGGCCGCGGGCGGCATGGCGACCGTTTACAAGGCGCAGGACACCCTGCTCAACCGGCTGGTGGCGATCAAGGTGCTGCGCGACCGCTACGCTTCCGATCCGCAGTTCGTGCAGCGCTTCCGGGATGAGGCCCAGGCCGCTGCCAACCTCAATCACCCCAACATCGTCACGATTTACGACGTCGGCCACGACGTGATCCAGGGCCAGGAGCGCTATTACTTCGTGATGGAGTTGGTCGAGGGCCAGGACTTGAAACAGGCCATCCGCGCCCGCGCCATCAATGACCAGCCGTTCTCGATTGACGAGGCGGTGGAGATAGCGCGTCAGGTGTGCGAGGGCGTGGCCTACGCCCACCGGCGCGGGCTGGCGCATTGCGACCTCAAGCCGCAGAACGTCATGCTCACAAACGACGGCCGGGTCAAGGTGACTGACTTCGGCATCGCCCGAGCCTACACCAGCGCGTTGAACACCGGCGAGCGCACCAACGTGGTGTGGGGCACGCCGCAATATTACGCGCCCGAGCAGGCATCGGGCGGCGCGCCCACGCCCGCCAGCGATGTCTACAGCATCGGCGTGATGCTCTACGAGATGCTGGCCGGGCGGCTGCCGTTCGAGGCCAGGGACGCCGCGACGCTGGGACAGATGCACCTCACCCAGACGCCGCCGCCATTGCACACGCTCAATCCCAACGTCACGTTACAACTGGAGGGCATCGTCAACCGCGCATTGGCCAAAGACCCGGCCCAGCGCTACGTCAACGCCGACCAGTTCGCCCGCACACTGGCGGCCTATGCGCTGCAAGGCGAAGAGCAGACGATGATGGGCATGCAGCCGGTGCAATCGCCGTCGCCGCAACCAGCGCCACCCATTCAAGGCACAACGGCCACTGCACCTCGCGCGATTGCGGCTAAGCCAAAAGCGCAACAAGCGCAACCTCAACCCGTTGCGCCGCAGCCGAAGCCGAAACCCGTCCCCGTTCAGCCCAGGCGCAACGTCATCACCGACACCGTGCCGACCGCTGCTGTCCAAGCCGGGCGCGACGGCCCCGACCCGATGATTTGGCTTTTGGCCGCGATCGCATTTCTGTGCGTGCTCGGGCTGATCCCGCTGTATCTGGCGGTGTATCAGGCCTACGCCGCGCCGGCGCCCGTGGCAGCGCCGACCGCGCCAAGCGCGCCAGCCATCAGCGCCACGATCAACGTCACCACGCCGATGCCGGGCACGCCTCAACCAGTGGCCGTGCCGCTGTTGACCGGCCAGCCCTTCACCGACGCCACGCGCGCGCTGGCCGATCTGGGCTTGAACATCAGCGTGGTCGAGGAACGGCCCGGTGGCAACTACACCGAGACGGTGGTGCTGGAACAGCGCACGCCGGCGCAGACGCTCGTCCCGCCCGGCAGCGTGGTCGAGGTGGTCATCAACAAGGTGCCGAGCGAAGGTGACCTGCGCGACGTGCCGGCTGATCTGATTGGGCGCACGTTCGACGATGCGCTCTCGCAGACGCTCAAGACCATCGGCTGGAACGTGGTCCTGACCGAGGCGCTCAACTTCGCGCCGCAGGGCACGATCCTGGCGCTGCAACCGCCCGGCGGCAGCAAGCTGGCCGTGAGCGAGACGCTGACGATCACGCTGAGCAATGGCGGGGTGATTGACTTGAACGTGGACATGTCGCCGGTGGTGTTGGAATCGGTAACGTTACCCCGTGATACGTTCGTGCCCGGGCAGACGGTGCAGTTCCGGGTGCGCTGGGGCGCGAACGGGCCGCTGGGGCGCGATTACAACGTAGGCTGGTATTTGTTCACGCCCGATGGCGCGACGCCGCTGGTGCAGGGCGAGGATCGCGTGCCGCAGGACAACGGCGTGCCCACGCCCACGTCGCTGTGGCAAGCCGGGACAATTGTGGACGACACCTATTCGCTGCGTATCCCGGACAACCTGCCGCCGGGCACATATCCGTTGCAGATCGTGATGTATTCCGGGGCCGATCGGCTGCCGGTGCGGAATCCGGGCAACACCACGGCCGTGAGCGACCGCGTCGTGTTGCACACCATTCGGGTGCAGTAGCCGCCGCAACCTTTGCTCGCCTTGTTCGTAATGTTGGTGCGATGTTGACTCTGGCGATCAATCGAGGACCCGTGAACGTTAACGTGAACGCGCTCACCGCGATGCCTAAGTTACCCGCCGCGCCCACGCCCGCATTCGCGCCAGCGCGCACAGTCGCGTCGGACGCAGAACGTGAGCAGGCAGCGGTGCGGGCCGTGCTGGCCGGCGATGCCAACGCGTTTCAGCCGCTGATCGAAGCGCATCAGTCGCGCGTTTATAGCCTGGCCCTGCGCATGCTGGGCAACGAGCGCGAGGCCGAGGATGCAGCTCAGGACGCATTCGTGCACGCCTATGCCCGCCTGGCGTCCTACAAGCCGGAGTGGCGCTTCAAGACGTGGATCATGACCATCACGTCGAACCTGTGCATTGACCGGTTGCGCCGCCGCAAACTGGAGCCGACCTCGTTCACCGATTACAGCTATCGCGCCGCCGCGGATGACGATGGCGAGGTGGAATTCGTCAGCCATGAGCCGCAGCCGGATGCCGTGATCGTGCGCCGGCAGCGCGACGCCGCCATCCGGGCCATGCTGAACGAGCTGCCGGATGACGACCGTGGCATGGTGGCCCTGTTCTACTTCAACGATCAAAGTTACGAGGACATCGCTGCGGCGATGAACACGACCGTCAGTGCGGTCAAGTCGCGCTTGTTCCGGGCGCGGCAAAAGATGGCCCAATCGAAATGGGCCAAGGCACTGAGTGCATAGGTGAATCGCATGAACAGCATGAACACCTTTGAATACGACAACGACTACGAGGTCCTGATGATGGACGCGCTGGACGGCGTCATCAGCTCGGCCGGACGCGCCCGGCTGGATGTGTATCTGGCGCTGCATCCGGCTGAGCGCGAGGCGTTTGAGCGCATGATGGCCGTGGATGTGGCACTGCGCGACGCACCGCTGGCCACGCCGCCCACAGAGTTCTCACAGCGCGTGATGGCGTCGGTGCATGCCATGCCAATCGCCACGCCGTTGCGCCGCAGCCACATCGCCGCCATCATCGCCGCAAATTCTGCGCTGATCGCACTGGTGTGGTTGATCGGCGGGCTTGTGCTGATCGGCGCAGGCATGCTGCTGCTGCAGTCACCGGCGTTGCAGCCCGCCCTTGCCTTCGTTCGAAGCGTGGGCGTGTTCTTTGGCGAGTTCTTCCAATTGTCATCGTCGCTGACACGCACACTATCGCGCCAGCCGTTGTTCTGGCTCAGCGCATTTGCGGCGCTGATCGTGATCACAGCATGGTTCGGCGTCATGGTCAGGGTGCTGGTGTTGCCGGGCAGGCGATACGCAACGGCTTGAGGCAATTGCCTGGTGATAAATCACCGGGCCAAATGACAACAATGCACACAGGCGGGCCTTCAAACCCGCCTGTGTTGTTATTCCAAGGTGAAACAATCCCAGCGGGCGCGCGTATTGACAGACACAGAGTCATAGCGTTTTATGCAGTCGCATCGGACGGCGACACGCCGCGCCGTGCACCGCAAAGTGAGCTGAACATTCATGTCCAAGAAAGGCAGAATTTCCCTGAGCCTGGCCGCCGTGGCAGCCAGCCTGATCGTGCTGAGCGCCCCGGCGCTGGCCCAAACGCCCGAGCCGCCGACACCAACGCCGACGCCCGCAGTGGCCCCACCGCTTGAAGACGACCGGCGCATCCTGCGCGGAGATCGCACCATCAGCGGCGGCAACTTCACCCTCGAGTCCAACGAGACGCTCCGGGGCGACCTCAACGTATTCAGCGGCAACATCACGTTGGACGAACGCAGCCAGGTGGAAGGCAACGTCAACATCTTCGGCGGCAACGCCGACATCGCTGGCACAGTCACAGGCGATCTGCAGATCGTGGGAGGCAACGTGGACTTGCGCTCCAGCGGCAACATCGAGGGCGATATGATCAAGGTCGGCGGGCAGTTGAACCGCGATAGCGGTGCCGTGATCGGCGGGCGCGAGACCACCATGAACCTGCCCTTCATCCGAGATCCGAATGACCAACTGGAGGTGCGCGTTGAACCCGATTTTGGCGACGGTGACCGTGATCGCGGGCCATTTGGCTGGTTCTGGAACCTTCTCGGCGGCATCTTCGGGTTGTTCCTGGCTGCGGTGATCGTTGTTATTGCGATGGGCATCGCTGCCATCGCTCCGGCGAACATGACGCTGGCATCCGGCGTGGCCACGGCAAGTTGGCTGGTGTCCGGTGCGGTGGGTGCGCTGACGCTCATCGCAGTGCCCATCGTGGCGAGCCTGCTCATCATCACGCTGTGCCTCAGCCCGTTTGGCTTGTTGCTGCTGGTGCTGTATGCCGCCGGCATCCTGGCGGGTTGGAGCGTATCGGCGCGGTTGCTGGGTGAGCGCATCATGCGCGCAGTGAACCGTTCAGACTGGTCGCTGGTGGGGCAGACGCTGGCCGGCGCAGTGCTGCTGGCGCTGCTGGGCGGCGTGCCCATCATCGGCGGGTTGATCGGGTTTGCCGCAACCGCACTTGGCCTGGGTGCGCTGGTGCTCACCCGCGCCGGCACACGCACCTATCCGCTTGAGCCGGTACGGGCTGTGAGCACTGTGCCCTTCGCCTCAACCGACCCGATTGTGCCGCCGCTTGAGCCTGAGTTCACACCGACGCCTGAGCCATCAGACGCGCCAACAACGCCACAAAGCGATGGCGAACCTAAACCACCGGCCGACGATCCGAAGCAAAGTTGATCAAAAACCTGTCAGATAGCTCGTGCCCAGTTCATGAGTTGACGATGTAAAGGTCTTGACAACACCAAGTCAACTCGTTAGGATTCCGCCCGACAACTGAATAGTTCGTAAGCACACTCTTATCCAGAGCAGCAGAGGGACCGGCCCGATGAAGCTGCGGCAACCTATACAAGTAAGGTGCCAAATCCGGCAGCGAATACCTGGAAGATGAGAGCGCGCTAACAGTGAAAATTGTTATCGCCCTCTTGCACAGATTCGCGCAAGAGGGCGATTCGCTTTTCCGAGTGTTCTTGCGAACTCACGAATCACAAGGAGTTTGACATGAACACGTTGGATCACTTTGCCCCACGCTGCACATGCCTGTGTAGCTAGCGGGCAGCTTGCCTCCACGACGCAGCAAGCTGCCCGCGCTATCTTCACGCTCGATTCTCGAAGCTCGAACGCACGCCCATGGTGCGTGGCTGCACCGTCACCACCATCTTCATTACGCGCCAACATGGCAGTGGCGCACTATTTCAACAAGATTGAACTGGACTAAAAGACTCATGTCTACACACAAGATTACGCGACGCGCCTTCGCCGGCGCACTCATCGGCGCGGCGCTGTTGAGCGCATGCGCTGCGCCGCCCGTACCCGCCGCGCCCGCACCGGCAGCCCCAGCCGCTGATACCGCAGCCAACCCACCCGCCGCAACCGGCACAAAGCCGGCCGAGGTTCGCCTCGACTACGCCACCTATAACCCCAGCAGCCTGGTGCTGAAGGAGTTCGGGTGGCTGGAAGAAGACCTGGCCAAAGACGGCGTGCCGGTCAAGTGGGTGTTCAGCGCCGGCAGCAACAAGGCCAACGAACTGGTGTCGAGCAACGCCAGCGACTTCGGCAGCACTGCCGGCGCAGCCGCATTGCTGGCCCGCACCAACGGCGTGCCGCTCAAGACGGTTTACGTGTATTCCAAGCCTGAATGGACGGCGTTGGTCGTGCCCAAGGACTCACCCATCAAGGCCGTGACCGACCTGAAGGGCAAGAAGATAGCCGTCACGCGCGGCACCGACCCATTCTTCTTCCTGCTGCGCAGCCTGAAGGAAGCCGGACTCAACCAGAGCGACGTCGAGATCGTCAACCTGCAACACGCCGATGGCCGCCTGGCGTTGGAGCGGGGACAGGTGGACGCGTGGTCGGGCCTCGACCCGCACATGGCCAATGCCGAGTTGAACGCAGGCGCGACGCTGCTGTATCGCAACATTGACTTCAACACATTTGGCACGCTCAACGCGCGCGAGGAGTTCTTGCAGAAGTATCCCGACTATGTGCAGCGCGTGATCGCGCAATACGAGCGCGCCCGCAAATGGATTCTGGAGAACCCCGACAAGACCGCCGAAATCCTGGCCAAGGAGGCCAAGATTGACCTGGCCATCGCCAAGAAGCAGTTGACCGAGCGCACGGTGCTCGATGCGGACGTGGGCACGCCAGGCGACAAGCTGCGCGCCGCGCTCGAGGCGATCGTGCCGATCCTGACCAGCGAGAAGCTGGTCGCAAGCGACGCAGACCCCGCTGGGGCATTGGCTGTGCTGATTGAACCCCAGGCTGCCGAGGCCGCGCTGAAGTAATCGCAGGCAGACGTAGACCCTAAAGGTCTTGAAGACCTTTAGGGTCTCGCTCAACTTATCCTTGACCAACTCATCCGCCCTCGCACAAACACAGACCACGCCAGAACCACCCAAGCGCCGGCGTGGCACGTCGCGTTGGCTCACGCTTGCCGCGCCCATCGCGCTGCTGGTGCTGTGGTTCCTCGCCACCGACGTGCTCAGGCTGTTCACGCCCAACCAACTGCCCTCGCCCATTCAGGTGTTGCGCACCGCATCCGAGATGATCGCCGATGGCTCGCTGTGGCGGAACGTCGCGGCCAGCATCGGGCGTGTGGTGCTTGGCTTCATCATTGGCGCGGGCATCGCAGTGATCGCGGGCACGCTGGTCGGGTTATCGAAGACGGTCGAGACATTGATTGACCCAACGCTGCAAGCGCTGCGCAACGTGCCGTCGCTGGCGTGGGTGCCGTTCCTGCTGCTGTGGCTGGGGATTGACGAAGCGCCGAAGATCACGTTGATCGCCATCGGCGCGTTCTTCCCGGTGTATCTCAACCTGGTCAGCGGCATCCGCCAGGCCGACCGCAAGCTGGTCGAGGTGGGTTACATCTTCGGCCTGCGCGGGTTCCATCTGGTGCGGCAGATCATTCTGCCATCGGCCCTGCCCTATCTGCTGGCTGGCTTGCGCATCGGCTTCGGCCAGGCGTGGCTGTTCCTGGTCGCGGCCGAGCTGATCGCCAGCACGCGCGGCCTGGGCTTTATGCTGATTGACGGTCAGAACAGCAGCCGGCCCGACATCATGCTCGTCAGCATCATCACGCTGGCGCTGCTGGGCAAGCTGAGCGACAGCCTGTTGCGCATTGTCGAGCGTCGGGCACTGAGTTGGACGGATACCTTTCAAGGCACATGAGTAGTTCCATCCGCGCCGAGCGCGTGACCAAACGCTACGAAGGCACGCTCGTACTAAACGAGCTATCGCTGGATGTGCGACCGGGCGAGATTGTCAGCCTGATCGGCCCGAGTGGCTGCGGCAAGAGCACGCTGCTGCGCTTGCTGTCCGGCCTGGAGACGGAACATGATGGCCGCTTGCTGATTGACAACGGCGAGGTGACTGGCCCCAGCCGCGCCGCCGGGCTGATGTTCCAGGAGCCGCGCCTGCTGCCGTGGTTGAGCGTGCGCGACAACGTGCGCTTTGGGTTGCCGAAAGGCAGCGCCAACGCCGGGTTGGTAGATGAGTTGCTGAATCAGGTGCAGCTTGAGCACGCTGCGGCGCAGTTGCCGCGCCAGCTTTCTGGTGGCATGGCGCAGCGCACGGCGCTGGCGCGGTCGCTGGCCGCGCAGCCGCAGGTGCTGTTGCTCGATGAGCCCTTCAGCGCCGTAGACGCACTCACCCGCATGCGCCTGCAGGAGCTGCTGCTCGACATCTGGCAGCGCACCAAGCTGACCATGCTGCTGGTCACGCACGATCTGGACGAGGCTCTGTATCTGAGCGACCGCGTGGTGGTGATGAGCAGCCGGCCGGCCACCATCCGCGAGATCGTGACGGTGAAGTTGCCGCGCCCGCGTGACCGGCGCGACGCTGAGTTGTTGCGGCTGCGGGCACATCTGATGGAATCGTTGCACGTCGTGCACGCAACCGAATCAGTGAACGTGCCGACGGGCACGCCGTTTGGTGTTTAGGAGATCACTTACATGAGCTTGTCTGTCGAACCGTGCGTTGATGGCATCCCTCTGCCCATCGTTCGTCTGAACCGCGCCGTCATTGCGGCGGGCGTGGCAATTGCGTTTGTGTTGCAACAACCGATTTTGATCGCCCTGCTGTTTCTGGTCATCGCGCCGGCGGCGCTGTTGGGACGTCGCGCCAGCCTGATCTTCAAAATCGGCGGCGTACTCTTGGCCAAACAAAATCTGACGGCCGAGAAGGAAGACTTCCGCATGCAGCGCTTCAACAACATCATCGCTGCGATCATGTTGGGCGGCGCGACCCTGGCGTTTGCGCTGGATGCGCCCATCGTCGGCTGGGTGTTGAGCCTCGGCGTCGCGGCAGCGGCACTCGTTGCCCTGCTCGGCTTTTGCGTCGGCTGTTTTCTGTATCTCCAGTTCAAGCTTGGCAAGCGTCGCTTCTTCGCTGCCAGCAGGCCATAGACCTACTAAAACCTCGCGGGTCTCAGCGCCATTCGCGCCCGCAGGGGGTGTTCTCCAAAAGACCCGCGAGGTTTGAACTCATGTCCAGCTACCAACTCGGCACGCGCCTCGTCCACGCCGGGGAGCGAGCGCAAGGCAACGGCGCGAACTTCACGCCCACCAGCGCGCCCATCCACACCAGCACGACTTTCCTTTATCCCAGCGCTGAGGCCTTGGACGAGGCGTTTGCCGCCGGCGGCGATCAGGTCGTCTACACCCGCTGGGGCAACCCCACCGTGCAGTCGTTGGAAGCGTTGATGGCCGACGTCGAGAGCGGGCGCGGCGCAGTAGCGACGGGATCGGGCATGTCGGCGTTGTATCTGGCATTGCTGGCGGCTGGCACGCCGCGCGGCGGCACCCAACCCGCGCCGCGCCACATCCTAGCCTCGTGCGATCTGTATGGCACGACCGAGACGCTGCTGCGTGATTTCTTCGCTGCGCAGCGCGTGGGCGTGAGCTATTGCGACATGGACGACATCGCAGCGGTGAAGGCGGCAATTGACCAGCATGAGCCGGATGTGGTGCTGCTGGAGTCGCTATCGAACCCGCTGCTCAAGTGGGCCGATGTCGAGGCAATCGCGGCCGCGGCGCACAGAGCCGACGCGCGCGTGGTGGTGGATTCGACATTGGCCACGCCGGCCCTCTTTCGACCAATCGAGCACGGCGCTGATTTGGTAGTGCACAGCGCGACCAAGTATCTGAGCGGCCACGCCGACGCCACCGGCGGCGTGGTGGTGGCGCGGGCGGGCATGCTGCTCGATAACGCCCGCCGCTATGCCATTCAACTCGGCATGGTGCTGGGGCCATTCGAGGCGCGACTGATCTCGCGCGGGGTCAAGACGCTGGGCCTGCGCATGCGCCAGCAGTGCGCCAACGCCATGCACGTAGCGAAGGCACTGCAAAGCCACCCCAAGATTGAGCGCGTGCTCTACCCCGGCCTGCCCGATCATCCGCAGCACGGCCTGGCCTCGCTCAACACGTGCGGTCAGTTCGGCGGGTTGGTCACGTTCGATCTGGCCGAGGGCACGCGCGCCGCCGCGTTCGCGTTCATGAACCGGCTGAAGCTGATCTTGCCGGCGACGAGTCTGGGCGATATCTACTCGCTGATCACCTATCCGCCCATTTCGTCGCACCGCGAGCTGACGGGCGCTGAGCGGGCCGCGCATGGCATCGGCGATGGCATGTTGCGCCTGTCGGTCGGCATCGAGGACGCGGGCGACATCATCGCCGACATTGAACAGGCGCTGAAAGGTTAACATCTCACTCATCATGGAATACAGACTATTGGGCGGATCGGGATTGTTTGTGTCGGCGCTGAGCTTTGGCACGGCGACATTTGGCGGCGGCAACGAGTTCTTTCGCACCTGGGGCGCCACGCAAGTGCAAGAGGCAGCGCGACTGGTGGACATCGCCCTCGAAGCGGGCGTGAATCTGTTCGACACAGCCGACGCCTACTCCGGCGGCATGGCCGAGGAGATTCTGGGCGCGGCCATCGGCAACCGGCGCGATCAGGTGCTCATCGCCACCAAGGCGTGCTTTCGCTCCGAGCCAGGGCCGAACGGCCAGGGCACCTCGCGCTATCACCTCATCCGCGCCTGCGAGGCCAGCCTGCGCCGCTTGCAAACCGACTATATTGACCTGTATCAGTTGCACGGCTTCGATGCCTTCACGCCAATCGAAGAGACGTTGCGTGCGCTGGATGACCTTGTGCGCAGCGGCAAGGTGCGCTATGTCGGCTGCTCGAACTTCAGCGGCTGGCATTTGATGAAGTCGCTGGCCATCTCAGAGAAGTATGGGCTGGTGCGGCAAGTCTCGCATCAGGCTGATGTCAGGACACATTTAGGGAGCAGGTGCAGTCGGGGCGCGAGCGTCCAAAATCTGGTCTGTGAAAACAACAGATTCGACTGCACCAGTGGAAGAGTATATTCGCGAAGCGTTGCCGTGGGC
>Ga0224722_1000531_pt1 | contig 22178 bp, 27 predicted proteins | sample Balambano_FR1_Me_FD_161646 | JGI IMG/M metagenome (GOLD analysis project Ga0224722, IMG submission 161646) | Freshwater sediment microbial communities from Lake Towuti, South Sulawesi, Indonesia - Balambano_FR1_MetaG | ecosystem: Environmental > Aquatic > Freshwater > Lake > Sediment | place... | reverse complement strand
CCGCGATCACCCGTCCCCAGGGCCAGGCCGCCGGCAACCGCCGCCCCACACTCCAGGTGATCGCCACGGCGTGGCCGCGCATCGAGGCCACCCTGCAGCGGCCCCTGGGGGACATGGCCATCGTCCAGCAGCGCGCCCCCGGATCAGATCTCGCACCGCCCGGCCGGCCACTGGCCTGCAGGCACCCGCCGGATCGGTGCCGTCACCGGTTGGTGGTGGGGGTCTTCGAATTGTTGCAGCACTGCAGCGGGCCATCCTCACTCTCAGCTCTGATGAGATTTAGAAGTACTGGCACGGGCCCGAAATACAGATTTGCTCCTAAAAAAAGGGCCTTTCGGCCCTGACTCACATATCGAGGTCTATTTCGTGTCTTGATATATTGCGAACCGCTTGATGATCCACTGGTTGCTCGGGCTCAGCTATAACTGCTCTACCCATTAATTCCTCAGCAAAAAAATGGGATAGATTTTTATTAATAGTTTCTCTTGAACATCCTGCTTCGATCAGGCGCTCTTGCGCTTCAACTAGAGACACCTCTCCTTTTGAGAGCATTGAAGTTATATCTTTCAAATGCTGTTCCTGGGCTTTTAACTCCAAGTCACTTTTATTTATGTTGGCTTCGGAATTTTTCGCAGAAACTATTGCACCTTCTATTAAATCCGGATTCTCCCCTACAGCCCTAATATATCTCTGAGCCAGAGCTCTATCTCCATTCAGTTCTGCCAGCAATGATATATATACAGTTTTCAAATCTATGCTATGCATTGCCACAAGCTCGTTTAAATCTGATAGCGTCGTCATATTCAGTGGTCGATTATGCATGTCAAACATTTCGAGAGCCGCTTCCGATTCATACTTCGTGTCTTCAATGCGCGCAATGACTGCGTCTTTGTCATCAACAACCATTATATGTTCATTTACTGCTCGTGACGTCTGTACCATCGCCAAACTTACAGAAAGCAACCGGTTGTGTGAGTGCATGCATGATATTACCTTATCAGCTTTTCCCCCTTGAACTGCATGGGTAGTAGCGGCATAAGCGTAATCAAGATGCCTGTTCCTGTAGTCCATTTGCGTAATGCTTCTTTCCACCCCTGCTTCATCAAGAAACTTAAGCTGGCCGTCCTCCACCCCCTGAACCACTATCTTCTCAGAGTTTACCATGCCTCGCGTCAGGTCATTTCTCCTCCACCGGAGTACGTCGCCTTGGCCCACCTCTATCCTTCGAGACTCAAAAATTTCGACCATCCCTCCCCCAAGATCGGGGAACTTCTCCGGGGACATTACCAATTGGTGCTTACCATCTTGAGACGTTAATAACAATTGACGCTCACCTTCAATATATATGTCATTTCGACTCACGACATAGTAGCTACCAACTTTTATACCCTGTGACTTATCATTGAAGTTGAATCTAACAACATCATTTTGTTCGTATTTGTGAGCAAGCCTCATTTCGGCGTTAGTTAACCCCTTCCCTTTAAATACTGTCATTTTCACAGTGTTAGCCGATACCTCCCCCAATTCTTTCCTTCGTTCATGAACCTCTGAGTTAGCCTGTTGCACCTCTTTATTTGTTGTCATTATTAGATAAGTGTTGTCTCGTTGCGACTTATCTCCTTCAAAATACAATTCCACAGCATGAGACACCATTTGCTCCTGCGTTGCAGGATCACGCCCCAATCGCGGAACCTCCCTCACATCAGATTTTTCAAATGCAGGTCTTACTTGACGTTCCAACAAGTCATAAACAGCCTCTTTAATATTTTCATTCTTTTGACGAAGTATTTTTGTCAGTGCAGCTGTTTCCGCTCTATGATCTTGTGCTTGAGCAAATGGTTTGCCGGCATCGACAGCTTCTAATTGTTTTCTATCCCCGGATAGCACTAATCTTGTTTCGGTTGCTCCCGCAATCTGCAGAAGTTCATTAAATCGAAGTGTATCAACAAAGCTCCCTTCATCAACGATCAATACACTGGGGCTGAAATCGGGCGAACGTTTTAGCTCACTGATAGCTAAGTCCCTATCTTTATTGCTCTCTAAAAAACGGCGGTTTTCCAGTAGATAGGCTTGCAGAGTCGTTGATTCTATACCTGAATCGGCCTGTAGTTGTTTCGCTGCAGTCGCCGAAGCAGACACACCATTGACTCGGAACCCTCTGGACTCGATCACCTCTTTACCAGCAGCCATCATCACAGTTTTCCCTACCCCGGGATTCCCCTGCAGGACAACAAGGGAATCCTCAGCGTTCAGAATTGTGCTCAATGCTGCAATGTGATCATCCAAGAGCCGGTAGCGTGACTGAACGCCGGCAAGCTGCTCCGCCCCCCCTATCGGGTGCACAGAATTTTTCGCCATCTCAACTCTGAGCATATTGTCTTGCTCCAGAGCGAGCATTTCTCTTGTTGTTACGCGAGTAACGTCCCGTTGCCCTGGGATCAGTTTTCCAGATTCGATTAGCTGGTTGTATTCCTCTTGAAGAGCCCGTTCTGTCAACTTGCCTACACCGATCGATCTTGCAGAAGAGAGGATGTCTTTGATCTCGAACGTGGCCTCACGCTGTGACAAATGCTCTAGCGCCAGATCTAGGGCCCGATGCGCTTCTACAACCGGGTCTACCTTAATACCTGATCGTTGACGCTCGAGTGACTGTTCTTTCAAAGCTTGAAGAAAGTCCAGCTCGTGGCCTGCTTCATGGAACCACTTCTGCAGTAGTTCTTGGTAAGGGAGCTTAGACTTTGCGTCCCTGGTCATCCGATTCGCTTGTTCGGCGTCCTTCGGACCTTCCATACCGCGCTCAGCCATTGCCTCTTTGATCTGCTCTCTGCGCTTTGAAAAAATTCTTACCAGACGCTCAGAGACACCAGCAATCTCGAACTCAGCATTCTTACCGCTTGCGTTTACCGTATATCCTAACTCTGTCAGCCTTCTAGCAAGGACGAGGCTATAAACCTCTCCATAGCGCCCTTTACTATTATCCCAGAGATTTGTGAAGTCTAAACTCCCCCATTTCCCGTCTGGCCGCAGAGTCATATTGATTATATTGCTGTGCGTATGAAGGTTGGGATCGCCAGCTCTCGATGTTGTGTGAGTCATGAGAGCCGCGGCTATGTTCTTTGTCTGCACCGGCACTCTCATCCCCGACTCGTAGACTCTGGTCGTAGCATCCTTCTCCACAAGAGCCATGACTTCCATCACGCTTTCCATATGTGCCTTCACGACTCGCTCGTCACCTGCAACGAGAGCCATGATCGATACCGATTTTGGGGGCGTAAATGTGTAATCAATGCCTGGTCTGCGCTGCATCTCACCAGACCTCACTCGGCCGAGCTGTTCCCCAGTTGGTGTAATCCCTTCGAGGAGGCGCTTATAGTCTTCTGCTTTTACTCGACCACTGAGCCCCATTTTTGCGGCAGCATCTCCAACCCACATCGAGTTATAGATCGTCTTTCCTGTGCCTACGGCTATTCCTTTTTCCTCGCCAGCATTTGGCCGGTTTTGAGTATCGTCCTTGTTCTCAGGGTGCTGAACTGGTTCACCGTCAGAATGCTCACCTTCCGGTTCATTCTGCCCGCCTCCCGAAGTGCCGCCTGTAGGAGCAGCCGGCCCCTCCCCCTCCTTCACCGTACCAGGGAGTTCTTCCATGTCATGCAAAATTGGTGCATCACCCGAAACGCTATCCGGCAAAAGGTTTTCTGGCATGATGTCCGGTGCATCCATGTAATAATCATCACCTAACTCGGCATATTGAGCAGCTCCGGAGGCAGAGGTCATATTTGATAGAGACAGCATTTGTTATAACTCCAAATCTAAATCTGTAAGTTGTTTTACCTGCTCGTTATTCTGGCTCCCAGCCGCCACCATCGGTTCATCAACATCTTGCTTGGGTTCGAGGCTTGTCACTTCAAGATGCTGGCCTTCTACGTGAGTGATCAACTCATTTGCTTCTTCAACAGAAAGCACTAATGAGAGAACATCTTCATCACCACTTTCACTGTATTCAACGGGAATAGAAATTGGTTTCATGAAATTTGAATCCAAAATCGATTCATTGTTTTGCAGTACTGCAACTTTCGTTTTAGTAGCTGGTGCTTTTTTCGTTGATTGTTGGCTATTTGACTGAACGACATTCTCTACGTCAACGGGCTTCGGCTGTCTTACGTGCTCGTCCTTATCGGCACCTTGACCATGCTGGTCATCCACAAAAGTTAAGTGTCCGAACGCCAGGCGAGACAAATCTCTCTCTTTGAACGGGCTTGCGATTTCAGCCCGATGCTTATATGGAATATGTAATTTGGTTACTGGTATGGACCCCCCTGCCATCTTCACAAAGCAATTATGAGGCTCAAGGTTCATTATCATACTAGCTGGCACTACTTCTCTTTTCTTGGTATTAGGGCTTACTGTGACACCATCTCTTAATGACGAACCACCGAAGCTTTTTGTTGTTTCCATTTCCTTAACTTCAGTTTCACTAAAGTTCTTACTCAGCCAAGTAGCTGTTTGCTCATCCGGTGTTTGATACGCAACCCTTGTCCCAAGCAACCCACTTATAGTCGTAGCTCCGGTATCCCTATATATAGTCCTTAATTGAGCTTGGAGCTGGTAACTTATCACAAAAACAATCCCAAACTGCCTTAGCTCAGCTAGTCCATCAGTAAAGGCTGGAATGAAATTTAAAGACTGAACTTCATCGAGTATGATGAATATACGTCTATTACGGTCCTGGTCCAACATCATGCATGCTTTAATTACCACCTCAATCATGGCTGTAAACAGTGGTTTTACTGTTGTATGAATATCGCCCCTTGAGGTCAGGAACAACCAACCAGAACCATCAGTAACCCACTTCTTGAAGCTAAATAATTCCTCGTGTGGAACATCGTCGAAAACGTAGTTCATAGACTTTATATAGGCCGTCAGTACAGATCGTATTGACTCAGAAGTTTTGGGGTTCTTTTCATCGATAAGCGCCCCCGCAGGGGTTCCCTTTAATAGCTTTGCAATATCTGCCAGCGACAGACTATAGAGCGTTCTTAATAGGTCTTTTGTAGTCAATCTGTTTTGATGCCTAAACTTTGCTGCAGTTACTGCAAGTATTGTCCTCGCTCCCAATACCCAGTACGGGTCTTTGTTGGAATCCTCCTGCATGGGGATCATTGCTTGAGCAATGGATTCATACTCGTGGATTGCATGCGCATCTGCATGAATATTCCATCCTACTGACCGCTCATCAAACGGCGTCACAATACGATCAACTTTTTCATTATAGTAATACTTTATAAATGAACGTTGTTTGTCATAAATAATGGCTCTATCGCCATTAGCTCGTATCTCATCGAGCAAAGCACAGATGGTCTGTGATTTACCTTGCCCCTGCGCCCCTGTTATCTGAATACTGAACGTCTCAGTATTGTAAAGAAATGGAACACCTCCTATATGATACTTAGATACGTAGTGGACTCTCGCATTCATTGCCTCAATGAGATTGATGATCTTTTGTGGATTAGGCTCCAACGGTATACCATTAACTATCTCACGCTTCATGGTCTCCCGACCATATTTGATGAAATAGATTATCAATGACAATACCAACGTCGCGAACAGAACGGCTCCAATCAAGATCCCACTTTGGATAAGAGTCATTACATAGTCAAAATTATCAGATACCCGTTTGTTGTCTATAACGTCCACAACCCTAACAATTCTCTTCTCACCTTTTGGAGTAATAAACTCCATTTTGTCATTCGGGTTTGGGTGGAAATACACTGTGGTTTTTATTGCTGTCCCGAACAAGTATCTTTGATAATCGTTAGTCCCCAGCATGTATCTGGCATATACGGTTAGGAGGAAAATTATCACACCAAAGAAAGCAGCCGTTTTAATGACTTGCGCCAACATCGTAAATTTGTGCTGAACAATCTGCCCACCACGAACTAACTCTTCAGACCTAGTGTTATTATTCGACATGTGTGCCTCTAGCTCTTTTTAAGAATTCATGTGATACCTGCTTACCTTCCTCGAATACTGACTGCCCATCAATATCCTTAGTATTCAAGTTAGGGTTAGAAAATACCAAAGCACCAATGCCTGCTCTCATGAAGTGCTGTAATTGGAACAACATCCTTATAACAAGAGCTAGGTCTCTGTCAGTTTGCCCGGCCATATTGGCAATACTCAAGACTTCATCCATCAAGCGTGCATCTACAACAGCATTATTATCTCTAGATGGTATGGACGGTTGCAGTGACATGAACTCAGATACGGATAGATCCCCCTTTAAATCGTACCGCAACCTAAACCTAACAGCGTCTTTTATCCATTCGCTAAGAGTCTCGCTATCCGTCCTGGACATGTGCTGTAGCATCTCCGGGGCCAACCCCCGGAACTTCACAGTCATCGCCTCCGTTTGTAGGAACCGGCGATGCCTAACCTCGATCTCTTTTTTCCTCATTTACCATACCTCACGTAACGTTCTCAGAGTTGCGCAAGAATACCATTATCAGCACACCATATCATCATCGTAACCTCACTTAACATACAATCGTAACTCCATACACGGTACTATCGGTCGATAGTGTAACTTTCGAGTAACCCACCGCCAAAGCCAGACGCAGCAAGGGAATCGCCTTTCAAAACCTCTAGCACCCAGCGGTGCGTAGGGTGTGCAGTTGTCCTCCCCGTGCCGATAGGCTGGCTTGCATCTCCATCATCGCCTCCTGAAACCCTTTTAACGGTGTAACGCCGTTAAAATGATTTAATAAAGCCTGCCGGCGATTGAGTGTAAAAAATCCATTTGCATAGATTGATATAACGTGCAAAATACAACTGCCCAATCGAGGCTACTTATAAAAATTCGGGATAGTCCTATGCAACACCAACAGTTTCAGGCTGCGGATTCGCTTATTCGGGAGTTAGGTAACTACCTAGCGGGTACACAAGGAGGTGGTTATAGAGTTGTTAATCTCGATGAGATGAAGCGGACTGATGAGGTAGATGGTGCGTTACTGATAGTGTCGGACGATGTGGTTACGATACGAAGGGCGTGCAATAAAAAAGGGGCTTAGCGCCCCTTTAAATTTACTCCCATTTCCAGGGAGCGCCTTCTGTTCTTGCAGTACCCCACATCTCGTTGTATTTTCCCTCCCCGGTTCTTAGGCCATATTCCCATGCGGCCATTACATTCCAACCTTGCTCCAAATCTCTGATCCGCTTTAGCACCTCGTTGAAACAACTTATCTTGGCTTGAGATATGCGCACCGAGCAGTGCAGTGCTGCAATCGGCCTTCCGGCTGCCAAATAGTGTCCGAGCACCTCGCCAGCAAAAATGACCATATTCAACGCGCTATCGCTTGCTCTCACCAAGTGTTCGGGTATTGGGAGAGTGAGCTGTTTCAATTCGCGGAGTTCAAATAGCAGCAGCTCTGCGCTTGCTACGTTGAGCAGAGCAGTATCTATTGCGGTTGGAAAATTCACATCAGGTAATTCTGGAGATCTCAGGGGCTTGATACTAAAAATCATATGGTTCACTGTTTCATCCTCGGGCCACGCACCCCGGCCATCGGGTTCGAGATTAGCCATCTCGAATAGCAATATTATACAAAACTTTGGCAGAAGTTCATATTTATTATTTAGTTTTGTGGGGCCAAGGCCCCACAAGGTTATACTCAATATTCTTGTCTGAGCCTGGAACGCATCCATCGCTTAAATGCAAACTCAAATATCCTATTTATTGTGGCCCGGTGAAATGGAACTGATATTTCATCTCCGGCGGTAAGTGACAAGCTATTCAAATGTTCCCATGTGCTTCTAAAAATATCATATGGATATGGTTGGTATTGATTTGAAGACCAACCAATATCATCATCCGGCTCCAAACCATAAAAACAATCATCATCGTAACCACCCAGGACGTAGATATGATATGTAGCAAGATGATCTATCTCTCCGATGTTTCCAACCTCTCCATCGTTTTCCAAATACGTGTAAAGCTTTTCAGTATCCATCTTCTCCCGTGAAATGCGGATTTTGAGATTGCCATATAACATGGTTTCAATATCGAAGGAGGTAATTTCGATTCTAGTGTTATGAAACTCCACGGCCGTTTCATAGTCACCCTCAAAATCAACTGAGGTATTTTTTGACTTGAAATTTGCTATAAGCAGCCCAGTGTTAAAGTCCAAGGCTGCTGATGGGATAATTGAGGTGGAAAACACAGTATTCATTTTTACTCCTAATCGCCACGACCCGGCGCCGGTTTATCAACTGGGTTTATTATACCACAGGTGGTATATATGGCAATTAATTGCAGTGCTGCAATTAAATTATGATGCTAATTTTTCCACATATGCAAACGAGCGCGCGCAGCGCAAGCGAGTATAAGGCCGCACACCGTTGCCGATATTCGGGAAAGTGGTGAGTCGGCCGAAACTTCTTTGGAGTGTTTACCTGGGGCTGGGCCCCCCCCCCTTCCTGCTAAACCGTCTTTGCGGCCCGGGAACGTTCCGCCACTTCGGAGAGGGTGGGTCCGCTTGCGGACAACGATATTAAGGCTGCATTCATTTAGGCATCCGGCCCTAGCGATAGCCCGAGACCGGAACGGGCTCGGCGAGTCTGCGGCCGGCGAAGCCGACCGCATAGACGAGTAGGACGGACGAGCGCTTTAGCGCGAGCCGAAGGGGCCCCCTCTTATTCCCCCATTTTTTCATCCAAATAGGAACTAAGAATGCTAATCCTCTCATAAGTAGATGTAATGTCGCGTTCTATTATCCAAGTTTGCTGCCTCAGCAAATGACCAATAACACGATCTTTACCATCCAAGCTTGATAAATCAGCCTTGTTGAAGGCTTTTATCTCATTAATAATCAATTCAAGTAGATTTGTGATATGTCTAATTTTTTCAGATTCGGAATGTTTCATGTTAATTCCCTATGCTGCTTGTTTTTTTGCGAATAGTGAAAGCCTGCCAATTGCTTCTTTATGGTATTGAGGTAGTAACTCTACGCCTATAAAGCGGCGACCAAGTTTTGCGGCGGCAACACATGTAGAACCGGAACCTGCAAATGGGTCTAAAACAATATCCCCCGGTCTCGTGAATGCCTCTATTATCGGCGCCAAGGTTGAAACTGGCTTTTCAGTGGGGTGATGTCTATTCCCCGAATACTCCCATTCAAGCACATCCGGGATTGGCGATTCTGGCAACGGTGGTTTGCCCTTGGCCAGCAAATATGCACATTCATGTCTGTAGCCGACAAAAGTGGCCTTTGATGAGTAGGGCTTTGTAAACACTAGGTGCCCCACTATTCGGAACCCGGCGGTTTTCCATGCGTTCACGAACTTATCGACACGATTCCATCCGTAAAAGCTGACGGCCAGGCTATTTGGTTTGAGAACCCTATACATCTCCTTGCTGGCAGGAACTAGCCATTCATCGCTTTTATCGTTGGCGATTTCCCGCCCGCCTCTGTCTTTGAATCCAACTAAATACGGGGGATCCGTGAGGATAAAGTCGATTGCTCCGGTTGGTATCTTCCCCATTACGTCTATGCAATCACCCAAGACCATTCTTGACATAGCTCACCTCGTCCAATGAGGCCGCGGGAGTAACCGGAATGGTTAGCTTGCCCTGCTGCCTGATGCCACGAGGCAAGGGCCGAAAGCGTGTCAAGCAGACCGTGGAATACCGAGTCGCTCGCGACGAGGATATGCCGCGAAAGTTGCTTGAAGGGCGTAGCCCGGCGCGCTCATTTCGGCCCTTGCAGAATGGCATCAGGCAGCAGGGCCCCAACGAGGGTGAACGGAACACTGCTGCTCATGGGGTAGCTCACCAGCTGCGAGCGCGTGGCAGCCGCCGGAGGCGGTCTGGCCGAGCTCGCGGCGGTGCTCACCTGCAGCAGGGCCTGGAACGCGCCCAGGACGTCCATCAGGTGAGCCGGTACCCATGGGGTAGCTCACCAGCTGGCGAGCGCGTGGCAGCCGCCGGAGGCGGTCTGGCCGAGCTCGCGGCGGTGCCCACCTGCAGCACGGCCAGGAACGCTCTCAGAGCGCCCATCAGGTGGGCCGGTACCCGTGGGGTAGATCACCGGCTGGCGAGCGCGTGGCAGCCGCCGGAGGCGGTCTGGCCGAGCTCGCGGCGGTGCCCACCTGCAGCACGGCCAGGAACGCTCTCAGGGCGCCCATCAGGTGGGCCGGTACCCGTGGGGTAGATCACCGGCTGGCGAGCGCGTGGCAGCCGCCGGAGGCGGTCTGGCCGAGCTCGCGGCGGTGCCCGCCTGCAGCACGGCCAGGAACGCTCTCAGGGCGCCTATCAGGTGGCCGGTACCCATGGGGTAGATCTGCGGCTGGCGAGCGCGTGGCAGCCGCCGGAGGCGGTCTGGCCGAGCTCGCGGCGGTGCCCACCTGCAGCACGGCCAGGAACGCTCTCATGGCGCCTATCAGGTGGCCGGTACCCATGGGGTAGATCTGCGGCTGGCGAGCGCGTGGCAGCCGCCGGAGGCGGTCTGGCTGTGCTCGCGGCGGTGCCCCTGCGGGGAAAAAAAAGCCTCCCTATTGGGAGGCTCTTGCAGGACTGCAATCAGTGTCGTTGAATTGCAGGCAGATTAATGATTTTCTGCTCTCGTCTGGTCATTACTGCTGACATCAGTTGATCTGAGAGACTGTCTGCCGCATCAACCGTCAGCACATTCCTAACTCCCTCGATCACCAGTTCAATACCCTCTGGCACGATTCTCACCTGAATTGAGGCCGGTGTGGTAACGGCAGAGATAACTGGCTTGTGGTCTTCACTCTGGTCATGGATTTCTGCTTCCGGACTCAAGTTTTTTGAAGGTTCTACATGGCTGGCTGGCTCTTGTGTATATTGCGTTTCACCCACAGTTTTTTCAGGATCCCTCCCCTCAGTATCTAGGTGCGTCAAGGTCTGGGCTTCCTCCAGTTTGGCCCGTTCTGCAGCTTCTGCTTCTGCTGCAGCGGCGAGTCTGGCCTCTTCAATTTTTGCCCGCTCCGCATCGACATCAGCAGGCTCGATTCCGGCGAGCTCGGCTGCCCATTTCAGAAGGCTCTTGTAGCACTTCAATGCCACTTTAGAAGCTACATTTACTGCGTCATTGTAGGCTCGATTATAAATGACCTCAGCCCCCCGCTTGATCGCTTCTTCACGTGTATCACAGCGGTCTTCCTCCCGATCCATTAAGGGACCGCTAAAGCTCCCGCCACTACATTTCCAGATCCACCCAGACTCGAGCTCCATCACACACACCTGTCCGAATCCATAGGCTCCATTTCCTGCAGGTGGGGCCGAGTGGGTAAAACGCTCCGCCTCATACTCGCTGTAAACACCATGGATATTCGGCAGTGGCAGCTTCTTCCCCTTCTCCGATTCCCATTTGGCAATCGCCAACTGGCGGCCAGTGTACCGCTCAAGATTATTCGGCGCCGTTCCCGCTTCAATCTCACTGGTCACCCGATCGAAGCGCTCAGGGTCAAGCTGACTGATCGCAACGAGTGCAGAGAGCGTGTTGATGTTCGTGACGGCCCCGACCTTGGCCAGCTCACTGATCCGAGGATCACAGGAGTTAAGGCGCAGGGTTCTCGACCAGTATGTCGAGTTTCGACCAAAGGCAGCCACCAGATCCTTCTGCACTCGCTTAGAGCCATCAGGGTTGGTTTCGGCCAGCCAGTTATATGCAGCCTGCGCATATTCGAACGGTGTAAGGTCTTGACGTTGGAGGTTTTCAGTAGCTTGGATCGCCCTGATATCAACCGTCTCTCCTTCCTCAATCTTGCGGAAGGGGATGACATCCAGTTTGGCAATCTTCGCCGCTCGCCAGCGGCGCTCCCCAGCGACAATCAGGTACTCACCTTCACGCTTCGGATGGGGTCGCACTATGATCGGTTGAATCATGCCATGGCGGCTAATGGAATTTGCCAGCTCACGAAGTGCTGCAGCATCGAAACTCTTGCGCGGCTGTTCAGGGTCACGGTGAAAAAGGGTAATTGCAGCTTGTTGTTGCATAAAGGAACTCTCCTATGGCCACGCACCCCGGCCGACGGGTTCGGCACAACTTGCCGACCCGTTTATAATAGCAGATATGCAACCATGCGCAAGTTATATTAGGCAAAAAACGCCTGCTACTGACTGGCAGAATTCAGTATCGAGATAGGTACCTTCATTGAGCTGACGCCTGACCTCATCGATTCCCCCTGAGAGGTAAAGATCATCGCCGTCTGTTGGGTTGCCTTCGGTCGTTGAAAATTGAGGTACAAGCACCCTCGTCTTCAGTATTGCAGCTGCTTCGCACGCCTTATGAACCCCTTTGTTGCCATGCTCAGGGGCATAGCAATCATTGTCGGCAACGACAATGCACTGATCACCAGGTGAATGTTTGGCAAAGCTCTCTGCTACCGCTGGCAGATTATCGGCAAACAGCGCTGCATCGACACGCCAGCCAGTCGCCTTATACAGAGCGCCTCCAGTTGCAATACCTTCACATAGCAGCTTTGGAGATGGGCGGCTTGCTTTCCCGATTGTTACAAATGACCCCATTGGATTAAGCCCTTTGGGAAGGAACTTGCCACCATCGGCTTGGATCCGCGTGTACCCTCTGAATGTGTTCTCAATGTCAGTCGTAGCTATCGCAACAAAATCCATCCTCGACCCATTCCAGCCACCCATGCACTCAACATCTTCTCCCTTTTTCACCCGGGCATGCCCGCAGCGCATCGGGAGAACACGGTGCAGGCCATCAAGGCCTTTGCGAACCCAGTATGAAAATTTTTCAGAAGGCATCATCAATGGCCATGTTTCAAACTGAGCTTGGCAGGTTGCGATAGTCGCTTCATGGTCATGTGAAGCCTGATTGTAGGACGCAACATGGACAGATTTGTCTCTATGAACGGCCTCCGAGATTGCTCGACCATTCCGCCAGTTGTTGAACTCTTCCCAAAGAGCATCGTACCCGTTCCACTTACCCTCGAAGTTCACGCTGTTTCGGTAATTCCTGAAACTTACAACAGGAACCAGGAGCCTTTCAGAAGCCGTACTGTTGAGGCGATTTACCACTTCAGAGGTATAAACTGTAACAATGACTCTGCCTTTGTCCTCTTTGGAGACGTAGCGCAATGCATCTCCTCGATGACGTAGGCTTTCCCTGGGCAACGGCGAAACTGTGATGTTGCATTGGTCCCATACCAGATTGGCCGCAGCAGCAAGAGCTGCCAATTTGCCCCATTGGGATTCGAGGAAGCGAGCCGGATCGCCTCCCCAATTTTGCTGGTAAAATTCACCAAGTGTCTGCTTTGCCATTGCCACTACCCCTCTCAGCCCAGATATGGGGCGATGAGCTCGCCCCACAAGTTACACGCTTACACCTCGAGAATGAATCCATTGGTGCACCACTTAACCTCACCACCACGGTCGCGGTTGTTTTCGCAGAACCCTTGCCAATGCGCACCAAGGCGATCTGCATTGGTGCAGGTAAAGTCGAGCCTGTTGATACCGGAACGACCAGTCATTGCAAACGCAACTGGACGCAACTGGCGAGTTTCCAGCACAGCTTCGCGGACTACATAGAGGGAACATTTCCCACGCGAGGAAGCACCGATCTGTTCAAAGATTTGGATGGGGTCGTTCATTTCATGTCCTCAGGCCACGCACCTCGGCCGGCAGGGTCAGCAATCTTTGCCAACAAGAATATAATAGCAGACATGCAACCTATTGCAAAGTGTTTGCAGTACTGCAAACCTAAAAAAAGGGGGACAAGTGCCCCCCTTTCTTCAGTTGATAGCTCGGAAGATTGCCGGCCGCTCAAGGTGGTCAACAGCGAATGATTTCAATCGTTCAAATGCGTCGAAAATTCTGGGTTCATTCGTGAATCGGTAGCACAAGGTATTGAGCGCGAACAGCGTGACGATCACCCCCGCCGCATCCGGTGACACCTTTTCATCGAAGTAGTTTCCGAAAACTGAAAGGTGGATATTCTGACGAGAGTCTATCGGCCTCATGTACCAGGTGCGCGAACTGGGATCTTCGCAATACTCCCAGGCTCCCCCTTGATACTCCGCACAGAACTCTCTCATGAAGCGGAAGACCACATCTTCCAGGTGGTGGGCACCACATCCCAAAGTCTTCAGCAGGCGAATATGCTGAGATGATGCGGTGTGTACCTTCAACGGCTGACGTTCTACAACTGCAGTTTGCATACTTAAGATCTCCTATGGCCACGCGCCCCGGCCGACGGGTTCGGCACAACTTGCCGACCCGCCCATAATAGCAGATATGAAACTTTTGACAACTGTTCTTTCACCTCAAGATGACCGCGATCGCCACTATATTTCTGTCGAGCCGACCCATTCTTGCCCCAGATACGCATCGGCTCCTTGTAGTCTCGGGATTGGGATATCCAGGGAGCACAACGACTCGTGTGACCAGCCACCTAGGGGGACTTCATATCGAAACAACACAACCGACCTATCGAAGAGATCGACAATTGTCAGCGGCTCCATGGCTATCAGAGGCGTCAATAGTTCCGGCTCGTCTCCAATTACATCAGTAATGAATTTCATGCATTCCCCTTGATGACTTCATGCTGGTTGTTGCCAAAACACCATCCCACATTTTCCCCAGTGAGCAAAAGCAGCAGCACCCAACACGCATATGGGATCTCTGCATCACCATTGATCCAACAGGCTACCTCATCATCCGAGACATTGAGCATGGTGCCAGGATCGGTTATGCGCTCAAGATCACGAATCTTGAACTTCACTTGCTGGCTCGAGGGCGCTTGCCATTGCGGGGGCGCAATGCGCACCCCCTTTCCGGCCAGATAGACAGCTTGGTTCTCCATCCTACCTCCTTATAAATGGGGGTGGCCTACAGCCACCCACGCTCTGCAAATGAAACACATCCCTCGCCTACGACTATGTGGTCGAGCACTCTGATATCAACAAGCGACAAAGCAGAGAGAAGACGCTCAGTTATAGCCCTGTCCGCTCTGCTGGGCTCAGCAACACCACTGGGATGGTTGTGAGCAAAGATGACTGCGGCCGCGTTAACAGCAAGCCCATTAATAACAATCTCTCTCGGGGTCACTGTGCAGCTATCCACACTCCCCTGAAAGATCTCTTCTAGGGAGATCAAACGATGTTGATTGTCCAACCAAAGCGCACAAAACACCTCACGGCGCTTCGGGCGAAGATGGGTTTGCAAGAACGTATTGACCAAACCAGGAGAAGAAAACGCTTCTGAGTGAGCACACAGAGCTCGTTTAGCGAGTTCATTGGCCTCTGCGAGAACGGCCAACTCACGTTCAGAAAACATCTGAAATTTCATATCATGCACCTCTGGCCACGCACCCCGGCCAACGGGATCGATATCATTTACCGACCGAAAAATAATAGCAGAAACGAAACTTAAACTCAATGTTTGCAGTGCTGCAAACAGCTATTTTGAGCCTCACGGCTAACGAGCGCGCGCAGCGCAAGCGAGTATAAGGCCGCACACCGTTGCCGATATTCTGGAAAGTGGTGGGTCGGCCGAAACTTGTTTGGGATGTTTACCTGATGCTAGCTCCCCCCCCCTCCCTGCTAAACCGTCTTTGCGGCCCGGGAAAGATCCGCGACTTCGGAGAGGGTGGGTCCGCTTGCGGACAGCGATATTAAGGCTGCATTCCTTTAGGCATCCGGCCCTAGCGATAGCCCGAGACCGGAACGGGCTCGGCGAGTCTGCGGCCGGCGAAGCCGACCGCATAGACGAGTGGGACGGACGAGCGCATCAGCGCGAGCCGAAGGGGCCCCCTATTTATCCTGCAACTTTGTCGAGCGTTTACCGATGAATGACTCAACGACTCGGATCATCTCCACACTCTCTGGCCTTAACCCTTCAACCTTCCAAGCTAATGTCCTCCTGGGGACGTCAAAGGCGACTGCAATCTGGGACAGGGTGCCTGTGAATTCACATCGCTGACCCACAAATATCGTCATCACCCCTTTCAGCCCGAGTTCAGCTCTGACTTTGGCCATGCGTTTATGTAATCCAGGTTGAGATATCCCGCTCTTCTCGGCGACAGACATTTGCGTCCTTCCATTGCACATCACCTCGACTGCCTGCTGCGTTGATAAAGGGTTCAGGCCTATTTTTTCACAAGCCTCCCGGACTTCCTCTTCCGAAAATTTGTACATGTTTTCCCTATGGCCACGTATCCCGGCCCCGGTTCAATGAATTTGGATATTCTTCGCTTCTACGCCGTACTGAGCCTGAAGTTCTCGGATATTGATGTGCAATTGCTGATCGTCATCGGCTTTGCATACTTTCGTGACGACAGCCTTACTCTGCAGCCCATCCAGATACTTGACGGACTTCATTGGAATGCCGCCACGGACATATTCCCGTGTGACGATGATCCTCTGGCGCATTTGCCGTAGCATCTCGCTCCTCTGCTCTTTCCAAGCACGAAACGCCTCAATACCTTGCGCTGTAATCGACTCAATCACGATGCCTACAGACGCGAGCTGTTGAAGTGCGATCCCGTATTCTGTAGAAGCGCTACTGCAACCAGTCACCTTTCTTGCGCTTGCAGAAAAGACAACTTCACTTCCACTCCTGGACATACTGGTTTGACGTCCCAGGGCCAACCACATTGCACATTGCACTCGTTCTTGATGATGTAGTTCCATATTTATCCTTAGGCCACGTAACCCGGCCACGGTGATGCTACTGTTGCTTCCGCACAGCAGCACGCTGAGCGGCGTTCATGATGCATTTAGGAGCCCACCCCTGACGCCGTGAGAATAGTGATAAGTCCTCATCACAGAGCTCATGAATGCACGCAGGGGACGAGTTCATTACTCTTTTGAATGCGCCATCGTATTGCAGAGCAACAGATATCGTGCTTCCCAACGTGCCATAATTGCAGTGCTGCAACTCCACCGCGGCAATGCATCGTCCGTCAACGTAGTATGAGTCGACTACCTGTAAGCTACGACCATCCACTTCCCTGACTTCAACAACCGCAACCACCTCTCGACTTACCCAGTAGGCTTCCGTTGCTTGCCATTTGACGATTCCCTGCTGGTGCAAGACGGCTGCAGCATTGTTCCAGGCAGCATCTTGAGTTGGAAGTGGGCTTCCATATTCATAGAATGCCGGTGAGCGCGATTGCCATATCCACCCTTCTCGGTGGGGTATGAGTTTCACCTGACGAACACGTAATGATTCTTGGACATTGATGGGCAACATAATACCTCCTATGGCCACGCACCCCGGCCTACGGGTTGGACGTTACGTCCTTAGCGATTTTCCGATATCTTGATCGGTAATGTGAACGGTGGACCATAGTAAGCTTGCCCACTCGCGACCAAGAGCAAAGCAGCAAGAAATTCACTTTGCTCTTTCGACCCGAAGCCGGCCGCTTTCATCATGGCCTCCAACCTTGCTACATCGTCCTGGTGCATGAGAAACCTGCGCTCTACAATGCCTTGAGCAGCACGTTTCCTTCGAACTTCGGCCATGCCCTCTCTGGGAGTTACACGCGCCTCAGGATCAATTTTTGGCCTACCAGGCCCCCTTACATGCTCTACCATATTAAAATTAACGCCGTTATTTTTAATACACAGTACTCCTAATTTCGCCGATGGCAAGACATTTTTATAATAGCAGAACTTATCAAGTTATTTGTCTTAACGTCAATATCTGCTATTATTTCTCTCGGGAGATTGCTCCCGAACCCGCTGGCCGGGGTGCGTGGCCCAACTGGACGTTACTATGTTCTATCCCCTTGTTCCCTATGATCCCCTTCCCGCAGCAGTCGCATATTCTCAGCGCTTTGTGCTGAACCGAAAGCGTGTCGGACAGACGCCCTATGCGAATGCATTTTTCCGACATCTGACCGGTGAAAGTGCTATCAACTCTGCCGCACTTAAAAGGCTCATTCCGCTCTACAACCCGAAAGCCTATCGGTCCATTTCAAAGACCAGCATTATCGAGGCTCTCGATACTGCCATAGCTACTCGGGGTGCAATTTTTCCCCTTCCTCTTCCTCTAGACCTGCAAGATAAACTCTTCCCATACTTAGCCCATCGGAAGGAACAAAGGACTCTTCACCACATCGGTATCCACTTGGACAGGAATAGGAAGGTTGCGAACAAGCGGAAAAACGCGCAACAAGCAGCCTATGACTCCGAAGTAGAACGGGCATGGGAAGAGCTCAATACAAGCACAAAGCCAAGCATCGGCACGTGGTACAGGAGGTGGTGCGAACGTGAAGTGAATGGCGGCAACCTCAGAGACGATACGTTTCGATCACTTCTCGCACGCTGGCATAAGGCTCATACTGATAGCCCTTGGTCATGGGATGACCTCTACTACGCTATGCCAACCTGGCGGGTTGTTCTCGATATGCAATCAGACACCGGTGACTAACGGAGGCTTTTTAGATGGGCACAGCAATGAAACTATCTGACCTGATGTATATGGGGAAAGTAGAGGGGAGGCATGCTTGGTCATACGAGGACAATTGGTACTACTGGTCGGAAAAGTCGAATGTCGTAACGTCAGACTTGAAGGGGGACACTGTGATTTGCCGGCTTACCCTCACGCTTTCTCGGGACTCCCAGAACACCATTCGCCCTTTCACTAAAACAGACGCCAAGAAGGCTATTGTGAGCAGGCTGAAATAGGGAAAGACTGATCTCGGCGGTAACAAGCAGACCGCCGAATTTTGCAGTGCTGCAAACAATCACCCTGCCGAAGAGAATCTTCCAACAACATCCCTTACAGCATCCTCCATGCTTTTCTTCTGTGCTTCATTGTAGATTTGCCGGTACAGACGTTTGTACTCAGCACTGGACGGAAGTAATCCCGTCACTTTGCGCAGCAACTCCGCTGGCGTTCCAGTGATGCCGTTTACCGTGTATTCCACCCCCCGGCCTGAGGCTGTCACCCCCACTCCAGGAGCCCCCAAATAGGGGTGCTTAGCTGCTATTGCAGCAGCAACCTCTGCCTTTACCTGCTGGATAGCCTCATCTTGGCTCAGACTCCGCTCGGGGTCATAACGATGATTCTTAAGGTTGTGGACCCTCTTAACGGCAAATGTCAGCTCATCGGCGGGTAGCGCCGGAAATGCCTTCAGGATTTCCTCTCGGATGATCCCCCTGGGCTTCGCGGGACTCAGGATCTCTGAAACTGGCCGGATTTTTGCGGCGACAGCGGTACGTGAAATGCCGATCTTAGTCGCAATCGCACTTAGGCTTATTCCAAAGACATAGGCCAGTGTGGCTATCAATCTGACCTCATCTGATACCGAACTCAGCGAGGCAAGGACATCCGCAAGTTCTTTCTCTTTGGCAGGGTCGGCCCGCTGGCTGGTCATGTGATGTTCAACCCATTCTTTCAGCATTTCTGCACGCTCACCCATCATCGCCACTCCTATACAGCAGCAAATATAATAGCAGACACATATCAAAAAAAAATGGTCCCATCTCATTACAGTGCCGATAATGCTGTTTTCGACACACCAATTTAGATTAGAATGTAGCGAATAGTGATTATCGGTCTTCAAAGGCAACTGTATGGCTCATTCTGTATTGGTCTCTGATCGGAACATTTCAGTCGATACTCCCGGCTATACAATTACCGGGTTTCCCTCGGAACAAGCTGCCCACCTATTTGTTTCCTTGGGTCTAGCCATTCCTCCCCCCGCAGAAGATCCGTTCTACCAGTATTTTGAAGAGCCATTCACGCTGTCTGTCCAACTGGACGGAGACCAGGACGGAAGCGAGTGATGAATCCTTCCACTAACTCGCAGCTCGTCACTCACGTTCCAATTCGAGCCACCTTTGCTCTCGTACTACCTCCTGAATGCCATATGTCGATCTCCTACCTGAGAACACCTCAAAGCACTGAGCTGACATTCTGCATCCGGGATACACACATGCTGGGACTTACACCAATTCATCGTGCGGTAGTTTCATTCACACTGGTGAGCCAGGCCCATTTAGCCCCTGAGAACATTACTTTGGTCGGGGAATCCGCAATGGCACGGCTATCAACTCAGGCTGGGGAAGTGTACTCAATTGACAAAACAGAGCTCCCTAGGCTGAAAGAATTTCTGCAACAAGTCCCGGGCATCCGCCTGCTTTACACCGCTAACGTGCTGGGCCATCTACTCAAAGATGGATCCAATAAGCAGCACGAATTCATCACCCCCTTTTAGACCCCTTGGAGATAACATGAACAAACATATTCTTGCGGTCACACTGGCCTCAACTCTGGTTCTCACAACTGGCTGCAGCGCGGTACATACCGCCGTTTCAAAGCGCAATCTCGATGTGCAGACCAAAATGTCTGAGACTATCTTCCTAGAACCCATCTCTCCGGCCGAGAGAACCGTGTACCTTCAGATCAAAAATACTTCCAATCAAGATCTGCTGGTTGACTCGAAAATAGCCCAGTCCATCACAGCAAAAGGCTATCGTGTTATCTCTAACCCAGAAGAAGCACATTACTGGATCCAGGCAAATGTGCTCAAAGTTGAAAAAATGGACCTGAGAGCTGCCCAGTCAGCTTTGGAAGGAGGGTGGGGCGCCGGTGCCTTCGGTGCTGCAGCTGGTGCTTCTGCTATCGGCTACAACAGCAGTTCTACTGGTGCAGCTGTTGGTGCAGGCCTAGTAGGTGCCCTCGTTGGTGTCGCTGCCGATGCGATGGTCGAGGATACCTCTTACACAATGATCACAGATTTGCAGATTGCCGAACGCACTCCTGAAGGTGTCACTGTGGTGACCAATGATCATACGCAACTGAAGCAGGGAACGTCCGGATATAAAGAGCAAAGCAGCTCGCAAAGTGGAACACGTCAGAAGTTCCAGACTAGAATTGTGAGCACAGCCAATCAGGTCAACCTTGATTTTGCTGATGCAAAACCCGTACTTGAAGAACAGCTGGCAAAATCAATCTCCGGCTTGATGTAATTAGTCACAACTATCTCGAAGGTGAGGGGGATGGATATATCCATGCTCCTCGCTTTAACATTTCCTCATGAGACATTTATGCGCCATGATCAGAGGCATACGAACCGTAATGATCTCTGCATATAAAAGACCTATACGGCAACGCACCACCCTCAGCACATTAATCATATGGCTCAGTATGAGATTCAACATATAACCAAAAGTCGCATGACCATTCGACGCACTGCCTTCACAAAACCCTCTTCATTATGTGTAACTGCCGTTTCAACTCGGTGCACCACATATAATTTAGCTGAGGCCATCTCTGTACACAAAAAACACTATCATATTGAATTAAAAGGATTATAAAAAATCTTAGATTGCGACACAGATTAAGTAATCAGGCTTGATTTTTGTTGACAGTTATTTTTACCTACCTAATACTCTCCTTCATGAGAACAGCTTTAGACTTAGCTTTTAGTCAATGAACATATTGATGGGAATGATCCAATAATGAACGAATTTCTTAAAGTATTGCTCAATGTGCGTAGCCTTCGCGCAGCTGCTCGTGACCTTTCCTTTGAACAACTGAAGGAAGCTCATGAAAAATTTCAAACTATTTTCGCAGAGCGTGAAGAGCAAGAACTCAAGGAAATGCAAGCCCGGGAAGACCATCAGAAGAAGCTTGAAGAATACAGCGAGCTGTTGAAAAAGGCAGGAATTGACCCTAGCGAACTCATTCCGGCAGCTGCTTCAACCAGTCCTTCTGACAGCGTTAAGAAGACGCGTGCTCCCCGTCCAGCAAAATACCGTTATATGGATGGCGGAATGGAAAAGTTCTGGACAGGCCAAGGGCGCATGCCTAAGGCAATTGCTGAAGCGGTTGCTGCTGGCAAGAGCGTTGACGATTTCCTTATCTAAAGGCAATCATGTGGCGGGCAGATATTTTCTGCCCGCTTTTCATATTTAATCCCTTCTTCAGCTTATCCTCCTTAGTATCTCCATTCAGCGGCTATACCACCTTCTGTTGTCCTTGAGTGCATGGCCATCGTCCAGCAGCGCGCCTCCGGATCAGATCTCGCACCGCCCGGCTGGCCACAGGCTTGCCGGCACCCGCCAGATCGGTGCCGTCACCGGTTGGTGGTGGAGGCCCTTGAGAGCTCACCCCCTCGCTCACCGGTCCCCAGGGCCAGGCCGCCGGCAACCGCCGCCGCCCCCCCGACCCACACACCAGGTGA
>Ga0224722_1000530_pt1 | contig 22179 bp, 19 predicted proteins | sample Balambano_FR1_Me_FD_161646 | JGI IMG/M metagenome (GOLD analysis project Ga0224722, IMG submission 161646) | Freshwater sediment microbial communities from Lake Towuti, South Sulawesi, Indonesia - Balambano_FR1_MetaG | ecosystem: Environmental > Aquatic > Freshwater > Lake > Sediment | place... | reverse complement strand
GTCGAGCTTCTCTGGAAGCGGACATAGGATAGCAGATACCCTAAACTCTACTCTCTCTATTCTAAATTCCTCTCGTTAATGTGACCGAAGAGGGATAAAATGCATGTTCCGTAGGATGGGCATCTTGCCTGTCTGAGACAGCCGCAAGGCTATCCCACTTGTTCCAGATCATGATGGAGGCTTGCTTCATCGACGTAATGGCTGCCAACGGGGATTGGTGAGGCTAGTGAGGATGTGATCTTCCCATTTGCCGTTGATTAACAAATAGTCTCGCGCGTACCCTTCAACCACAAACCCGAGTCGCCGTAAGACATTGGCACTGCGTTGATTGCGCGGCATGTAGTTCGCCATGATGCGATGAAAGTTTTGATCGATGAATAGAAAGTCGATCGCGGTTTTGAGGGCTTCAGTCATGTACCCTTTGCCCTGTTCTTGCTCCGCCAAACTATACCCTACTACGCAGGAATGAGCGACTCCCCGTTGCATTTGATGGAAGTTTACTTTCCCAATCAGTCGATTGGAAGTTTGCTTATGAAACAAACACAATTTCAAACTTTGTTCGCAACTAAACTCATACAATGCTTTTTCGACCTGTTCTTGCCAAAACTCAACAGTGTAAAAGCCTTGACAGCGAGTCGGTTCAACTGGAGTTAAAAAGGCTTGATTGTCTAAGTAATAGGCGAGAATTGCAGGAACATCCTTGCGGGTTGCCATTCTCATGATTAATCGATCTGATTCCAGGGTGGGAGATTCTAGAAACACACGTGATCGCCACTCCACTAAAACATTACTTGCAAATAAATCAGGAAGAAACATCACTCAGACTAAGCTCGAATCCGTTCCAGTAGATTGTAGAAATCGGTCCAGTCATCCTGTTCGGTAATTTTCTGCCACATTGCTTCGATTTCAGGTCGCACTGGAACTGTGAACGGATTTTTCATCATAAGGCGAGCTGCTATTAACTCCATTTCGGATGATGGCAAGCTCAGCAAAAGATTAAAGTATTGAGTTTTCCAATTTTGCCAAATCATGTTTAATTCATTATCCAGAATTTGCACATCTGGCAAAATTTGTTCCACTGCGTCGCGCCATTGAGGAGAAAATTGCCGTCGCAACTCAGCAAAAAAGCTGTGATAGCTCACCTGCGACTCCCGGAGAAACAGAATTGTTGTTGTTAATAACTCATCTGCGATCGCCTCTGGTAGTTCGCCAAAGCCCAGTTTGCTGAGTAGTTGTTGACGATAGGCGCGATCGTACACAGAGCCAAATTTTTCAATGCCGTGTTCTAAATCCATCGGGGCAATCACCCGGCTCAAAGGCGCTTGCAGCATCTCCAAATTCCAACGACAGGTGCCGGGTTGGTTGGCGTAACTATAGCGTCCGTAGTAGTCAAAATAGGCCGCAGTAAAACTGGGGTCGTAGGCGGGCAGAAACGCAAAGGGGCCGTAGTCAAAACTTTCGCCCGTGATAGACATATTATCCGTGTTCAACACCGCATGACAAAATCCAGCCGCCATCCACTGGGCCGCTAGTTCGGCTACCCGCTCCACCAATTCGGCATAAAACAGGGCATAGCGATCGCGTTCACTCTGCAAATGGGGGTAATACTGCTCAATCACATGATCCAGCAGAATCGCGATCAAATCTTTGCGATCGAGGGCGTGGAACCGTTCAAAGGTGCCAAACCGAATGTGCGATCGTTGCATTCTTACCATCACGGACGATCGAGTTGGGGATGGCTCATCACCCCGCCAGAGTTGTTCCCCGGTTTCAATCAAACTGAGGCAGCGAGACGTGCGGACTCCCATACGATGCAGGGCTTCAGCGGCCAGCACTTCGCGAACACCGCCTTTCAATGTCAGTCGTCCGTCGCCCCCGCGAGAATAGGGTGTCGTGCCCGACCCTTTGGTGCCAAAGTCGTACAGTTCACCGTCAATTCCCCGTACCTGGCCATACAAAAAACCCCGGCCATCTCCCAGGGCTGGATTATAGACACCAAATTGGTAGCCATGATACCGCAGCGCCAGAAACGGGCGGGGAGCGTGTTGGAATTTGCCGAACGCGGCAATAAAGTGATCATCCGCTACGGTTGCTGGGTCAATGCCTAGAACCGGCAAGAGATCGTTATTGCGAAATCGGAGTTGATGCAGGGGAAACTCTGCCGCGGCAACGATGTCGTAGTAGTCATCTCCCAGTTGTTCCAGGGCAGGTTCATACGCGCAAGACAAAAGCGGATTGGATGAAGAGTCGATGGCTGACATTGATGGCTTTGGGCAACAAGTCCTTTCATCCTATCGCTTTCTGCTAGTTCCCATCAGTTGTAGATGTTAACAGCGGGATGGATGCGGCTGAACTCCAGCGAGGAGCGATCGACCTCAGGCATGTCTGGAGTAGGAGTGACTTGCTGCCGCTCCAGCACAAACTCCCCAATTTCGCCGCCCAGTTCCAGGGTAGAGAACAATTCTAAGTTAGAAGACCCAAGCTGAAACGTTGGTACTGACGTTGGTGGAGTCGCGATGATGGGTTCAGGCCGCCCCCCGATCGCCGGATTTGGTGATTCGGTTTGAATGACTGAAATTGGTGGTGCGATCGGGATTTGCGGCTGCGTCGGAGTCGGCTGCGGGGATTGCGATGGTGGCTGGGTGGGGGGGACCACGGCTGATTCGGGGATGCTAATTGTCCCGCCGGTAAACGTACCTTCAAGCGTCACAGGTGTTGTGTAAACATCGGGTTGGATGTAGGTTCCAGTATCGCTAGTAACACGAGCCGTTGCGGTCAAATTGACCAGTACATTGTTCACCGTGGCCACTCTGCCATCAAGCAAATCAACTGTTCCAGTGGCAATCCCACCAATCCGAACGGGGGTGTTGGTTGTGCCAATTTCGTAGTACAGATAAGAGTTCGTCGGATTCACCAACAGCGGGTAGGTCAAGGTCAGGTTGGTTGTGCCAAGGGGCGTCAGGGCACCATTGATCGTTAGAGTTTCGGGGCCAGCACCGACTGGAACAGTCACAGAGAACGGAGTGCCGTTGGTCACTGGCAACAGAAATTGGGACGTAGGATAAGCACTTAAGTTCGCTTCCGGAAAAGATAAATAGCCGTTTCGGATGTTGAATGTAGCGTTGGCTCCGGTGGGCAAGGTAGAGTAGGGGTTCCAGTTGGTGATGCCGGTGACGGTTGCGAGGGTTTCTACTCCTAGTCCAGAGTTGGGTCCAAAGTTGGCTGTCCGTCCATCTTGCAAGTTTACAGAACCAATCAATCCTTCCATCGACACAGCCAAAGGCGTATCTGTGTTGACCAGGATGCCTGGTTGGTAATAGAACAAGGGCGGATTTCCAGTTACGGTGATCGTGCCAACTGGACTCAGGAGCGTAATTGGGCCTGAAAACTCGTTTGCTGTACCAGCCGCGTTGCGGACGAGTGAAAAATTGCCGTTGCTAACAGGAACTGAAAAAAACTGAGCGGTTGCCGGTAAAGCTGTAAGGGCGATCGCACCTGCGACTGGCAAACCCATCAATGTCTGTAAAACAGCACGTTTCATAGGGATAATCCTGACAAAATGGTTGGGAATGGGAGTGGTATTTGCACCCAACCGATGTTGCTTAACGCAACCAAAAGATTTGAGCTAAGGTCAGAGATCAATTGTTAAATCAGTTTTTAGAGTATCGGTTTCCACCTGGGCGTAGGTAAAGGAATGATGAAGATGTGGAGGGGAAGTGTGTAATTTCACAGGGCCGGCAGCAATCCCTAGGTTCCGGCTCGATCGCGGATTTCGACTGGAATATGGTAGCGATCGCCCAGCACTTCCAACAATGGCCCATGCACGTCCAGCTTGACGATACTGACGGAAGCCGTTAACACGTTGATGCGATCGCGATACCGCCCCAGGTCGATGCCCAATAAGTTACACAACAAGATCCGAATCGTCGCTTTGTGAGACACCACAAGGACATTGCCGCTGGCATGCTTTTGCTCAATTTCGGCAATCACGAGGGAAGCACGACTGGCCAACTGAATAGAGGTTTCACCGCCAGTGGGCGGATTCCAGGCTGGCTCGGTCAACCAGCGAATGTAGTCGTCTTCATACTGGGCGCGGACTTCAGCCGGGCTAAGACCTTCCCATTGGCCATAGGACAATTCCCGCAAGCCGTCTCGCAGTTGCAGCTCTTGCCCGATCGCCGTGCAAAGGGGGGTAGCGGTGGCGATCGTCCGTTTCATGGGGCTAACATACACCGCTTCCCAAGGCAGATGCGCATACTGGACGGCAAATGATTTTGCCATTTCCATCCCTGCAGGTGTGAGGTCTACGTCTAAATCGCCGCAGTAACCACCTATTTGACTGAAGGTGGTTTCGCCATGCCGCAAAAAGTAAAGCTTTAAACTCATGACTGCTCCAAATTTGAAAGCCCTCCAAGCTGCTTAGATCTTGGAGGGCTGGAAGATTACACCTTGGCGAGTTCAGATTCTACGTGGTCGGGGTGAGCCTGAACGTATTCTTTCAACTCGATCGGCACCGGGTTAATGTGCCAGATGTTGTTGCAGTAGTCGCGAATGGAGCGATCGCTGGAGAATTTACCCATGCGCGCGGTGTTCAGAATCGACATGCGCGTCCAGCGTTCCTGATCACGATAAGCTAGACTGACCTGATCCTGACAATCTACGTAAGAGCGATAATCCGCAAACAGGAGATAGGGATCACTGGTCATCAAGTTATCTAGCAAGGGGCGGAACAGGTCGCAATCGCCATGCGAGAAGAAACCAGAGGCGATGCGATCGATCACTAGTTTGAGTTCTGGATCTTGCTCGTAGTATTCGCGGGGGTTGTAGCCCGCCGCTTTCTTGGCATAAACTTCTTCCGCCGTGAGGCCAAACAAGAAGAAATTTTCTGCTCCCACTTCCTCCAGAATTTCCACGTTGGCTCCATCCAAAGTGCCAATCGTCAGCGCCCCATTCATCGCAAACTTCATGTTGCCGGTGCCAGATGCTTCTTTCCCAGCCGTGGAGATCTGCTCCGACAAATCTGCTGCCGGATACACCCGCTGAGCAAATTTAACGTTGTAATCCTTCATAAATAGGACTTTTAACTTGCCGCGCACATCAGGATCACGGTTCACTACATCGGCGATCGAATTAATCAGCTTAATAATCAACTTCGCCAGGTAGTATCCAGGTGCTGCTTTGCCACCAAACAAGAAGGTGCGCGGCGTAATTTCAGCATTGGGATTGGCTTTGAGCCGATTGTAGAGCGTGATGATGTGTAACGCATTCAAATGCTGGCGCTTGTACTCGTGAATCCGTTTGGACTGAATATCAAACAACGACAAGGGATCAATATCCAAATCGTAGAGATGCTTAATATGGTTCGCTAAATCTTGCTTGATCGCCTGCTTGATTTGGCGAAACTCAGTGCGGAAGCCAGCATCATCTACGTAGTTTTCCAATTTGCTTAATTCATCCAGGCGCTTCACCCACCCATCACCAATACGACTCGTAACCAGTTGACACAGGCGCGGGTTGCTCAACACAATAAAGCGACGCGGAGTCACCCCATTGGTCACATTTTGGAAGCGATCGGGGAACATCTCGGCAAAGTCGTGCAGCACATCTCTTTTCAAAAGTTCAGTGTGCAGAGCCGCAACGCCGTTAATAGCCGAACTGCCAACACAGGCCAGATGCGCCATCCGCACATACCGTTCACCGCTTTCATCAATTAAGGACATGCGGCGAATCCGATCCATATCATCGGGATACTTGATGCGGATATCATCCAGAAATCGTTTATTAATTTCAAAAATAATGTCCAAATGACGTGGCAACAGCTTACCAAAAAGATTCAGTGGCCAGCGCTCTAAGGCTTCGGGCAGCAAGGTGTGGTTGGTGTAAGCGAGGGTACGTGTGGTGATTGCCCAGGCTTTTTCCCACTCCATCCCGTGTTCATCCATCAACAGTCGCATCAGTTCGGCTACTGAAATGGAAGGGTGGGTGTCGTTGAGTTGAATCGTGAACTTTTCGTGGAACCGCTCCAGCGGAATGTTTTGCTGTTGCATGACACGAATCATGTCTTGCATGGAGCAGGAAACAAAGAAGAATTGCTGCTCTAACCGCAGGATTTTACCCTGGGTCATGTTGTCGTTGGGATACAAGACTTTGGAAATTGTTTCGGATTCCATCTTCTTGAAGACGGCTCCGGAGTAGTCGCCGGAGTTAAATGCGTCAAAGTCGAAGGATTCTGTGGCTTGAGCGGACCACAGACGCAAGGTATTACAGGAGTTGACCTGGTAGCCCAGAATTGGAGTGTCGTAGGGAACACCGCGCACAACTTTAGCGGGCACCCAACGGTACCGGAGGCGATCGTGTTCATCCAGGAACGTTTCCACATGCCCACCAAATTTCACTTCCACTTCCCACTCGGGGCGAGCAACTTCCCAGGGGTTGCCATAGCGCAGCCATTTGTCGGTAATCTCGACCTGCCAACCATCGCGGATGTCTTGATCAAAAATGCCGAACTCATAGCGAATGCCATAGCCGATCGACGGAATTTCCAGAGTCGCCATCGAATCGAGGTAGCAGGCCGCTAACCGCCCTAAACCACCGTTTCCCAGCCCGGGTTCTTCTTCCTGCTCCAATAACTCGTTGAGGTTGAAGCCGAGTTCCTCCATCGCCTGCTTGACGGTGTCGAAAATGCCCAGGTTGATCAGATTATTTCCCAGGTGCGGCCCCATCAAGAATTCGGCAGATAGGTAACAAACTGTGCGCGAACCTTGATTGCCGTAGGTTTCAGCCGTGTTTAGCCAGCGCCGAAACAGTCGATCGCGCACGGTGTAGGCCAATGCCATGTAGTAGTCTTGCTGGGAGGCGATTGCCGGAAACTTGCCCTGGATGTAAAACAGGTTATCGAGAAATGCTCGCTTCAACGTTTCAATGTCGAGGCCGGTGCGATCGTCCTCAACACGTACCGTTGGGCATCCAGAGGGAATTTGATCGGTTTGCATGGCTTGTTCAGTCCTTTTTTCCTTTCAAAGAAATGCATGTATCCACATCCCTGAACCTGAGCCGCACCAAGTTTCGACTCAGTGCTGGCTCAACTCAGGCAAATTAGCTAGTAAGGCCACTTCCAATGAACAATTTCGGGCTTGTCAACCCCATGGTCGTAGGCGTAGTTGCGGCATGAAATTTGTTCATCCTTGAGCATCTCTTTGACATGGGCACCCGCAACTTTTAACTCAGCAACTCGGTCAATCACATCGATCGCCAAACTAAAGCGATCGATTTCATTCTGGATCGCCAACTCCATCGGCGTGTTAATGTTCCCCTTCTCCTTGTATCCCCGCACATGCAGATTGTGGTGATTGTGCCGTCGATAGGCTAGACGGTGGATCAACCAGGGGTAGCCGTGGAAATTGAAAATAATGGGCTTATTCAGGGTAAACAGACTGTCAAAGTCGTTATCTGAAAGGCCGTGGGGATGCTCCGATGCCGGTTGCAACTTGAACAAATCAATCACGTTTATAAAGCGAATTTTCAAGTCGGGGAAGTTTTCCCGCAACAGCACGGTCGCCGCCAAGGCTTCTTGAGTGGGAATGTCACCTGCGCAGGCCATCACCACATCCGGTTCTTGCCCCTGGTCATTACTGGCCCACTCCCAGATATCGATACCCTTTGTGCAGTTCTTAATGGCTGCATCCATATCGTGATATTGCAGGTGCAACTGCTTATCCGACACGATGACGTTGACGTAATTGGTACTCCGTAAACAGTGATCCGCCACAGATAGTAACGAGTTGACATCGGGTGGGAGATAAATTCGCACCACATCTGGATTTTTATTGGCGACCACATCCAGGAATCCCGGATCTTGATGGGTAAAGCCGTTGTGATCCTGTCGCCAGACGGTTGAAGTGATCAACAAGTTCAGCGAGGCAATGTCATGCCGCCAGGATAAGTGATTGCAAATATTCAACCATTTGGCATGTTGGTTAAACATGGAGTCGATCACATGCACAAAGGCTTCGTAGGTGGAGAAGAAGCCATGTCGGCCAGTGAGCAAATAGCCCTCCAGCCAGCCTTCCAGGGTATGTTCGCTCAACACTTCCATGACGCGGCCATCGGAAGATAATTCGCTGCCATCCAAATCCTCCGGCAAGAACTCTGCATTCCAGAACTTTTTGCTGACCTCATAGATGGCTTGAAGTTTGTTGGAAGTGTTTTCGTCCGGTCCGAATACGCGGAAGTTGGTCATGTTGGCTTTCATGATATCGCGCAGAAACACACCCAGGGGTTTTGTGTTTTCCGCTTCAACCTGTCCGGGCTTTTCTACCTCAACGCCGTATTGCCGAAAATCTGGCATTTTTAAGGCCCGTCGCAACACGCCACCGTTGGCATAGGGGGTCGCCCCTAGACGTTTGGAACCAGTGGGAGCCATGTCTTTGAGCTCGGGGAGGAGTTTGCCACTGGCATCAAACAATGCTTCCGGTTTGTAACTGCGCATCCATTCTTCCAGGCGACGCAAGTGGTCGGGGTTTGATTGCATGCCACCCATGGGCACCTGGTGCGATCGCCAGAATCCTTCCACCATATGCCCATCCACTTCTTTGGGCCCAGTCCAACCTTTGGGAGTACGCAGCACCATCATCGGCCAACGGGGACGGCTCACCACTCCAGTGCTGCGGGCTTCCTGCTGAATGCGGCGAATTTCCGCCACACAATGATCGAGGGTAGCCGCCATGGCCTGGTGCATCGACTCAGGATCAGACCCTTCCACAAAATATGGAGTGTAGCCGTAGCCCTGAAACAGATCCCGCAATTCATCGTGAGAAATGCGAGCCAGCACGGTTGGATTATTGATCTTGTAGCCGTTCAAGTGCAACACGGGCAGCACGGCCCCATCCCGAATGGGATTAATGAACTTGTTGGAATGCCAGGAGGTTGCCAGAGCGCCCGTTTCCGACTCTCCATCTCCCGGCATGGCCACCACTATCAGGTTGGGATTATCGAAAGCCGCGCCGTAGGCATGGGAAAGGCTGTAGCCGAGTTCGCCACCTTCGTGAATGGAACCAGGTGTTTCGGGTGTGCAATGGCTGCCAATGCCGCCAGGGAAGAAAAACTGTCTGAAAAACTTACACAGCCCTTCTTCATCTTCACTTTTGTCGGGATACACCTCTGAGTAGGTGCCTTCCAAATAGCATGGCCCCAAAAAACCGGGTGCGCCATGTCCGGCACCGACGACGAACAGCATCTCCTGGTCAAACTTTTTGATGACGCGGTTGAGATGGGTATACAAAAAGCTGATCCCAGGGCTAGAACCCCAATGCCCCAAGAGTCGCTGTTTGATGTGTTCTGGCTTGAGGGGTTCTTTTAGCAGGGGGTTGCTACGTAAGTAGATCATGCCGACGGCAAGATAGTTGGCGGCGCACCAGTAGGCATGGAGTTTTCGCAATTCTTCGGCGCTGAGGGGAGTGCCTTGGACAGTCGATCGCGCCGTTCCAAATGCGCTAATTGAAGCGGTATCGATGGTTGTTGGTCTTGGAGGAGTTGCTACCATAATTGCTCTCAAAATTTGCTTGAAAACCTCAAAAGACTTGAAGTACGGTCAAATTTGCTGATGAAGCAGCTGGATTAAGCCAATTCAACGATTGGGTGCTTGAACTCACGACAAAAAAACCACCTTTTTGAGCTGTCATCTGTGCATACGCTACCGAGTCCTCCTGAAGTTCGCAGATTTTAATAGAGTTTTTTTAACAAAAGGGACACATCCGAGGTGGACAGATACTATCAACCTGTCTGCCTTAAACCTGTAGCTTAAAGCACGGCGATCGTGGAACAAGGCAGGTGGCAGAGGGAGAGAAAACAGCCATTTTCATGATGGGAGGCGAACAACCACTCATAACAGGCTGTCTGAGACAGGTAAGATGCCTTGCCATCAGATTTGCCACTTGATTTAATTCGCATTCCTTAGTACCTGAGGTTTGCCAGGAGTCTGAGGGCTTCTGGATCATTGGGTTTAAGCTGGAGGGCGCGTTGCAGGGAGGCGATCGCTGCTTGCCGGCGGCCCAGGGTGCTGAGGGTGCGTCCTTGTAAAATCCAGGCAACGGAAAGATTGGGATCTAAGCGTAAGGCTTGCTCAAAGGCGGTGAGGGCAGCATCGTAGCGATTTTGCTCGTGGAGTGCCTGCCCCTTGCCCATCCAGGCATCGGCAAAGTTGGGATTGATGGCCAGGGATCGATCGTAAGAAGCGATCGCCCCGTTGTAGTCACGAAAATCTTTATTCAACAGATTGCCGCGCATGTACCAGAGAACGAAATCATCCGGTTTTAACTGGGTGGCGCGATCGAAGGAGCCGAGAGCAGCTTCAAATTTATGCAAGGCGGCCAACAGCACACCGCGATCGCGCCACACGCTGTAAAGGTCGGGTTTGAGTTGGATAGTGCGATCATAAGACTCCAGGGCTTCAGCGGAACGCCTCAAGGCAAACAACACATTGCCCCGTTCATACCAGGCCGCATGTAGGTTGGGATCAAGGCGGACTGCTTGATTCAAAGCCGAGAGAGCTGCTTCAAACTGACCCGATCGATACAACTGATTTCCACGGTTTGTCCAGTCCACGGCAGTGGCAGCGTTCGCCAGCGGATCAAAGGGTTCGTTGGGTTGTTGCATTGCGATCGGGGCCGGTGGCGTATTGTTCAATTGCAGCGACAACCGTAAGCCAGTTTGAAATAACCGCTGCACAAATGTTGAGATGGGAATACCAGAGCTAAACCCCCGCTTGATCCGAGCGCTGCCCGGCGACCCATCGTTGATCTCTTCGCCCTCGGTCAGTCCATGAATGCCAATGACGCGCCCATCGCTATCCAACACCGCACCGCCACTCATGCCGATTTGAGTCAGGTTACTGTAGAACAATTCATACCCGTCCTGGCGCAATCCTTGAGTTAACGCCAAGGCAAAACTTCGATCGCTCAAGATGCCTGTAGTGAAAACTCGCGTGCGGTTGGCTGTCCAGCCAGCGGTGTAAACATTACGAAAACTGGCATCGTAGGCATAATTGGCCAGCGTGGCGACGCTATAGGTGCGGCGGCTCTGGAACGGCACGAGCGCCAAATCAACCCCGGGCAAAGTCACAATTCGCGCATAATTCACTGGGTAACGATCGCCAGAGGGAGTCACGATCGTATAACCATCAGGTGTCCCCACGACATGCCGCGCTGTTAGCAGATAATACGTTTCACCCTCCCGCGCCACAATCACGCCCGATCCCGGATTCACGCCGTCAATCAAAACTGTGAAACCTTCCGCCAGGTGTTGCACCTGCGGCGGCGACATGGCCGTTGCTGCTTGAACTTGCACCAGGGCGATCGTTCCAGCCAGAAATATCGCAGGAAAGGGAGTGAAGTGTTTCATGGGGATGTTCCTGCTGCCTTATGCTATCACCCCAATGTCTTTACCGATTTGCATCAATGTAAGATTTCATGTCCACGTAGATGCGTTTTTCGCTTTCCAATAACGGGCCAGCATTTCCCACTCGTACATCAAACAACTGTTGAATGGTTTGAGTTGCATTCTGTCCCGACTTCAAGGTGAATAGAGTGGCAGTGCAAGGTCCATTCCTGCGATCGGCCACGCACACAACAGGTTGATCGTTGATGAAGCCAGAGGTAACAAAGTTCAAAGTGCCCTGTCGGTAGAAGCGATTGAAGCGTTGAGAAACGTCTTGGCAGCGAGCTTCTGAAGTGTAGTTTGACGGTTCAAAATAATCGGATACCCATCGAATGAGTGGTATATTGCTGCCAGATGGTGTGTTGACATAAGTGGTAGGGTTACCATTGGAATCTTTGCCACAGAAAAAGTAGTCTCTGGTGAGTGGTTCAGGCGCATCGACTCCACCAGGCGGAATAATAGGAGCCATTGGAGGCGCTGGAACCGAGGGAATTGTTGGCACAACCGTGACACTAGCATTGGATGGAATGGTTGTTGCACTCAGTTTCGGTTGTGTGAGACTCGGTTCCTGCGAGAGGAGTGCTGTACCGAGATTGATCGCTCCCATCCCCAACAGCTTGAAGCACAATGTAAGTTTCATGCTGACCTACTTCTCCAAATTGAAATATGCATGGGATTAGCTCCAGCGGCTAGTTTCAGAAGTGGCATCCCCCATTCTCGAAACTCCTGGTCGTTACCCCACGCTCCATCTATCGATATTGGGAACAAACGTCCGGAAAAGTCGTCTTAGAAATCCGGTTTTTAACTGCCTCACGGGTTTAGACCAAAGTGATAGTCGAACTTTGACTGGATTGGCTACGATCGCAATTTGCATCGATTTGTATAGCTTTGGTCAGAACGCTTAGGATCATGAATTAAATGAGCTGTGGAATGGTCGTCTTGACCGCTCGGACAGGCAAGCGGCCCATCCCACAAAAATTGCAAGTTATTTAAGCCTGTTCCTAAGAGCGGAACGAGGGGGTAGGTTGGGAGGGGCGCATTTGCACTGTTTTCAAATCAAATTGGTCTTAGGATTCTTCTTCCTTTTGTGGCCTTCTTTGCTGGAGACGGCGCAAATAATCCCAACCCCGCTGCGGCCAAACGTGCGATCGTCCTGTTTTTTCAGCAATCCATTGGGCGACCTTCGGGCCAGACCACTCACCGCCGTCGGGTGCTGGTGCCAGGAGCGCGTGTTGCAGTTCTTGTTGTTGTTCAGCCGTGAGGAGCGATCGGGGAGAAACCTGCCGCTTTTGATTCCGATTCTGGACGGCATCCGGTCCTCTCTGGTTGTAACGCCGAATAATGTCTTTCGCGTAATCGTAATTCAAGTCAACGGCTTGGGCTGCTTGTTTAATCGTCCAGTCTTGCGCAACCAGGTGAATGAGCTGCCAGCGACGAGCTTCCGCAGTATCTCTTGCTTGCCGGTAGCGAAGTTTGAGTTCGTCCGGTGTGAGATGGGTTTTCAACTCTGCTTTGGGTGGCATTGCAGGGGCATGGGGAGTTGAGCAGGCAGGGGTGGGGAAAGGGAGGCAGGGCGCAGGGAAAAGTTGACTGGCAATCGGCTAACTTTCTCAAAGCAAGTACTCGGGACGGGCGATCGCGTAGTAGGCGTAATGGTAGGCGGGAGCATCCTGGCGATAAGCTGGCTCAAGATCCGGGAGTTGCAAGTAATCGGTTGTATAAGCCCCATCGTCCGAATCGGTAGGGTCGGATTCGTAATGGTAATCGGCGGCGTGGCCAGGTTGATTGGCGATCGCGGAAATTCCGGCGGCGAGCACGGTGGCGGAAAGCGCACTGGTGAGGGAGGGTAGCTTCATGTCAAGCTCAAACTCGATCGGTAACATACGTACCACTTATCGGATTCTCTCTGAGGTTTCCGGATGAAACCCCCTCACCTGGGAAGAATCTTCATTTAACAACCTGCAAGTTAGCTTGACTAATGATAATTTGGGCATCGCGCACGTGAGAACCTGGGTTGAGTGGGTGTACCTCCTGATGCGCGCGTACAGTAACTGAAGTGGTCGATCGCGGCGCTGGATGTAGCGTTGCCGTCAGTTCCAAAATTTGCTCGCGGGCTTGAGTGTAAGCAGGCGTACCAATAGGAACGTTTTCTAATGAGGCGATCGCGGCGGCAATGCGGCCTGCTTGAACCTGGCGTTCGGCTTTTTGCAACCAGATTTCTGCTTGTTGATCCAATTCTTGCAAATACGCCTCAATTTGTGGAGTAACTTGCGGGTGGGCAGCGGCATCGGTGGAAATTTGCTCTAAAGTTGAAACTGCTGCTGTCAGTTCTTGTTGTTTCTCGTATTCATTGGCAGTGCTAAGCAGCGTCTTTACTCGAATTTTTTCTTTTTGCTTATACTCAGCAATTTTAGTTTGAGCAATGTCATAAGCCTCTGTCCCGGCTGGAATTTGGTAGAGAAACGCCAAAGCATTGACAAAATCTCGGGCGACGGCGCGGTTGTAAGCTTGCTGCAAGTCAAACCAGGCTTTCGTATTTTGCTTTTCGCGATATTCTTTCGTTTTGGCTTGAGCAGTGGCTGCCACGGAACTGCTGGTATCGATTTGTTCCAGTTCTTGGAGGGCGTTTGTAAATTTGCGATCGTGGGCAAATTCCATTGCTGTTTTGAGTCGTTGCGAGGCATCTGTTTCAGCCTGAGCCGTCACCTGTTGAGTCAGCGCCGCGCCGCGATCGCGCCAGTAGGGAATATTGGGCATGGTTGCTGCCAATTGCTTTGCCTTTGCCCATTCCCCTTGTTTGAATGCGGCCTCGGCTTGTTGAAATCGGGTTGATGCTTGCTGCCAATCTTGCCGCCACTGGTTACTCAAGGTTTTGATACTCTTCTGGTTGAGGTTGTCGCCATTGCTAATGCCAGCGGTCATGCGATTCCACACGGTGTTGGTTTTCTCGGCCCAATCCACTGAGTTCAGCAAACCCCACCCCACAGCCGCAAAGGTTGTGGCAACCGCAACTCCACCGGCGCTAATGCGAACTGAAGGGCTGGTCATTGCCGTTTGCATCCACCACTTCACTCCGGCGCTATGCTTTTGCCGATTGGCATTCAGTTTACCGACTTTTGGTGGTTTACCGGGAGGTTGATTTGATGATGGTTGATCGGATGGCATGGGTATAGATTTATTGAGTACTTGCGTTTGGCTAGGAGTTGACCCGACAGCGGGTGCGGCGATCTGCTCTGCGGGCATATCCATGACGGCGATCGGGGTGGCCCTCATTGCCAGCGATCGAAGCACTAGAGGCTGCTTGACCAGCGGTGATGTCGGAACGGTTGCCAGTTGAGCAACATCTTGTAGGGCCAGCAAGACTTGATCAGCATTGGCATAACGACAGGGCAAATTCCATTGCACCATCGTGTCCAAAATTGGGATGAGGGCTTGGTGGAGGGGAGACGTAGCAGGTTGCAGATGTGCCTGCCAGCAAATCGTGATTGTTTCAGGATCAACTTCAAAATCTGTGGGTTTCGTGCCCGTCATGGCCTGTACAGCCATCATGCCTAGCGCATAAACATCACTGGCGGCGCAGGGTATGCCTTGCAATTGTTCTAGGGGTTGGTAGCCTTGTTGAGCGCCAGTTGTGGGCGGGACAAATAAGCCATGAGCCGCCATCAATGCGTGTTGCAACATGCTCATGCTGCTTAAGTCGATTAACGCAATTTGCCCATCGACTCGACGCAGCAAGTTTGCTGGCTTGAGGTTACCGTGGATGCTGCCATGCCGATGCACCCAGGCTAGTGGTTCTAATACTTGGTGCAGAAATTGCCACACTTTTTCTGCACTCCAGCCAGATTGGGGCTGCAACTCCAGACTAAAAGGTTGCCCAGAAACAAACTCTTGCACAATGTAAAATCCTTGAGCATCCTCAAACCAGGCCAGAAGCTGAGGAATTTGGTCATGAGTTCCCAAATGTTCAAAAATGGTTGCTTCGCGAGCAAATAACCCCCGCATCACAGCGGCGTAGTTGGGCACGATCGGGATTGTTTTTAGATGGTGAATGATGCACTCAGAGCGGCTGGGGCGGTGTAAGTCCTGCGCCAAGTAGGTCCGTGCCCACAAGCGGGCGGAGAGGATTTCGACCACTTGATAACGCCCATCCAGTGGCGTATTAAGTTCGGCGAACTGGCCATCAATTTGAGAAACCACACGAGTCATGGGAAGGCTCCTATTCATACATCCAATATTCGGGTTCTCTCATGCAACCTCCGGAACACTCAGGAGAATTTCATCGACTTTTGTTGCAGGGGGTTGCACCTGGCGACAGCTATCCATCTACCCACAAGCGCAATTGGCGGAGTACTGCTTGGATGACTGTTTCCTGGCGCGAAATGATGTCGGCGCGTGCTTCCATGCCTGGTTGCAGCGGGAACTGGCGATTTCCTTGGGTGAGGTAGGGCCGTTCGGGATGAATCGTGACTTCATAGTAAGAAGCCGTCATGCTGGGGTCTACGCCTGGTGCAACAGTGACATCGGGGGCGATCGCCTGGATTGTTCCGGCCAACACACCGTAATCGGGATAGGGGTAGGCGGAAATGCGCAGTTGTGCGGGTTGGCCAACTTCCACCTGGCTAATGTCTTGCACATTCACTCGCGCCTTAAAGATGAGGGATGCTTGCCCCGGCACAATTTGAGCGACCACATCACCTGGCCGCACCGCTTGCCCAGGGTTGCGCAACTGTAATCTAAAGATCGTGCCTGTGGTCGGCACCAGAATCGCTGATTTGCCTAGCTCTTGCTCGATCGCCTGGAGTGTGGCCTGGTCATACCGAATTTGGCGAGTTAAGCCTTGCCGTTGCTGTTGCAGGCGATCACGAGGATTTGTCGAGGATGAAAGCGGCGTTGCAGCAGTTTGCAGTTCGGCGGCATTTCCTTGAGCGGCGGTATTTGCTTGGGCGAACTCAAGGGCAGAATCCTCGGCAGTGATGGCTTGCAGGTGCTGATCAATGCGATCGACTTGAGCTTGATACTGCTGAATGTAGGCTTGAATGCGTTGCCGCCGACTCTGTAACTTGGCGAACTGCAATTGGTCAAATGATCTCAATTCAGCAATCACATCGCCCTGCTGCACCAGTTGGTTTTCCTTGACCAACACCTGACGAATGGTACCCTCACTTGTGGTTTGCACCAGGCTCAACTCTTCTGCTGGGCGCACAGTGGCGATCGCTTGTACGGTCACGTTGTAACGAATCACCGCTGCCAACCCCAAACCACCAGCCAAACTTGCCACCAGTAACCAACCTCCCAGCCGAATCCAGTTCCCGATCGGTGGTAAGAACTCATCGTTCTGTAGAGGAGGCAAGCTTTCAGGTTCAGCCAGTTTCGACCAATTCACCATAGCACCAGAAACCCAGTTCGCAGATCCTACTTCTCCTTTCTAAGGTGTCGGCTAAAATCCGCACAAATTGCCAAACTGGTTATTCTCAAAACGTAATAGCGACGGGAATGTACGGAGAGGGGGGGATTCGAACCCCCGTTGGGTTGCCCCAAACTTGATTTCGAGTCAAGCGCATTCAACCGCTCTGCCACCTCTCCAAACCCAAATTGATGAAATTCAAGGCTGGTTCAAACCCATTTGAGAATTCATCGGGCGCGATACATCATGTTTACATTAATTGTGCCTCTGCGACAACTCTTCTACTACCGCTTTGCCTCCAGTGCCGTGTGCAAAACTTCCTGGTGAATCAGAGCGCGATCGGTCAAAAAGCGCAGTTGATCCAGCGAGAGGGGGTCGCCATTAGCGTAACAATCCAACCAGGCTTGACATATTTGATTGGGGTCGGTGGGAATTTGCTCTAACTCCCAACCAGAAATGGAAACGTCTTGCATCAGTTGGTTCACTTTGGGGTCATAGCTAAGGGCAAAACAGCGACATTCCTCGGCCGCCGCCATGATTAACCCGTGCAGTCGCATCGCGATCGCCATCTCTACGCCTCGAAACAATCCTTTGAGCTGCGCCGGATCCTCCAGGCTCAAAATCTTGCTTTCCCCTGGTAGTTGGGGCTGGATTTGTTCCGCGATTGCAAGATCTTGCGAGCGTTGGAACGGCACTAACAAAATGCAAGTTTGGGTGGCTTTTTGAAATGAGATGAGAGCCTGCGTTAGATGCGCTAAGCGGACGGGTGTGAGTTTGGCATGACTACGCAGATTCACCGCCACTCGGGGGGCAGGCAAGTTCCATAAGCCTTCCACTGGGCGAGACTCCATTGCCCAAACCGGATCGGGCGACAGCGTAAAAGGAATCCCCCATTCGGATAGCAAAGCGGCTGAACCACAATCGCGGATGCTAATCGCTGTGCAGCCTCGAAAAGTTAGCCGCGCTAGCCAGCGAGTTTGAGGCCGAATGAGCGGTCCGATCCCCTGTGCCCAAGCGATCGTCACCAGTCCTAACCGTTGCGCCAGCTGCATTAAACCAATGTAGTACAGTGGGCTGATAGCACTGGTGGCATCCTGAATCAAACTACCGCCGCCCCAGATAAACACTTGAGCTTGTTGCATCGCTTGCAGTACCGCGATCGCATCCTTGCGCTGAATTGCCACCACTCCATAGCGATCTTGAGTCTGGGCCGGATTCCCGGATAACACCAACGGAGTGACCGTTTTAGGCAGCATTTGCAGCAGCGATGCTAGCAATGCCTCATCGCCGCCATTCCCCATCCCGTAGTACCCGCATAAGATCGCCTGCATAGAAGTCACCCAATCCGTAGACAAGTCGTGCAAGACCTTAGAAGATCTTAGAGTGATCAGCCTCTGCGTCAATCTAAAACCCAAAATCCAAAACCCATGAACGCTCTCTCAATTCCTACCTGGATGATTCATGTCTCCAGCGTCATCGAATGGATCGCTGCCATCTGGTTAATCTGGATCTACGGCGAACTCACGGGTAATCGTTATTGGTGGGCTTTGTCCCTGGCGATGTTACCGGCCCTGGTGAGTGCGATGTGTGCTTGTACCTGGCACTTTTTTGACAATCCGCGATCGCTCGATTGGTTAGTGACTTTGCAAGCCGCGATGACAGTTTTAGGCAACGTTACATTAATGCTGGCAGGATGGTGGATTTGGAGAAAGACAGAAGGCCGAAGGCAGAAGGCCGAAACGTAGAAGAACAGCGGAGTCCGGGGGGCATGGAAATTGTCCTGATGGCCTCTCCAACCCCCTTCACCCACTCACCCCTTCACCCACTCACCCATGTCTAAAGATACCCTCTTCGCCCTTTCTCTCTTCCCCTACCTGGGGTTCCTCTGGTTTTTAACAAAATCGCAGCAGGCTCCTCGCTTGGCTCTAATTGGCTTCTACATGACGTTGGTGTTTGTTGCCGTGACGATTCCAGCAGGAATTTATGCCAAGGTGGCCTACGGGGAACAGCTCGCCAACGTGGACTGGTTACACGGCAGTGCAGAGTTTTTCTTGACCCTTTCTAATGTTCTGGTGGTGCTAGGATTTCGGCAGGCGATTCTCAATCATAAAGCGGCTCAAGCAGGCGATCAACCTGGAGTGAAGTCAGAGTTGTCGTAGGTTCCTACTGAGGTTGATCGTCGATGTTTCACAATTCTTGCTAGTGTTTAGGGGAGTGCTGCAACGACCGCTTTCCGATTCGTCCCTTCCTACCATGTTTTCACGTATTGTTCAATCCAGTTCCCGCCAACGCGAGATTGCCGAAGTTGTTCTCCGAAATGGGTGGGGGTACATGCGTCGCTTGCTCACGGGGACTAGATCGGAAGAACCACAACTGCCACCACCTGCCGTTTTACGCAACATCCTGGTTGAGTTGGGGCCAGTGTACGTCAAATTGGGGCAGCTGCTTAGTACTCGCCCTGATTTATTGCCCCCTGAATACATCAATGAACTATCTGCCCTGCAAGCAGAGGTGCCGCCTGTTCCGTGGGAAGACGTGGAGGTTGTGATCCGCCAAGAGATTCACAGTTCGATGGAAGAAGTGTTCACCTCTGTTCATCCCCAACCTGTTGCGGCCGGTTCGATCGCCCAAACCCATCGCGCTACTCTCAAAGATGGGCGAGAAGTTGCCCTAAAGGTTCAACGTCCAGGCATTGAAATCACGATCGAACAAGACATTAACTTGATTCGGAGTCTGGCCGATTTAGTTTCTTTAACTAAAGTTGGACAATACTATGACTTAAAAGCACTTGCTGAAGAATTTGCCGGGGCACTGCGGGCAGAACTCAACTTTTCTAGAGAAGCAGAGTATACTGATCAACTGAGACAAAACCTTTCCAACAGCCGTTGGGTCAAGCCTGACAGCCTGGTTATTCCTGAAATTTACTGGGATTTCACAACCGAAAGGTTATTGGTCATGGAATGGTTGAATGGAGTTCCCTTACTGACTGCTCGGCTTAGTGACCATCAAGGCAATGGCAACAGTATCGAAAATCGCGAGATTGTCAGCTTACTGATTCGAGCCTTTTTTCAACAGATCTATATCGATGGCTTTTTTCATGCTGACCCCCACCCTGGCAACCTGTTCTACCTCAACGATGGCAAGGTAGCGTTACTGGATTGTGGCATGATTGGGCGACTTGACCCACGCACCCAGCAAATTTTGACAGAAATGCTGCTGGCACTGGTGAATATGGATGCTCAACGGTGCGCCCAACTGACGCTGCAACTGGCTGAAGCCGTTGAACCTGTGAATATGGCTCGGTTAGAAGCAGAGTACGATCGCCTCCTGCGTCGCTATTACAGCCTCAACCTGGCGCAAATCAATTTCAGCCAACTCTTTTACGAAGTTTTGCAAAAAGCTCGTGCTAATAACTTGCGGGTGCCTGGAAATATGGGCCTATATGCCAAGACCCTGGCCAATTTAGAAGGCGTTGCGCGCACCCTTGACCCTGACTTCAACCTGCCTGAGCAAATCAAGCCGCTGATGACCGATCTCTTCCGGCGGCAACTGGTGGGTGAAGCCCCGCTGCAAGCAGTTTTGAGAACCGTCCTCGATCTAAAAAGTTTGGGGTTGCAATCCCCCCGGCAAGTTGAAGTGCTGTTAGATCGGCTGACTTCCGAAACCTTGCAATTGAAACTCAATGTGCGTGATTTAGATTTGCTCCGTCGCAGCATTGATGATTCCGCCAATCGACTTTCTTTCAGTATTGTGGTGGGTTCCTTAATCATGGGAGCGGCTCTGATCTTGGCTAACGATCGCACCGGTCGCCTCTTTTGGCTCAGTAGTACCCTCTTCGTTTCCGCTAGTTTGTTAGGACTTTGGTTGATTGTGAGTATCCTGCGATCGGGCCGCCTGAAGTAGAGCGTCGTAAGAGAATAATTGTACGGAAACATTAAAGTTGGAAACTGAAATGTAAACATGGAAACTAACTGTCACACTGTTTCTGGACTACTGACTAAGCTCTTAAAGCTCAAATGAGAGAAGTGTTAAGAATGTTTGCGAGCTTGACTGATTTTAGGAGCTAGATCCCAAGTTTTTATTTGCAACAAAAACTTCTTAACTGCTGAGTCTCACTATAAGACTAGCTCCAAATTTCTCCAGCTATGAAATCCCTACAACCGTTTGTTCGCCTTGTTTAGAGATGATTTTAATCATTAAGCAAGAAGCTTTATAAGAAAAATTTATATAATTCTGCCATAGTGGAGTACCACGTTTTCTGCATGGGATTAGCGGCGCACTCTTGAGAGTAGTTGCAGGTTCTTCAGATCCTGCTTACCCACATCAGTACGACCAGTCGCTACAACACTTAAGCTACTACTTGCGTTCTGAGTCGCTTGGCGGGGCATAGTTAGCGAAGAGTTCAGGAATCGATATTTCCAACGCTTCAGCTATTCTCTCAATATTTTCTAAGGCGGGATTTATTTCACCCCGTTCGATGTTAGCGATATAGCTGCGATGAACTTCTGCTCGTTCAGCCAACTCCTCTTGGGTGATGTCCAATTCTCGTCGCCGCTTTCGAACAGCTTGTCCAAACCGCTGTTTGATGTTCAGTCCGTCGTTTTTGCTCACTGCACAATCGTCAGAGAGCACAGTAGCTTTGTCTATATAAAATAAATAGCAAAATGTGCTATATAAATAACAATTTATCCTAATCCATTTTTATGGGCAAGCCTTTACCTCAGTTGCCACCCGTTGTGCTGCCTAATGCCCTGCCCAACGACCTTCCTCAGCCTAGATTCCATCTGGGTGATTTAGTGTGCTGGTGGTCTGTGCCAAATCCCGATTTTGGGCGTGTTTTGGGAGTACTGTATGCCCACGAAGGCGCTCATGAGGTTACAGGTTTGCACTACCTTATTCTGCTTGACCCTAAAAGTCCCTCGCGATCGATCTGCCTCCATGACTTCGCCTATGAGGAAGACCTTGAGCAGCTCAATCATCCTTTGCAGCAGCATGAGGTAGACACTCATGACTGAGACACAACAACAGGTGCTAGAAGCGATTTACCAGATGCAGCTATCTCCTCAGACTTTCAGCTACCGCTGGAATGCTGGTTATGAGGTATTGGCTGAACTATGCTGCACCTCTCGATCGAATGCCTACCATTGGTTAGGAGGACAAGCTAGTCGCCTTTTTCAAGTGAATTAGAAATTCTTAAAGCTAATAATATCAATCGATATCCCTCTTCGGTCACATTAACGAGAGGAATTTAGAATAGAGAGAGTAGAGTTTAGGGTATCTGCTATCCTATGTCCGCTTCCAGAGAAGCTCGACCGACCATTCGCTTTGTCGATGAGTATTGC
>Ga0224722_1000528_pt1 | contig 22239 bp, 19 predicted proteins | sample Balambano_FR1_Me_FD_161646 | JGI IMG/M metagenome (GOLD analysis project Ga0224722, IMG submission 161646) | Freshwater sediment microbial communities from Lake Towuti, South Sulawesi, Indonesia - Balambano_FR1_MetaG | ecosystem: Environmental > Aquatic > Freshwater > Lake > Sediment | place... | reverse complement strand
CGCCATACCAGACTGTTTCCTCGTTGAGTAGCAGGTGCTTTTCTGGCAAGCCGCCCGTAACGATTGCACCCAGCCGTCCATTCCCGATGGGCAATCCTTCGTCAAAACGCAGCGAGGGTTGATCGAATAAGAGTTGCAGGTTCATCATTGCCTCAGTTCAGGATGCCATCACGGCTTCGATCTCTTCGATGGTTGCGGGGATGGCGGCGGAGAGGTTCTCACAGCTAGCAGCGGTGACGCACACATTGTCTTCGATGCGCAGACCAATGCCCCACTCGCGCACGTAGATGCCGGCGTCCACAGTGAAGACCATGTTCTCAGCCATCGGCTCATTATAACCGCCTACATCGTGCGCATCCAGTCCGATGTGATGGGTCACACCATGCCAGACATACTTGCCAATGTCGGCGAAATCATCTAGCAGGCCGAGAGCCTTCAATCCAGCAAACGAAACTTCACGACAGACGCGGTTAGGCATGCCGAAAGGAACACCGGGGCGCACCTGCTCCATGACGGCTCGATTGGCTTCGTAAGCCACGCGGTAGATATCTGCCTGGCGTTGGCTGAAACGACCATTGACAGGAAAGACGCGAGAGATATCGGTGCAGTATTCGTCATACGCCGCGCCGACGTCGGTGAGAATCAGCTCGCCATCCGCCACTTGGCCCATGAGCGAGGAATAGTGCAGGTAGAAGATGCGCTCGCCGGAGGCAATGATGGAGGGGAAGGCGGTGCGGCGCTGACCGTGGGCAGCCAGCTCGCGCTGGAATTCAGCTTCCAGTTCATACTCCATCGTGCCAGGGCGCGCCAGGCGCATCAGGCGGGCAATGCCAGCCGCGGTGATTGCCATACCCCGGCGGATAGCTTCAATCTCACCAGGAGTCTTGATCTTGCGCAAGGTGCATACCAACGGGTAACTGTTGCGGATGGCAACGTGCGGATGACGGGCAGAGATTTGTGCGGCGAACTGGCGCTCCAGATCGAAAGCGCCCTTCGGCATCAGGGCGTCAAAGCAGAGCCACAGCGTCACGGCTGGACGCCAAGCCAGCATCCCATCCAACACCCGTTTGAGTGCGTCGAATGCCTCAAGCTGGGTGACACCGCTCAATTCGGCTAACTCATCCCAGGTGAAACGCCGGCCTGTCCACATCTCGCGCTCAGGATCAGGCGTGAGCGCAAACAGTCTTGCATGCAGATCCCCGTCCTGACGATGCAGCAACAGTGCGGTTTGTTCTTGCTGGATGCCGGTCAGGTAGAGGAAGTTACGGTTGGTGAAGAAGGGATAGTTCTCATCGGCGGTTTTGCGCACGCTTTCACCACTGAAGAACAGCATCAGGTCTCCCTCTGCCAGGTTCTCTGCCAGCTTGCGCCGGTTTTCCATGTAGAAATCTTTATCCATTATCGTCATCCAAGTTAAAGTTTTTTTGACCGGCAGGACTGGCGCACGACCTAGCACTTGTCGCATTATGCTTCCTGCCAAGATTTCCGAAGCGTGCTTGCGGCCGCCCAGGATAGCGCGGGGCGACCGCAAGCAGCAACGAGAGAATCCTATTTGTTTATCGCTGCCCTGGCAATGTACAGGGTGTCGGCGGGAGAAATAAACCAGTCGCTGACATAGTTCTGCATCATCATTGCGCCAGACGGCACGGAGACCGGCACAATCGGGCTGTCTTCGATGAGAATGTGCTCAGCCTTCACCATCAGATCTAATGCCTCGGCTTCGTTGGTTGCCATGCGCGCTTTGGCGATCAGATCATCATACTCGGCGTTGGCCCAGCCAGTGGCGTTGTCATAGGCCGTAGAGGTGAAGAGCTCCAAGAAGGTCATGGGGTGATTGTAGTCGCCGCCCCAGCCGCCAAAGGCGATGTCGTACTTGCCCTCAACCATCATGGGGAAGTTGAGCTTGGTGTCAACCGGCTTGATTTCGGTCTGGATGCCCAGGTTGGTCAGCAGCATCTGCTGGAGGATTTCGGCGTTCTTGACCCTGTTGTCGGCGCAGTGCAGATGGTAAATCGGCAGTCCGGTGCCATCCGGGTAGCCAGCTTGGGCGAGCAACGCTCGCGCTGCTTCAACCTGGGCAGTGGGCGCCAGGCCATTATCACCAGAGACTGTGCGGAAGTCTTTGCCGTCCAAGATCAGGCCGCCTGGGACAGAACCAAGGGCCGGCTGGGCGGTGATGATGATGAACATCGTGATGAGCATCATCACAAAGCGTTTGAAAATTAGGTCAGCATACGGCATAGGCGCTACGGCTGGCCTGGTCCCATAACCGACGATTCTCATTCATAATGGATGGTAAGGGAATCTGATATCGGAGGAAAAAAGATTGTTGACAAACGTTCCACCCCATGATACTATGTTATTGTATGCAATGTCAAATAATCGCATACCTAGTAGGTTGTCTTTGTGGCGATCATATTTGCCTAGACAACCACGCTAAACGTGGCGCAATGTCCCCCAATTGATTGCTACTTCACCAATCTAGGGCAAAGTGGATAGTTTGAAGTCCGGCGTGCCGTGTCCGGTGCGCTGAGGCAGTGAATGGGGCCTCCTCACCCCGCCCCAAAAAACCTTGTAGACTATGTAGACTATGACGTTCAGCAGTTACATCCAGAAGGATCTGAAATCCTACATTAAGACGGGCGCCGATCTGCCCTTTGAACTGACATTAACTGGCATTGCTACCCATTACGGCGTCAGCCTCACCCCTGTTCGTGAGGCTGTTCGTGACTTGATCGCCGAAGAGTACCTCCAAAAGGCGAGCAATGGGCGTATTGCACTCAATCGGGCGCTTGCCCCGGTGGAACCCGTCGACCAGAGTGTTGTCAAACCGGCCCTCCCACCGGACTGGCGGAAACTGATCGCTCGCGATGTTATGTTGAGCAGTTTACGCGGCGCAGTCGGCTTTCTGCGGGAGGAAGCCACGGCCCAACGTTACGGCGTCAGTCGCACGGTCATCCGGCAGGTGTTCAACCACCTGGTGGGCAAGGGCTTTTTAGAACATGTGCCACGCGCTGGCTGGCGTGTCCGCCGGTTTGACGAAGCCGATATGTGCGCCTACTTGGAAGTGCGCGAAGTTGTGGAATTGAAGGCGTTGGCCCTGGCCCAATCCCATTTGGCGCGAGCTGATCTGGAATCGATGCTCGCCGGGAATCCGGTCCCAGAGCCAGGGCAACCGATTCAACTGGACAATCGCATTCATGCGTATCTGATCGAGAAGGCTGGCAATTTCTATCTGCGTGATTTTTCTGAGCGGCATGGCGAATATTACATGCTGCTTTTTGAACAGGCGGCGCTAGAGGCGCAGGTTGTGGCCGAAATGGCCGAGCAACATCGGGCGCTTTTGCACGCGCTGATCGCAAAGGAGTGGGCGGGCGCGCAGCAGGCCCTGGTTCACCATATCCGGTCGCAGTTGCCGGTGATGCACAAGCTGCTTGCCGAGATGGCCGCGGAATCCTTGCCTACCGATCAGCGCAGAGTGCAGGTCAACGGGGCGAACCTGCCGCTTATCAAGCTGGAAGAGGACAGTTGATGGAGGTTGCGATTTTCCAAAAGGGAAGGGTGCAATGGATAGCACGACTGTACAACTTGGCCCCAGTGGCCCAAGCCGCGGGAAGAAGCGCGCCATAGGCGGTCTACGGCGACAAGAGATGTTCGCTGGCTACCTCTTTTTGCTGCCCAATCTGCTGGGTTTCTTGACCTTTAGCGTCTTCCCGATTTTAGCCGCGCTCTACCTTACCTTCACCGACTGGGATTTGGGTGGGACGCCGGAACTGGTGGGCTTTGACAATTTCGCACGCATGGCACGCGATGACATCTTCTGGAAAGCGCTCTTCAACACCTTCTACTATGCCTTTGTCGCCGTGCCAACGGGCGTCTTCTTGGCCTTTTGTCTGGCGCTGCTGATCAATCGAAAAATTCGTGGCATTCTGGCCTTCCGGCTGATCTACTTTTTACCCCATCTCACCCTGACGGTGGCCGCCGCCATTGTGTGGGCCTGGATCTACCACCCGGAATTGGGCTTGATCAACTATATGCTTGGCCTGATCGGCATCGAGGGACCGAACTGGCTCTTCAACAGCAAGTGGGCCATGCCTTCGATCATCATCATGAGCAACTGGCACGGCATCGGCTATGCCATGTTGATCTTCCTAGCCGGTCTCCAGGGCATTCCGGCGGAGCTACACGAGGCGGCCACCATTGATGGGGCCAGCGGGTGGCAGCAGTTGCGCTATATCACGGTGCCGATGTTGTCGCCAGCCACCTTTTTTGTGCTGGTGACCTCGCTCATCGGTGCGTTTCAAGGGTTTGACCAGTTCTATGTGATGACCAGCGGTGGACCGGCCTTTGCCACAACGACCCTGGTGCTCCATATTTTCAAGAATGGCTTTCTCTACTTCAAGATGGGCTATGCTGCAAGCATGGCGGCAATCTTATTCCTCTGTATCCTTGCGATCACCTTGGTGCAATGGCGGGTGGCCAAACGTTGGGTCTTCGGCTTTGACAATGAGACCGCTTAGCGCCTATCCGAATAAGGGTTGTGGGTCCGACAACTTTTTCTGCGAATAGCGTTGGTCACCGAGTGATTCGGATAGGCACTGAGGGAGGGAGCCAATCGATGCGTATCACGACTGCACAAGCGCCTGTCGTTCGCCGCCAGGGAACCCGGTGGGAACTCGGCGTCAAAGCGCGCACCCATATCGTCAATTTCGTGACCGTCCTCATTCTCTCGCTGGGCGGCGTGCTGATGGCGCTGCCTTTCCTGTGGATGGTGTCGAGTTCCCTCAAGTCCATCGCCGAAATCTACGTCTTTCCACCCGCTTTTATCCCCGAGTCGATTCAATGGGCCAACTATCTAGAAATCTGGCGGCGGTTGCCCTTCCATCTCTTTTTCCGCAACAGCTTTGTGGTGGCTACCCTGGAGACCATCGGTGTCCTCTTTACGTCGTCGCTCGCCGGCTACTCCTTTGCCCGCCTGCGCTACCCAGGCCGGGATCAGTTGTTTTTGATCTACCTGTCAACCCTGATGATTCCCTTTGCCGTGCGCATGATTCCCCTCTTTGTGCTCATGCGCGCCTTTGGTTGGGTCGACTCCCTGGCGGCGCTCATCATTCCGGGTATGTTCAGCGCCTGGGGCACCTTTCTGATGCGCCAGTTTATGTTGACTATTCCGCGTGAACTGGAAGATGCCGCCCTGATTGACGGCTGTAGCTTTTTCCGCATCTACTGGCGCATTATTTTGCCGCTGACGACGCCAGCGTTGGCCACCCTGGGCATTTTCCACTTTATGGACAGTTGGAATGCTTTCCTGTGGCCGCTCATCATTCTGAACTCAATGAGCATCAAGACCTTGCCCTTGGGTCTGGCCGCTTTTCAAGCCATGGTCGCCATGAAAACCCCCTGGCATCTGGTGATGGCTGCTGCGGTGGTGAGTGTCGTGCCGATCATCGTCGTCTTTATGCTGGGGCAGAAATATTACGTGCGTGGTATCGTGACCACCGGGCTGAAAGGCTAAGTAGATGAAAGTGGGGTGAGTATGAGCTATGTCCAGACGTGGCACCGCGGTTGCACACTTCTCCTAATTGCCTGTTGGTTAGCCCTGTTGGTTGGTTGCGGCGGCGGAAGTTCAGCCGAGCCGGTGACGGCAGACGCGGCAAGCGTGGATGTCAACAAACCCTTACAGGCAGGCGACTGGGAAATCGAACTCCTCAAACCCCCGGAGAAGATCAAGGTTGTCGGTACAGGGGATATTACCTATCAGGCCGACGGTGAATTCCTGGTTGTCTTTGCCAGGGTGAGCAATCATGGGCCAGAGATGCAGGTGGTCGGTCGTGATCTTTTTACTGTCCGTGACGGGCAAGGACGGGAATACACGCCGGTCAAATCGGCGGTTCAGGTTGCCTACGTGCTACAACATGGGATGGAGCCGTCGCTCGATTCCCCACTGGCTGCCGGTAAATCCCGGGATAGCGTCGTGATCTTTGACGTGCCGCCGGACGCCACAGACTTAACCCTCGGTCTGGACGGCACGGCGGACACACTTAAGCTGGGGTTCTAGGTTCTGTTACCTGCGACATTGGCTTAGAACGCAACAGGTTCAAGGCATCTCTGCCCACGAAAGGAGGCAAGGCGGCAAGCGGTAGTTCGTGTCTGGCCAGCACGCCAATGTCTTCGGTGGTTGTCTGTTTGTAACTATTCAGGCCAGGAAGCTACAGCGAATTTTGAAAGGAACGAAGGCAGTGCAAGGTAGCAGTTGTAATTCGTTTGATTCCCAATTCGTTGTAGATTAGCGAGAACGGCTGAATAGTTACGTCTGTTTTTTCCTTGTCGATTCAAGTTCGCATTCGGTTCGCTATGTGCAGAAACTAGGTGAAGAAGGAGAAACGTATGCAGGACGCACAGAGATTAAGCCGCCGCAGTTTTCTCAGGCTCTCAGCAACCGCCACCGCTGGATTAGCGATGGCGGCTTGTGTGGCCCCAGTCGCCCCCGCCGCACAACCGGCGCAAGCCCCGGCTGCAAATGCAGAAGAGGCAAAAAAGTGGCTCACCGGCAAGGTCGCGGCTGACACCGTTGGCGATTTCAAGATCATGAGTTGGGAAGACGAGGGGGAAATGCGCAAGTTCCTCCTCCATATTGACCAATTCTTCCAGAGCTTCTATCCAGGGATGAAGTCCGAAATCGAGTGGGGTATCCCGTGGGATGAGTACTGGACCAAGTTGTCAACCTTGATGGCCGCCGGTACACCGCCGGATTTGGCATGGCAACATCAGAGCCGCGGCAAGGTCTTCCCAGCCAAAGGTTGGTCGGTGGAGTTGACCGACTACATCAGCGCCTACCCGCCGGATGGCTGGCCCGACGACTGGTGGGATGCCTCGGTTTCCACCATGAGTTACGAGAGTAAAGTCTACGGCCTCCCCTATGACTGGGCGACCAATGGCATCTACGTCAACCGGAGCATCATGGACCCGATCCTGGAGTACCCGGTCGCCGACGACTGGACCTTCGATGACCTGACTCAAGCTGCCATTGCCGCCACTGGCGAGATCGATGGGCAACCGACTTGGGGGATCGCGCTGTCGCTGGGGGCTGACCACATTTGGCGCTTTGCCAAATCGTTTGGCGGGGACTTCTTTGACGAGGGGCTGACCGCCTCCAAATTGAACGATCCGAAAACCCTGGAAGCGTTCCAGTGGGCCTGGGATCTGCGCTGGAAGCACAAGGCCATGCCAACGCCGGAAGATGAGCAGGCCATGGGCGTGACCGGCGAGTTCACCTTCGTCTCTGGGCGCGTCGCCATGCGTCGCGGCCTCAACGATGTCGCCTTCCGCTATGACGAGGCCATCGGCGATAGCTTCCCGTGGGGGGTCTACCCCATGCCGACCGGCCCCGGCGGGCGCTATGCCTTTGGCGGCAACTCGGGTTGGTTTATCCCGACCGGCTCGCGCTACCCGGATATGGCCTATGAGATGATGCGCTACGTGTTGTCTAATCCTGAACTGCTGCCAACCACGGGCACCCTGGGTAGCTCCTTTGTCGGTCGCAAATCCTTTGTGGACTGGGGTGTCCCCAAAGGGGAGTTGGGTGAAGCCATCCCGAACTATAAGCATGTCTTCGTCGATCTGCCAGCCGAAGGCCAGACGGTCTTCCCGTGGTGGCCCGGCTATCAGGAGTGGGAGCAATTGTGGCTAAAATGGACCGATCCCATCTTCATTGAGGGGCAGCCCAATGTCGAGGAAGCGCTTCTGGGCCTGCACGAAGAGACGAATCAGTTCCTGGCCGGTACGCTCTAGCCGAGCGAGGCCGACTGCTTGTCGTGATGATTGCCGCCGCGCAGCGCGGGCGAGAGGAATTGTTCAGCGCATCAATCGGGCGCTGCATCCACTGTGGGTGCAGCGTCAACAAGCAACCGTAAGAGACATGAATATCTTCAGGGCAATCGCGAACTCCTAAATGCAAGGTTAAAACCCACGAGTGACAAGGAAAAGTCGGGTGCCCCCTGGGCGTCAGCGACTAGGGTTTCAGTGCCTAAAGGCACTTTTCCTTGTCAGATGCCGATTTTAATCATTGCTATACTGTGGTCTCTTGACTATTTGCGTGTAGCCCGCTAGGGAAGAAGATGATGATGGAACACTATGCACCGACCTGGAATTCTTTGCGCGAACACAAAACCCCGCGCTGGTTCACCGACGCCAAGTTTGGTATCTATACCCATTGGGGCGTCTATGCCGTTCCAGCCTGCGGCCCTAATGCGACCTGGTACCCGTACAACATGTACCGGGAAGGCTCACCCCAACATGACTATCATGTCACGACCTACGGCCATCCCAGCCAATTCGGCTACAAGGATTTTATCCCTCAGCTAACCGGTACTAAGTTTGATGCCGACGAGTGGGCCGAGACCTTTCAGCGCGCCGGTGCCCAGTTTGCCGGGCCGGTAGGCGAACACCACGACGGCTTCACCATGTGGGATACAAAGTACTCTGCGTGGAACGCGGCGAAGATGGGGCCCAAGCGGGACATCGTGGGCGAACTGGCCCAAGCCATACGTCGCCAGAACATGCGCTTTATGGTCGCGCTCCATCATGCCGAAAATTGGTGGTTTTATCCCCACTGGCGCAAGGAGTTCGACACCGCCGACCCGCGCTATGCCGGACTCTACGGCGAACCGCATAACTTGCGCTGGGCTGACAACCCACCCCCACCGGCCCAGTCAAGAGACCGCAATTCCGGCGATCTCAGCCTGTGGAGCTATATGGACAAGCCCTCCCAGGCGTTTCTCGACCAGTGGATTGGCAAGACGCAGGAGTGCATTGACAACTATGAGCCGGATCTGCTCTGGTTCGATGACGCCATCGGGCGCATCCAAGAGAACTATATGCGGGCCATGTTGGCGTACTATTACAACTGGGCCGTTGCCCACGGCAAGGAGGTGGTGGTCACCTACAAGTGGCACCATTTAGTCCCCGGCGCGTGTGTGGTGGACCTGGAATTAGGCCGCTTCGACAGCCTGACCTACCACGAGTGGATTACCGACACGACGGTGGACAACGGGCGCGGCTGGGGCTACCTCAAAGAGACCGGTTACAAAACGCTGCGCACCCTGGTCCACTACCTGATCGACAATGTCAGCAAAAACGGCCATATGCTGCTCAATATTGGCCCCAAACCGGACGGCACCTTCCCCGACGAGGCCAAGAGGCTGCTGGCGGGGATGGGGCAATGGCTGGCCGTCAACGGCGAAGCGATCTATGGCACAACGCCATGGATGATCTACGGCGAAGGACCAACCCAGATGAAGAAGGCCGGCTACTTTATGGAAGATGCCGAGGTCAGCTATACCGCGCAGGATGTCCGCTACACGACCAAGGGCGACGCCCTCTATGCCATCTGCCTGGGTTGGCCGGGCCGGGCGGCCACCTTCAAGTCGCTCTGGAATCTTTACCCCAGCGAGATCGCCGCCGTGCAGCTGGTGGGCGTCGCCGGGGAGTTGGCCTGGTCCCTGACCGACCAGGGGCTGACCGTCGCCGTCCCCGAAGCGCGCCCCTGTGATGATGCCTATGTTTTCAAGATCACGCGCAAGCCGCCATTCACGGATTGACCCACAAACGGAGGTTAAGAAGATGTAGCGCCAGGGTTTGAGTTTCTCGACGGACAACCGACGCCCAACGGTGCGAACGGCGATATATCCCTTCTACAGCAGAGTCACGCGGCACGGCGGCTCCGCGTGAGTTTTCTTTTTGGCAGATTAGAAGAGGCGTGTTATCGTTAGATGCAGTATGCGGTGGTGCGAGCGGAGACGGAGTGCGCTCATGAGTAAGCAACCCTGGACACAGGAGACCTATCACAAAGCTTATTGGTTTGCCGCACAAGCGCATCATGGACAAGTGTTCCAAGGAACCGAGCTGCCTTACATTGTGCATCCCACGTTGGTTTGTATGGAAGTGATGGCTGCACTGGAACAGGAGCCAGAGCATGATGCAGAACTGGCGATCCAGTGTGCGCTCTTGCATGATGTTATTGAAGACAGCGATTTAACTGCTGAGCAGCTAGGCGACCAGTTCCCTCCTGAAGTGGTCAAGGGGGTTGTTGCGTTGAGTAAAAACCCCGCCCTGCCCAAAGATGAACAACTCCGTGACAGCCTAAACCGCATCCAACAGGAACGCCCGGAGGTGTGGATGGTCAAGCTGGCTGACCGCATCGTCAATCTCCGCCCACCGCCAGCCGAGTGGAGGGCGGCCAAAATTGCCGCCTATCGTCAAGACGCCGAGTTGATCTACACACGGTTGCAGCAAGCCAGCCCATTCCTGGCGCAACGCCTGCGCGACAAAATCCAGGCTTACCCTCCCACTGGGGGTACTCCGCAAGCGCCTGTGTAAAAGCTCATAATAAAAAGAATCAGGAAAGGAACCAGGGGCGATGGGGGGGCTGTTTGTTGGGGTTTCGTTGCTGCTCACGTTGATTTTTATGCTGGCGCCAATCGCCTTATCCGTGTCGATTGTCAACCGGTACAATCAAGTCGAACGAACCATTGGCTATGCCACGGCGCTGTTGCGGGCGTTGATCGCCTACAGCGAACGTGGACAACGGCCCGAGGCGACAAGCGATCAAGCTCCCCCCCCGGTAGCTCCGGCACCCTCGCGCCTGTACACGATAATCCGCGCCTTATTCCGTCGCCCCGTCATCGAGCCAGGGTGGCTCACCCGCTTTAACATTGCCGATGACTTTCAGGATTATCTCGATGTGCTGCGCGAAGGGCGCAGCGATGCCGAGCGCTATATGCGCTTCAAACGTAAAAACCTCAAGCTCCAACAAGCGATTGTGCGCGATGTAGAATTTTGCCGCACCTACACTGAAACTTTGCCCTATATGGGCATTTTGGGGACAGTGCTCGGTTTCTTCTTTTCACCGGCCGTGTTGGCCCCTGGTGTCACTGCTGGTGGGGGCACAGTTACCGTCGGTGGTCTGGTGTTGGCCTTGCTGAGCACGGCCGTGGCGTTGATCTGTCTGATCTTTATCAAGCTGGTCTATGAAAATCGCGTCATTCCGCAATATATCGAGTTTGAAAACTCGCTCCAAACGCTGAATGACTACGCAAATCGCTATAACCCACTACGGACGGATAGCGCAGCTTCATGATGCGTCGAAATGCACCCTATTCGCAGATTAACCTGACTTCGCTGCTCGATGTGGTCTTCCTCACCCTCTTTTTTGTGTTGTTGAGTGTCGGTGCTACCTATCGCACGGCCAGCCACACGCTCGAAGAACAAGCCGCGGCAACGGCCACGATGGCGTCCATCCAAGCGCAAGCGGCTGGGGAACAGATGCGCGCTGCGGCAGAAGCCACCGTGGCTGCCGTTGATCAATCGGCAACGGCGGCCCTGACGCAGGCCCAAGCCACACTGGTAGCGCTCCAGGCTCAGGCGACACAAGAGGCCCAGCGCCAAGCCACGCAGCAGGCGCAGACCAGTGCCACACTCCAAGTCGCGGCCACCGCACAAGCCCGGCTACGCGCCACGCTCACGGTCGGCGCAGTACGCGCCACCAGCCAGGCTCTCAACGCGGCCACTCAGATTACGACCACCAATGCCACCGCAACAGCAATGGCGCGCAGCGCGGCGACCGTTGCGGCGCAAAGTGCCCAAGCGCGCGCCACGCTCGACGCCATGACGATACAGACGCAGGCCCAAGCCACCACCGCCGCGGCCACCGTCGTCGCCGTTATGGCCCAGGCCGAAGGGGCGCTCGCCACCGCGGCAGCCATCACCGCGACGGCCGCCAGCGAGTTGCAAGCCGCCGCACAGATCCGCCAGGCCGCCGAGCAGATCATCGCCGATGAGACGAGTGAGCCAGGAATCACGCTTGCCAAATCGCGCTGGATCGACAAAAACGCCAATTTCTACTTGATCCGCCTGGCCCCCTTTGTCGATGGACAGAGCACCGTCGAGATCTACCGCAACAATAACTTTCTGGCGCGCGCTGAGGTGCGCACTCAGGAGCAGATTCGCGAACTACTGTCCGCGCTCAACCGCAGCGACGTGGCGAATACGTTGGTCATTCTCCGCTTTTCGCACAATTCGAGCGAGAATCATCGCTTTTGGATCCGGGAATATCTGAACACCTACAACTTCAAATATGAGCCGATTCGCGAGGAGGAATAAGCTATGTTGCAGACGCTCGGCCAAATCATTGCCTGGCCCTTTCGGATGTTGTTTCGCCTGCTGCTCGGCCTGCTGCGACTGATCCCGTACTTGGCCGGGCTGTTGTTGATTGTGCTGGTGGTGCTCTTTTTTATGCGTGGCGGCTTTGATTGGCTGCCCAGCGGCATCCCTGGGTTAGATGGCCTGCGCTCACCAACGCCGACAGTGGCAAGCAGTAGCGGCGAGGCTGCGTCTGATCAGCTGATCTTTCGCGTCGAGTGGCAGGGGGAGCAGATCCTCTATCTGGGCAACCAGATCAGCGAGGAGGAGTTTGCCGAGGTAGCACGTCAGGCCAAAGAAGTCGGTGGGCGGCTGGAGATCCAACGTGCCTCGAACGTGACAGTCGATAATTCCAGCCGGCGCGAGGCGCTGCTTACCGAACTAGATGTCTCCTATCGCATCACACCGGTAGAGTAGAGTTTTTCAGACAGCGTTTCAGAAGCCAGGCTTTTGCCAAAAGCCTGGCTTCTTTTGTCTGTGCAAACGTTTCATCAACGCACAATAAACGGTGCGCCGAGTATACTCGGCTCTGATACGAATGGTGCGTAGACAGGGAGCAGGGTATGCCAATTGAGTTTAGTGCGGTGCGTGATGCGTGGTCGACGCTCTTTCTACCCATTGCCATCCCGTTGGCGATCTGGGCTTGATTTTTGGCCGATCTGCCGGATGAGGCGGGGTAGGCTGGTTACGCCATCACCGGTTGGTGCATTTCCAGCAATTTGCCAAGTTGCTCACCCGCCAGTTGCGGCTGGTCTTCATAGAGATAACAGGCGGCAACACGGCTGTCGCTCAGGCGATAGAGCGGCGGTGCGCTCTGCCGACATTTTGCCATCACATGCGGACAGCGCCCGGCAAATTTGCACCCAGCCTTGGCCGATTTGTCTTCTTCAACGATCACCTCTTGCTGGCCCCACTTGCGGGTGAGATCGGGCCAGGGGATCGAGTCGATCAGCAATTGAGTGTAGGGGTGCTGCGGGTCGGCGATCACCGATTCGACATCGCCGGCCTCCATAACGGAGCCGCGGTAGAGGATCAATATATAGTCACAAACGTGGTAAGCGGTGGTCAAGTCGTGAGTGATATAGAGGATCGTAATACCAAGCTGGTCGTTCATCTGCCGCAAGCTTTCGAGGATGGTAGCACGCAGCGAGGCATCCACCATGGATACTGGCTCATCGGCGATCAACAACTGCGGTTTCATCAACAGCGCACGGGCCACAGCCAAGCGCTGGCGCTGACCGCCGCTCAACTGGTGGGGAAACCGGCCCAGCGTCTCCTCCGGTCGTAGACCAACGCTTACGAGGGCCTCTTCCATTAACCTGTGCGCCGCTGCAGCCGAGTTTGCCAGCTTAAAGTTGGCAATCGGCACCTCCATGATGTGGTCTACTTTGTAAAAAGGATTATAGACCGCAAAAGGATCTTGAAAGACCGCTTGTACCTCTTTGCGAAAGGCAAATCTCTCCTGCCTGGTAAGCGTTTTTACGGCTTTGCCTTTGTAGAGCACTTGGCCCTGGGTTGGCTCTAAAAAGCCTAAAGCGATCAACCCCAGTGTTGTTTTGCCACTCCCACTCTCGCCAGCAACCGCAATAATGTTGGGCCGGTCCTCTTCCACGTAAAAAGAGAGGTTGTCGACAGCGATCGTGCCCGTTTTGAAGCGCTGGGTGACGTTCCGTAGTTCCAGAAGATTGCTCATAAGTTGGCTTCTGAAGAGCGAATGCGAAATACACAATCCGTAATTTGAGGCAGTTCGCATTACGGATTGCGCATTACTCTTGGCGTTATTGCTCATGCAAATGACAGGCAGCCCAGTGCCCTTTGCTATACTCGCGCCAGGTGGGAACGATGCGCTGGCAGACATCCATCACCTTTGGGCAGCGGGTGTGGAAAACACAACCTGGCGGCAGATCACGCAGCAACGGGGTGATGCCAGGGATCCCTTTGAAGACACCGCGGTGCCCCAGTACCGGTAGGCTTTCAATCAACAATTGCGTGTAAGGGTGGAGCGCTCCAGTAAAAGTATCTTGCACGGTGCCTAGCTCGGCAAAGCGGCCAGCATACATTACGGCCATGCGATTGACAAACTGAGCCATCAACCCCATGTCATGGCCGATGAGGATCACCGCACTGCCCAATTGCTCCTGCAAGCGGCCAATAGTCTGCATCACCTGGCGCTGGGTGACTACGTCTAGAGCACTGGTCGGCTCGTCAGCGATGATCACCTTGGGGTGCATGGCAATGCTAATGGCGATACAGACGCGCTGCTTCATCCCACCGCTGAGTTCATGTGGGTACATAGTCGCGACTTTGCGCTCTAGTTCTACGGCGTCGAGCGCATCATACGCGCGCACTTCCAACGCCGCCTGTGACAACCCCAAGTTGTGGTCAAGCATGGCATCGATGATCTGTTCTTTCACCCGCAAGATGGGGTTGAGCGAATTCATCGCGCCCTGCGGGATCATGCTGATCTCGCGGCCGCGCAACTGACGCATCTCTTCTTCGGAGAGGTGGGTCAATTCAGTCTTCTCCAACCACATTTCGCCACCAGCGATCCGGCCTGGGGGTTTGATCAGCCGCAATAGGGCCAGCGCCATTGTTGACTTTCCCGAACCAGATTCACCCACCAAACCCAGCCGCTCGTTTGGTTTCAGATCAAAATTGACCTTGTTGTTGGCATACACAATGCCGGCGTCGGTGTAGTAATAGACATCCAGATCCTTCACTTGTAGAACGTAATCGCTCAAACCATCCTCCCCAGCAAAATGATTGGCGGTAACTGCTTAGTAATGTGAGCGTTGAGCATCTACCGTTTCTAGGCAGCCTTGCGCACGCGCGGATTCGCTAGTTCATCCAGGCCGGCGGAGATTAGGAACAACATCACAAAGATGAGCGTAATGATCGAAACCGGCACAGCCGCCCACCACCACATCCCACGCACAAAAGCGTTTTGGTTCATTACCCAGTAGGTAGTCACGCCCAGCGTTGGGTCGCGGAGCGAGCCTAGCCCCAGCGCGGCCAAGCCGATAGAAGCAAAGATTGCTCCGGTGGTGGAGCCAACGAGGCTGGCTCCCAGATAGGGCAGCAGATTGGGGATCAACTCACGGAAGATGATGCCAGGGCCACTCATGCCATTGAGCCGTGCCATCATCACATACGAGCGTTCACGCATACTGAGCACCTGTGACCGGATTACCCGCGTTGGCCCCATCCAGGCTAACAGGGAAATGATCAACGCCATGCCGTTTGTATCCACCACTTGGTCGCCAATCGAGGAGGCGATCACCACCAACACCAACAGCCCCGGTACGGTGAGCAACACATCTACCACCCAGCGCACCATGATATCAAACCAACCACCGTAAAAGGCTGAAGTAAAACCAAGAATTGTCCCGATGAGTACACCAATAATGCCAGCGGTGACGCCGATGCGTAGCGTGAGCCAAGTGCCAGCCACGGCTACGGCCATCAAGTCGCGTCCCTGACCATCCGTGCCAAAGGGGTACTCCAGCGAAGGGGGCTGACTGGCCGGTGCCGCCAGCGGATATGGCCCCTTCGGGTCGGTATAGAGCGAACCAACAATCGAAAAGAGAATCAAAAAGAGCAAAATCCCCAAGCCGATGCCCAAATTTGGATTACGCCGGATGTAGCGCAAAACCGCAGCCGTGCGGGACATAGTGACCTCGTGAATGTAATGCGTGATGCGTAAAACGTAATGAATGCGTAAAAAGTAATGAATAAGGCCTAATTCGTGGTATGGACGGCATAGCTTCAGCGGCGATCTTAGCGGCTGACAGCGAGTTGTGATTATGAGCAAAAACTACCTAGTATGAACTATGGGTTACGCCTTATTCGTAACGAATGCGCGGATCCAACAACGGGTAGATCATGTCCATGATGAACATGGCAATGCCAATGGAGACGATCAGGATGAAGACGATGCCATAGATCATAAAGTAATCTAACTGGCCGATCGCGCGCGCCAGCAAAGTGCCAATGCCCGGATAACCAAAGACCAGTTCCACCAAGACAGCCCCCGATACGATCGAGCTAAAGGAGAGGGCTAGACCTGTCACCTGCGGCAGGATGGCGTTGCGCACGGCATATTTGTAGAAGACGCGCAAGCCCTTCAAGCCTTTGGCCTCGGCAAAGGTCATGTAGTCTTCGCCCTGCACAGTCACCATCATCCCGCGCATGCCAATGGCCCAGCCACCCGTGCTCGCCAAGATAATCGCCAGTGCTGGCAAAATTGAATGTCTGACGACATCCAAAAAAAAGTCTAATGTAAAACTAGGAATTGTGCCAAAGGAATAACCGCCACCATTCGGCAACAACTTCCATTGGAAAGCAATAAAATAGATCAGGATTAAAGCCAACAGATAAGCTGGAACGGCGGACAGGGTGAGAAAAGGGGGGATCAGATAACGCAAAAATCCCGGTGAGCGCGGCCACGCGATGAGTGCGCCAAGCGTTGTGCCAATCAAAAAGGCCAGCACCGTTGTCACGGTCAACAGGCGGATCGTCCACGGCAGCGCCTCGCCGATCAATTCATTGACTGTCTTAGGGAAGTTGGCGATCGAGTAACCCAGATTAAAGCGCGCCGTATCCGACAGATAGAGCAGGTATTGTTCCCAGAGCGGTTTGTTGAGACCAAACTTCTCCTCATACGCTGCCACCATCTCGTTAAATCCCGGCGGGATAAAGCCACCGCGCGAGGCATCTTCCATCAATTTTTCGCGCAATGGGTTGCGCGGCGTAATCTTGGGGATAAAAAAGTTAAGCGTGGCTGCCGTCCAGATAATCATCAACAACAGGCCAAAACGCTTGAGGACAAAAGACCAGGAATAACGCATGGAACACTCCATTTTGGATTTTGGATTTGGATCGCCGTGTAGACAATCCAAAATCCAAAATCACAAATCCAAAATCATCTTATGCAACGGGTTGCAAATTGCGCAGGATCATCGGGAAGGTGAGGTGCCAGAAAGCGCCATTCACATAGGCGTTATCGGCAGTGGGCCAACCCGTCCAATAGGTCTGGTTCATAGGAATGCGGTGGAACCACTGTTGGATCGGCGCATCAACCAGGTTGTCGAGCCAGATTTCCATCGCTTGCAAATAGAGATCCATGTAGTTCGGCGCATCCGGCGGAATAGCCGCCATCTCTTCGAGAATGGCGTCGTATTCTTCATTGCGGAAACGTGAGGCATAGACCGCCGGCTCACCCTGCGGGCGGTAATGCTTGCTGGTGAAGAAATCCATCGTCGTGAAAGGGTCGGCAAAGCTGCCGCCATGACCGTTGAGCCAGATCTTCTGCGTGCCATCAGCAATGCGGGTGCCATTGTCGGTCGGCGTGATGAAGTCGGCTTCAAAGCCGTTCTGGCGTAACTGTTCGGCAATCACTGGGCCAATGTCAGTGAAAACTTGCCAGCCCGAGATGATTGCCTGCAAGCGAGCACCATCTTTGGCCCAGAAGCCGTCGCCGTCTTTGGCATACCCCTGGCCTTCGAGCAGGGCCGCCGCCTTTTCTGGGTTGTATTCGTTGGTGGGGTATTTCTCCAACAGGGGAGCCGCCGCATCGAAGAAGGGCTGCAAAGCCGGGTAGCGCGGGAAGGGCAGCGGGGTGATCTCCCCAGAGCCACCGAGCGCCACTTCAAGCATCTGCTGGCGATTGATGCTGTAGCTTACCGCCCAGCGCATCTCTTTGGCCGCAAAGGGTTGACCTTCATCGCAGTTGAACCACATGGATGTGGGCCACCAGTCAACATAGCCAAAGGGCAGTTCGCTACCGGTGTGGGTGATGATTTTGTCGTTCTGCTGCGCGGTTTGAGGAATCGTCGAGGCGCGCAGATCGAGCACAGAATCCACTTCGTTGTTGACGATCAGTTGCACCATGCGGGTATCATCGGCGCGTGGCAGCATCAGGATGCGCTCGACGGCTGGCAATTCGGCAAAACCCGTTTTGGCGCCCCACCAATCATCACGGCGGTCGATAAACTTCTGCGTCGTCGTCCACTCGACGATCTTGTAGGGACCTGTCGCCAACGGCCAGCCTTTTTCTTTGTCAAAATATTTGAAACCCTGGATCTCTTCTGTGGTCTGCAATTCACCAAAGACGTGAGCGGGCACGATCTTCATGCCGGTGTCAAACTTGAAGGAGAGATATTCCAGCATAAAGCGCGGACGCGGGTCATTGAAGACAATCTTCAAAGTGGCGTCATCCACTGCGCTGGCTTCTTGCACCCAGTTGCTCATCTCTGTGGAAAGAAACAGACCCGGTGCATTGTTCTTCAGCATGGTAATCGTAAAGGCCACATCATTGGCGGTAAAGGGCGTGCCGTCGCTCCATTCCACACCACTGCGGATTTTGACGGTCAGTTCGGTAAAATCCTCGTTGTACTCATAGCTCTCCGCCAACCAGGGAATGTGCTCATCGGCAAAAGCCGAGTAGTAATAGAGCGGCTCCCAGAGCGCCGCGCTGCCGATCTGATGGGTGGAGCCAGCGGCATAGGGGTTGCCTAACTCGACATCGGTAAATTGAGTGCCATCACCGCCAAACATCAAAATGAGCGTCCGTTCGCGGGACACTTCGGCCAAGCCACTCGCAGCGGCCGGCGCAGCCTCAGCGCCACCTGCCGCAGCTGGAGCCGCTTCACCACCAGTCGCACCTGGTGCCGGGGGTGTGCCACAGGCCGTGGCCAAGACACCGGCTGCGGTCAGCCCGCTCAGACGCAGGAAGTCACGCCGATTCAGGTTTTGGAAATCCATTGATTCCTCCTTAAATTGAGTTAGACCAGTTGAATTGAGTTAGAGCAGTAAAAGATTGGGAATGGTCACAACAGATCCGCTACGGACAAAGGGAGTGTCCCCAGAGAATGGCACCGTGCATGTGTGGTATGGAAAACCAAAATTTGCGTTCCGGTGATGAGAGTATAGAATAACACAGCCTGTGCTGTCAAACCGCCCGTCAGCGTTTACACCATCTGTGAGATCGGTGTGGGTGGGGTATAATCAATCATCCCTAGTCCGAAGTCCTGAGTCAGGCTTGACAAGATTGCGGTCTACGATTCATGGCAACAGGCGACCAGGACACACTCGCTGCTTGAAATGGTTATGTGAAGGAGTTGTGTGAAGGAGTTGTGTGATGAACCCGACTGCTGTTGTCAACCCAACGGTGCGCCCACTGGCGCGCCCGGTCGCCAACCGTGCGGAACCGGTGGAGACCGCCGTTGCCGCGGAACCCACCTTGCTAGAGACGATCCGCGCGTTGGAACAACGCACAGCCGAGGTGGAACAGAGCGCCGCTGCCATGCGCGCCGAGCTAGCCCAGGTGATCGAGCATGTCGCTAACACACCCATCGTGATTTATTACATCGCAGGCGAACGGTACGAAATCACCTCCGCCGATATCGAGGCCGTGCGCCGTCGGTTGATCAAACCGCGCGCGGCAGAGACGTTGCGCGAACTGGCGCTGGTGGACAAGATGACCGAACGCGACAAGCACCTTACGCGTGCGGAAGTCGCAGAACGCTTCCTCCAAGAATTGCACGAAATTCGCTCTGCGGTTGTGTCCAGTGACTTTGCGATCAACGATGAAAGAGAAGCGGCTATCCATGACTGAGCGTCCTGTCCTGAGAGCGGTGCTGGACACCAATGTCGTGGTGGCGGCGCTACGCACACGAAATAGTCAAAGCCCAACCCTAGAATTACTTGAACGTTGGGTGAGGAGTGAATTTACTTGGCTGTACTGTGATGAACTTGAAGCTGAATATCAAGAGAAAATTGAGATTCCGGTCATATCTGTAGAAAAGCGATTGACTTTCTTGAGACGGCTGCGCTTTCTCGGTGAACGTATCGAACTCACCCCTGACCAGATCCAGCCGATCATCACCGCTGACCCGGATGATGACATTGTGCTTGCCTGCGCCGTGGTTGGGCAGGCCACGCACCTTGTCACCTACGACCCACATCTGCTCAACTTGGAGTCGTCCTACCAAGACGTGGCGATCGTGGATGGCCTGCATTTCCTCTACGCCGTGCGTGGCGACCAACTGCCGGAATGATCAGCTATGTCGACACGCCTTGATTCCACACAGGCGGCCTTTCCGGCCCTGCGCTTATCGCTCCAACCAACCAAACGGGTGCATTGGCTGCTGCGTCCCCTGGGCGGAGCGGCCGATCTGCTCTATTTGTCCACCCAGCGGCTGCGCTATCACTTTGGCCTGACCTTGCTCTCGTTGCTCGGCGTGGTCCTGGCGATTGGGCTGGTGAGCAGTGCGGCCTTTTTTGCGCATGCCGTCGAAACGGTGATCATGCGGCAAGAGCTGGCCGAGTATAGTCGCGTCACCGGGCGGCCACCCTTTTCGTCGCGCATTTTTAATGTATGGACGCAGAGCAACCCGCTCACCATTGAACACGTAGAGAGGCTGGCCGGGAACGTTGCCGACACGTTGACATCGGAGGTTGGGCTGCCGGTTCGCTCCGGCGGGCTGTTAGCAGACAGCGGTGTGCTGGAGCTACAGCCGCAGGAGGGCGACACCCGCTACGCTGGGGACAAACCGCTGGGCGGTGTCAATGTGGCCTATATGGCCGATGTTGCACCCCATATCACCATCGACGGCGCACCGCTTGATGAAGCGACCTCCGGGGAAGCGCTTGATGTGTGGATGCACAGCGCGCTGGCCGCCGAGCTAGGCATGCAACTCGGCGACCAATTCAATCTGGCCGCCAAACAGGGCACTATCCTCATACCGATCCGTCTGGCCGGTTTCTGGCGTGCCGTCGATCCCAAAGACCACTTCTGGTTTAGCGACCCTGACCAAACGCTCGGCGACAAACTCTTTGTCCGGCGGCAGGATTATATTGGTCATGTTGAGGCGCGGCTCGAGGTCAAAGTGCGCTCGGTGACGTGGTATGTAGTGCTGGATGAAGGCCAGGCGCAGCCGGACAATGCCCGCACCTATGCTGAGGGTTTTACGACCGCGTCCATCGTCATTCGGAGATATTTGCCCGAAGCGCAGTTGACGTTGCCGTCGGTGCCACTGGAAAAATTTGTCGGGCGACAGACCACGCTGACCACCATTTTGCTGGGCTTTAACGTCCCGGCGTTTGGCTTTCTGCTCTATTTTTTGATCCTCACCTCGGCGGTCATTGCCTATTGGCAACGCCGCGAGACCGCCGTGCTGATCAGCCGGGGCATGACGCGCTGGGGGGTGCTCAGTTTTACGCTGGTCGAAGGCGTGATCCTCTTTGCCATTGCCTGCCCGCTGGGGCTGTTCTTTGGCATGTGGCTGGCCCGCACGATGGGCGATACGGTCAGCTTTCTGCGCTTTCAACCGCGCGAAGCGTTGCCAGTTTCGCTGGCGGGGATTGACTGGCCGCTCTTGTTTGGCACCCTGGGCATCCTGCTGATCGCCAAACTGTGGACAGCCGCAGCAACCAGCCGGGAAACGGTGCTCACCCAGGAGCGTGAACACGCCCGCCCGCCGCGCGGCCCCTTTTGGTATCGCACCTATCTGGACCTTATTCTGCTGATCCCCATGGTCTACGGCTATCAGCAATTGACCAACCACGGTACGCTGGGTGCGCTCGTGCGCGAACGGCCCGAAGAGCTCTATCAAGACCCGCTGCTCATTATCGTCCCGGCGCTCTTTGTGATCAGCGCCGCATTGGTGACCATGCGACTCTTCCCCTGGGTCATGCGTCTGCTCGACTGGCTGGCCCACTGGATGCCCTGGCTGACACCGCACCTTGCGCTGCGCCAGTTGGGACGCTATAGCCAGAACTACATCAATCCACTGCTGCTGGTCATCGTCTCGTTAGCGCTGGGCGTCTATACCTTGTCGATGGCGGCCAGTCTGGATCAGTGGCTGCTCGACCGCCTTTTTTACCGCGTTGGCACGGATCTCACCTTTCGCCCCTACTCCGAAGTCGAGGCGCTAGACCCCAGCCCGGGTGCCGACTGGGTTCCACCGATCGATGAGTTCCGCGCTCTGCCGGGTGTGGCGGATGCGGCGCGCGTTGGGGATTATGAGGCTTTTATCACCC
>Ga0224722_1000527_pt1 | contig 22256 bp, 17 predicted proteins | sample Balambano_FR1_Me_FD_161646 | JGI IMG/M metagenome (GOLD analysis project Ga0224722, IMG submission 161646) | Freshwater sediment microbial communities from Lake Towuti, South Sulawesi, Indonesia - Balambano_FR1_MetaG | ecosystem: Environmental > Aquatic > Freshwater > Lake > Sediment | place... | reverse complement strand
CTCCCTGACAGGGTGCTCCTCCAGTGTCTTTTTTGTTTGTCTGTTTGACGCATCAATTCGACCCGTCAATCGCTTCGTGTCAGGTCATTCTCACCCGCCATGTAGCTGTCATTGACCCGGCATGTTAATTGTCATCTAATAAGCCTGGGTTTCAGCCTTAACGACCAAAATTTTCCATTGCTAAAACTAAGCCTGGATGGGAGCTTCCTGGCTACCGCGTCCCGTGCTGAAGCAGATTAGGTTAAATAGATGTCTACTCCCAATCCACTTATTCCTCTTTCAAAGAATAGACAGAAGAAGACTATAGAACACATAGAACGGTTTTTATAGAACATTTCCATGCAAAAGTTGCTGAAACCGTTTATACAATGAAGTTACAGTTGTTTATAAAACTTATACACTTTTTTGGAATAGGAATGGCTGTAGATTTCTCTGCATCGATTGCCAAAATTTTTCTGTATATGGAGTGACATTCCTCAGCTTTATGAGAGTCTATTTAGGGAAGAGATAGATGGTGTGAGGTTCTCAATAAAAGACCAAGCGACAGTCATGCAAGCTTTAGGAGAATGTTTCTATGAGTATGAATGATTTAGCGAGAGAACATACCACGCAACAGCGCCAACAGGTAGAAGAGCGGGATGAGGTTGTCCTCAGTCGAGCAGAAGAGAACCTGGAAACGGCGGATGCATCATCGGAGGCAATTCGAGAACAAGTCACCGACGATCGTCTCCATGCTGAACATCAACACGACAATGCCCTCAGTCGCGCTGAAGCCCAGATTGATCACTAGCTGCTAGCACATCGCCTCTTTCGGTTAGCACCAGGTAAGTCACGATGTGCCCCCACCCTTTGACTGCGAAGTTGGAAAGGATCGCCCGTATCAGTTTGAAATTTAGAAAGGACGTAGCGGGATAGTCTTGCCTTGAAAAAGTCGTGCGTTCGGAGGTGTGTCAGCATTGGGAGGTGAGCCAGGAACTATGACTAGAATTCACACACGTTTTGACCAAAACAACATTTGAACAAAACAATAGGGGTACGAGCGATCGCACCCCTGCCCAAACTTAAGACGACACCCAAAGTTGTAACCAAACTGTTACCCCACGGTCATTAGCCCACGATATAGGCAGATCGAAGTGCCCATACCACCAGGAAGCCAATACTGCCGAGAATCAAAACTGCCGAAACAGCGATCGCAGCGGGACTATCGGCCCCGTCGAACTTCATGATGCCACGATTAAGGTCGGACATAATCTGTGTTTCCCCTCACGTCAGGACAACTTCAGTTTAATCATAGCTATTGCATTCATAAGTCCAGCTTCTCTTAAAATCTTCTTATCATTTCCTCGAGAAGCAACTGTTAAGCACAGTCAAAGGCAGAACGCCAAAGGCGGTGGGCAGAAGGCTGACAACAGAGCATGAGTTAGTCCAACTAATCTCCCTTTCTTATCAGGTAACAACTGATGGTTTACTCAAAAGTAGCCCTATTCCTAAAAACGAAATTTTTGCTTCAACCATAGCGGCATCGGCTATCGTGGCTCAGTGTCGGTGAGATTGCGAGATGGCACAGTCAACTCTTTTACAACTGGCTCAGGCAGGAGACGCGGAAGCGATCGCGGCGCTCATGAATGCGAGTTTGCAAGCGATCGGTGTATCGGCGAGAGCTGTTTTGCGGGATGGTAAATTGCACGTCTTGTTGGAGTCAGAACGGTTGCTGGCTCCATCTCCCTCAATTGAATTCATCCGTCGTGGATTGGCGCGACTGGGTTTGGGCTGGTTGTCGTCGGCGGTGGTTTACAGTCGCCTAGTAGGCCAAAGTTCACCCATTTGGGTCGAACAAGTGTCCCTCCATCCCCCGGCTTTGGTAACCAATCCCTTTGTCCTGGAACCGGATCTCGCCCCACAGCCTGCTGTGAAGGTGCGCCGGAAGGTTCCTGTTTTGCCGTGGTGGAAGCGGGTCAGTCCGTTTACGCTGGCATTGTTACTGAGTGTTCCGATCGTCTTTCTGGTTAGTAGCAGCATTATTTGGGCGCGCTTCCTAAGCAGCGATCGCCCAGAAGCACTATCCGATAATGCATCTCGCCCTCTAACGTTGCCCCTTGTGCCTCCCTCAGATACCTACGCTAAAGCGCTATCGAGTGGTTACGCCGCCTACCAAACGGGGAAAACCGCAAAAAATAAACAAGACTGGCAACGGGCAGCCACGCAATGGCAAGAGGCAATCACCCTCTTGCGCTCAATCCGTCGAGCCGAGCCGAACTTTACCCAGGCGCAGCAAAAGATTAAGGAATACCAGGGCCATTTGGATCACGTTGTGCGGGTCAAACTCAGTTCTGGCGGCATGGAACTGGTTAAAACAATCAGTGGCGGCTTGTCACCCAAGTCTGTCGTGCATTCTGGGAAAGGACTTTTCTTTGCGCAGAACATGATGTATGGCCACACGATTAATGTCTACGATCGCCAGTTCAACTTAGTCAAATCCATTCCTGATGAGGTCAAACTCTCAGACTCTGGTTACTCCAACTATGCAGGCACGCAAAAGGGCGCACCGGTAGAAGCGGCATTTAGCCCCGACGGAGAAACAGCCTGGATTTCCAATTACCAAATGTACGGTACAGGCTTCGGTCGTTCAGCCGATGATGATTGCAGCCCAGAGCAAAATCATGACCCCAGTTTCCTCTATCGCATTGAAACCAAAAGTCTGGCCATTGACCGAGCAATTCAGGTGGGAGCGGTACCCAAATACGTGGCAACGACACCCAACAGTCGTTATGTTTTGGTAAGTAATTGGTGTAGCTGGGATTTGAGTGTGATTGATCCTCAACAGAATAAGGAAGTTCACCGCATTCAACTTGGACCTTATCCCCGTGGCATCGCTGTGGATCAGCAATCTCAAATTGCTTACGTGGCCATCATGGGGTCTTACGATATTGCCGCCATTCAATTAAATGATTTCTCTGTCGATTGGTTGCGCGACGTAGGACACTCGCCCCGACACTTGAACCTTGATCCAACAGGTAAGTATTTGTACGCGACCCTCAATGGCGAAGGGCAGATTGCCAAAATCGATTTGAGTACCAAGCGTGTTGTCAGTAAAATTGCCACTGGAAGCGCCCCCCGCAGCATGGCGATCGCCGCTAATGGCCAGTTTCTTTACGTCGTCAACTACGATTCTGATACGGTGAGCAAAGTCCGCACGTCCGATATGCAAGTCGTCCAAACGGTCAACTCTAACCCGGCACCGATCGGCATTACCTACGATGCTGAGACGGCTCAGGTTTGGGTCGCCAACTATTCCGGTAGTATTCAGGTATTTCAGGATTAGAGCCGATGCGAGACCTGTATCCCCCGATCGAGCCTTACCAGTCTGGTATGCTGCCAGTTTCCGAGTTGCATCAGCTTTACTACGAGCAATCTGGCAATCCTAATGGTAAACCTGTCGTAGTCTTGCATGGCGGGCCAGGGGGTGGCAGCGTCCCGTTTTATCGCCAGTTCTTCAATCCGGAGCAATATCGCATTGTTCTATTTGATCAACGGGGATGTGGTAAAAGTAAACCTCATGCTGAACTTAGAGAAAACACAACCTGGTATTTAGTCGCAGATATTGAAACACTCAGACAGCATTTACAGATTGAGCAATGGTTGATATTTGGCGGAAGTTGGGGTAGTACTCTATCGCTGGCTTATAGTCAAACTCACCCAGGGCGTTGTTTAGGACTCGTTCTAAGAGGTATCTTCTTGTTACGGAAAAAAGAGATTGAGTGGTTTTATCAAACTGGAGCCAGCAATATTTTTCCTGATGCTTGGGAACACTACTTGCAACCAATTCCGCCGAACGAACGGGGAAATCTACTCACCGCTTACTACCAACGGCTAACCAGTCCAGAGATGAACATTCGGCTGGAAGCTGCTCGCGCCTGGTCAGTGTGGGAAGCCAGCACCAGTAAGCTGTTACAAGATCCAGACTTGATGCATAAGTTTGGCGAAGATGAATTTGCTGCTGCTTTTGCTCGCATTGAATGTCACTATTTTATCAACGGGGGCTTCTTTGAAGCAGAGGATCAACTTCTTCAGGGAGTCGATCGCATTCGCCAACTTCCCGCTGTGATCGTTCAGGGGCGCTACGATATTGTGTGTCCCATGATCTCAGCCTGGGAGCTACATCAGGCATGGCCAGAAGCGGAATTCATTGTGATTCCTGATGCCGGTCACTCGATGACAGAATCCGGAATTCAAACCGCTTTATTAGATGCCTGCGATCGCTTTGCTTACCACTCTGGCGCCAATGGCAACTGATTTTGCCAGGATGCTTTGTGACGTTTTTGCTGCTTTTTGGCCCGGCGTGAGACGGCTGCGGATTTCTCCACCCAAACTGCCAACGTTGCTAAATCCTGCCAAACGGCATCCGGTAACTGGCAATAGGACATCTCGATCGGCTTGCCCTTGCCCTCATAGGTAAATGGTCTCATGCCGGCATTCAGGTAATCATCCCGATTGCTGTCATCCACTTTGAAGTACAGCACGCCATCTGCAATCAGCGCGAAGATCACACCCTCGGTATAGATTCCATACCCGCCAAACATTGCCCGTGCTGTCACTGGCGCAACCTGATTCAAGTGCTGCAATACAGTTTCACAAAATGCTTTGTTAGACATGCGCAGACTCTACCTTTGTGCATAGTGAATGTGTTCTACTCTCCATCTTAAGAGGGTGGGCAAAATTTTCAATCCCACAGTAGGGTACGACTGAAGAGAGAGAAAAATGCACACCATGAACGATCGCTTACACCGTGCTGAAGAGCTAAAGCAAGCCCTGACGGACTTTGTGATGGATGCCGAAGGAGATCTTGCTGTGGCTCTGGAAACATTCAGCGCAGAGCAATTGTCGCGATCGCAACAACAAGACATGCATCAACGCAGCCTGGTTGTGGATCGCTTTCTCCTGGAAGGGGCCGTTGGTGAAACTACACCAATCCAATTATTCTTGGCAGAAAGTCAGGAGGATTTAACTGAACTTGATCGGCAACTTCTGCAAAACTGGCCTCGGGGATTTGTAGGGCTGTTTGAAATTCAGCAAATCTTACCCGACGGATTCGAGTTGATGAACTGGACAACAGCCAAGCATTACATCGCCAAACCAACTGATGCCGAGGCACTCGCGGCAATGGCAAGGCTCAAACTTGGCGAAATTATCCTGACTCAAATCGCTCCTGTTGATGCAGAAGCCTGGATATTCTTTAGCCCGTGGACTTCCCTCGGCAAATTGGGTAAACCCAAGCTGGCCGTCGCGATCGGCAATTTCAAACAGAACTACAAACGGCATCTCTACAGCGATGCTCCAGAATTATTAGAGTTAGCGTGGCAATCAGTAGAGCAGTATCATCACAACTTCATCGATTTCTTTGGCAGCGATGAAGTCACCCTTTCTGGCCACCAACTAGGTAAAAAACTTGCCGAATTGCAAGCTCAAATGACTCAAGCCCAACTCGATGCCGCCGGAATCGACGGCTCAAAATCCCTGGCCGAACTCGCCACCGAAGCCGGAACATCCACCGAAGAATTGGCCGAAGCCGCCGAAGCCATGGGCATGGATACCAAAGCCGCAGCCCAATTGCTTGAGAAAAAAGGAGCCCTGCAAATGGCTCCCACTCAGGTCGAACTTCCCCCTCATTTAAGAAATGCCGAGCAGGTGACGGCGCTCAGCCATCCCCGTTGGGGGCAGCTGTTTTTACCCAACTACACTCGTCTAACGATGTTGTTGAAACAAGCAGAGGCGATCGCCCCCGACACTGAAAAACTGATTAAACAGAACCTCGATAATCCTGAAATGAATTACTTTGTCTGGCACCGCTTGGCAGCACAATACCCCAAACAACTTGAAGTCATCCTGCAAAGTACCCTGGCACGCCCTAACTTTCAGCTTCAATCCGATCTAGATTCTTTGTTGGCAGAACACGGCAAACCAGCTGAGCCAGAGTTACCTGAAACAGCTAGTGTTCCCCTGCACCTGCACACCCTATTTCAAGATGCTCTGCTCGAGGTGAAAAAAGAAAAACCGAAAAGCAAAGCTAAACCAAAGGCAGGATTTGGCGCTAAGTAGAAGGTAAGCCGGTTCACCGGCTTACGAATTCACCGACTCACCCACTCATCGATCGTTTTATGCCGATCGCAATTGTTCATGGGTGTGCCATTCCTCCTCATCCAGGTAGCTCTGCCGCTTGGCATTAATATTCCCTAAATGCTTCTTCACCGTATCCTCCGAAATATACAGTTCCGCCGCAATTTGCTTCCGGCGCGATCCAGCTCGGCGCAACAGCCAAACTTGAGATTCTCGTTCAGTCAGTTGCCATTTTTGAGCTTCCGCGATCGCCATCGTTTGGACAACTTGCTGCTGGTCTTGCAAGCGCACAATTAGGCAGGGGCGATCGACTCCATCAAGCAATAACGACTGCACTCGGATACGCAGACGTTTCTCCTCGTGTTCAACTTCTGACTCCATCACCATTAACTTCTCTGGATAAACATGTTGATTTGCCATCAACGACTCACACATTTGCCAAATTGCAGGCGGCACAGAAGTACCAGCGTTTTTCGTCAGTAACCGCTGACACAGGCGGCGAGCCGTGTTGTTGATATACAAAAGCTGTTTGCGATCGGTTAACACCAGAATTCCATCTAAAAAACCTTCAAGAATAGCAAGCAAAAACTCAGAGGGGCCATGTGAGGTATTCATAGTTCTAGGGGGCTTTATGAACAAGAAGCAAACCATATAAACCCTTATGCGGCTTATATCTAGACTGTATCCGGTTCCATTGGGGGTAGCAGTGAGAAAAGGTAACGGCTTCAAGTGAGAAAACATCACTCACAGCAATTTCAACATTCTCATCCAGAACAAACACTACTACACCAACGCTTGAGATTTTTCCTAATAAGAAGAGAAAGCCCCACAAGGATACCTAGTAATACTACGGAAAAAGAAAGGTTAAATTGTTCAATTTAGATAAAGCAATGAAGCCATTCTCTGAAATTTCCGTAAGTAACTAGAATTTACCCATACAACCTCAACTTACAACCGCTAAGATTTGCACCAAATAACACGCTCTCAACCTCAGATCGACACAGCAGGAGTGATTAATTATTCCTACTGAAGGATTGGTAAAAAATGCAACGTGAGCAGAACGCTCATCTGACTAAGCCGGAGTCAAAGCCATGCGCCTAATTGATTTAATTGAGCGAATCTACATTATTCACCTACCCGAACGCACAGATCGATATCAAGCCCTTAAAGCTGAACTTGCCAACATTGGAATTGACATTAACCACCCAAAGGTTCACTTACCCAAACCACCCTATCCAACCGATGCTAATGGGTTTCCTTCGATCGGGGTCTATAGCAACTTCATTCGTCACTTGGGAATTCTCAAAGAATGTTTACAAGATCAGGTTGAACGGGTATGGGTCTTAGAAGATGACGCAATTTTTCGCCATCAACTTCGAGATGCAAAAGAACAAGCCAAAATTGCCCAAAGACTTCTACAGAATGATTGGGATCTGTGCTTTCTAGGACACAAAATCGAAACCAAAGTATTGCGATCGCATCCACCAGGTCTAGTTCCTTCAACTACACACTTCAACCATATGCACTGTTACTGTGTGCATTCCCGAGTACTGCCAAAGTTAACACAGTACTTTGAAGAGACTCTAACAAATCCACCAGGACATTCCCGGGGAGGCCGACTCTACATCGATGCCGCATTCAACATGTTTCGTGAGTTGCACCCAGAAGTCGTGTCATTAATCAGCAACCCAAATCTGTCTGCGCAAAAAGGTTCTCCCAGTAATATCGCCTTTAGACGTTGGTACGATCGCTTCTCCCCCCTCAACCCGATGATCGCCTCCGCTAGATCATTACGAGATGAAATCTGGCGCTACAGTTGGATTTAATATCTCCCCTACTGGTTCTGAAATTCATAACCCATAACCATGCCACCTTAGAATGATGCAACTGGCGTAGTTCCTCTGCACAATGGTGTAAAGCTTACTCGAAGCAGCGATCGTACATCAAAGGTCAGGTTAACCCTATGGTCAAATCATGGATGGTTATCGGTGGCGTGACAATACTTGTTGCCCTCTTGAGCAATGTTTTGAGACCAAAAGACATCAAGTGGTTTACTCGACTTCGCCGTCCACGTTGGCTAACCTTTGAGCCTATAATTCCAGTCATCTGGACGATCGTCTTTGTCTGTGGAGCTTGGTCTGCATACATAGTTTGGGAGCTAACTCAAAACTGGTGGCTTATGGCATTTTATTTGCTAGTTGAAGTCATCATCGTTTCATATCCGCCAATCACCTTATGGACACGTAGCCTTAAGGCTGGAACCCTGGTAGGAGGAATTGGCTGCATTTTAGGACTTGCCTTAGCTGCAACGGTATTCCCTATTTCCGCTTGGACTACCTTGCTCCTGCTACCATACTTATTATGGAGTCCCATAGGTACCTACACAACTTGGGTAATGGCCCAACTCAACCAAGATAAAACTAAAGACTAAAATTTTAACTAATCCATATTGTTAAAGAACTCATACAAACATCTCTACTGTGGAGTCTCAAAGGTTTAGATTGAAATGCTTCGAGACTCCATATAAGAATCCTACAATTCAGGAAAAGAATACAGGACAGCACCAGATTTAGGATCATTCTGGATGTCAGCATGACCTTTCTTAGCCATCCCTATAAGTGCAACTTCAACTTCAGAAAAATCTGCACCCGTATCCGCAACGGCTTGAGTCACAGATATCTTTCCACCTCGTTTCTGCGCAGCTTTAAGCAGTTGTGTTCTCAGCCATACTTCTTTTTGTCCTGGAGATTCAATCAAGCGAGAAATAGCAGGTTGTGTCGGCGCATAGGGAGAACCACCCAACTGAGCCACCCGTTTCAAATTGTGAGCATCCACCATATCAGGGATCAAAAACAAATCCACCAATTGGCCAATCCCAAATAACCCACCCGTTAACAACCACAAACAGCCAGAAACCATTTTGCCGTTATAAAACCGATGGAGACCACCCAACCCCAAGAGAATCGAAAGCCAGAGCAAATACGACATTCCTTTACTATTCATGCCATCATTCCTGTAGTGAAAAGGGAACAGGACATGACTTCACAGTAGAGCAGTCTCATTCCATAGTTGGAAATGGGCGGAAATCCGCATACTCTAGGAGAAATTTCCATGATTGACAGCCCATAGGACAGTTCTCATGAAAGTGGATGTATTCAAAATCACTCAAAATTCTCCTACCGATATATTCAATTTGGCAGCTCTAATTCAATTACAAACCCTAGATCCAGCAACCATCGTAGCAATCATGAGCAAAACTGACAGCAACTCCAAATTCGGAACGATTTTGCGCCATTCCAGAGATCGGACGTTTTCTTGAGAAAAGTCAAGCCCTTGCTGGACAAGGCTTTTAAACCATAGAGTTTTCTAATTTGGAATTGCTGCTGACTCAAACCGCACCGGATCAGCTTACCACTCCATTTGCAGGGTTTGAGTCTACGATTCAAACTCGTCGTCAGGAAGCCGACGCTTTTTATGACTCGATTACACCCAAAGCAATCGCCTCCGATGGGGATCGTGTCAATGTGATGCGACAAGCGTTGGCAGGAATGCTCTGGAGCAAGCAGTATTTTTACTATGATGTGAATCAGTGGCTGAAGGAGCGCAACATTACGCCTTGGTCAGAACAGCGAAATTATGTTCGCAATGCTGCCTGGTTTCATATGCACAGCGATGACATTATCTCAATGCCGGATAAGTGGGAATATCCCTGGTTTGCTGCGTGGGATCTGGCGTTTCATATGCTGCCGCTGGCAATCGTCGACACAGACTTCGCGAAAAGCCAGCTTCGTTTGATTCTGCGAAATAAGTATCTCCATCCGAATGGACAAATTCCCGCCTACGAGTGGAACTTTGGCGATGTGAATCCGCCTGTACATGCCTATGCCACGATGCAAGTTTATCTGATGGACAAGGCACGGAGTCAAGGTAAGGGAGACATAAACTTTCTCAGATATGCCTTCTCCAAGTTGCTCCTCAATTTTACCTGGTGGGTTAACCGTAAAGATCGTTGTGGCAATAACGTTTTTGAAGGTGGCTTTTTAGGACTCGATAATATTAGTGTGTTCGATCGCAGTTCGCCCTTGCCGACCGGCGGATCTCTAGAGCAGGCAGACGGAACTGCATGGATGGTCTTTTTCAGCCAACAAATGTTGCGGATTGCAATTGAATTGGCAATGGATGATCCACAGTACGAAGAATTTGTGATTAAGTTTTTTGAGCACACACTCTGGATTGCGGGGGCAATGGACCGGGTTGGGGAACAGCAAGACGAAATGTGGGATGAGGAAGACGGATTCTTCTACGATGTCTTGCGCTTGCCCGATGGAAACGCGACGCGGCTGAAGGTGCGATCGCTCGTAGGGCTGCTTCCCCTGACGGTGGTAGCAATTTTTGATGCTACTCAGATCGCCAAGTTGCCCAATTTTCGCAAATACGTCGATGAGTTTAAACTCCGCCATCTCGACCTGACCACCAATGTACATTTGCCAACCCAACCCGGTGTCGCTGGGCGCTACATGTTATCTGTCTTCACCGAACAGAAATTACGACGGGTGCTAGCGCGGATGCTTGACGAAAATGAATTCTTTAGCCCCTATGGCATTCGATCGCTCTCCCGCTATCACCAAGAACATCCCTTTGTCTTTTATCATGCCGGACAAGAGTTTCGCGTAGACTACTTACCAGCAGAATCGAACACAGGGATGTTTGGCGGTAATTCTAACTGGCGCGGACCTATCTGGATGCCTGTTAATGTCCTGTTTGTCAGTGCTCTGCGACGGCTCTACGCCTTCTATGGAGATGAGTTTAAGGTCGAATGTCCTACTGGATCAGGGCAGTACAAAAACCTATTTGAAGTAGCACAGGAATTGGGTAATCGTCTGACTCGCCTGTTTCTCAAAAATAACAACGGCGATCGCCCTATTTATGGAGGCACCCAAAAATTTCAAACCGATCCTTACTGGCAAGATCTCATCCTGTTCCACGAATATTTTCACGGCGATATTGGTGCTGGCATTGGAGCGAACCACCAAACCGGCTGGACAGGCTGTATTGCCTCAATTATTCAGTCTTCCGGGACTTTGGTTCCTGAAGTAGTACAGGAGCTTCTCGCCAGCTCAGATACTGAGTTTCAACTCACTCAAGAATACCAGGGTCTGTAAGGCTAGCATAATCAACTTAAGACAGGACGCTGGTAATGTTGCAGAGTTTGCCCGCCAAGTCACACAAAGATTGTGACTTAAGCCAAGTTTTTGCCGTTGAATAAGGCATCCTTCTGGCGAAGTCCAATTTGAAATGCTGATTCTACCGTTGGGCGATCGCATTAATTTTCAGCCCGTTAAGGCATTTACCCGCCAAGAGTTCAAATCTTAACCATCTTATTGCCGAAAGTACAAGACGCATTTATAAATCCTCCTTATAAGCTGTAGCCATAAGCGTCAGGGACAGGTGTAGGGGTGGGATTCCTGCTACTGCTCGTCCTCCAGATGCACTTCCTCCATTGCTGCTAACGCTTCTGCATTATCTCTAACACTGACTGCATACTCTCTTGCTTTAGTTGCAAAAGGAAGGGGAAACGGTAAGGCAACAGCATTGGCAAAGTAGAGCCATCGCTCCCTAAGAGAATGAACAAATTGAACAAGCTGTTCTGATGAGATGCTTGAATGATAAACAGGGGCTATCTCTAATGGTCTTACTTGCCCAGCCGGACTTTTCGCTGAATCTAAACGAGATTGTGATTTTTTTAGGACAAATTTGGCACTGCTGGGTAATTGGCTAATGCTGAGGTAGATTTGTCGCTTTGATTGGTCGCATACGTTTTGCCATTCAAATACTCCACTAGTGCGGCTTCCTTCGCTGTTTTTAGCAATGCACAGTGGCACTTCCATGTCGTCAGCAGTTCGCAATCGGACAATCCATAGGCGATCGCGCTCCTCTTGGTTCTGAATGTGTCGTTTCAATTCATCCGGAAAATTACCTGGTACTAGGTCTAACAACTCTCGATTGTGAAGCCAGCTCAGTTTGCTTCGAGTATTATGTGCCTCTGCCATAAAAAGCACATAAGGCTTGTTCACGTCGGCAGTAGGAGTATTCAAACAATCCTGCAAACACTGAGCAACAAACTGCGTCAGTAAAGCTGTCTCTTCGCGAGATTCGCCGTTAGACTCGCCAAACCATGAATTAGGCTCCCACCGTTCAGTCGTTAGCTGCTGTAAGACATCAGGATAAGAAATCCATCGTTGACTTCTCCATAACTGCGGCGTTGTTGCTTGAACTTCTCCATTCACTGGGTTGACACGCACCATGATTGCAGCAGTGTGGGATATACCTTGAGCATTTGTGCGACGAGTTCGTCGTAAGATGCTGAAACAGGTAAGCCAAGTGGATGATGCAACACCGTCAATTTCTGGCTGAATTAGCGCATCAGGTAAAACTCCCCATTGCCTCAATAAATCAGTAGCAGCACGTTTGACTCGTTCTTTGTTTGCTGTTCTAGTTCGTTCGGCTTTAAGGCTTGTATCCTCCTCTTCAACTTCCTTCAGAGCGTGCAAGTGCTGATTAACATAGCCTGCTTGAGCTAAACCAACACGCCATGCAAGTTTTGGATCGGCTTCTGGTACATCGGGTGGCTCTATTATTTCAACTAATGCTCCTTTCAGTCCCTCTACTCGCGGTACAGAATTTGCAATCAGTTGAATTCGTTTATCTAAACAGTGAATGCGTCGTTGTTGACGATTTCTCGCTGAAACTGAAAAACCTCCAACATCAAGTAGATTTCCTAAAATGCCGACATCTTGTGTCAGAATTTGTACGGAACCATACTCACCTGCATAAATATTTGATTCCGAGGTTGGTGCTAAGGCGAGTAAACGACATAATTCTGCAATGAGTGCATCTCTGATTACCTCTGTTTCCCAAAGTATCAATACTGTGGGTTGCGATCGCAAAATGTTAGATGCAGCAAAACTGGCGGTCTCTGGATTCAGCATCAATCTGTTGCTAGAAGACTGAACTGATCGACGACGATTTGCTAGTTGAACTCTGCCTCCTTCCCCAACTCGCTCCACTGGAAGACAAGCTGCGATCGCCTGATCCAACCGTGCCAAATCCAGTGGGCTAACACCTGGGAGACAAGGATGCTTCCGCAAGCGATCGCCTACAGGAATCGCCGCCTGAACTGTACGGCTCCTCAAATTGAATTGCTGCCAGTTGTGTGCTGGATTTAATGCTAATTCTTGTGGTTCTGGAATTTCCCCTGCATCCCTCAATAACTCTGTTATGGTGTGAGGATGCCAGGAGGGTGATTCCTCTCCCCGCTTCATACGGAGGGTTACAAATGAAAAGGGTTGTTCTGCACCGTCTAACCAGCGGCGAGTATCACCGACATAGACCGTTACTCCTCGATAACGGAATTCTCCGTTCTCGTTCTTGATCAGAGAAGATGTGATCCATCGACGCAGAGAGAGTGCATGGTAGATCAGAGGTTCTTTCCGCCAGGGAAATGTCTGCAACTTTAAGCGAATAACAAATGAAACAAAAACCTTTCCTTTACCGACCGGGATGTCTGTGGGAGGGAAAGACATCAGTTCTGCCCCAGTTTCAAACCGATTCACTCGATAAAATTGCAATGGATACTGACGATTAAGCCCAAAGGCGATCGTTACTCCTTGCAATTGCCGTGCCAGATAGTCTGGAATTCCCTGCCAACGCATCTCCTCATCTGTTGGAGAATACACTTGAGAAGACCACTGCCAATCTTGATGTCTTAAATCTGAAATTGCAGCTTCTACTTCTTCAGTTGCACCAAATTCCTCTCGAAACCAGCCTTGAACGAGAAAAGGCAGCTCTTCAATATTCGCTCGATCGGTTGCATAAATCCAGGGAACAGGTTCTCCTCTCCAACTCCTGCGATTTGTGTAGATAATTTGTGGGAAAGTGGCGCTAATCAGTGTGTCGAGCGATCGCACTGGAATACTTTGATAGCCTGTTCCACTACGTTGATCAGTTAATGCTCTTGCAACTTGTCGCCATGCGGTCGGTACATTAATTGCGTAGATTGGAGTTTGTGCTTCTTCTGTTAGTTCCCATGCGCCGGGTAGAATGTAGTTAATTCTCATATTTCAAACCATCTGTTTTCTTAAGTGCTTTTAGAAAATCGCCGTAGAGCGATCGGGCTAAAGTTAGCCTCCAAGGCTCTAAATCACTATTTTCGAGATGCAGTTCAAGCGTTTTGATGATGGCAACTAGCAGTGACGTGTTTGCTTTATCCTTCAGACCTTCAGCAGAAAATGGCGCAAACTTTGCATCCAGAAAATACACTTCTGCTGGGATATTTCCACGAACTAATCGTCCAATAATTTGCCAAATTTTGACCAGTTGATTCCAGCACAGCATATCCCGTTCCTCCTGGGTTAAGGTGTGGAAGGAATAGGCTCTGTTGCTCAGTTCCCGTAATTTATTAGTTGCGTGACGGTAAAGCAACTCGCCAGCTTTAACTACAGTGATTGGCTCACTCTCACCCTCCAGCAATTTAGGATCAGCTTCATGCTTCAGCACCCAGGCATTCAGTTGTTGAACAACGGTTTGCCAATCATCTGGAACAGGCATCGGTCGATTGAGAAATAGAACAGTTCCAAAGGCGGCTTTATCATATCGATTGAGAATGTTATACCCACGCTCCAACGCAAGAAGAGGAGCAAACACACCTTGTACCGAAGTCTCCCTAATCCCCTGAATCTTGCTACGGCGAATACCCTGAAGATTAAGAGGTGACTGGTCGCGTCTCAAAGGTTCTAAATGTTTATCTGGACAAAGTGGACGCATGGTAGAACAGGATTCCTCTGCTTCTTCATAACCTCCTGTCACCATCAAGAACCGTTCTCGATCGATCCATTGTTCTGGATTATCTTCTGCTCGTTTGCGAATCGATCGAAAAACATCATCGAGTTTCAAACCACCCGCCTCTGAAAAACACAGTGTTTGAATTAAATCACGCGCGTTCTGTCTACGAATCGTGTAGTGATTGCCAGATATAGAGATCGGGATTCCTCCAAACCCTGAAAGCGGGCTAAAGACAAAACGACTTTCGCTAATTCCTGATTCAGCATTGGAGGACAGCAACACGGTCGGCTGAACATCGATATGATAGCTCGGTGGCGTGTAGTACAAATTTTGATTTCTAAGCAAGCCAGGTGCGTAGCTTGTCCCCGAAATCAGAATCGTGTGGGGTCCTTCTATACCATCGATCGCAAACAGCTTAGGAAAGTGAAGCAATAATGCTCTCCCGACTCCAACATAGCGGAAGTAGTCGAGCTTACCTCCCCGCAAATCCCGATGATCATTCCTGTAACAAAAGCCTAAAATATTTCCTACAGGAGACTCTGGCACGACAGGTAAATAATCAAACGGAGGTCGCCTGAGCAATTTTTGATTGAGATCTTGAAGATCCAATACAGTGCGAATTGACAGCATGTTGTCAACTAGATAAGTGAGTTGGTTATCTAGGACTGCGACTAAAATGGCAAAGTAGAGATTACGCGCTAACTCCTCTAGATCAATCTTCTGGCGAAAATCTTCAATGTTGTCCTTCAACCATTTGCAGCCCCATGTTGTGACTTTCGCGAACGATTCTTTGTCATCTCCTGGCTTGAGTAATTGAAAGGCTAAGGTAGATAGCTCATAGTCAAGGTTGGTTGGATCGTTCAAGAAATCGTCTAATTTGCCCTGATTCAGTAGGCTTAGACGTAATTTTTGAAGTTTCTTTTGTTTAGCAGATGGAGATGCCGTACTTTGGCGCAGTGCGTCAATCCGTTGCTGGCGAGTTTGTCTACGACGCTGTCTGGGTTGACTTTCCTCTGGTTCTGTTACTTCTCGAATAATCCTGGCAAACAAAGAACGACCTGTAAAAGGAGCCGACCCCAACCACTCAACTAAATCTGCTTTATTGAGCAGTTGATGATAGATCCGGTTCGTTGCGTTTTGAACCAGGTATTGGGCACTTAACCAGGCGACTAACCGTTCGGCTGCCATTTCACTACGAGCAGACTGATAGATACTGCCAGTACAATTTCCAACCTTATTAAGGTAAGCTTCACGAGTTGCATCCACTAATACTTCACTGGGAGCAAACGCTTCATCAAATTGAAGCTGGACGCGATCGGCTTCATCCACGAACAGAAAATGGCACTCCCGGTAGATTGCCTCAGCGAAAGTCATATCCTCCTGAGTAACTTGCTTCGGAACGCGAGTATGAATGAAACTTGCAGGCGTTAATACCCAGATTCTTGCAGCAGCAAGGTCTTTTTCTAACTGATGTCGTGGACACCGATAGTACAACGGACAGGTTCGATATTTCTGCTCTTTCCAGTCATCATCATCGTCGTCAGATTGTTGGTCTTCAACAATCTGCTGCATCTGAGGTTGATAAAGCCGATGGCAAGGTTCCTGCCCGTATTCCCACTTTTCATCAGATTGAACGATCGCCAGCAAAGGACAGACTGGACTGAACCAGCGTAATGCAGGATGAATTCCACCTTCAGCAATATCCTTACCTTTCTCAAGAAACACCGTTTCGTAAACCTTCTTGAGGTGATCGGCGCGATCGCGACTTCCTAGCACTGGAGCGGCTTCAATTCCTAACTCGTGACAGAACAAGGAGGCAAGGCGGACAGCTGTTACCACATCATGAACGATCAAGGCACAACGGTAGCCCTGTTTTGCCAGATGATATGTCAGAATTTCTAGAAGTGTTGATTTGCCGACATTCAATAACCCAACAACGTGGATGAGTTGTTCTAATCTCAATCCATGACCTGGTGAAAAGTCATTGCTCTCTGCGTTGTAGAGCTGTAGCTCAATCTTATGCAATCGCTTATGCCAGTTCCCTTTCGGATATTTAGCATCCATCTCCTGGGCAGTCTGTAGCAACGCCTCGAAGGTAATTGTTACAGCCGGGTTGCGAGCTTCCTCTCGAAAGTGAACGAGCAAGGGTTCTTGAGCAGGGTTGGCGATCACTGCAACGGCTGATGGAATATCGATTGGAATTTCTACTGGATTGTTGCCTTCCCTGAAAACTTTACAGAACCACCGACCCGCCTTGGCAAACTGAACCTTTCGATGCTTATGCTTGGGTGGGTGATCAAGGGTACGCCGATAGGTTTGCGATCGAGCTTGGGCTGTGCTGCTGCCAATGAGGCGAGGAACAGATTCCACCGAAGTAAGGCTATAAACTCTCAATACTTGAGGAAGATCAATGTATTCTTTGACGGCTCGTTCCCATTGTTTCCCCCTGACACGAACTAGATAGAATCGAGCGATCTGGATTAATCGCCAGATCGTATCGTCCTTGAACTGCGGAGTAGGATATCGATATCCTGACAATATTGCAGATACTGAAGCAGCCGATTCTCCAAGTGCAACCTGCTCAAGCAGAGTGAATCCTAGTTCTACCTGCACAATTAGATGAGCTAATCGGCTGAGTTCTCGTTTTCTAGCCTTTGGGTTTGAAATTGATCCAACCCGTTCTTCCAACGCCTTTGAATTTTGCAATTCTTTGGTAATTTCATAACACCAACTGCTGAGGTTACGCATAAGTTTTACCTCCGACGATCGCTTCAGCCCTTTCAAGGACTTCGCTCATGAGATTCAAACGCACGCCACCTAACTCAGCCTCATACTCATCACGTACTACTTCGAGCCGCAAATGCTCTTTTCGCGCATCTGGAAATACAATGAAGGTTTGATCAGCATCTCGGCAGAAATGCACTTGCCTGAGTCGATCGAGCCGCAAGTATGTCCAATCTTTGACATCGATCATCCAACGAACGTTTCCAGGTAGCTCCACCAGGAGGTCATATTCATCAATTTGTGGATATAGCGTGACACGCATACCCAACCGAGCCAGGGATTCGTGCAGCGATACTTCCCATAAGCCGGGTAAAGTAACGTACTTGTGCATTCCAGGTAGGACAACCATCCACTGATGAGCTTCTGATTTAGGAATAGGAGGAAGTGGTGGTAAGGATGGATTTGTCCTTGTACACAGCGTTTGGCAGAAGACATTGCGACAGCCGTAGCTTCCATCAGAACGCTGCCTTTGTGGATAGCGACAGCGGGGACAACGGTAGTAAACGTCGTATTCCGCGAACTTCTTCAGTTCCATGTAAGCTTGTCTCAAATAATTTCGCAGTGGATGAAAGAGCGGTGCTGTTAACATTCGTCGAAATTCTTCATACGGTAAGGTGGGCTTCAGGACGATCGCTTGTCTGAACGATCGATAAGCCTCCTCTAGCTGCAATGTCCGGCAGTGCTTCAATACATCCTGCATAACGGATTCTTGAACTTGCTCCGTCACACCCTTGCCATCGACTCGCCAACTCTCAGTGAAATCAGAAACCAGTCCGTCTTCAATCAGCGTCACATCAGGTGGCAGATACTTAATTTCTTCAGCACTAGGCAACCAGTTCAACAGAGATGTTTCCTCAGCATTCTTGAATAGCTCAGGCAAATCTCCTGGTGCGTTTTCTCCTCTTAATAGAGCCGTGAGATACAGGCGAGACATACCTATACGAAGTGCTTCTGGAATTGGCGATCGTAGTTCTGGTGATCGTTTCTCCCACTCTGCTAGTCCTGTTGCCAGATACCGCAAGGTTTCTGTTACAGGTAGCTGGACTTCGATCTCCTGCGGCTCAGGAGTCAGTAAACGCAAGCTGCGATGAGCATGAGCATCCCACTCTACATCAATGCCTCGCATTGTCTGCAACCACTTTTGAACTGTTGCTTTCTGACGTGGATTCATATCCAGTAGCTGACACAGCTCTTCAAGCGTGGGTCCTTGCTCATGGTCTTTAAACCATTCCTGAAGCACCTTCAAAATTTTCTGCCGATGTTTTGTAATACCCACCATTCACCTCCTCTATGGAGAAGTTGCCTCAGTGTTGCATCGGTATTATTAGCTGTCAATAAAAAGTTTCTGTTTTCAAAGAAGTTTCTAAAAGGTTTCTAAAAGTTTCCAGATTTAAAGCACAAAAATACGCTGAAATTTGGGTTTTTAACACAAATAGAATGAGACTGTTTGTCACTGACATCAAATCAAGTATAATTCGGAGCAATATTCGCCAGCTATTTCACCTCAGCGCTAGAGCAAGGCAACTTATGGAAACAAATGCTTCAGATGGAAACTCCAGCCATACAAACGGAGAAGCATCCAGAGGGGCGAGTGATGTTGAGGGTTTGGCTCAAAGGCAATCAACCGTCACTAACCGACTGTTAGAGGATATTCGTGCGCTTATTAATCAGGCGCAACAACGGGTAGCACGGGTAGTCAACTCTGAACTAGTCATTCTTAATTGGCATGTAGGTGAGCGCATCCGCAAAGAAATCTTGGGACAAGAACGTGCCGAATATGGCAAGCAGATTGTCGTGACACTGTCGCGACAATTAACAGCTGAATATGGAAGAGGGTTTACCCGTGATGCTATCTTTCGCATGATTCAGTTCGTTGAGCGCTTCCCAAATCTCAAGACTGTCACAGATCTGTCACAACAGTTGAGTTGGAGCCATTTTATCGAACTCATTGTTCTTGAAGAGGCTCTGAAGCGTGACTTCTATACCGAGATGTGCCGTGTTGAACAGTGGAGTGTGCGAACCTTGCGAGCTAAAATCCGTGGGATGCTTTATGAACGCACGGCGATTTCTCGCAAGCCAGAAGAACTGGCTCAACAAGAGTTAGAGGCACTCCGCTCTGAGGATCAAATGACTCCAGATCTAGTTTTTCGAGACCCTTATCTACTCAACTTCCTGGGACTTGTCGATACCTATAGTGAAAGAGATCTGGAAGCCGCCATTTTGCGTGAGATAGAGCAGTTTTTATTAGAGTTAGGAACTGATTTTACCTTTGTCACCCGTCAGAAACGTTTGACGATTGGCAAAGAAGACTTTTACCTGGATCTACTTTTCTTTCACCGCAGTTTGCGTCGATTGGTGGCGATCGAACTTAAACTCGGTCGATTCAGCGCAGCCTACAAGGGGCAAATGGAGCTTTATCTGCGGTGGCTAGACAAGTACGAGCGTAAAACCTGGGAGGAACCTCCGATCGGTCTTATCCTATGCAGTGAGAAAGACCAAGAACAGATTGAGTTGTTGCAGATGGATCAAGGCGAGATTCGTGTTGCTGAGTACTTAACGGAATTGCCGCCTCAACCTATTCTAGAAGCCAAATTGCATCAAGCAGTTCGAACTGCTCGTGAACGGATATCTATACAAATAGAGGACTCAACAAATATAGACAGCGCGCCCAAGCTGTGAGGAATTTTGCCCTGTTCCACAGAGTCATCGTTTTAACTACCGTTCTGAACCTGAAGCGACTAATATTATGGCAACTCTTTGCCGCTTTGAAATTAAAGCATCATCCTGCCATCCCGGCAAACTATTACTGAAAGGCACAAGTGGAACAACAACCTTTAAGTGGCAATTTTGACAAGCTATTAGTGTCAGGAGCGATCGCTCAAATTGTGACTCTACCTGATTTTTGGACAACAGCATACCTAAATTTTGGACAACTGAAAGGCTAAAACCCTGATTCTTCCGTTAGCCCCAAAACCAAATTTTTGCCCTTTTGCACCTAAATTTTGGACAAACGTCAGTTTCCGAACCCATCGGTTGAACAAAGGTTGTCAATGATTATTTACAGCCGTTCTACTGAGTTTTGAATCATTTATGCTGTGACAATTTAGTAAGACACTCCCATAGATTCCGGCAGGGCACAGGCACGTTTTTAGGTTAGGCAAGATTGGATAGGGATGGAAAGCGGATCATCTCCAGGTCTACACTGAAGAAAGCTGAGCCTCTTGCTCGAAGCATCCTCTAACCTTCAGTGCAGCCAGGAGCGTGTATGGTAGATAATCCATTTCCCGGCATGAACCCCTACCTGGAACAGCCCGAACTGTGGCATCAGGTTCACAATCGATTGATTGTGGCGATTGCAGATGATCTCACCCCTCAGGTCGCTCCAAATTATCTCGTGGCAATCGAGGAACGGACTTATCAGAGTGTAGAGGACTCTCTGCTGGTAGGGATTGCGGATGTAAGTCTGACCCGTCGCCCCACGTCGGACTCTGAGCCATCAACCCGTATTGTCACTGCCAAGCGAATTGCTCCAACCCCAGTGCGCGTGCCGTTGCCCCAGGAAGTGACTGAGCGTTTTTTAGAAGTGCGCTCCACCCGAACGGGTGAGGTCGTCTGTGTTATCGAGGTATTGTCACCCAAGAATAAACGCGACAAAGATGGACGGGCTGCTTACGAAAACAAACGTCAGAAAATCCTCGGTTCTAGCACCAGTCTGGTAGAAATCGACTTACTTCGGGTAGGAGAGCCGATGCCCATTTTCGATAATGCTGATTCGACCTACCGCATTCTTGTGAGCTGGGGCAGCGATCGTCCTGCTGCTGACCTTTACGCCTTTAGCTTGCGTGACCCCCTTCCCCCAATTCCAATTCCGCTGCGTCCTCATGACCCGGAACCGATCGTAGACTTGCAGCAACTCCTGAACGAAATCTACCGACGTGCCCGCTTCGACTTGGCGATTGACTACACACAGCCCCTCAAACCCGCTTTAGGGCAAGAAGATCAAGTGTGGGTGCGCGAGGTTTTGCAGCAGGCAAATTTGGATACCTCTCAATAGTTTGCTTTGCAGGACAAATTATCAGAAGCATTGTATAGAACCCGCTCCGCTCAATTCCTCCAACCCGATTTCCTATACTGTTCACATTGTTGCGGCTAAACGAGCAAATGTTGCTCAAAATCTGTTTCCAGCAGCTTAACAGAAATTGACGAAAGCAAATTCTGGACAAGTTGTCCAAAATTCAGTTGAAGTCACACAAATACCGATTCTATCGTTAGAACAATCTCGCTTTATGAAGCCTTCAACAATCTATTATTGTCAAAAAGTTTCACTTACAAGCATTAACGTACATTAAGTACCAAATTTTTAGAGCAAAGTCTGAAATGCTTGTCATTACTATAGCTATAGACAGGACTATTAGGACGCAGCATCCTTCAGTACCGACTCCATTGCTTGGCGTAAAGACTCAAAGTTGGATAAACTTTGGCGAATGCGACTTTTCAGCCAAGCCCAGCACTTTTCA
>Ga0224722_1000526_pt1 | contig 22270 bp, 18 predicted proteins | sample Balambano_FR1_Me_FD_161646 | JGI IMG/M metagenome (GOLD analysis project Ga0224722, IMG submission 161646) | Freshwater sediment microbial communities from Lake Towuti, South Sulawesi, Indonesia - Balambano_FR1_MetaG | ecosystem: Environmental > Aquatic > Freshwater > Lake > Sediment | place... | reverse complement strand
TGGCTTACACTGGCAGGAGCGGAGAGCAGAAAAGCTACAGCAGGAAGCAAGAAATCGTCTCATCTCATCCTCAGATGATGAGCTTCTGTCTTCCAGGGCAGAATAACTTTTAGATCAGAATCACAGGGGGACAAAAGCAGAAGCCGGATCGTCAGCTATTGCCGATCGATTTGGGCAACAGCCTGAGCATCACTTTCTCCCAGCGTATTAAAGGCTGCCACTTTGTAGTTTGAGTTGGGATTTGCCTGTTCGTCCTGAAGTTCTAAAAAAAGCTGGGTCTGCTCCGGAGCATCACCAAAATTGTGCTGTTGCCCGCGAAAGGTTCTAATCAGCCTATTGTTGCGATAAACACGAAATGATGGCAATCCGTTTTCGAGATCAGGAGCAAAATGCCAGGTTAAGACGATCGTCCCGGCTCCAGTTCGAGCAACTTGAACATCCGTAGGAGCAGCGGGTTTCTGGGTGGGAGAAATCTTGCCCGTCGTAACGTATTGCTGCCACTTGCGTGCGGTTTCTTCATTAGGCAACCAGGCTGCTGCTAAAGCATCTCCTTGATCCTGATTCGCTGGAGTAATTTCACCAGAAGCAAGGTTTCCCAGCCAACCCTGGCTGATGTCGATCGCACGAAGCGTGGTTCCATTGATTGGCAAGCGAGCTGTAATGAGAGCATCGAGATAGGGAATTGCGAGTAATCGGCTATCGCCCACATCGTGGGTTCCATTCGCCTCTTCAGCCAACGCCCAAAGTGCTCCTGCTTTTCGATATTGCGCAAACACTCGCTTGGGAAGATCCCGGCATTCATCAACGACCGCATCCTCTTTCTGGGCGATCGCTAAGAGAAAAGGAACTCCCATCATTTTGGGATCAGCCTTTTCAGGAAAAGTCACAGCCCCACAGCGCACTGCCACAGCGCCAATTGTGCGATCGGGATATTTTTGCAGCATTTGTGCAGCCCAGTCTGCGCCTCCTGAGTGCCCCCACATTGCCCAGGGAATTGTCTCCAATTCGGGATGCTGGCTTTTTTGCGCCAGATCATTTATCGCTTTCATAAACGCCTCGCCCGACCCCCGATCGATGTAAGCCCAGTCGTCGCAGTGCCGATCGCCCATCAGGATCTGAGTGCCGAGCAGCGCGAACTGATGCTTTGCTGCGAGTGCTTGCCACTGGAGGTCTTTGGCGTGATCGAGTCCCGTTCCAGCAGCCAGATCGCCGCAGCCATGTTGTCTAACCAGCAACCCCCGAAGCGTCTGCACCTGGTCGGGAATCCAGAGCTGATACTCAGCTGAGAGATACTTGGCGTCGGCGGTTGGTGGAACAGAAGTTTCGTAGTATTGCCCCTTCAGGAGATCTCCTGCTGCTGCTATTGTTGACGTTTGCGGCAAGGGTTGAGGAGATACAACTAGCCATCGTTTCCAACCAAAGTAAAACAGCGTTGCAGTTATGATAAGCAACAGAAAACTTAGTTTAAAACTCGGCATAAAAATAAGATCGACTCAATAGCAAATCGATCGTATCCGCTTCGGGTGACGATGTAAAATGACTCGTCTTGTTCAGCCAAAATCGCCCCGGTTCCTCTCAAAACAACCAGCATTCGTCTCGTTTAATTGTCTCTACAGTCCTTCCAGCCGGAAGAGCAGGAGTTGAGTCACCTGTAGCGGATTAAAGTTATCGTCGCTGACGAGGATTAGACTTTGGGAACCGTCGGGCAGTTGAGCTCCGATCGCCATTCCTTCTACGTTATCCAGCGGGATGTTGAGATCGCTGAGATCGAGGAGCAGCCGTTTTGAAATGGGCACGATTCCGGTGATGTTGCCTCGCAGGTAGGGAACGCCAGAAATATCGGTTGCGCCGCCGATCGCCAGCTCATACAGCTTTGCCCCAACGCCAACTGCTGCGCCAAACGATCGCTCCAGGCTGAGAAAATGCCCGCCCTGATCAAGGCTGACGAGTTCGACCAGCCCGTTTTCGGTTGCGCCAGACGGCGGCGGATCAATCAGGTAAAGGTGTTCTGCCAGCAGAAGGGGCTGCGGGTCGCCAACCAGATAGTGCAAAAAGCGAAGCGGCTGTGGTGCAGGAGGGGCAGTGCTGTTGTTTGCTGTGTTGGGTAGCGGCAAGTCTTGAGCGATCGGAGCTTCGGTTGCGGTGAAGAGTCGATAGGGTTCGGTGGAGTTGGGAGCCGCGCCGCTGGCGTTGATGGTTAACGCTTCAAAACCGCGATTGTTTTGCACCCCCATAGGCTGTCCGTCTTCTTCCTGCGGCAAAAATCGTTTAGGCACGGGAAGCCGACTAAGCAGGCTGCCGCTCTCTCGCTCAAATTCGTCGATAAAGGGCGGGATGTTTGCCTGGGTAACGCCTTCACTGGCGACAAAGAGCGTGCGACGGGGCGAGAGGGCAATGCCTTCCAGGTCAATGGTTCCCTCAGGAAAGGGCTGACCATCTTCCCCCTTGAGCGTGGTCACTTGCTCAATTTCTACCGATCGAATGCCGATCGCCGGAGCGGTTTCTGACGTTCCTGCTTCGGATTCTCCTGCTGGGGCTTCAAAGGTATCAATGTCTAGCTTTAGCGTATAAAACCGGGCAGGGGCACGCTCACTGCGATCGTCTGAGACGGCGTAAAACCGATTGCGCTGACGGTCATAAGCAATGCCAGATAAACCGCCCACTGGTGTCCCTTCAAAATCTCCTTTTGGCAGGCGATATTCTCCCAGATAGTCCAAGCTGAGCGGCAGAAACAGCCGATCTTCTGCTTTGATTTGCGGCAGGCTACAGCCCGTCAGAAAGACGATCGCACTCAGGAACAGACTTAAGCAGAACGGCACCAGGGCAGCAGAAAAGCGAGGAAGACGAAGCATAAGCAGTGATGGCAAAACAGAACCATCCGCAACTTGCCACAAAATGCGGGAATGGGCAAGTCAAGGGCTGGGGTTGAGGGGGGTTGCAAAGGATTCGCTGCAATGCGATCGAGATTCTATTCGCAGGCAATTCTACCTGTCTCAAAGCCTCTCAGAATTGGGGATTTATAGGTCAATGCGGAGCCTCGGTTTGAACCATTCATACCCCGATTCAGCAGCGCCGAATTTGTGTTGAATCCGTATTGCAACAGATGCATTGCAACAGATGTATTGCAATAGATGTATTGCAATAGACAGCAGAATGTTGGTCTTAAGCTTATTCTCTGTAGAACAAAACGACGATCGCAAACAGCCGCGTGCCGTTGACTGCTGCATCGCCTAGCATTATCTAGTGTTGATGACATGCCAGTGGCGTATTTTTATAGCTATGCCTGAGCTTAAGGCTCCTGAAAACAGGGCATTAGACGGCTGAACTATCGTATACCGTATACGACGAATTTTATTATTTTGTAATCTGAAAGACGGAATTTTTACGAGCGTCTGAGCTTAGACTACTAGACACTGTTCGGTTTCTGACTGGGCAGTCAAGGTTTTGCTACCGTCTAGCGTTTTGAGTTGAGACATTCATCACCCATGTTGAAATTTTTATCCAAGTTTTCTGGACTGCTGCTGTCGCTCGTGCTGTTCCTAAGTGCGCTTCTGGGACAGGCTTCAGCGGCTCAGGCTGCCCAATCTACGACAGGACTCCCTCAAATTTTGGCAGCGGTTCGGGCATCGGGGCGATCGCCGATCGTTTTAGCAGAAGCAGTTGAGGCTCCGGCGATCGATGAGGTTGATGTCGAAGCGGTTGATGAGGCAGCAGAAAAAGCCGCCAAAGCTGAAGCCAAGGAAGCCAAGGAAGCCGCCAAAGCCGAAGCAAAGCGGTTGAAAAAAGAGCAGGAAGCGGCTGCAAAAGCGGCGAAGGCACAGGCAAAGGCTGAGAAGGAAGCGGCAAAAGCTGAAGCAAAGCGGTTAAAGAAAGAGCAGGAAGCGGCAGAAGAAGCGGCAGAAATGGAAGCAAAAGCGCAGGCACAGGCGGCTAAGGCAGAAGCAAAAGCAGCCAAGAAAGCGGCAGAAATGGAAGCGAAAAAGCTGAAAGAGAAAGAAGCGGAAGCAGCCGCAGAACTCGACTAAAAGTTGATGAGTTGCTCGGTTGATAGAAGGCTTTTTAAACGATGCCCGATTCTGCAATACCTGGACGAGCGAGGGAGCGATGACAACAGTTCCGCAGCGTAAAGCAGCATTTAATTGGAGTACTTTTCTGATTAGCGATCGCACCGCTGGTTTTTTATTGAGCTGGGTTGCAGGCTTTGTGGATACCTCTGCTTTCATTATTTTGTTTGGTATCTTTACTGCCCATGTGACGGGGAATATCGCGCTGGCTGGCTCGTCGTTTGTCAGTTCCGATCAGGAAACCACGATTACTCGCCTGCTAATGCTGCCGACCTTTGTGCTGACGGTTGCGCTCACTTCTTTGCTGGCAAGACATGCACGCCGTAAGCAATGGTCTGTTTTTGCAGTGCTGCTGACGGCTGAAGCGATCGCGCTGGTTGTATTTTTGATCATTGGCACCCGTTTGTCGCCAGCGCTGTTGCTGGATGTTCAGGAGGAATATATTTTGCCGATCGGTATGTCTGGGGTGGTGGCAATGGCAATTCAAAATGCCCTGATGAAGGAATCTCATGGGGTGTTTAAGAGCTACATTCCGACCACTGTGATGACTGGCAATACAACCCAACTGACGATCGATCTGGTGCAGTTTATGAGCGCCAAGCTTGAAGCCGGAGAAACTGCAAAGCGCGAAGCAGAAGAATCCCTGGAGCGCATAAGCCGATTTCTGCCTGTCATTATTGGCTTTGCTTTAGGTGGATTAGCCGCCGCAGTTTTTATTTTGGTTTCAGAATCCTGGTGGAGCCTGGTGTTTCCGTTGGTCATCATCACGATGCTGGCGATCGCTGCCTATGTTGAGCATGCACGCCGATCTTTGGTTGCCGAATGATTTTGGGTTTGGCTGATTGTTTGGCTTGTTTCTTACTTTCTGGAGAAGATTCTGATGCGCAGCAAATTTATGAGCAACTGTGTGATCAAACGCCTGCTTGTTTCTGTTCTCGTGTGGCTTACCGCTTTTGGTTTTGTTACGGTGGATGATGCCCTGGCAAATCCTGTTTCAGTCTGGAGTGCGTCGAGTTCGCCCTCGCTCTCTCTTGCCGATATGCCGCCTCAAACTGGAAAGGATTTGATGACGCAGCTAGAAACGGAAATTCTGCCGCAAATTGAACAAATTTTTAAGCCAGAGCAGCTCGAACAGTTTCAGCAAAATATTGCAGAGGGAATGAGTTTTCGCAAAGCATTTAAGTCGCTGATGCTAACAGCCGAACAAAAAACGCAAATTAAAACTGTGCTGAAATCAGTTTCTAAAAAAGATGCTCTGGCATCATTAACGCCTGATCAAAAAAAGCAGCTCTTTATGAAAAAGAGAGAAATGTTCATGCCCACCGCTGAGGACGTAGCCGAAAAAATTGAAGCCAGCCTCAAAGAAAAAGGGATGGAATTACCGGCAGGGGTGAAAGAAAAGATCGATGCAGGTCTTAAGAGGAAGGATAGCTTTATCCCTAGCTCTGAGGCAATTACCTCCAAGATTGAGGCTGGCATAAACGCAATTAAGCAGCAGCTCGAAGATTAATTCAATGCAAAATTTTGAAACAGACAAATTCTTTTACAGCAGCCTGGTGATCGAGCATATCGTTCCAAAGGGCAATGGATTTGTCTTCCGACGATGGTATCAGTCCCTGCTGCAGTCCGCTCGACGACAGGTCGGATTTGTGCGATCGGATCGGTGTCCGCCCCTACCCTGCAAAGATGATGTCGAAAAATGGTATGCCATTATCCACTTTGATTCGCCAGAGCATCTGGAAGCCTGGGTTGAATCGGACGATCGCAAGCAGCTTTTTGAACAGGGGCAACGCATCTTTCGAGCCTATCGGTTTAAGTCGTTCACAACAGGTCTAGAGGGCTGGTTCTCCCAAAGTAGTGGCTCTGAGCAAAGCAATTTAGGACCTCCGCTATGGAAGCAGATTTTATCGGTGGTGCTAGGACTCTATCCGGTTGTGATGCTGCAATCGCTGGTGTTTAATGCGCTGGGCATTATGCAGTCATGGTCTCCTGCGCGTTCGATGGTGGTAAATAATCTGATCACCTCAACGATCCTGAGCTTAGCCGTGATGCCAATTGTTGCCCGACTGCTGAGTTTTTGGCTGCGTCCGTCTTATCGACTTTCTTCATGGAAAACAAATCTGCTGGGGTTTGTGATTGTTGCTGCTGCATTGGCGGGAATGGTAGCTGTCTTTGAGTATTTCTAAATATTTTTGAATGTTTTTGAATGGTCATTAAAAGAAGAATCAACCTTCAGCATTTCTTGCTCCACGCTCTTCTGTTGCCAGGTTAATAGGTATCTCGTTTATCTTGCCACAAAGAGTATTTAGTTCTATAGTCCTACAAGAACGTTCTAAGACTTCAGTATGCCTTCAAACAAAGAGCCTAAACTTTTTGCCTGAAGCTTTTACCTGAAGCTGTGAACATCAAGCGATATCTCCAGGCTCACTCGCTTGTTTCATAACCGTTCGTTTTTGCGACGAAGTAAATCTCAAACTTTTCCGAAACCGATCGATTTACGAGTTCGGAAGTGCAGCAGTGTCATTCAGAAATACAACAGCGTCTTATGAAACCCAAAATAGCGTACAGGGAGGAAGGCAACAGCAAGAATTATGAACAGATCGAAAACAAAAGCAAGAAACATTAAAAATGAGCTAAGAAACAACAAAAAACGTCAGGCAGTTTCAAACTTTAAAGATTATAAAGATTATTTGGAGAAATTGGATAATCAAATGTTGAAGCTGTTTTGGTTCTGCTCTGGCAGTGCTGTATCTATGGCGATCGTCTTTTCAGGCTCTCCGGCATGGGCAGAAAAACAATTAGCCATTTCTAACACTTCTAATCTTGATGTCTCTTTAGATGTCTCCTTAAATCAGACTTCTGAATCTCATATCCTGCAGCTTTCAGATCTTGCTGATTCAGGCTCCAGGCATGGGAATCTTTTTGTTACAAATCTCGATGCCGGTTTCGATAATGTAGCTTTCGATAATGTTAGTTCAGGCGATAAGGGCGATCGAGGCATTTCTGGTAATTCGATTGTTGATTCGATTGTTAATTCGATAGATCATGCGGCTGCGCAGACCCTGCCTGCTGAGCTGAAGAAAGCCGATTACTCCGCAGACGCTTTGACACAGTCAACTCGCTTAACGGCTGAATCTCCCGCTGAATTTCCCATTGAATCTTCGACTGAATTTTCGACTGAACCTACCGAACTACTTCCACTCAACCCGATTGCTCAAGCTGATGCTCCCGGTTCACCGCTTTCCGAGCCATCCTCTGAGCCACCGCCTGCCGAGACTCCTTCTGAACCTGCTTCGGAGCCGCAGCCTTCTGAACAATTTCCTGCGACACCCAGCAGCGGCTGGCAATTTTCGGTCGAACCTTATTTCTTTGTTCCTCTGGATGTCAACGCAGACGTGACGGTATCTGGGCGGCGGGCTTCACTCGAACTAGGATTAGATGACATTTTGAGCCTCGATCGCGCCTTTGATGCTGGGCTGCGGCTGCGAGCGCAAAACGATCGCTTGGGCTTCATTTTAGACGGTTTCTATCTCTACGCTGAGAATAGCGGAAACCTGGGGAGAACGTTTTCTTCCGGAAGCATTTTCCAGTTTGTGCAGCGAAATTCTCCTGGGACACTGGAAGAATTTGTGCAGCGGTTCGACCCTGTGCAGCTTCAGCAACTTGCTCAAATTGGACAACAAATTGGACTGAACACTCCCATTCGAGTCTCTGCAGACGGCACGGTATCGGTTCGCCAAATCACGATCGATGCAGCTGTTTCCTATCGGGTTGTTGATACCTCCTTAAATAACTCGTCTGAAGAAACGAATTTTTATCCCAGACTTGTCGTTGCACCGATCGCAGGGGTACGAACTAACTTCTTGCGGCAAACCATTGAAGTCGATAACATTCGCATCAATAACAGACGAATTCCAGATCGTGCATTGCCCCCAATCGATCGAGATTTTAGCTTTTCCAGAACTCTCGTTGAACCGCTAGTTGGCGCACAGATTGATTTAGCTTTGTCTGAGCGATGGGCACTCGGATTTCGGGGAGATGTGTCTGGGTTTAATATCGGTGCCCGACAAAACTTTACCTGGAATCTGATATTTGGCACTCAGTACAACATTTCTCGCAACGTCGCACTCCAGCTTGCTTACCGCTTTAATGCATTTGACTTCGAAACCGGAGAGGGACTGAGGCGAGCCGAATTGAATCTGCGTCAGAATGGCTTACTGCTGAATACAATATTTCTTTTTTGATTGTTTTTGATCGTTTGTTTCTCTTTGGCTTTTGTTTTCTGAAGTATCGCGTGTCGAAATTCTGTATTACGTTTTGTTCTCGTAACTTTTACGATTCTAATTCACATGATACCGCTATTTGATTCCTTGTTGTGTCCATGCTGTACCCTGGCTTTTCTACAAACCTTGTCTCAGTGCGGCACTCAGTCTGTAGTGCAACCTTTGCTGCAGCTAAAATCAAGTTCTTTATCTGTGACAATAGGCTTGAAACGGCAGTACTCTGCGATCGCCACTGAAGCTGCTTGTCCTGAGTTAGATTAATCAAGCGAGATAAGGAATTCTTAGATGATGACGTTCTTCCGTAATTTTTTTCCTAAGCGCTGGCTGAAGCGGGGTGCGTTGCCGCTTCTGGGAGCGATCGCAGTGGGTTTGCTCCTCTTGCCCAATTTGCCGCTGTTGGGGTCGCAGCCTGCCCAGGCTCAAAGAACCTTTGAAGGGACTCCCGCCGCAAAACCCCCTTATTTCGATCGCCTGCTTTCTCTCATTGACCAGGACGGCGATCGGCTGATGAATATCTTCAAAGACATCCATCAAAATCCTGAACTGGCATTTATGGAAACGCGCACGGCGGAGATCGTGGCGAAGGAGCTGAGATCGTTGGGCTACGAGGTCAAAACCGGGATTGGTAAAACGGGAGTGGTTGGGATTCTGCGGAATGGCGATGGACCCAAAGTGATGTATCGGGCGGATATGGATGCACTCCCCATGCAGGAAACAACCGGATTGCCCTATGCCAGCACCCAGCGCGTTGAGATGGAAGATGGCAGCGAAACCTATACGATGCACTCCTGCGGTCACGATGCTCATACCACCTGGATGCTGGGACTGGCGAAGGCAATGGTGGATTTGCGATCGGACTGGCAAGGCACGCTCATCTTAGTCGCGCAACCCGCAGAAGAAGGGGTCGCAGGGGCAAGAGCAATGGTCGAAGACGGTCTTTACACTCGTCATGGAGTTCCAGTGCCTGACTTTTTGCTGGGAATGCACAGTGCCCCCGGTCCAACCGGGTTAATTGCCAGCGCACCCGGCATCCAAACCGCGGGAAGCGATCCGATCGACATTCTGTTTAAAGGGGTAGGGGGTCACGGTTCCTCACCCCACCTGGCAAAAGATCCGATTCTCATGGCTGCCCACGCCATTACCCAATATCAAACGATTGTGTCACGAGCAGTCGACCCCAGAGAAGCAGCGGTGATTACGGTTGGCTCTGTGCAGGCAGGGGAAGCCAATAACGTGATTCCGGGAGAAGCCCTGCTAAAACTCAGTTTGCGCTGGTTTAAGCCAGAAGTTCGGCAAACCCTGATCGGGGGAATTCAAGCCATTAATCAATCGATCGCACGCGCCTATGGCATGCCAGAGGATCAGTTACCCACTCTGACCACAAAAGGAGGGACAACGCCGATGGTGAATGACGAAGCGGTGATCGATCGCATTAATCCTCAGTTGGCAAATCTGGTGGGAGCCGATAGACTGATTGCTGATTTTCCGGGAACGACGGGATCGGAAGATGCCCATTTGCTCAAGGGCGACAATCCAAATATTCAGTTCGGCTTTGTCTTCGTTGGTGTTGCGGAACCCGCTCTGTTCGCCAGAGCAAAGGCAGAGGGCAAAATGGTTCCCTTCTCAAACCACAACAGCAATTTCCAGGTTGATCTCAATGCCATTCCGTTTGGCACTAAAGTTGCATCGGTTTTGACTATGGAACTGCTGCAAAACTAAGTGCTGAAGCTCTGGGGAAGGCGATCGATCAAAGCAAAAAGCCAGGTCAGCCCGAATTAGTCAGTACATCAGACTTTTTCGATCGTTTCAATCATTTCAGGAGGCACGCGATCGACTTTAAAGCCCGTTACGCCATAAACAATAGATAGAATCGGGCTAACAATATTGAAGATACAGTAGGGCAGATAGAGTAGGGTTGGCACGCCCAGCGTAATCGCCATAAATGCACCGCAGGAATTCCAGGGGATGAGCGGTGAAGTGACCGTTCCCCCATCGGCTGCGGCACGAGACAAATTCTGCGGTAGGATGCCGCGCTTCTGAAACTCCAGGCGATAGACCCGTGCAGGCAGCACCAGCGCAATGTACTGATCTCCTGCGATGATGTTGAGTCCAACTCCGGTGGCAACGACCGTTAAAAACAAAAGACCTGTGCTTTTTGCCCGATAAAGGAGGGGATTGATTAGCTTTGCCAGCAAGCCAAATTCCTCCATCAGCGTGCCGAACGTGACCGCGCCGATAATGATCCAGAGGGTGAGCAGCATACTGTCCATGCCGCCCCGTGAGAGCAGGCGATCGATGTCGGCAATTCCCGAATTTTCCTGGTATCCATTTGCCATTGCCATCCAGATGCCCTTGATGGAACGAATCAGCCCACCCAGGTTAGGATCGGCGACAAAACGCTGAATCGCCTGGGGTTGAAGCACAGCACCCGTAATTCCCCCGAAGATTGCAGCACTCAGAATGGCGAGGGAGGGCGGCACTTTGCGAATGGAAAGAAACACCAGAAAAAAGAGCGGCAGCAGATTGAGCGGGGTAATCCAGAACAGCTCATTTAGCTTGACTAGATCGCTAACGGCTTCAACCGAGGTAGAAACACTGCCCTGAAGACCCAGAATGATGAAAAAGATGAGTGCAATAATAAACGCAGGAATCGAAGTCCAGACCTGGGTGCGAAGATGCGTGTAAATATCAACTCCAACCAGTTGCGCACTCAAAATCGTTGTCTCGGAAAGCGGTGAGGTTTTGTCCCCCAGATAGGCTCCTGAAATTACGGCTCCTGCGGTAATGGCAGGCGAAACGCCAATGAGTCCCGCAATGCCCACCAGCCCTACCCCGATCGTCCCAACTGTCGTCCATGAGCTGCCAATACTTAAGGCAACCAGCGCACAAATGACTGCGGCTGCACCATAAAACCAGTTGGGCTGCAGCACTTGAATTCCGTAATAAACCATGGTTGGAATTGTGCCGGACATATTCCAGGTGCCAATCAGCGCTCCCACTGCCAGCAGAATAAAAATCGCGCTGGTGATTGAAGTCAACGCCCTTCCCCCAGCCATCGAGATTGCCTCCCAGGGATGACCATTCTTGAGAATGATCAGGGCTGCTGCCATCGTGCTGACCAACAGCGCCACCTGAACCGGACCATCGATCGCCCCCAGTCCAAACAGATAGACGGCTCCGCTAATCGAAACAATCAAGACGGCAAGGGGAATCAGAACATCTAAAAAAGAAGGTTCTTTGATGGAACGTGAGGCAGGAGGCTGACTGGACATAGGAAACGCTCTTGACCGCTAAAGGAACACAGACTTTCCGTACGCCAAAACTGATACGCTAAAACTTACGCCAGAACTTAATAAATATAGACCTGACCCAATGGATCAATGTTGAAAGCTCGATCGCCCGGAGCTTCACCTGTGTACGGAACTACCTCAACGCTGATCGTGTTACCGGAAACATCGGTCATGTACTGCACATTCCCTGTTTCGCTAAAAGGATAAATGAACAGGCGGGCTGGTATTGTCTCAAACGCAATTTCAATCTGCTCAGCCGGTTCAATCTTAATGTTCGCCATTCCCGGAAACCCGACTGAGAGCAGCGTTGCAGTGTTGTTCATCAAAATTACTTCAACCGGTTTCGTTGCGTCGATTTGTCCCATCGGCATTGCTTCAGGAGCGTCCGCAGCAATTTCTGGTATTGGAGCTGGCGTTGGAGCCTGTTGTGCCATAACCGGATGCAGTCCTAATGCAAGGGTCGTTCCCAGAGCAGCTTCAGCGATCGTGTTTTGGATGTTTACGCGCATATTTATCTCCGTATTCAATTCTGATTTCATGCGATCGAGCAGCCTTAGCTAGCTCAACAACTTTGCCTTAGCAAGCTGAAACTCTTCTTCAGTCAAAATGCCTGCCTCTTTAAGTTGCCCGAGTTGAGTCAGCTGAGCCAATAAATCGGGCTGGAGAGCGGGGGCTGCGGCGGGAAGCGGAGTTGATTGAAGCGTGTTTAGTTGAGATTTCATTTGCTGAATCTCTTGCTGGGTCTGCATGGCTGCCATCTGTTCCTGCTGTGCCTGTAGCGATTTCCGATCCATTGCACCGCTGACCGCTCGACTAGTTGCTGTAGCTGTGCCGCTGATAGCAGCCGTTCTTGCCACTGTGCTTAATAATCCTGGGCCCTTTCGTCTAGACATTTGAGTGTCCTTCAATTACAAATCTGAACAATTACAAATTGAGATTGGGTTATCGTTCCTGTCCGATCGCCTCATGCAGTGGTTGAAGCTGCCATAACTTCGTCGATTACACTGCTGGGAATTCGTTCGCTCAGCAAAAGTTTTCCGCTTGCGTTGACGATCGCATCTCGAAACGCGGTTGCCCAGATATTCTCAAATAGCATTACGGCAGCAAAAGAATTATCGTCGAGGGTTTCTGCGATCATCTGCAAATCGTCTTCGCAAATAAGCTGAGTAATCGTGGAAACGATCGGATCGAGAATGCTGTGGTCAATGTCATCTAGTTCATCTAGCTCACTGATCAGAACATTGCCATTTTCGTTTTTACGGATAAAGACGATATCAATAATCCGAATCGTGCGATTCTTTACCAACTCTCTCAGCGCAGATGCGATTTCATCTTTGATCAAATAATTGGGAAATTTGATACATAGCATCTCGATCGGACCTAAAGACATAAGAGGCTCTCCTGAATTTGAGTTCATTCCGGTTTCTTAAAAATCAACCGCATCACGGATAATTGGGCAGGTCATGCAGTGTCCGCCGCCCCGTCCACGTCCCAATTCTGCTCCCACGATCGTCACCACTTCAACGCCTTCTTTGCGGAGCGCCGTGTTGTTGAACACGTTGCGATCGTATCCAACGACGACACCGGGTTCTAAACATACATAGTTGTTGCCGCTATCCCACTGCTGTCGCTGTTGAGCGTAAGCATTGCCCTCTGCTTCTACCACGCGCAGTTTCTTTAAACCCAGTGCAGAGGACACCACATTGACAAACGGTTCAGACTCTTTTGTGATTTCATAGCCCGGCGCTTTGTCACTGGGACGCAGCGAAAAGGTCGTCACCTGGTTCATGATGTCTGGATACAGGCTAACCAGATCGCGATCGCAGAAGGTAAACACGGTATCCAGGTGCATCGCCGCGCGCAGTTTTGGCATTCCCGCCACAATGACCTGTTCTGCGCCGCCTTTAGCAAATAGAGCTGCTGCGACCTGAGTAATTGCCTGACGAGATGTGCGCTCGCTCATCCCAATCAAGACTGCACCGTTACCGATCGGCATAACGTCGCCGCCTTCAAACGTAGCAGAACCGTGGCTGACCGTCGGATCACCCCACCAGACTTCAAAGTTGGCGTGGGTAAAGTCCGGGTGAAACTTGTAGATCGCAGCAGCCAGGACAGTCTCTTCATGGCGGGCGGGCCAGTAGAGCGGATTCAGCGTTACACCACCATAGATCCAGCAGGTTGTGTCGCGGGTGTATAGCGTGTTGGGCAAAGGCGGCAGCAGATATCCAGTAATGCCGCTTGATTCCTGCGCCATCCTCAGCCATTCGCTGCCAAAGTCATTCGGGAGATCGTAAGCAGCGAGTCCGCCAATCAGATATTCTGCCAGTTTGCGAGAGCTGAGTCCGTCCAGGTAGGAGCGAATTTCATCCACCAGCCCCAGTCCGACCTCGTTGGGCACAATTTGCTGATCGAGAATCCATTTCTTTGCCTCTGGAATGTCCAGCGTTTGTGCCAGCATGTCGTGCATTTCGATGACATCCACACCCCGATCGCGCATTTTCAGCACGAAATCGGCATGATCGCGCCTTGCCATGTCCAGCCACAGCACATCATCAAACAGCAGATCATCGCAGTTGGTGGGTGTCAGACGAGAATGCGCCAAACCGGGGGAGCAGACCATGACTTTGTGAAGTTTACCTACCTCAGAGTGAACGCCATAGGTGACGGTGTTTTGCGTTGCCGTTGGATTTGTAGCGACAGTCATTGAAGACTCCTTGGATAAGCTGTGATGATAAATTAACGAATTGAGTGATGATGAATTAACGAATCGCGATCTAAATGATGAGCTGACCTGTAGCCAGTCCGATCAAGGCAGATACCGCAGCGATCACAGTAACAGCGAACAGAACCATTTCCCAGAATTTGAAGACCTTCAGTCTCTGCTCATTTCGAGCCATGAAAAACAGAATTGTGCCAGGGACAAGAATGAGGGCAGACAGCAGCAGTTTATCCAGTCCTCCAGCCCACAGCATCAGAGCAGAATAGGCAGTGGCGATCGCGGCAACAATAAGTTCTTTACTACGATTGCTCGAATTGCGCTCATAGGTTTCCCCGGTCACTGCTAGCTTCAACCCGAAGGCAGCAACCAGCAAGTAGGGGATCAGCGTCATTGCGCTGGTCAACTCCAGTGCCAGGAAAAATGCCTGCTGACTGAATAACGTGGCAATCAAAAAGATCTGCACCACAATGTTGGTCATCCACAGAGAAGCAGAAGGCACCTTGTTTTCGTTTTCACGAGTCAGGAAGTTCGGCATCAGGTTGTCTTTCGCTGCCATGAAGGGCACTTCTGCGGCGAACAAAGACCAGGCAAGATATGCGCCCAGAACTGAAATCAACAGACCAATACTGATAAACACATTGCCCCAGCGTCCCACCATCAACTCCATTGCCCCTGCCATTGAAGGATTTCGCAGTTCCGCCAGTTCAGCACGGGGAATGAGACCAAAGGGCAACACGGTCACGGCAATCAGCAGACAGAGAACGCCAATAAATCCGACGACTGTAGCCACCCCAACATCCGATCGCTTTTTGGCATAGCGGGAATAAACGCTCGCGCCTTCAATGCCAATAAACACAAACACGGTGACGAGCATCGTACTGCGAACCTGCTCAAACAGCGATTGCCCGTATCCCTCACCGCCGAGCCAGTTTGCTGTAAACACATCTGACTTGAAGTTGAGCAGGAGAATCAGAATGAAGATGGCAATGGGAACGATTTTGGCGATCGTCACAATCTTGTTAATACCCGCTGCTTGTTTGATGCCGCGCAGAATCATAAAGTGAAACAGCCACAAAATCACCGAGGCAACCAAAACGGCTGCAACTGTGTTCCCATCCCCAAAGATGGGGAAGAATTCTCCCAGGGTGGACTTAATCAGGACAAAATAAGAGACGTTGCCCACACAGGTACTCGCCCAGAAAGCCAGTGCTGCCAGGAAACCCAGATAGTTGCCAAATCCAGCCATTGCATAGGCAAAAACACCGGAATCGATATCTGGTTTGCGCTGTGCGAGTGTTTGAAACACGAATGCCAGCATCAGCATCCCAAGTCCGGCAATACACCAGGCAATGAGCGCCCCCACAACCCCGGTTGCCTGACCAAATCGCGCAGGTAGGGTAAAAATTCCCGCCCCCACCATTGAGCCAACGACAAGGGCAATCAGTGCCCCCAGAGGCAGGGTTTGCTTTTCTGACGATGCATCCAGCACTTCTTCTGATGCAGCAAAATAGTTCTGGTCTGATGTCATACGACTCTCCCATATTGGAGTGGACGAGATGGGGACAATATCTAGAATCCCAGGCTGCTAAAATGCGTGAATCCGAAATAAATTATTCTGGTTAAAAGCTAGCTCGTTTTAACTTGAAACCTATCGACTGAGCTAAACAAACTGAGACAAACGAGCAATTGAACCAGACCGAGTGAAGGGATGAAATGGTTTTGCAATTCCTTCGAGATTAAGCTCTGTGCTAATTGCAACTGAAAAGCTAGGAAAGATCAAGGTCACAGGCTTTTAATTGCTGCTCCATGAGGGCGTTTGAAAAATATAAAAGATCCTGTATTGACCCTAAATTTCACAACTGTAATTTGCTGCACTGAAACGTGAGGGGGACTTCCGAATCCGATCGCTGCTTGGTTTCCGCCAGCCTTGGAGGACGAGGGGACGGTTCGGGTCGCAACGGCGACCTTTAAAGCATCCTCGAAGACAACGATCGCCGCAAAATATCCTTGCCGAGCTTCACTAAACTGAAGGTTTGAACGAATAAATAAGTTTAGCTTCAATCTAGTGAAAAAAAATATGAAACTAATAGGAAAAAATATTTCTGCGTTCTTACATTCTGAAATTTCTGCCTCATGAAATGCTAGCTTTTTAGGGTCGGGCTGCATTCACAAAGCAATCATACCTGCGATCGGAATTGATAGAAAAATCCCAATAGTTCAGGATCTAACATTAAAAATGTTTGCAGTAAATTTTTTCCTATCAGTTTCATATCTTGCTGCTGTAACCTGCTTGTGTAGCAGATGTTTTTGGCAGCTTGCAATTTTGACAACTTCAGAACAGGTTTGAGGTACAGGTTTATGTTTAGCGCATCAAACAATTCTTCTCTCACTTCAGACTCTTCACGCTCTTTCTCCAGTAGAAGCGCGACCCTCTTTGCGAATCGCTTAGATCGTCCCAATCCACAGCAAATCACAAGCTTTGGAACAAGATCACGCCTGGAAATTGGTGAATTGGGTCAGGTTTTCTCTTCATCAGGGAGCGTCACTCGTCAGTTTCCGGATGTATTTCGATTTAGTTTACAAAATCGATCGCGCTTGAGAATCTACCTTGGCAATGAGTTCACAAACACGCGAAACAATAGCCAGAGGATGACCGTTGATTTACTCAATGATCGAAATTTGAGACGAGTTGATTCAATGGTTGTGAATCCGAGAGGAATTGATGCAATCACACGCAGGATTGACCCAGGAACCTATCGTGTTCGGATTTCTACGCAAACCAACAGCCGAGGCAGGTACTTTATCGACATGGTTCGCCTGTAGAAGCTAGAAGCATTTTTGACATTCTCTGCTGGCTGCCTGACAAATTGTTGTTGTTCTTTTAGGGACTCCTAACTTGGACGGGCATCACCAAATAAGTCATCTTTACACCCCCCAACGGCGTCAGAATTGAAGGACTCGTTGCCGTATTGAACTGCATTTGCACTTCCGTGGTACTGAGCACTTTCAGCCCTTCCAGGAGATATTTCACGTTGAAAGCGATTTCGAGGTCGTCCCCCGAAATTTGAGCGGCGATCGCTTCTCGTCCACTGCCGACATCTTGAGCATCGACGGAGAGCACCAGTTCTTGTAAAACGCTGTTCAGGCTCAGTTTAACGATGCTGTTTTTTTGGTCTGCCAGCACTGCGATTCGCTCAAGAGCGCTGATAAATTGACGGCGATCGAGCGTCATCTGCCGGGCAAACTGACGAGGGATAAGCTGGCGGTAGTTGGGATATTGTCCCTCTAGAAGGCGGCTGGTGAGGCGCTGGTTGCCTTCCCAGACGAAAACAAGCTGTCCCTGGTCAAACCGGACTGTGATTGCCGCTCCAGTGCCGTTGGTTTGCAGCATTCGCTCCAGTTCACGCAGCGCTTTACCGGGAACGGTGACACCAAATTCTGCTTCGCGGGTGTTGTCTTCGCTGATAGTCTGCACAACGGAGAGGCGGTGTCCGTCTGTGGCGGCAAACTCCAAACCGTCAGCTTCTGCGGTGATGTGAACCCCTGTTAGCACCTGCTTTGATTCGTCCGAGCTGGTGGCAAACAGGGAACCGCGCAGCCCCTCAATCAACGCCTCCACCGGGAGCTGAGCAACGCTGCCGTCTTCGATCGCTGGAAGTTCGGGATAATCTTCTGCCCCCATGCCCCGCACCTGGTAGCGTCCCGATGAACAGGTCAGTGTCACCAGCGTTTCATTGCCTTCGTCCGTTAAATTAATTTCGCCGTCGGGCAGACGAGAGACAATATCGGACAGGAGCTTTGCCGGAAGCGTCAGCGTTCCTGGTTCTTGAACCTGGGCAGGAAAACTCGTTTGAACTCCCAGGCTCAAATCAAACCCCGTTAAGCTAACCTGCTGAGTTTTGTCGTTTGCCGTCAAAAGGACATTTGCCAAAACCGGGTGGCTCGGACGGGAAGGAACCGCTCGACCAACCAGAGAAAGATGGGTATTCAGTTCACTTTGGGTGCAGATGAGTTTCATGGACGGGGAGGAACGTAAACGAACGGCAACAGCGGACGGAACACGGTTTGACTTCGGGTTGCTACGCCAAAAGACCCATGCTGGCAGAAATATTAACGTGGATCTGAAAAAGTGAGTAGAGGATTTTTTGGGTGCTTCCCTAACTCTCTAAATCTGGATGCCAATCGTAACACCCTTGTCGCCCCGCTGGAAGCGGCAGCGCGGAGCGATCGCATTCAATTTAACTCTGTTTTTGCTCGATCGCTCGATCGTTTGATCTAAGTATTCTTCAATAGCTTTAAAGAGATCTAGCAGTAGTAGTGCCTGTGGAAATTGGGGAAGAAGTTGTAAAGTAGTTGATTAACACGGGTTTTGAGCGATCGCCCCTGGGGAAAAGGTGTGGGAAAACAATCAGTTTGATCACATAAGCAATTATGCTTACCTTTTCTTTCCCCTTTAAAGTCTTACTTTTCCACTACTTTTCAACAGGTTTTCCACAGGAAGGAGGCAAGTTTTCCACAAAGCAGATTTGCTTTACATTTCTTAATTTTTGCTGCAAAAGGAGTATCAAAATAATAGTATTTTTTACCAAAATAAGGTTCAGAAAGCAGTGTGCCAGTTGCTGTTTTTATAAGCCAATTGCTTTTACGGAAGTCATTGCTGCAGAATTATTTGCAAAAGTCGAGGTGAGATGAAGCTGCTTCTCCTCAGGAGAAGGCTACAGGGCACTGGAGAAACAGGAGATTCTGAGGCTGTCGAAATCCAGCAATTAAGATTGAGTAAAGTGACGCTGTTAATTTGTCTGAACTTCCTAAAAGAAGATTCCTGTTTCTGTAGTCTAAGAAATGCAGTTAGAAGTAGGTGCTTGATTTTGCTCTCTGCTGGCTGTTGAGCCACTGCAAAAAACAAAGCACGCTTTCCTGAGCTTCTGATTCAGTTCTATTTCTAAAAGAGGCAATTGTATGTTTCAAACGCAAGTCGCAGCATTTTCTCTAAGCTTGGTTGTGCTGACAGTGGGTCAGGTCGCAAATGCCTTGGCTTCAGACGGATCGATCGTTGCTTCATCCCATCCGGCAACAGTTTCTGAAACATTCATCGCTCAAAACGCGCCCCAAGAGCGTCGTCGGATTGCAGTCCTCGATTTTGATTTTGCCAGCACCGGAGGCGGTTCTTACTGGGGCTGGTGGAATGGTGCGGGTCCGTCGAAAGGCGTGAGCGATATGTTGACCAACAAGCTGGTTCAGGGTGGTAACTTTATTGTTGTAGAGCGCGATCGCATCCAGCAGATTCTGGATGAGCAAGACCTGGGACAGTCAGGACGGGTTGATGCAGCGACGGCAGCTCAGATCGGTCGAATTTTGGGGGTTGATGCGGTCGTGGTGGGTTCGATCACGCGCTTTAACCTGGAGGAAGGCAGTTCGGGAACGAGTGTTCTGGGCGTTTCGGTGGGCGGTCGGCGAGGGAGTGCGGATGTGCGACTCACCGCCCGACTCATTAGCACCAGTACAGCAGAAATTTTGGCGGCAGTGGAAGGTAGCGGCACAGCACAGCAGCGCGGTAATTCGGTTTCGGTTGCCGGACTGTTTGGTCAACAGTCAAACACCAGTGGATCAGATCAGATTTTGAGCGAGGCGGCAGAAACAGCCGTGAATCAGCTTGCGGAACAGTTAAACGATCGCGCCTCCAGTCTGGCAGCGCTGCCCCAAACCGTTCCCAATGCGTCAGCGATTATCGCGGATGTGGCAGGCAATCAAATCACGCTGAATCGCGGGACAAGAGACGGATTTCGATCGGGGATGGTGGTCTCAGTCGAGCGCGTCACTCGCGAAATCAAAGATCCAACAACAGGTGAAGTGATTCGCACCGTGACTTCTCCTGTGGGACAAATTCGCATTACCGAGGTGGGCGATCGCTCCAGTGTCGGGACGATCGTTGAGGGCAGCGGCTTCCGCGTGGGGGATCAGGCAGTTCCAATGCAGTAGGATGACGATCGCCAAAGTTTTAGAAGATTTGATTGGTTAAATTGGATCAATTAAACCGAGATTGTAATTCTAAACCGGGATTGTAATTCGGGTTTCAGGTCTCAGACTCGGCAGCGTCACCGTAAAAGTTGTGCCCTGATTCGGCGCGCTTTCGACTTGAATTTGACCGTGATGATTTTCGACAATGACTTTGGCGATCGCTAGTCCCAACCCTGATCCAGTGGTCTTACTCCCTGTAGAACTGCGAGCCGGATCGACGCGATAAAAGCGATCGAATAAGCGGGGGAGTGATTCCGCCGGAACGCCAATCCCTGTGTCTTTCACCTGCACCTGGAGAATGCCGTTCGGCTTCAGTCGTTGTAGGGTCACTTCGACTTTGCCGGTTGCAGGGGTGTACTGAATGGCGTTGCCAATCAAATTGGTAAACAGACGAGAGAGCTGATCGCGATCGCCCTGCATCCGGTAGCCTTCTTTGTTGCTCGACGGGTGAAGGCTGAGGGCAAGGGCTTTATCAGTGGCGATCGCCTGCTGTTCTTCGATCACTTCTTTAAGAAGGTAATCTAAGTCGATCGGCTCTGATTTAAGCGGGGCGAGGCTGCTGTCTTGCCGTGCCAGAAATAGCAAATCGTCTACCAGTCGTCCCAGGCGGCGAGTCAGGCGTTCGATCACCTGAAGCTGATCCTGCTGAAGCGACGGATCGGGATCTGCCAGGGCAACCTGTACGTTCGTTTGGATGACAGCGATCGGGTTTCGCAGCTCGTGGGAGGCATCGGCAGTGAACTGGCGCAACCGCTGATAGGAGTCTTTCACAGGAGCCATTGCTAACCCGGAGAGCAACCAGCCAATTCCGGCAACTGCCACCAGTCCTGCCAGCACCCACAGAGTTAAATCAACCATGAGCTGGCGCGTTGGCTTTGTCACCTCAAACCAGGGATGACTCACGCGCAAATAGCCCAACACCTGCCGCCCGATCTGAACCCGCTGCGTTACCTGCCGAAGGAGCTGATCGTCTTGAATTCGCACTGTTTCGCCACTGCTGAGATGCACAGGCACGTTGAGCGGCACTGAAAACGTAGACCACAAAACTTCCCCGGTCGGGCTGATCCACTCCAGGTCGATATGGTCATCGTCGATCGCCTCTGCGTTGCTGCGAAAACTGGCTTCCAGGTTGATTTTCAAACGCGGATCCGCCAGCAGATCGTCGGGATTCACGGGTTCGATGACGAGCGATCGCTGCACGACTTCCACGACATGGCTCAGCGTATCGTCGATGCGTTCCACCAGCGTGTTGCGAACATACCAATAAACGCCGATCGCAAACAGCAGCAGCAGCACCGCCGTTACTGCCGTATACCAGAGTGCCAGTCGCCGCCGCGTTGCCTGAAACATGAAGCCTAGCTCCCGCTCGATGCCACTACGTTTTCCAGGTCTCCTTCCGACTGCGGCTCTGGATGAAAGTAGCCGTAGATCTGCTGAGCGAGTTTAGGACCGATGCCCGGAACTTCAGAAATCTGCTTGGGACTCGCTTCCCGCAGATAGTCGATCGATCGAAAGTGGGCAAGCAATTCTTTCTGACGATGGTGTCCCAGACCGGGGATCTCGTCTAAACGAGAACGCCGCATTCGATCGCTGCGCTGCTGGCGGTGGAAACTAACAGCAAAACGGTGTGCCTCATCTCGCAGGCGACGAAGCAACTGAACTCCGGGCTGTTCGGCTTCGGTTTGCAGCGGCAGCGACTCGCCCGGCAGGAAAATTTCTTCTCGCTGCTTTGCCAAACTAACGACCTTCACATCCTCCAGCAAATTCATGTCCCGCAAGACTTCCACCACTGCCGAGAGCTGACCCTTCCCGCCGTCGATCATCACCAAGTCTGGAAAATCGGGGTTGCCGACGCGCTTCACGTTTGGGTCTTGAGCGTACTTGCGGAATCGCCGC
>Ga0224722_1000525_pt1 | contig 22322 bp, 13 predicted proteins | sample Balambano_FR1_Me_FD_161646 | JGI IMG/M metagenome (GOLD analysis project Ga0224722, IMG submission 161646) | Freshwater sediment microbial communities from Lake Towuti, South Sulawesi, Indonesia - Balambano_FR1_MetaG | ecosystem: Environmental > Aquatic > Freshwater > Lake > Sediment | place... | reverse complement strand
CGACGGCGTGCACCTCGGCCACCAGCAACTGATCCGCGCCGTCGTCAACGATGCACAGGCGCGCGGCGTCCAGTCGGCCATCATCACGTTCTTCCCACACCCGCGCGTGGTGCTGGGCCGCGCGCCGGCCAAGTATCTGACGCTGCCCGAGGAGAAGGCCGCGCAGATCGAGGCCCTGGGCGTGGATGTGCTGATCGTCCTCGACTTCACCCTCGCCACTGCGCAAACCCCGGCGGCGCAGTTCGTGGATTGGATGGTGGAGAAGCTGCGCCTGCAACACCTGTGGATCGGCCCAGACTTCGCGCTGGGCTACAAGCGCCAGGGCGACGCCGCCTATCTGAGCGGGCAAGGGCAACAGCGCGGCTTCGGCGTGACCGTGTCGCCGGAGTTGAGCGTGGGGCCGGCGGCGATCAGCAGCACGCGCATCCGCGATGCGCTGGCGCGCGGCGACGTGCGCGACGCCAACCTGTGCCTGGGCCGGCCGTTCCGCGTGCGCGGGCGCTACGACGGCGACCGCGGGCTGTGCGTGGACGAGCGGCAGTGGCTGCCCGCGCCGGCGACCTATCCGGTGCTGATCGAGGGCCGGGTGAACGAGGCGACGCTATCGCTCGACGCGCCGTGCGCGGTGACGCTGGCGCAGCCGCTACACGATGGCGATGGTTTGCGTGAGGTGGTGGCAGAGTTTGTGTGAGGTTGGCAATACCGGCGATTCATCCAAAATAGACGGGATGGGGGAGCGGATAGATAGCAGCATATTCTCGGCTCGGTCAATTCGCGGCGCGTTGCACGCCCTGAGTGATGCGCGCCGCCTGGGCGAGCACCCGCTGGCCGCGTGCCGTTTCGTGCGTGTGCGCTTCCCGCTGCGCCAGACGCCGAACACGGTCGCCCTAGGTCACGCCCTGCGCGCTGCGCTGAGCCAGGCTATCCAATCGCTAAAGCCAGCGGGCGCGTTCGACCCCAACGACGCGGGTTGGCGCTACTACACCATCCTGCACGAGCAATACGAGCGCCGGCGCATGCCCGAAGTAGTGATGAGTACGCTGGTGGTGGAGAAGAGCCAGTATTTCAGTTTGCAGGCGCGGGCGCTGGCGGAACTGGGCCACGTGTTGGCAGGCTGGGAACAAGCGCAAACGCAAGCGCAGGCGGATGCCGCCGAGCCGCAGTCGGGGCCGATGCCGATCTTCATGGCACCGGCGATGACCGGCAAAGTCTTCCTGGGGCGCGAGGCGCTGTTGCGCCAGATGGCGGCCCATCTCCTGCAGGGCCGATCCGTCGCAATGCACGGCCTGCCCGGCGTGGGCAAGAGCACCTTCGCCGCCGCGCTGGCGCATCGGCCAGAAATGCGGCTGAGCTTCCCGGATGGCGTGCTGTGGGCCGGCCTCGGACAGGGTAGCGACCCATTTGCATGGCTGGGCGAGTGGGCGGCTGCGTTGGGCCTGCCGCGCGCCGAACTGGCCTACCTCACCACCCTTGAGGCGCGGGCCAACGCTGTCCACACCGCCATCTCGACGCGGCGCATGCTGCTGGTGATTGACGATGCCTGGACAAGCGATCCTTCGACAGGCTCAGGGGCCCTGGCGCTGCGCGTCGGCGGGCCGAACTGCGCCCACCTGCTGACCACGCGCCTGGCTTCGGTTGCGGCCGACTTCGCCGGGCCGAACGCGTTTGGCCTGCCGGAGCTGAATGAGGCCAACGGGTTGGCCGTGTTGATCGAGCACGCGCCGGCGCTGGCGCACACGCCGCAGGTGGCCACAGAGTTAGCGCGGGCCGTCGGCAACCTGCCGCTGGCGCTGACCCTGATGGGCCGCTATGCCCACAGGGCCGCCCACGGCTCGCCACGCCGCTTGCAGGCGGCGCTGGATGCGTTGCAGCAGGCCGAGGCGCGGCTGGCGTTGGCTCAGCTGACCGGGCCGCTCGACCCTGATGGCAAGGGCAACGGCGCCAGCCAACGCTCGTTGCAGACGGCCATCGGCCTGAGCGATGCCGCGCTGGATGATTCGGCCCGGCGGGCGTTCTATGCGCTGTCGGTCTTCCCGCCCAAGCCCAACACGTTTAGCGAGGAGGCCGCGCTGGCCGTGACGGGTGAGCCGCCCGAGGCGCTGGATGCGCTGGTTGACTCTGGGCTACTTGAAGTGGAAGACGGACGCTATACGCTGCATCCGGTCGTAGCTGATTACACAAGAGTCAATCAGAATGTGAAGACCGCACCCTACCGATTCACAAATTACTTCGTGAATGCGATCATCACCAATCCTTCCAGAGACTGGGCCAGTGATACGGATTTCACGAATGCTTTTGCAGCCATCAGTTCAGCGGCACATCAAAGCCAAACGGACAATTGGGTCAAAAGCGTGAACCTATTCTCACAATTCCTAGAAGTACGTGGAATGTTCGAACCAGCCAAGAGTCTGCTGGCTGACGCGTTAACCAAAGCAGAAGCCTCTGGCAATACCCAACACATAGCACAAACGTTAGCCAACCTTGCCAGACAGCACTTGAAGCTGGGTGCATATTCACAAGCCATCGCTATGGCGCAACAAGGTTTGAAAGTCATTCACCGGGACAGCTCTCCAGAAACTGCCGCCTCGCTCCTTGCCGTTCTGTCGGAGAGTCTGGATAATATTGGCCTGCGCGAAGAAGCGCAGAATCATTTGCAGGAAGCACTTTCTCTGGCACGAAGAACAAACAACCGCAAGCTGCTTAGCACATTATTAATGGGTGAAGCAATTGTCGAAGGCAGTAGGTCTGACTATCAGACCGCACGACAATCGCTTTCAGATGGACTCGCAAATGCGACCACTGCACAGAATTCCTTCTTGATTTCAGCATTTCTGACGGGGTTGGGAATGATTGCCTACAACAAAGGGAATGTCAGCGAAGGCGACGCAAAATTCGATGAAGCTATCTTGCACGCACAATCGGTGCAAGGTCATCCCATGCTGCAGGTCATCCATAGCTACAAAGGCTGGATTGCATTGAACCAAGGTGCCTATGCTCGTTCCGTGCAACTTACAACCATCGCCGAGTCGCATAGCAGTGGTTGGGGCTTCTCGGAAGGTGATGCTCTCGTTTACATGAACCGAGCAACGATCAAATTCTGCCAGGGCCGATTTGCAGAATCAGAGGGTATTTTTGCTCAGGGACTTGCGCGATCTCGCGAAGCAGATCACAAGGCCAGCATCAGTTATTTTTTAGTGAGCCTGGGCAGGTTGCATTTGGCACAAACGCGCTTGCAGTCGTCCAAAGAGTATTTGGAAGAGGGCATTGCCTTGGCCCGGCACCTGCGGCGCTGGGAGACTGTGGCTTCGGGTCTGACAGTGCTTGGAAATGTTTCGAGGCAGACAGGGGATTTGATCAAGGCGGAATCCTATCTTAATGAGGCTGCTTCAATCGCTCTGTCAATAGAGAATGCATGGTTGCAATGCTTCACCAGCATCGGCCTCGGTGAGGTATTTCATGACCTTGGAGATGCCGTGTGTGCACAAGCACACTTCACGCAGGCTCTGCGCATCGCTGAAATGCTGAATGCAGCAGAGCACATCGGTGATGCGCTCTTTGGCTTGGCGCGCGCTAGTGCTGTTTCAGATTTGGCAAAGGCGAGAGAATACGCCGTGGCTAGTCGCGATACTTATGCCGGAACCGGCCATTATCGGAAAGAAGCGGTAAGCCAGTGGTTGCCAACGCTTGGAAATACAGTTTGAGTTGCGACGAGCCAAATGAGCTACTTCGCGGCCGAAGAGGGCGTCATGGCACTCAAATCAAATTGCCACACCTCACCCGGCTTCTTGTAGTCGTCGTTGCGGATCGCATAGATGTCTTTGCCTTCATGCGACCACATCAAGTCTCCAAACGTGCCCTCAGAGATCAACTTCACACTCTGATCCTTTGTGTCATACAGCCATAAGCCCGTCCGGCGTTGCGAACCCAATTGGCCGATGAACGCGATGTAGCGCCCGTCAGGAGACCATGCCAGCCGATGCGCGTTGTAGATGCCGGCCACGGCGACGCGCGGCGCAAGTGTGTCCATCGGCATGAGGTAAAGCTGCCACTCCCCCTGAACCCGGTCAAAGCTTTCCCGATTCACGGCATCTGGCGTGGCGAAGAAGACGATCTGTGAGCCATCGGGTGACCAGTCCGGGCTCGAGGCGTTCCCAGTCTTGATGTCGTCCTGCGTCTTGAAGGCTTCGAACGCTGTTGCCAGCGAGAAGCGCTTCCCGTTTGCCGAGACAGTCGCGGTTATGGGGTGTGCACCGCTCCCATCTTCCAAGTAGAAACCTCTTAAGAGCGACCCGAACTCCACCAATGCCCGTGTTCCCGACGGATCGAACGTTGCGATATTCGCCTCATATATTGCCAACGGCCGGCCGAACGCCACGACCGTGTCATCCGCAGTCTCGTCGTGCTCCAGCAGATAGGCGGCCCTCTTAGCAGGTTGCCCGAATGGGTCACATATGGCCATGACTGCCAAATGGCCATCGGCCCGGCGAGAATAGTAAGTGTAGTAACGGGAATCACAAGCGAATGGCTGCTTGAACTTGATCGTTTCACGCATGCCATCCAGATGGGCGAGTGTGATCTCGTTTGGCATATCAAATCGAGAACCACCTGGGAATGGTCGCAACGCGATAGACACATCACCCCCACGTGTTCGCACAAACATATATGGGCTCGACACCTTACCATCAATGTTCAGGTCCAGCTTCTGTCCGGTCGTAAGCGGCTGTTCAAACGTCGCACAAGAAGCTAAGACAGTTATTAACAAAGCTTGGCAGATGTGTTGAAGACCTTTGCGTTTCATATCTCACCTAAATGAGGCGTGGTCACAAATGGAAGCCGCGCTCGGGGGTTAGCCTGAACGCGGCAGCCGTCCTAATATCGAGATTGCTAAAACCGACACAGGAGGCGATCTCGATGATAGTGCACACCGTGCTGATGACACTGGTCACGTTGGTAGACAAGATTCCGAATCCGCCGCTCCCGCCTGAGGCCAGACGCCGCAAACGAGGTCGGCCACAGACATATCCAGATCGGTTGTTTCTCAAAGCCTTGGTCATCATGATCGTCCGACATCTACACAAAGTGCATGAACTGCTGAGTGTGTTAGCCCAGAACACGGCCGAGATGAACACGCTGCGGAGCATGCTGACGGTGAGCGTGAAGGGCGTCAGCCGCTACCCGACCCGGCGCACCTGGGAGCGGCGACTCAAAGCCCTGCCCGACACGCTGCCCGCCCAGATCGGGTGTCTGGGACGGCACGTAGTTGAGCTGATCCAGCCCTGGCTGACGCATGGTCGAGCCGTGGCCTGCGACAGCACGGTGCTGCGCGCCCTCGGTGGGGTATGGCACAAGAAACACCGTGAGCAGGGCCTCGTGCCGCACACCTCGATTGACACCGAAGCCGACTGGACCAAGTCTGGCTGGCACGGTTGGGTCTATGGCTGGAAGCTGCACATCGCAGCGGTGGTGGGTGCAGTGTGGATCTCGCTGGCTGCCGAACTGACCCCAGCTAACGCAGTCGATGATGACATCGCGGTGAGACTGTTGCCCGAGATGCCCGCCGAGGTGCGCTTCGTGCTGGGTGATCGGCACTACAACACGCCTGACCTGCGCGCCGAATGTGCGCTCCATAACCGCATCCTGGTTGCCACCTGCTACGGTCGCTACCCGCACACCGACATCGGCGTCGAGGTGAGGCGCATCTTTCACAGGCTGCGCTCGCTGTCCATCGAGAAGTTCAACGAGCACTTCAAGGGCATCTTCGATGTGCATGGCCAAGTTCCCACGCGTGGCAAGGCCAACACCCGCCGCTTTGCCCTGGGCGCGGTGTTCGTGTATCAACTCGCTTTGCTCGATCGTCATGAACGTCACCTGCCCCTTACGCTCGGCCTCAAAGCCTTTCTCAAGTCTGCCTGATTTGTGACCACGCCTCACCTAAATGCTAGGAAACCATAGGTGACAAAATACACCGGGTGATGACCGAACGGTCCATCTCGCCTTGGATCCTCAGCATACTTTGGAATGCCATAGCCCACACCGCCACCCACGGCTACACTGCCGACAGCGACGACTAGAGCGCATTTCGGCCCACAAGCGCGCGCACCAACCAACGCACCGACGCCTCCACCCAGTAATGCGCCTAAGCCTGCGCCAGTAGCTGGCAGTGTGCCAGCCCTATAGGCGTCGCCAAAGGTCAAGAATGCAGTTTCAGCGTCTCCCGGCCCAGTCCCCCGAAGGCCGGCTTGTTGCTTCCCGAACGCCGTGCCCGCCGCTTCGGCGCTACCCCAAGCTTGAATGCGTTTTTCATCGTTCCAGAGCGGATTATCAATGTTTAAGAAGAAAGTGTGCCACTCAGCACCAGCTATTCCAGAGCCTCCGAGGGTTGATGTGCCGCCACGGCTGGGCCCACGATCTAGTGCATAGCCATCATGTATGGACAGCAAAATCCCTGCGTTCACATGGCCCAGCCAACTCGCACTCCACGCTGGATCGGAGGCCATGCCAAGATCAACATAGGCTTGCATCACGCCGACAATGTTGTTGAACCAATTTGCTAATCGTCGTTCTTTCATCAATGCCTCTATCCATGCTTTTCGATCCTTCAGTGCCATCGCTTCAAAATCGGAATACGTGCAGTCCAGGTTTCCTACCGTTCCAGCAACAACGCCGCAGTGCCCACTCGGGTCGGTATATTTGAGCGGGTTGTTGAACACCATCGAGTAGCGATTAAGAGCCTGGGGATTGCCGGCGCCGGGCACAATGGTATCGGCGCTGATGAAGCGGCCGAGGAGGGGCGAGTAGAAGCGCGCACCGTAGTGATACAGGTTGCCAATCGCCGGCTCCTCGCGTTGGCCGGTGAACTTGCGGTCGGAGAAATAGGCGTTCCACTCGCTGCGCTTCTCGCCGAACGGCTTGTAGCGCACCTGGCCGACCGTGTTCCCGCCGCCGTCGGTCATCAGGCTGGCGCTACCCAACTGGTCGCCGTGCAGCCAAGCCATCACCCAGTTGTCGCGCATGGCCACGCGCTGGCCGTTGAACAGGTAATAATTCGTAGCCGTCTCGCTGCTCCACTCGGCATGTGACCCCAGATACGCCGTCCACTTGTAGCCGCCCAGGAAGCGTTGCTGATAGTTGTCCAGATAGGCGTTGCCAGCGTTGATCCAATGGTGAAAGTTCCACTGCTTGCCCGCCGGCATGGAGGCGGTCAGCGTCGCATAGGGTGAGCCGGCGTCGCGTTCCCACACCTCGGCCTTGAAACCGTTGGCGTCGTCCAGAATCAGCCGCACCCGATACCACGTGTTGACCTTGACCGGGTTGATCAGATCTGTGTGCACGACGTTGCCACCGATGATCGTCTGCATGAAGATCTTGTTCACGTCGGCGATCACCCCAAAGCGGCTGTAGCCGCCCTGGTTGGTCTCGACCGAGAAGTGCGCAGCGCTATTGGCGTTGTCCACCTTGAAATCCACCACCATGCTGCGCCCGCTGATCAGGTCGCAGCAATAGCGGGCGAAGTTGCTGGCCCAGGTGTAGCCGCCCGGACCCGTGCTCTTGAGCACTTGTTGGCCGCCATCGTTGTGGCCCAGGGTCTGGTAGCCGTTGTATTGCCACAAAATGCCATTGGTGTTCTCGAAGCCATCTTCGATAAACGGCTTGTCGGACACTTGCTCGACTTTCTTGACCAACTGGCCGTCAGCATCGTAGAAGAACTGCGTGTCAGCATTGCGCCCGCCGGCCGTGCTGGTGACGCGGGTGAGGCGGTTATCGGCGTCCCACGTCTGTGAATAGGTCGTGCCGCCCTCCTTGCGCAGATACATGTTGCCGTTGGCGTCATACCACGCCATCTGGGCGTTGTTGTTCAGGCTGAGGTTGGTGAGAGCGTGCTTGTGGGCGGCATCCCAGTAATACATCGCCACGCCGCCCTTTGAAGTCAAGTTACCGATGGCGTCGTAGCTGTAGGTCTCGTTGGTCGCGCCGGAGGCCGACGTCAGCCGGTCGCGCTCGTCGTAGCCGAAGCTGGTGTTGTAGCCTTTGTCATACTCATCGAATACGCTGACATTGCCAACAGCGTCATACCAGTAGCCGATATTCATGCGCGTATTTTGTGTCCCGCCCGGGTTGAACGCCCAGTCATAGCAGTCGTTCGTCTCGCTCTCGGGCAGCACGCACACCTGGCGCAGCCGGCCAAAGTTCTGCGCGCCATAGCCGGGCGGGTTGACGATGTCCGCACCCATGTAGCGATAGCGCGTCTTGAGGGTGTTGCCCCACTTGATGGTGCTTGGGCGGCCGAAGGCGTTGTATTTGGCTTCCGAGACGTAGGTTTGCCAGCCGGCGAGGCTAAGCGGGTTGCCGGCGGCGCTGTAGTTGGTGGTGACATGCTCGCCGTTGGGATAGGTCATCTGCGTCACGCGGTCGGCCGAGTCGTAGGCGTAGCTGGTGCTGAACTGTCCGACGCCATGAACAGAGTTCAACACCTGGGTAGCTCGCCCACGCCCGTCATATGTCCAGCGCGTCCAAGTGCCGCTTTCAGGGAAAGTCTGCATGCAGGTGCGCCGACCTAATGCGTTGGCCGTCCAACCGGTCTCGTCGTAACAGTTTGCAGCGATCACTGTGCCGCTGCCCGGCTCGCCCAGACGCTTGTAGACCAGACGATTCAATGCATCGTAGTCAAACCCGATCACTTGACCTTTTGCGTCCTGCTGCCGGATTAGGTTGCCGTTCAGGTCGTAGCCGTAACTCCACGCGCCCATGTCCGGGTCGCTCATGCTGGTCTTGCGGTTGAGCGCGTCATAGTTGATGTGGGTGTTGTTGCCGGGTGTGGCGGCATCCCACACGTCAATCAGGTTGCCAGCGATATCGTAATCGTAGCGAGTGGTGTCGTAGCCGCCGAAGTTGGGGTATGTCCCGGCATACTCGCGCACACGGATCATGCGGCCGAGCGGGTCGGCGATGTGTTGCTTGAGGTGGCCGTTGGCATCGCGGATGCCGGTGACCGCGCCGACGGTGTTTAGACCGTAATCATAGGTTGTTGTCGCACTGTCTGGCCCGGTCACGGTCAGGGCGCGACCGAGCGCGTCATAGGTGGTGACGGTCTTCGGCTTGTTCAGGTCGGGCGCCGAATACCACGGCGCAGCATCCGGCGCATCATAGGGCACGCTCTGCGCCGAGGCGCGGCCAAACACGTCGTATTGGGTGTAGCTGAGATTACGCCCTGTCGCCGGCCAGTCCGCAGCTGACCGTTGCGACTGGACTTCGCGACCCAGGCCATCGTAGAAGACGCGCGACCACCCTGCGAGCGTGTTGAGGTCTACGTTGCATGTGCCGGGCACGAACCAAACCCCGTGCGTGCCGCAGTTGGCCACGGCTGTGGCCGAGGATGCCTTGCGCGTAAACGTCTGCACCATGAAGGGCGGCGCAATGGCACCGCTCAGGTCGCTGGCACCGTTCTTGTCCAGGTAAAAATACTCTTGCGTTGGCTGGGCCAGCGTGTCGCCCCACTTGACAAGGCGTTTTAAGCGGCCGAGGGCGTCGTAGCTGTAATGGGTGCGGACGTTGTTCGGGTCGTCCACCGCCTCGAGCTGGCCATATTGCCCCCGACTGTTCGCACTCGCCTGGTTGACGTTCATGTAGTAATACCGCTCGACGTGCCCGGCCGGGTTGGTCAGCTGGGTCATGAATAGACCCATGCCGTCGTAGGCGGCGGTCGTGGCCGGGTTGCCCTTGGGGTCTTGGGCCGAGGTCAGGTTGCCCGCGCCCGCCGCCGCGATCGCGCCCACGGCCGCGCCGTCGTAGCCAAACAGTTGGCTGACGTTCTTCTCGTTGGGGCAGGTGCTGCCGGTGGTGGCCCTTGTCACCAACCCGCGCGTGGGCGTCGCGCTGGTATTGGTATTGTTACCGTCGTAATACAACAAAACCTGCGACTTCAATCCGCTGGCGCAGCCGGGGTTGAAGGTCGTGACAATACCAGCGTAGGTGTTTACCCAGGCCGGCCTGATGATCCATGTGCCCGCGCCCGTGTTCCATGTGTAACGGGTGAAGTCGGTGCGTTGGCCCGCACCCGACGAGGTGCGTGTCCAGGTTTTGTTCTCTTGGCGGATCAGCGGCGAGGCCAGGACGCTCTCGTAGCCATGCTCGACCTCGCTCCAGAAGTTTGCACCCGCGCCGCTGTTGCCAAAGGGATACGTGCGCGTCTTGCTCAGCTCGGCCGCCCATGCTGCGGCAGGCCAGCCCGCGGCCAGCGACGAGGCCGCTACGTCGTTCCAGGTGTGTTCGGTCAGGTGCAACGCATTGCCGCTGCCGTCCAGCACGCTGGTCGTGCTCTCGCGACCCAGCCGGTGCGTATCCACGTGAAAGAGGTGGCGCACAGTCTGCAAGGCGGCTGCGTTCCAATCGTAGGGCGCGCCAGCGCGTTGCACCTCTTCCACCTGAGAGTGGCCGACCAGCGTGCCGTTCGGCTCGTTCCAGTCGTGCCCAGTGCGGCAGGTCGAATACAGCGTGTTGTAGCACGCGCCGGTGTAAGCGTAGGTCTTGAAGCTGGCCCAACCAGTGTTCACGTCTTTTTGCACGAAGCCGTTGACGCGCCGGTAGCCAGTAGGTAATGTCTCGTAGTTGAACTCGGTCTGGCCGCCGTAGCTGTTGTTGACGATCTTGAGGTGCTTGGTCTCATCTTGGGGCGGGGCGTATGCGCCATACAGAAACGCCGTGCCGGGGCGGGCATACCAGTTGGCGTTGTCGTTCGACCCCACTTCGATGACCGATTCGAGTTGGCCGTAGCCGTTGTAGTTGGCGTTGTAGTAGCGGATGGTGGCCCAGCCACTGCCGCTCTTTCGGTTCACCCACACGTTCGTCAGGCGGCCCGTGTCGGTAGTGTCGGTGTAGCTAACCGAGACTTGATACTGCGGCCAGCTTGCGCCGCGGCTATTGCCATAGTTCACATACAACAGCCGCACTCGTGAGTCATAGTCGTAGCCCTGACCACAGTCGGTTTGGCCGTTCTGGTTCTGTCCACAGGCCGACGATACGGTCTCGACATAGTTGTATTCGGCAGAATACAGATTGTTGGCATTGTCGCGCCCGGGCACGTAGACGCGCTTGACATACCAGGTCTGCACGGCCGCGCCGTGGTTGCCGCGCGAGGCATACCACTTGGTGCTGGCGCCCGTGCCGCCAAACACCCAGCGCGTGCCGTCGGGTAGCCACACCTGCCAATACGGCTGGCTGTTCCACGTCGCCCACGGGATGGCGGCCTGGCCGTTGCAGGTCTGGCCGACCTGGCACTTGAAGGCGCGGATGGGCGCGTAGGTCTCCGGCACATATTCGCCATACGCCCCGGCTGCGATGCCTTTCGGGATCAGGTTGTATTCCTGCCCACTGATGCTCAGCCGGTGGTCGTTGTCCGTTAGCACTTCATACCACGTCGCATACGCGCCGGTGCTGGGGTAGTAGTCGTCATGGCGCAAAAACTTGATGCCCTGGCGAATATGCGGCACGTCCAGGCTCCAGCCCACACCCAAACGGGCGTCGTCCATGCCATAGCCGTCGGCTGCGGCGCTCGAATATCCCAGTGAAAGATTGGGCTGCAAGCCACCCTGCATCGGCATAGCCTCGATGGGGTGGGCGTAGTTGGCTGCGCCACGGAACGAGCTGACGCTGCCCAGGTTGGCCGTGAGCTTCCACGGTTGGGGGCCGCTCTGGTTCTTCAGGCCGGGGATGACTTCGTAGACCGAGAAGTGGTCGAGCTTAGCCATCAGCGTCTTTCTGGAGGCATCGAAGGTGGATGGCACGCGCCGGCTGCGGATGGCCTCAACCGTCTGCGGCTTACCGTCCGGCCCGATGATCTCGACTTTCTCCGGCGCATCCGGCCAGTAAATAAGCACTGGTTCGTAGCCGGCGTCCAGCAAGTCTGACGAAAACACGCCGTCGAGATTGACGGTTAACGTGACCGGCTGTTTGAACGTCGCCGCCGGGCCGAACTGCATGAGCAGGCCGCGCTGCTTCGTTTTTGTGATCGGCTCGGCCGGATATTCGACGACGGTGACGTCCTGATTCGCCAAGACTTCATCCGCAGCGAATTCGAGCGTGACGCGCGAATTGGCCTTGAGTTCCTTCGTCGCGCCGTCTCCCTTCGCTTGCGGCTTGGCTGCGCGCACCACGCCGACTTGCAGGGTTGGCTCAGTCACGATGGGCGACGCCAGGCCTTTCGCTTCCACGCGCAGCGGCACCCGCAGCGTGGCCGGTGCGCCAACTGTGTTCACGGTGAGTTGAAAGGTATCGACCTGATTGACCTTTGTGTTGTCGAGCGCCAGGTTGGCCCAGCGCAGCGTGCGCGTGGCCGGGTCATACGCTGCGGCTTTGGACGAGGCGGCCACGTAGTCCAGCCCGGCCGGCAACTGCGCGGTGATGACCAAGTCGCTCAGTCCAGCGCTGGTGCTCAGCACAAGGTTCGCCGTGACGACATCGCCTGCAACGACACCGCGGGCCGAGAAGGCCAAGTTGGCCCGGGCTGGTTGTGGCAGAACGATCTCTGTATCGGTGATGACGGTCTGCTCGGGCAGCTTGTCGTAATCCGGCATCGCCGGCGGCGTCACGGGCGTCCCAGCCCCGCCGCCCGGTAACTCTGGCGCGATGCTGGTGTCAACCGTTGCAGCCGGGATGCTTTGCGTGATGGCGTTGGTCGGCGTGATGAACGTGAACGGTGGCACTTCTGGCATCGGCGCCGGTGTCAATGGGTTTGTTATCGCGGCCGTGCTCGTCACAGATATTGTGACCGCAGGTGTCAACACCCCTGTCTCTGTCACAGACACAGACGAGCCGGGAAGTGTGATCGTTTGCTGAAGGGGAGAAGGTGTTGGATCTGCATCATGACGTTCTCGCGCGTTGGCAACGCGCGCCGGTTGTGCGGTGCCAGCGAGGAGCACCGCGCATGCGATGAGAGCATGAACAGTTGCGCGAAGTCGTGCGGCTTTGCCACCCATGAAGCAACTCCTTTAACAGCCTGGATAGGTTGTGATGCTTTGGAGTATGTGTGACCCCGTTCGAGAAACTCCACTGCAACTCCGGGGCGGCGAATTCACGCCGGGCTGTGTGAGATGGCACAACAGCAGACCTGAGCGACGCTCAAGGGCCGGACGAGGTGGGACTGATCGTGCCTTGCGCCGCCACGCGGATGTCGGCGTAGTCTATACAGCATCCGTTCCCATCATCGTAGACAGGAAGCGTGATGGACTCACCGGGAGTCAGCGTCCCATCCCACGGCACAGGTAACGGGAATGGAATATAGAACTGCAATTGGCTCTCGCCCGCAGCCCATATCCACGCGCCAACATTCACTAACCTATACGGCGTATTGTTCTGTAGAACGATACGCAAGGGGCCTGTTTGCAGGATATGTGCCGACAGTGTCAGTTGTTGGGTCTGGGTAACTTCAAAAGACACGATTTCTACTTGTGCCGTGTAAGACTGAGTTGCTGTGATGGTGACAGGTCCTAAGTTGTAATACATGAGCTGGCCTGGCAGGACAGCGGCAAAGGCGGTCGTTCCCGTCAAGACTGCGAGTGATTGACCAGTCGTGTAATCGAACACGCGCCCCTTGATCTGAACATTGGTCACACTCTGATCCGAAATATTTCGCAAATCGCCTTCGACATAGCTGGAATTGCCTCTGGTCACTGCGAACCATGTCTGATTCAAGTGCAAGAGTGGAGCGCGCGAAACAAACGGTAGATATAGAGGTGGTTGGGCAGAATCAGCACAAGATGCCGTGCTTGCGTAGCTTGTGAGGCTTGGAGTGAACACCAGGCACACACAGGTGCACACCGCAAGCGTGGTCAGCCTGCGGAAGACTCGAAGTTCAGTTGTTTGGTGACGGGGCATAGCCACAACTCCTACATCGCTGCATCGCGGTCTGTGGCACAGTCTACAATCGCGCGTGCGCACTGTCACAGGTCGCAAGTCGCAACCGCTCATGCTCGTCCGCCATCTTTCCCTGACCAACTTTCGGCTCTACGCCCGGCTGGAGCTTGACCTGCCGCGCGGGCTGGTGATCGTGCAGGGCGACAACGCCCAGGGCAAGACGTCGCTGTTGGAGGCGATGTATTTCCTGGCTACCGCTCATTCGCCCCACACCAGCGCCGACCGGCAGGTCATCCGCTGGGGTGCGGAGGACGACGGCCCGTTCCCGTATGCGTTGCTCAAGGCCAATGTCGAGCGCAGCGACGGCGCGCACCTGCTGGAGATGGCGCTGCAAAAGGGCGAGCTCAACCGCCTGAAGAAAGAGATTCGTATTGACCGGGCCAACAAGCGCGGCATTGATCTGGTCGGCCAGTTGTCGGTCGTGCTGTTCTTGCCGGGCGACGTCGAGATCGTCTCCGGCGCGCCGGCGTTGCGGCGCGATTTCCTCGACGCGGCGCTCAGCCAGGTGGACGTGGGCTATGTGCGCGCGCTCGACCAATACACCCGCGCGCTCGGCCAGCGCAACGCCCTGCTGCGGCAGGCCCAGGATCGCTCACTCGACCCCGATGAGCTGGCGATCTGGGACGACCAACTTATCCCGGCCGGCGTGCGCATCGCCACCCTGCGCCGCAAGGCCGTGGCCGAGCTGACGCGGCTGGCCATGCCCATCCACCGCGAGCTGTCGAACGGGCAGGAGTATTTGACCATCACCTATCAGCCCAACTTCGACCCGGCCCGCCCGCCGGCAGCCGAGTCGTATCAGATCGGCCTGGACGACTCGCAACCGCCCAATGGCTTCGGCCACGACGACCTGAAGGCGGCCTTTCAGCAGGCGCTGGCCGAGCGGCGGCGCGAAGAGATCGCGCGCGGCATGACGCTGGTCGGCCCGCACCGCGACGAGATGCGCTTCGTCGCCAACGGCATGGACTTGGGCGACTTCGGCTCGCGCGGGCAACAGCGCACGGCTGTGCTGGCGCTCAAGCTGGCCCAGGTGGCGTGGATGCGCGAGCGCACCTACGAAGAGCCGGTGCTGCTGCTGGACGAGGTGCTGGCCGAACTCGACCCGCACCGGCGGCGCTGCCTGCTCGGCCGCATCGGCCAGTCCGACCAGACCATCGTCACCACCACCGACGTCAACCGCTTTGATCAGGAGTTCATCCGCGACACCAGCCTCATCAACGTCCGTGGCGGGGTTGTCCAGCGTTAGTTCAATTTCGTGCCGTCGAACTCTCGATGAAAAATTGACAAACATTGAACACGCGATTACATTTGCCGCCTGGTAATGTTTGACCACTACAGCAACGAGCCGGTGTTCAATGTGAAGGCAATGGCGCATCAAACCGGCGTGGCTGCGGCCACGTTGCGCGCCTGGGAACGCCGCTACGGCGTGCCCACCCCACCCCGCACCGACAGCGGCTACCGGCTGTATTCGGCCCGCGATGTGGCCATCATCCGCTGGCTGCGCTCGCAGATCGAGAACGGCATGAGCATCAGCCAGGCCGTGCACCTGCTGCGCACCGTGGAGACGCAATCGGTCAATGGGGCCGAGCCGGCCGCACGAACCGTCGCGACCACGTTGCCATCATCGCATCAGCGCCTGCACGACCTCATCGTCATGGCCGCGTCCGAGTTCGACGAAGACCAGATCGAGCGCGCGCTGAGCGAAGCCTTTTCGATCTTTCCGGTCGAGGAAGTGTGTCTGAGCCTGATTCAGCCGGTGCTGGTGACGCTGGGTGACCGCTGGCACACCGGCCAGATCAACGTCAGCGTCGAGCACTTCGTCACCAACATCATGCGCCGCAAGATGCTGGCCTTGATGGCGTCTTCACCCATGCCCTCGCGCGATGCGCGCATCGTCAGCGCGTGCGCGCCCGAGGAATATCACGAGATCGGCATTCTGATGATCTCGCTGTTTCTGCGCCGCAGCGGGTACAACGTGATCTATCTCGGCCAGAGCATCTCGGCCTTGCGGCTGGAGGAGATGCTGGCCAAGACCCAGCCCAACCTGCTGCTGATCTCGGCTGGCGGGTTGATCCCGGCAGCCAATTTGCTGGATGTGGTTGAGGCCATCCGGGCGCGTGCCTCGCACAACGGCCTGGTGCTGGCGTTTGGCGGGCGCATCTTTGGCCAGATGCCGCAGCTTCAAGCGCGGGTGCCCGGCTTGTATATCGGCGCTGATGCGCAGCAAGCCACCGGCCGCATCATGGATCTGCTGGCCAGCACGCAGGATGCGCCATTCAACGCGCCACACCTGCCATCCAATCCAGCCCATTCGCTGGGCGAGACGCTGGCGGCGTTCCGCCTGCACCGGCCGGAGATCGTGGCCACCGCCACTCGGCTGGCCCAGACCGAATTTGCCGAGTCGTTGGATTACAAGCGCACGGCCGAGGCTAACGACAACTTGCTGCGGATCGTGGATGCCGCCTTGCGGTTCAACGAGCCGGCCATCGTTGCCGATTCGGCCAATTGGAAGTGGGATGCGTTACCGCCGGATGGCATCAGCATGCCGCAACTTCAGCGCTGCGTCTTGGCCCTGACGCAGGCCACCCGCACGACGATGGACGAGCACAATCTGTCTAAGCTTGAGCCCTTTCTGAGCGCACTTGAAGGCTCGCTTGTACAACAACTTTAGACAAAGCTTGTTCGTCTTATAAGCAAGAATTCATTAGACTCTCAGACTCTGCCCTAGACTGACTTCTGGAGGTAGCGGCGATGATCCTGGTTACAGGCGCAAACGGCTACGTTGCCACGGCTGTATTGAAGCAACTGCAATCATCGAACGCGAGCGCGAAGCTAAACGGCGAGAAGGTGCTCGGTCTCATTCGCAACGAGCAAGCCGCCGAGAAGGTGCGCGGCCTGGGCGCGCAGCCAGTGTTTGGCGATGTGACCAACCCTGAATCGCTGGACAAGGCGATGCAAGGGGTGGACAAAGTCATCCACCTCGCCGCCGTCAACCGCGATAAGGGCGAGACCACGATGGAGCGCGTGAACGCCCAAGGCACGATCAACGTGGTCAACGCCGCCAAGAAAGCCGGCGTCAAACACATCGTCACCGTCGTGGGGCTGGGCGCAGATGCCAAGAAGCCGTACCCGCTGGCCAGCACGCAAGGCAAGGGCGTGGACTACCTCATCGCCAGCGGCGTGCCCTTCACCGTGCTGGAGGCGTCGGTGATTTTTGGGCCGGGCGACGAGTTCATCAACACGCTGGCCGGGCTGGCCCTGGTGCCGCCGTTCATGGTGGTGCCGGGCGATGGCAAGAGCAAGTTTCAACCGATCGCCGTGCAGGATGTGGCGAATTGCGTGGTGCAGTCGCTGTGGCGGCCGGAGGTCGTCAACAAGCGTTTGCAGATTTGCGGCAGCGAGGTGATGACGCTCGAGGGCATCATTGACGCCATCATGGCTGAGCTGAAGGTCAGTCGCGTCAAGATTTACATGCCGGTGAGCCTGTTGAAAGTCGGCGTGGGCGCAATGGACGTCACCCTGCCGAAGCCGCCCGTGACGCCCAGCCTGCTGGCCCAATTGGGTGTGGACAACGTCGCCACGAATAACGCGACCGAAGCTGTATTTGGTATCAAGCCGATCAGGCTCAAAGATGGCATTGGATTTGTCAAAGATATGTCCGTCGGGAAGCTGGTGTCGCGTTCGCTTGGGCGGGTCGAGTACCGGTGATCGGTTGTCGGTATCGGTGAGTTGAGAGTAACGCTGAGTTGTTGTGAAAGGTTGAATCTGTGTTGGTGATGCCGATGCCGGCACCGGCGTTCGAGCGAACGCTGCTGCGACGCACTGATGAAGTGCGTCGCAGTTCCAGCCCAAGCCAGCATGCAAAATGTCAATGCGCGTGTTTGAATATTCCTTCATCGTGAATGCACCGCTGGAAAAGGTGTGGCAGTTTCACGATGACCCGGCCGCCTTGCCCAAGGTGATGACCGGGCCGGTGAAGATGGAGGTTCAGCATGTGGATCGGCCATTGCAACCGGGCAGCAAAATCATGATGGTCATGCGCGTTGGGCCGTTCAAGACGCGCTGGAACGTGCGCCTGCGGGCGAAGGAAGCGATGCGCTTCTTCACCGATGAGCAGATCGAGGGTCAGGGGCCATTCAAGCGTTGGGTGCACACCCACGCGTTTGAGCCAGTGTCGAACGGCACGAAGGTGACGGATCGGTTGGAATATGAGCCGCCGCTCGGCCCGCTGGGCAAGCTGGGCGATGCGCTGTTTGGCGCGTTGGTGATGAACGCGATGTTTGCATCGCGCGCCAAGGCGACCCAGCGGTGGTTGGAGCAAGCCGCCACGAACGGCGATCCGTCGCTGGCTGGCGCGCGCTAGATTTGCTAGTGAACGACTCTTCTTCTCCTGGGTGAATGTGGGTTGGTGAGTTGGTTCGTTTGGTAGAGAAGAGTTCGTCCTAGGTCAAGCCCGATGGTCATCCCCCTGCCATCGGGCTTCATCTTGTCTGCAACTGAGCAACATGAAGAACAAAGTCGTTGTCATCACCGGCGCGAGCAGCGGCATCGGCCGGGCAACCGCCTTGCTGCTGGCGCAAAAGGGCGCATCGCTGGCGCTGGCCGGGCGCAGCTATCCCAGATTGACCGAAGTGGCCGACGAGGTCAAACGTCTGGGCGGGCAAGCCATCGCTGTGCCCACCGACGTGACGCAGCAAGACCAGGTCGCAGATCTGATGAGCGAAGCCATCTCGGCCTATGGCCGCATTGACGCGCTGGTGAACTGCGCCGGCGTGGGCGTGATCCGGCCAGTGGAGCAACTGACGGTTGACGACATGGATCGCACCTATGCCGTGAACGTGAAGGGCGTGATCCTGGTCACGCGCGCCGCCGGCATGGAGATGCTCAAGACCGGCGGTGGCAAGGTCGTCACGCCGGTGGGCACGATGGGCAAATACGTCATGCGCGGCAGCGCCGCCTACAGCGCCAGCAAGTGGGGCGCAGTCGGCGCGCTGAAGGCGATGGCGACCGAGTGGCAGCGCAACGGCATCGGCTTCTCGCTGCTGTATCTCGGCGGCGTGGACACGCCGTTCTGGGACGCGATTGAGATGAAGGTGCAGCGCGACAAGATGCTGCGCGCCGAAGATGCCGCGCAGGCCATCGCGTATGCGCTGGAAGCATCACCCAACGGCGTGCTGAACGAGATCGTGCTCCAGCCCGACAGCCATCAGTTCATCTGAACGCGCAACAAAACACCCGGCCATATGGCCGGGTGTTTTGTTGTAATGGCATTCGGTCGCGCCGAGCAGGTTATTGGAAGATCAGGCCGAGGACGACGCCGATGACAGCCGCGACGATGAAGACCAGCACGCCGGCGATGATGGCAGTCAGAATGGCCTTGGTGTTATCGAGGCCGGCCGCTTCACGGATGCCGATGATGTTGCCAATGACTTGCAGCACTACGGCGATCAACGCTGCCAATGCGCCGACGCAGGGGATGAGCGCCAGGACGGAACCGACGATGCCGAACACCGAGGTGTAACCGGTCACGCGCAACATCTGTTGAAACGTGCTACGGCCCTTAAAGAATTGGCGGGCCGTAAAGTCCAGCGCAAATGCGCCGACCACCCAGCCGACCAAGGCGCTGAGAATGCCGCTGAGACCCTGACCCGGAGGCGAGATGGTGGGGACGGTGACGCCGCCGGCTTGGGCACCCAGTTGGGCTAGCGCGGAATTGGCGACTGACGCGGCGACAAAGCCCGATACGCCCGCGATGAGGGCGACGATGATGACGATGATGAGTGCCTGGTTGGTCGCGGATGGGTCGTCGGCAATCTCCCGATAGACCGGTGCTTTGAGCGTGAGCACGCCCATGATTCGATTCATCATGATGTTGGTTTTCCTGTAGTCGAGCAGATTGCAGTAAAGATACGGATGTCACATTACGACATTGTTATTGCGCACATACTGGCCGCACAGGTTGCCAACCAACACGGCTAGATAGGCCGTGACCAGAAAAGCGATGGCGTAGCCCAGAATCCAGCCCAGGCAGGGGATGATGAACAGGACGCTGGCGATGATGCCGATGGCAAAACTGACACCGATGATGACCAGGAAGATCATGATGTAGTCACCGGTGTTGGCGCGGGCGATGTTCAACAGTTCGCCGATGCGCAGACACGCGCCGATGTCCTTGGTCTTGGCATACTGAATAGTGATGGCTGGGGTGAGGTAGCCGATCAGCAGTGAATAGATGAGTGCAATACAGCCAATGAGCAGGCCGATGAATCCCAGACCCGCCACTGCCGCGTTCTGAGCCGCTTCACTGTCACCGCTCACCGCTGCCAACCCGCCGCCGGCCAGCGACAAGATGCACGTGAGCAACACCAGCGGCAACGACAGCACAAACGTGACCACGAACATCTTCAGCCCATCCATGAACTTCTCACCCAGGTTGTCCCAGGTGGGCAGTGGCACATCCTGGCCGCTGGCGGTGTTCTTCAGATGTTCGACGGCGTAGCCACTAAGGGCGAAGTTGAGAATCGGCACCAGGCCGATCAACGCGCCGATGCCAAGTTTTGAAACCCAGTTCTGATCCTGAAACGGATGCTGGACTGCGCGTCCAATATCAATCATGACGAGACTCTCCTTGTGAGTGGTGTGGTGAATGCAAACGAAAGACACGCCGATTCTATGGTCAGCGCCCATTTGCACAACTTGACGACTTGAATACGAAAAGAGCGGCAGCAAGTCGCCTTGCTGCCGCTCGCATCGTGGCCAGCTATTCTGTGTCGCGCCGCGTGCGGCGCTATTTGCCAAACGCGGCCTTTACGTCGGGCCGGTTGAGATACCACAGGATCACGCCGTTGATCACCAAACCGAGGATGGCCGAGATCGGGTCACCTGCGCCGGAGAGCGCACCGATCAGCGACAACAGCGCCGAGATGATGCCGATGATCGCGCCGATGAGCACCAAGATGCGCGCCCAGTTCTTGAGGCCGAGCAGGCCGATGCCGCCGACGAGTGACAGAATGCCGGAGGCCAAACTACCGAGGCCCAAGAGCCCACTGATGGCACCCAAGCCAACAACTTCGCCGCTGGCAGACGCTGCCCCTGCGCCGCCGACCATCGTGCCAAGGCCGAGCAGGCCAACACCGCCGCACAGGCTGAGGACACCGCCGATGATGGCCAGCACGCCCAGGATAGTAATGCCCATCGGCCGGCCGCCGGTGGCGCTGGTCATGGTGGAAGACACGTCGCGCGCCATTGAGCCTGCCGTGTCAACGGCCGAGTTAGCCGCGCTCGACACGCTTGCGCCGGCTTCCTTGGTCATTGAGCTGGCTGTCGCCGCAGCAGCGCCAGCTGCGCCGGTCACTGCGCTGGCGGCCTGACCCGCCGACTGACCCGCAGATGAGATCGGCGAGCCAATCTGATTCAATGCACCGGACACGAGACCGGCGACGGGGTTGCCCGAATCGGCAAACGCCTTAGTTTCGGTCTGCAACGCGTTGGCCAGGCCGGCAGCATCCAGGTTGCCGCTCTTGGCGAACTTGCTGATGGCACCTGCGATCAGCGGTGCAAGCATCGGCAGGAATGGGGCCACATCAATTCCGGTGGCCTGCTTGATCTGCGCGGTGATTGGGCCAAGCGCGTTGCCGAACAGACCGCTCAACATGTCGTTGCCCGCCGCGGGTGCGCCGGATGCACCACTCGCGCCGGTCAGCCCACCGAGCACATCGCCAGCCATATTTGGGTCGAGCTTGCCCAGCATGTCGAAGATGTTGGATGCGCCGGCAGGAGTGCTGCTGGCCTTGGCCATGCCTCCGGTGATGAGCGGCACGCCGATCTCGGTGGCTTTTTGTGCGGTAGCGTCGTCCACGCCCAGCTTCGTCCCAATCTTCCCGATCACCTCTGGGGTAACAGCCTGACCCAGTGAGTCCATTAATGTCGCCATGTGTTCCTCCTCATGTTGATGCTGCGACCAAACAGCTTACGGACGGCCAACATAGTAGCAGTTGTCCGCACATTTACAAGCGAATAGCAAGTGATTGCGTGCTCACGCGATGCGACCTTCGATGGATTGCCCCGTCAAGGCGGCCCACACGTTGCCATAGAACTCGATGAACTCGGTCGCGCTTACGTCGTTGCAACTGCCGATGTGCGGCAGCAGAAACACGTTGGCGCTCGGATCGCTGTCGGCCAGCGCCAACAATGGCTCGTCAGGGCGGATCGGCTCCCACTCATACGTGTCAAACGATGCGCCGGCCAGGTGCCCACTGCGGACCGCATCGGCCACGGCTTGTTCATCCACCACGCTGCCGCTGCCCGCCTCCACCAGCCACGCGCCCGGCTTCATCATGCCGATGCGCGCCGCGTTCAGCCACAGGTCGGTCTCCTTGAAGTAGGGCAGCAAACACACCACCACGTCAACTGCC
>Ga0224722_1000524_pt1 | contig 22330 bp, 20 predicted proteins | sample Balambano_FR1_Me_FD_161646 | JGI IMG/M metagenome (GOLD analysis project Ga0224722, IMG submission 161646) | Freshwater sediment microbial communities from Lake Towuti, South Sulawesi, Indonesia - Balambano_FR1_MetaG | ecosystem: Environmental > Aquatic > Freshwater > Lake > Sediment | place... | reverse complement strand
ACTCCAGCCACTCCAACACGAGATAGGCCGAATTCTGCACCGTGCCCCAACACACTGGTTTCGGCACGCGGATAGTTTGGGTGGCAACCATTTCCCCTAAGCCAGCAGCTTCTGCTTCGAACATGGCCACTTGAGTGGCCTGATTCAGCTTTACAAAGTAGGTTTGGTGTCCGTCAGAAAGTGCTGCGGCAGCATTGATGCACCCGCCCCCCAGCGATCGCTGATGCTTGACCTGAAACGGTTGCCCCGTAACTCGACTGATGTGTGCTGCAATCAAATTCCACATGGAAGTTTCCGAGTTGTCTTACCAAAGTCCAGCCGCTGCACCAACGGCCACACAATTGTCAAATAAGCGGTTGTTGCCAACTTCCACAAAGGCAGTGTCGCCTTTGGTGAAAATCGTTGTGCTGCCATCGCTATAACGCGCACCGGATGCAGATTCAACTTGTGGTAATTCCAGCACCTTGCTACCAAAAGTTGCCCGAACCGTGTCGTTGTCACGAAATACGGCGGTGAAGCCTTTGCCATCATCACACTGATACGTTGCAGTTGAAATGACGTTAGGTGCAGGGTCTTGAGCGGTAGCAGGTGTGGCAATTGCGATCGCCCCTGTGGCCACACTCAGCATCAACGAAGACGCAACAACTCGGTTCATCGTAAATTTCTCCATATTATGGTGCTGATGCCAGGTTAGCAGCAATTCTTCAATCGAAAAGTGAACTTTCCAGTTGAGTAAACATCCCTGCGATGCCTAAGGAATGAGAATTAAATAAAGTAGCAAATTCTGTGGAATAGGCATCTTGCCTGTCACTCACAGCCGAGACGGCTATGCCACTTGATGTAATCCATAATCCTAAGCATTTTTGAAGAACTGAATAATTTCGCGAACGTGGTTTAAAACCTGGCCATCGGTACTGAGTTGGGCGATCGCCGTTCTGGCTTCGCGAGACAATCGCTCGTGGTCAGCCTGATTGGTGACGTTGAGATTTTCTTGAGTGGCGGCGAGCTGCGTTAAGTCTTGCCGGAGCGCGGTAAGTAGGCGTTGTTGCGTGGCGGCAACGCCATCGGCATGCTCCAGATTGAGTTGATATTCGAGATAGTCAACCTTGTGTTCCAGGTGCAGCATGCGATCGCGCAATTCCATTACGTCTTCGCGGGGATAGCGAAAAGTGTGCCGCATTTGCCCCAAGCGCTCGGCCAGGTAATGGTAGAGGGCGATCGCTGGCCGCAGAGCCGTGAGTAACAAAGCGGCCCCCGAACTTACGTAGCCGATCGCACTAATGCCTATAGCCGCCAGCGTATACAACCCGATCGCCGATAGGATGTGGAGCAAAATGGCGACCCACAGCGATCGTTGCGCAATTTTCGTGGCGTATTGCACCTGTTGCGGATCAACGGTGATGGCTTGCCGCTGGGACTCTGCCGCATCTGCCAGCACCGACTTGGCCTCAAAATGAATGTTCCATGGCACAGTGATGACGATCGACAACCACCAAAAGCTCACCGCTCCAATCACCCAATCTAGAAAGTTTCCAGCGGGAATGTGAAACCATTGCAGGACAGCAAATACTAGTAGGGCAAACAAGGGAAACCCTAAGGAAAAACTAATGAATCCACCAACCATGACCGTGACCTAACCTTGCAGAAATTTGCCTCCAGCTTGGCAACTCGTGGCTACTGTCACAGTCAATAGTGTGCCAGTTTTCCAGATAGAGCGTTAGGATTAAACCGGATGAAAATAGAAGGCCGCGCCGAGGATGGCATAGGTCGCCAGTAGGAGCATGCCTTCCAGCCAGTTCGATCGCCCATCTAAGCTAATGAGATTGGCGATGATAACAGCCGTTGCCACGGCCACTACTTCAAACAGATTGAAGTTCAGATCCATTGGCTGGTTGAGAAGAAGCCCCAAAAGTACCAACAGCGGCGCAACCAGTAACGCGACCAGTAAGCTCGATCCCATTGCGATCGAGACTGCCAAATCCATATTGTTTTTCAAAGCTACGCGGACTGCCGTCAAATATTCTGCGGCCCCGCCAACTAACGGCAGCAAAATCACTCCTGTAAATAGTGGGGTCAGTCCCAGCCCAACCGTTGCTTCTTCCACGGCTCCAACAAAGATTTCAGAGACGATCGCAACACCGATTGTTGCAGCGACCAAAATTCCAATCCAGAACCAGAGATTGGGTTTTTCCTGCTCCCCGTGCCCCTCGCCTCTTTCCGCCGCTGCTAGGTCGACAACACCGACATCGTAGAGGTAACTATGGGTTTTGAGCGAAAATACCAGAGAGAATGCATATACAACCATCAGCACAACCGCCACAAAGAGCGAAAGATGTTTGATCGCCGCAGGTTCTACCACATTTGAGGTTGAGATGACCGTTGCTGGCAGGACGATGGCAATCACCGCCAGGGTCATGGTAGAGCCATTCAACCGAGCAACTACGGGCTTAAAGTCCTGCTCTTTGTACCGCAACCCGCCTAACAGCATCGCTAGGCCCATAACAAACAATAAATTACTCACAATGCTGCCAGTGATACTGGCTTTCACAATATCGATTAAGCCTTCTTTGAGGGCAATAATTGAGATGATTAACTCTGTAGCATTGCCAAAGACCGCATTTAATAATCCCCCCAATGAAGGGCCGAGGGTAACCGCAGCTTCTTCGGTGGCTGTGCTGAGCCAAGTTGCTAAGGGCACGATGGCGATCGCGGATAAACCAAATACAGTCAATGCTCCCCATTCCAACTGATCGGCGGCGATCGCGAGCGGAACAAAAATCAGCAGTCCAAACGAAATTAGTTTTTTAGTCGGCATGACATCTCTCAACTTCCCCAGTCAATAATATGCGCTTTTCCTGGGGCTGTCTTAGAACCATCACATTCGGCATATGACAAATGGCATAACCCAGCCAGGTGAATAAGTTGGAGGAACCTAAAATCCTCCTGGTTGAGGATGATGCAGCGATGTTCCTGGCTTACATTATGAGTATAGACAGTTGCTCAAGTGCAACCGAATATACCTGGCGGGGGGCTGCCAGGTATTTTTTTATTTCAACTTTGGGACAACATTTGTTGTACTTGAGCGGCTTGTTTGGGCGCTTGAATTGTGTTGAATAACTGCAAGGCTTGCTGCATGCTGGCAATACTTTCTGCACGATCGCCCATCATTTGATACGTAATTCCCAACTGACAATAGGCTTCTGCTAAGTCACATTTAGCGCCAATTTTAGCTAGCAAGTGAATCGCTTCTAAATGATGCTGAATGGCTGCTTTAAAGCTAAGTTGTTCTCGGTGTAGTTGTGCAATTCCATGCAATGCTTTCGCTCGAATCTGCGTAAAATGATTTGTCTCAGAGAGTTGAATTGTTTCCTCGTAAAGTTGAAAAGCACTGTCTAAATCTCCAATATTTCTATAAGTAGAACCGAGGAAAAGCAGGTTATAACCCAAACCCCAGAACGATAACTGAGTGAATTGGATTTTTTCTTTCGCTTGATTTGCAAACGCGATCGCTTCCGCATTCAACCCTAAGCGTGACTTTAAATAAGCAAGACAACAGAGAGAATAGGCTTGATATTCGGGATACTGTTGGGTGGACTCGCAAAGCTGGTTAATAGTTGTAAAAAGCTCGATCGCATTCTCCACCTCAGCTAAGTCTCGTAAGCAAAGGGCACGGTGAAACATGACTGCAACTTTGAGCCGGTCTAGATTCAAAATATGCGCTATTTCATCTGCTTCTTGAAAACAATCCAAGGCCTGTTGTAAATATCCAGCCAAACGGTAGTTGTAACCTAGTAACACGTAAAGCTTACCTAGCCGATGGTTGGGTTCCACGTTTGCAATCACCCGCGTAATGGCAGAAATCATCTGTTGCAACAGGCCCAAACGGTAGAATAGCCAGCCCAGCGACAGCCCTTCTCCCCACCGATTAGGGCGTGGTTCGGTTAAGAGATCACAGGCTTTATCAAAATCTCGAATCTCTAAGTAGTGATAATAGGCTTCCAGGGTGCGGAGAGCGTCGTCTACTGTTTCCACACTTTGCACACTGTTGATCCAAAATTCCGCAGCTTGATAGTTTGTGGTTTGCCAATCCGATCGCTGGCGGAGTCGGGCGATCGCTTCTTCCCGAATAACTGGATGCAACCAACATTTGCCTTTGCGCAACTCAATCAGCGAGCGATCTTGCAAGGCCCGGATGGTGGTGCGTCGTTGTGGTTCTGGCATATCCCACAGTAGATTCAGCAGCCCCTCAATCGAGACGTAGTGAACCTCCTGATAACGATAACAGCCCAACCGACACAACAGTTTGTAGGCTTCCGGGTCAGAACGTTGCAAGCGATCGAATTGGCTGGCCACCAGATCCTTGAGTTCTGGTTCCAGCAATAAATCTTGACTATTTTCCTGCCAAAAGGCTGAAACATCGCCTTCAAAGTCTTGCCGGATCACGCCGCTCAGAAGCTTCATGGCTTTGGCATTGCCTCCGTAGGCGTTACACATTTCGGCGATCGCGGGCGAGGTTGCATCTAAGCCGCGATTTTTGAAAAATTGTCGCCAGGCTTGCTCATCCAATCCTTGCAAGGGGTAGCGATCGACTGAAATGCTCGATTCCCCCAACCGTTCGCGACTGGTGATTAAGGTTACGGCGCGGACACTGGAATCTGATAAAGCTTTGAGGAGATCAACATAGGGGCGATGCGCATTGATAAACTTGCCATTGCGGTCTAAGGCCGATTCCAAATTATCGATCAAGATGCCAACCCGTTGCGTTTCGTCTCGCAGTCTCCGTTTCAGGCGCTCCAAATTGATCCCAAAATCGCGGCCTGGTTCTTCGTTGAAGTCCCGGCGCAGCCACTCTTCTACCACACTTTCCACCAGGGTAATGTTGCGGCTCTCGGCAGCCATCCAGAGTTCCAACGTGCGATCGAAGCCCTGCGTCTTGAAATATTTTCGTGCCAGAGTGGTTTTGCCGCGCCCCCCTTCGCCCTGAATCAAAATCAGTTTGCTGCCTTGATGCACCAACTGGTTTAAATCGGCGATCGCGGCTTCGCGCCCAATGAAATTTGGATCAATTCCTGGTTTGATGCTGCCATTGAGGGAACTGGAGAAGCGATCGAGGGCCGCCCGAAAGTTAGTTTTGGTCACACGCTCACCCACCACTTCAGTCAAGAGTCGGAATAGGTTTGCCCCTTCTTCTCGGATGTACGCTTCGCCGTAACCCAACTCTTGTGCAATTTCTTCGTAGGTTTTGCCGTCCCACGCTCGTAAAAAAACCTTTCGTCTTAAGTCACTTAAATGTTCACTCCGGTTGGAAAAGACTAATTCATCAATCAGATTTAACAGTTCTGCGGCACCCATTGAGGCGATCGTTATCGGTTTTTCCTCAATCTACCCTACTCTTTCCCACTTTTTCCAACACATTCGTACCAGTCTAGCGACGAGTACCGATCAGATTACCGACCTTACCCTACGGTCAAATTTAAGTGATTGCTCCATAATTTGGAAAAAGGGCTATCCCCGCTTGTATCACCTCCCAGGAGGAATTGCTAGTAAATCAGCATAATATTCCTCGATATACCTGATAAATCGGTCAAGCGTGAATCCTTTGATGTTCAGTCAATCTGTTGTTCAGTTCTATTGCTTAGTTCTGTTGTTCAGTCAATCTATGCCCGTCCATCCTGGCTCAATCAGTGCCTCAGTTCCTCATATTTTGCATTGATGTAACAGATCAGCGTTGGGTGAGGAGATTGTCACACTGCTTATCTCCATCATTTAGGAGGTCACTATGACTTCGTTAAGCCCTCAGAGATTACCAAATTCACACAACTTACCGACTATTAAGGCTCAGCAAGATGCTGAGACGATCGCCAAACTGACGGCCCAATTGCAAGCAATGCAATTTAGCAATCAGCAGATGCAAGCTCAATTGCAACGATTGCAACAACAGCTAGAGGATCGCGATCGGATTACCCCCCCCACCCGTCCGATTCAAATTACTCCCGACGGCGGCAATGAATATAGTACGGTTGTGCGGTTGGGGTTCAAAGCCTTGAAGTGGTTGTTCCTATTTCTGATTGGCTTCTCGATCGCCTGTGTTGTGTCGGCTAGCTTGCAAGCACAACCAGTATTAACCGCTTTGATCACTTTAATGTCAATGATTCTGGCTCCGCTCATTGTGTTGACTCTCTGTGTGATGATTGGTGCCGCCTTGTTAGAGTCGTTAAAGTGATGACCTCACGAGAATTGAATCACCAGAACGCCAGTTTGGAGTTCTGGTGGTTCAATTCCAAAATCGCGATCGCAAAATCATCACTCTGGCGTTGCTCGGTTCCATGGGCACTCTGGCCCGCCGAATGCACTCCCACATATGGTCAAATAGGAGACCAGGATTGCCCTGCGGATCGACAGTGAAGTAACTATGCCCAATGGGATTATCGTAAACATTGTTGAAGTCTCCACAATCGAGAGCAAATACATTCCGTGGCACATTGGTAATCCGTTCTGGCCCAGTGTGCCCCATGCGGCGAGCCGTGACACTCATATTGGCTACTTTACTGGCTCGCATTGCCAGATCATCTCCGGCAAAATAAACCACTGTATTGCGGGTTGAATGAGCGATATATTCTCCAGGTTGGCCAAAGTCAAGGGTGTTATTCGACACATCTGCAGCAGACATGAAAATGTTCCGAAAAATGAGCGGAAAGCCTTGGGGTTGAAAGTATTGAACCGTGCGAGCGATCGCCCCCCGCAAAACGCGGTTGCCCATCGAGTGAGCCAGTACATTAATCGGTTTAACACACGGATTGTCGATCGTGCTATTGTCTTCCCGCCAACCCAAAAACTTCTCAAACATCCGAGCATAGGCAACATCGCTGGCATCTGCGGCAATTTGATCATCAAAATAGTCTTTTACTGCCCCCAAATCATCATCACAAGGCCAAATCAGCGGCACGACGATCACATGCCCGTTGGCTTTTTGATTGAATAGTGCCTGCAACCGCTCCGCCGTCGGAAAAACCGCAGGCTCCGGCAAACTGGAATAACCGTGAAAATAGAGTAGTATTTGTTGCGCTTTAGAGTCTTTAAGGGCACTAAAAAAAGCTCTGTTCCCAATTTCGATGTAATCGTTCGCACTATTGCGCCGACAAAAATAAATGGATTGCTCTGCCTGATTATTTTTAAGTGCAAAGTTGACCTGTCTGGGTAGTGCAAAGGAACCATCAGGATTGGACGGAGTGGGGCCTTCCCGCAAAACACGATTGGTTGCAAACAGCATATTCAAACTTGAATGAAAGCCATTTCCTGTATACCCCATAAATTTCGTGCTGTTAGAGCAAATATAGGTTTCTTAATTGCTTGTGCTTGTTTGACTTTGGGATTACATGTGCTGTTACGTACAGGGTTTTTCACAAATAACAGCAATGGTTTTGGGTCTCTGTGCTGGGCTTCTAACCAAATATCAATGTGGCTTTAGTTGAATATGACTTTGTGCTGAGGTTGTGCCGAATTGAATGCGGTAACTTTAGTTGTCAATAAGTGAGGGCATTACTATGAATCTGGCAAACCAGTCCCAACCTGTTAGTGATCTGGAATACGACCTTCTGACCGTTCTCAAAAATAAAGCAGAAGGGATCCAAATGTACGACACGTATATTCAAGACGCTCAAAAGGCTGACTCTCAGCCCTGTGTGCAATTGTTGCAAAAGCTCAAGCAAGCTGACCTGGAGCAAGTTCAGGAATTGCGGCATCACCTACAGGAAGTGATGAAGAACGGCAAGATGTAGCGATCGTTTCCCTGGTAAGGGTTATGTCCCTAGAGCCTGTCTTAAAAGCCTGGGATGGGTGCTGAGCCTTGCCCCTACTGGGGAAATGATTCTACAACACTTGAAGCCATGAGTATTTTGCCGAATGCCCCTACTTTGGATAGATGCCGCGCTACGTAGTTGTCTTGACAATACTGAGAAGTACCACTTGTGAACGATCGCGGCTTCAAAAAGTTGGTTGTATGGTAAACCTCTCGGCACAATTTGTTCAAACTGCTCAAAATATTATCGATCAAGTTGCTAGTCTCCTAAATGCGCCAGTCTTCGTCACAGATGATCAGGGCATTGTCATCAGCAGCAGTGAACTTTGTTTAACTCAGAAAGCTCCTTTTTGGAAGCACGACACAGCAGTTCAACCAAGTTTTCTAAAATTTCCCCTTCAATATGGAGCAGAAGCAGGTGCGATCGTGGTGGGTGAACCCTTCGATCAAGAAGCAATCTCTCCCCGAATTGCCCAGGCTCTCGTCGAGTTAGTCATCGCCCAAACCGCAACACATCAAAATCACACTAGTAGTCATCAAGAACTCAAAGATCAATTCATTAATAATCTTTTGCATGGTCGCGTTCAGCATGAGGAAATCGCCGTCAAGTATGGAAATCAGTTTGAGATAGATCTGAATCCACCACGCGCCGTTATTCTCATTGATGCAGCTGCGTATATTTTGGGTGAGTCAGAAGCAGAGCATATATTACGAAGCGAATATCAACGTCGGACTCGAAAGATTATTCACAGCATTGTTAATTTTTTCCATCTGCCTAACGATACGATCTGTGCCAATTTGGGCCAGGGAGAGATTTGTGTCTTAAAAGCGAGTGATACCAAAAATTTAGGTTTGTGGGCACACGGGGAAACAGAGTCAAAAGGAACTGGGTCTTCCTGGGCAAATTTGGTTGCGTTGAAACGAGCTGCGGATGCGCTGTTGATTCGACTGCGGAATGAAACAGCAACCGCGATCGACATTGGGATCGGTCGTTATCACCCCGGCGTTGCAGGATTAGCCCGCTCCTATGAAGATGCACGAGCAGCCTTATCTTTAGGCAGTCGGTTTCGGGGACATAATCGAGTGCATTGTCTGGGAGAACTCGGAGTGGCAGCGTTTGTCGGAGTTGCTGATGAGCAAACCAAAGTTGATTTGGCCAAGTATTTACTGAGTCCTTTGGAGCATGAGCGAGAGTTGTTCACCACGTTGGATGTGTTTTTCTCCGAAAACTGCTGCCCCTCTTCAACCGCCAAACGCCTCTCAATTCACCGCAATACCTTAAGTTACCGTTTGGATAAAATCTTTTCTCTCACCGGGCTGGAGCCGCGCAAGTTTGATGATGCAGTCCAAATGCGGTTATGTCTCCTCCTGCGATCGCTGCATCCGCATACGACCGCAGTTTGAGCTGTAATCAGCCGCGCCCCTTTCAACCTCAATAGCAGTGGTAATTTTGCTGCTTAGGCTGAGTCAAGGCGAAAAGAGACTACTCTCAAGCCTTGATATTTTTTAATTAGAAACTATCTTTAGAGAGAGTTAACGTCACATCCTTTCTGCCTATGATGGATGTGGTGTATAACAAGCTACGTAATCTTTTGTCTTACTGAGTTTAATCAACATGGTAGATGCTGATTTTGCATTGTTACGTTTTTAGGCTTGTTCTTTTTTCCATTAAATTTTTTATTGGCCGATATTAAAATCCCCCTCCCAAGTTACTGAATGATGAAACCCCTAACAATTTTGGTTGTTGACGATGACGAAGTTGACCGATTGGCCATTCGTCGAGCGTTAACAAAAACAGGCATTGACCCTGCCATCTCCGAAGCAAAAACGTGTGCGGACGCAATCAATTTGACCAGTGAAATACATTTTGATTGTGTTTTCCTTGACTACCGCCTGCCTGATGGTGACGGCCTGACATTAATCCAAAACTTTCGACGTTTTGGCGTGAACGCTCCCTTGGTTGTCCTGACGGGGCAGGGAGATGAGCAGATCGCAGTTGATTTGATGAAAGCAGGAGCATCGGACTATTTAACAAAATCTCGCATCTCACCAGAGCGCCTACTTCAAGTTGTGCAAAATGCAGTTCGTGTGTCTCAGGCTGAGCGGGAGGCAGAGCGAGCAAATCAGCGTTTGCGAGAAACAAACGAACTTCTGATGCGGCAGAATCAGGAATTAGAAATTCAACGGCAGCAGATCCATTTACAAAACTTGAAGCTGCTGGAAACTTCGCGGTTGAAGTCTCAGTTTCTGGCTACAATGTCGCACGAGTTACGAACTCCACTCAATGCCATTATTGGGTTTTCTCAGTTGCTTTTACGTCCCAACAAAAAATCTCTCGACCCTCATCATAAGGATATAATTGAGCGGATTTTGAACAATGGGAAGCACTTACTTATGCTCTTAAGTGACATCCTAGATTTTTCTAAGCTGGAGGCGGGGCGCTTGGATGTTAAACCTAGAGCATTTAACCTGGCGGAGTTGATTGATGTGACTGTGCTGGAATTACGATCGCTAGCAGATGAAAAATGTTTACCGATCGAGGTCAATCTGCAATTAACAAACACTGAAATGGTACATGACCCGGAACGCCTCCGACAAATTCTAGTAAACTTACTCTCCAATGCCATTAAATTTACTGCCGCTGGAAAGGTATGGATTGAAGCCAAAGAGGTGGCTGGAGATAAGGTGGAGATTGCCGTTTGTGATACTGGAATTGGCATCGCTCAGGACGATATGAACTACATTTTTGAGCCATTTCGCCAACTTGATCAAACCATGACCCGGAGGCATACGGGCACAGGGTTAGGTTTGGCAATTACAAAATCCCTGGTGCAAATGATGCATGGCAGAATCAGCGTTGAGAGCCAGCCAGGGGAGGGATCGGTGTTTCGAGTGCAACTTCCCCGCCACGCGATCGCCAGAAATTCCCCGTCTAGAACAACTCTGTGTTCGTTGTAACAGGCTTATCGTTGGCAAACTGTTAATGCCTGAATTTCCGCTTTGCGCTTGAACAATACAGGCGGGCGGAGCAAACTCTGCAACATCAACCACAACGATCGCCACTCTCCCGGTGCATTGTGTCGCTGCCACTGGCCAGGACGGCAAAATAACAATTCCACCACTTGCCGCTGTTGCTCTAAAGACAACGGCTTAAAGTTCACGCGCAATGTGCGGTGATCGCCATCCCAACTTGCGATGCTGCCTGCCAACATGATTCCCTCTTCGGGTAGATGCACAGTTACTGAAGTTGTAGCCTGAATTAACGAGAACGGATTAGTGGGTGTGAGGGCAATTTTAACTCCCCCTTCTGACATCATGGTTGTGTATCCCCACAGAGTCATCGGTGGATGCGAGTCAGCAGGTTCGAGCGTGAGTTCTGCTGTGCGACGTAACTTAAACCACTCGTTCGGGTCAGATTTGGGAGCATCAAATAAGGCAACCAGGGCAACACTAATAATAAACAGATTAAAGATATTCCAGGCCCATCCGAGGAAAAAGCCCTTTGCATTTGGGTCGTAGAAATTCCATTCCTGGGTTTGCCAATGGAGCAAATTATGCCACAGCCCAAGCGCCGTAACACTAAATAGAACCAGCAACGGGAAGGCCAGGTTCCAGTTAAACCGAAAGCGATCGCGGGAAGTTCCTTTCGGTGTGACCTTAAACCCCGTGCCAAACGGGGCTAGCAGAACTTGAATAATCGTCATCGCCAGGGGTAGCGCAATGACAAAGGAGTAAACATTTGACATCAAGGCCGATCGCGATCGGTAGCTTAACCAGGAAAACACACTCAAATGCAAAACATAAAATGGGAGGAAAAAGTAAACAAACTCTGCGCCAGATGCTTTGACTGGGACGATACCCAGAAATGTGTAAGCCAGTGGTACGAGCAAGTAGCCTACCCAGGAAATATTACTCAACCAGGTCGTGATGGTGTACAGGTGTGCCAACCGTTGCAGTGGGTTTAGGCCGGGAATAGTCAGGGGGTTCGATCGAATAAAAAAGGCTTGCAACGTGCCCCGTGCCCAGCGAAACCGTTGCGATGCATAATCAACCATGGAATCCGCCGCGAGACCTGCGCTGAGCTTCTCATCTAGATAAATCACTTGATAACCGCTAGCCGCCAAGCGCACCCCAGTGAAATAATCTTCACTCAGCGTTTCGGTCACAAATCCACCTGCCTGTTCCAGGGCTTCCCGTCTCAACACGAAGGAGGTGCCAGAACAGATCACACCGTGGGTGCCGTCTTGGATGGGTTGAAGTTGGCGATTAAATACTTCTTCGTCAGGAGTCAAGATATCTTCCAAACCCAAGTTGCGGGAAATCGGGTCAAAATTGTAGTAGCTTTGCGGAGTCTGAACCAAAGCAATGTCTGGATTTTGGAAAAACCCGATCGTGCGGGTTAGAAAATTCCGTGTAGGGACAAAATCTGCATCAAAGACAACAATCAATTCGTTGTCAGTTTGGGCGATCGCGTGGTTCAAATTTCCAGCTTTTGCATGGCGATTGTCAGGCCGGGTGATGTAGTAACAGCCCAATTCTGCTGCTAACTGCCGAATCTCTGGCCGCCGTGTATCATCCAGCAAGTAGATGGTTTTGTTTGCGTATTCCATCGCCTGACAGCCAATAATAGTGCGCCGCAAGATGAACTCAGGCTCGTTGTAGGTTGGAATCAAAACATCAACAGACGGTTGATAGTCTCCTTCCACAACTGCAATAGAGTAATGGTCGGCTTCTCGCTTACGATCGCGACTCCAAAGCATCAAAAACAGCAACATGCTAGTTTGAGCCAACGTAATCAGTTCTAGAAAAAATAACCCCAGACTAATGGAGCCACTCAGCGGATCGGCCAGGTTCAACGTCGAGAGCGATCGCCAGAGAAAATAGCGCCCAGTCAGAATCAGCAAGATTCCCACAACGAGACTCCGTGACCAGCGGTGTGGTTGGGGTGAGAGCCGCATCACCAGTAGCGCCAGTAGCAGCAAGATCACGGTTGGAGCGAGCAAGTAATGACCCGCCATCGGTGCTTCTAACCAGGCTGGAGGCGAGTTTTGCAGCGTGTTTAAGGTTTGAAAAAAGCTAAGCGTTTTTGGCTCACAAGCAAACCAGGCGGCACTAACCCCGGCAAAGGTGCCCACAATTCCAAGCAGCACGAGTGTGGCTAATCGCATGCGAATGGGTCGTCTAAGACGCTTATCGGAATCTAGACGCGCCAAGTGAGTAGTCGTCATACACGCCGTCCATGATGTTAAGAAACTTCAACTGCCAGCCTTGCACTTCTGCACACTGTTCTGAATAATCGTCTCTGAATAACCGTCAGTAGTCCGTGGGGGTTCTTAATTTCTTAGGATGCGAGCTGCCTAGAAGGGGTCAGGCCTCAGACTACAGCAGACAACCGAAGACAGGTTTCTGAAAACTGCATTGTGACTACATACTTATACGGTTGGAGAACGCGATCGGATTTATCCACACATGCCGATTTGAGTTTTGGTTCCTTCTTGTTACAAAAAATTAAGGGACTCCGCTACAGATTATCTTAACAAATCTCAAACTGCGCATCGCAAGTTTAGCCTTTGAGTGCAGCCATCAGCAATTGGAAAAGGTTGGGCAGGTTGGAGTCAGTTAAGAAACTGGCATAACAGCGAGCTACCTGAAGCAGGTTTTTGTGGTCGGCAAACCAGAGCGGCGTTGGAAAAATCTGGAAGGGCGCACGCAGCACCGTTTTTTGCGGTTGCTCAAACAAGTAAGTGTTATGCACAATTCCTCGCCCAGATTGAATATTAACCAGATCGTTGCCAGGGAAAGCGCCCCAGGGACAGGCCGCCAAGAGAAAAATTGCGCCAGTCCACACATTCACGCCGATCGCTCCGTAACGCAAATCGCCGATCGCCTGCTCCACCACTGCGACATGACGATGCTGCGTTTTGGGATCAACCAGCATGACGCAGGATAAGTTGCCCCAAATCGTTTCGTTGACAAAGGGCACCGCATTCGCCAAAAACTGGGTGACAGTGGAGCCTGGGATCCCGACTTCGGCCAATATTCCACAAAACGCTTCCGTCCTCAAAGCGTACTCTCCAGGCAGTGGCGGCACAGCGGGAATCAATGTCCACGGCACATCAGTTTCGGCGGCATCAGCACCAGATTCATGCAACGGAATGGCTTGTGGATACTGTTGCAAAAAGGCTGCATAGCGTTGACGGGCACCGGGATAATAGGCTTTGCGCGGCGGGGTTTGAGCTAATTCTGTTTGCACGAGTTGCAAGAACCGATCGCGGAGCGGCCAATCTTTTGCCATTACCATTACTTTTCCCGCTACACAATTGAAGCTAGCGTTGTGTGCCACCATGCTGGCAACGTGTCGCGCTTGAAACTGCATCTCTGCCATGGACCAATTTCCGGGAACGATCAAGATCGGCGTGACGCACCCCAATTCAGACGTGATGGGTTTGGGCATGAGCGGCTTGGTCTCAGCTTTTCGTTGGAGGGGCGGATCGCTACCCCAAACGATCGCATCATGGGTGTGGTGCGAACCCGTAATGTGAATGGTGTCAACTCCGTCTTGTTGACAAAGATACTGGCCGACATCCGCCCCACCGTAAACGATTTGTAAGAAGCCAGCTTGAATCAGCGGTTGAAATGCCTGCTCCAAAAATTTGCCGACATATTCATTCACCGGATTCATTTTGAGGAGGACGACCTGATCTTCGGCGAACAGTTTGTAGAGGGTGTCCATCGCAGCGATCGCTGCAATATTGCCTGCCCCCAACACGAGCGCAACTCGCCCCTGTGCTGGTGGCTGCCGATAAACCAATCCTTGGCGAGCAGAAGTGCCTGGTTGCATCCAGACTTCACCTGTAAACCCTTGCCACAGCAAGCGATCGTATAGGTTGTTGGGCAATATCTGCGCGACAACTTGCCCATCTGAACGGGTGTAAATTGAGTTGGGCTGAGGTTGGCCGTTGGCGCTCAACGTCTGAATCAATTCTCGCAGGTTAGCCAGGGTTGCGACTGGACCGACCAGCCATTCCTCACCAACTAAGGGCGAAGTTAAATCAATGCCTTTGGCCTCTGCTGCCGCGATCGCCCAATTTGCTGCGACTGCATTTACGCCGGCCATGCAACGTTGCAGGTAGGTGATGCGATCGGGCAGGGCTACCTGTAACCATCGATCTTTGTGTTGGGCCAGGGTTAACAGGGCGCGATCGCTGGCATGGAATAAGGTGGATGGCTGGTTTTCGGGCACGGCGGCAAACTTCTCGTTAAGTCACTGTGATTTAATGAGGTCTACCTGAAGTTAACCATAGTTCCCCATGCCCAGGTTCTCTTTTATTTCCTCCAGCAAACTTTGGTTGGAAAAGCATTGGAACGAATTCCAGCCTCTGGGAATTCTGGCCTTAGTATTTTTTAGTGTCACCAGCGCGATCGGTTTGCATCGCTACTTTACGTTCTATGCATCCTACGATCAGGGGATTTTTGGGCAATTGTTTTGGAATGGGATACATGGCCGTTTTTTCCAAAGCTCCCTGTCTTCAGTGCTTTCCGGTGCTGTGATTCACGATCAACAAGTTCCCACGGTGTTCTATCACCGATTAGGGCAGCATTTTGACCCAATTCAACTGCTATGGCATCCCATCTATGCCCTGTTGCCCAGTCCGGCCACACTTGTGGTGTTGCAAGTAGCCTTTGTGACAGCGGCCGGCTTAGTGCTGTATGCGCTGGCGCGTCAGTATCTCCAGCCCAATTTAGCCTGGATGATTGGGGCCGGATTCTATGGTTCTGTGGCCGTAGTGGGTCCCATCCTGGGCAACTATCACGATCTCAGCCAGATTCCACTGTTTCTGTTTACCTTATTGCTGGCTTTGGAACGACGTTGGTGGGGGTTGTTCTGGTTGATGGCGGTGTGTACGGTGCTGGCGCGGCAGGATGCCGGAGTGATTCTGTTTGGGCTTGGTTTGTATTTGCTCACGAGTCGGCGGTTTCCCTGGGCGGGTGTGGGGTTGTGCAGCCTGGGGTTTGGGTATGTATTGCTGGCTAGCAATAGGTTGATGCCGCTGTTTTCAAATGATATTTCGCAGCGGTTTATGATTGAGCGGTTTGGGCATTTTGTCACCGGGAATGAAGCGTCGAGCCTGGAGATTTTGTGGAGCATTGTGACCAATCCAGGAACGATCGCCCGGCACATCTTGTCAGATATCGATCGCAAGTTAGCTTATCTGCTGGGGCAGACTTTAGCCCTGGTATTTGTGCCGCTCATTTCGCCTAGTGCCTGGGTGATGGTCAGTACGCCGCTGGCCCAAGTTTTTTTACAAGGAGGCGATTCGCGGCTCTCCATTTACATCCGCTATTCCATTACGCTGGCTCCGGGCTTGTTTTATGGGGCAATACTCTGGTGGGATAGTCATCAAGAGCGGTTCCGTTCCCGCTTTCGCGCCATCTGGACAGGGTTGATTATCCTGTCGCTGCTCATTACGGTGGGCTACAATCCCCATCGATCGCTGTCTTTCCTCGTGCCTGATTCGTTTGATCCCTGGGTGCATGTGCCGCTCACGCGCCAATGGGAACACGCCGCCAATCTGCGATCGCTGATCCAGCAAGTTCCTGCCGATGCCAGTGTCACTGCAACGACTTATGTTGTGCCTCACATGGCTAATCGCCGCGCTATCCTGCGATCGCCCTTCATCACTTACCGGGATGACGATCAACAAGTCAAAAATGTGGATTACATCTTGCTGGATTTGTGGCAATTGCAAACCTATCAAGTTGCATTCAAGGAAGAACGCCTTGCCTTAACCGATTTGCTAACTCGCATCGACTCCTGGCTGCAGGACCAGAATTATGGATTACAAGCCATTCAGGATGGCGTGATTTTGTTGCAACGCGGCATTCCGTCTAAACCGGAGCTACTCCCAATTTGGCGAGATCTCCAAAACCACTCCAAAGCGGTACTCAAACCATTGTGAGTGTGCAGGAGAAGACAGAGGGCAGAAGCTTTAGACCTGGGACGGTGGCGTTGCAGATACTCAGAGGACTTGGGCGGTCAAGTTAAAATTCCACCCACCGAAATCCCTGAGGTTGGGCGCTTTGCCTTAATCCAGGATCCGCAAGGAGCGGTGTTATCGATCATTACCTACAATTCTGAAAGTACTGTTTGAGACTGAACAATCTGATCCTGGCTGAAACCAGCTTCGTTGAGATAGGTCAAGAATTCGGGATCGTTATACCGAGGGTCGAGAGCGATCGCCTGCTGGAAAGCTGTTTTTGCCCGTTCCACTTCGCCGTTGCCCCAATGGGCGATCGCTTCCGCAACAGGGGGATGGGGATTGTCAGGTTCTAGTTTGGCAGCTTCTTTGGCCGCAGCCACGGCCCAGTCGTACTGTTTAACCCGCTCGAAGGCCAAGCTCAAGTTATAAAAAGCAATTTCGTTATCTGGTTTGAGCAGTGCAGCCCAACTGTGAGCGGCGATCGCATTTCCCAATTTGCCATCTACCAGGTAAACAATGCCCAATGCGTTGAGAGTGGGTACCTCGAAGGGATTCAGACTGAGCGTTTCAGTTAACGTGGTCGTGGCATCGGCTTGTTGTCCGGCTTTGTGTTGGGTCCAGCCCAGCGTCACTCGGCCTAAGAGATTGCTGGGTTCCAGTTCAACGGATTTTTGCAATGCAACGATCGCCTCTGAATAACGGCCTTGGTCGCGTAGGCTTAGCCCCTGCTGACGGTATTCGCCAGCAGATTGCGTAGCGGCGATCGTTGGAATGAGTGTTGCAACTGTGCCCAGCCCAATTGCAACAACTCCCTGAACAACCAATTTCATACGCTGGCATGCTCACTCACTCTGCACGACAACCGATTCTCCCACAGGATGAGCTAAAAGCGATGGCTAAAGATGGGTTAACAGCACTTGCTGATTTAGAAACAGCATCAGGTCTTTCACCGTACCAAAATGGTTGGGGTTGAATTGGGAAGTCAAATCGATCGCGAAAGTAGCCAGGAAATCCTCACAAAAAGCTAACTCCCAGTCAAACCAGCAAACTAAACTCAAATGCAGGTCTTCACAAATGCGATCGCTGGGTTGCACCTTACCAAACGACAAACTTGAATAAGTTTGCATTTGGGTGTAGACAAAATCAGAGATGGGGCGAGCCACGCCTAAGGGTTGCCAGTACGTGGTGTACCAATCTGTTGCATTGAGATGAGGCCGATTTCGGAGGGCGCGATTGACCTGTCGCCGCAGTCGCGTATCCGGACTTAAGTCTGAATAAGTCCAAAGACTGTAAAAGAAGTTTTTAAGCGATCGCCACATGCATCAAACCGCATCGAAATACTCCGAACTGTCCTAAGTATGCCCTGTTCCCAAAGGAGATAGCAGATTGTCCGAGAGTTTTAAGAACTGAGAGAACGGCACCCCCCCGCCCAAAACTTGCCGTTCAAAGTGGCATTTGTTTCATAGAATGGTCTGCGATCGAGAAACTCCAACTTCAGGGTGTCTACGGGCACCCTTTTTCATGCGGTTGGATGGCTCTGGTGCAAAATGAGCCAATTTCCATCAGGGTCAAAGGCGTAGATTTCTCGTCCGTGAGAAGCTGTGATGATCAAACCAGGCGGTGGATAGCCGAGTCGCGCCAAATGGGCGATCGCACTTTCCAGATTGGCCACTTCAATGCAAAGACTCAGGCCGTGAGGGGAGTCACCTGCTGCCTGCTGCCTGCTGCCTGCTGCCGTTTGACCAGTTGCTTTGGGCCGAAAAATTCCCAGTTTCATGCCTGGTAATTGAAACTCAGCATAACCATTGGGAATGAGGGCAACGGGGGCTTGTTCCAATAATTGTTGATAGAAGTGAACTAGCCGATCGAAGTTGAGGGTGGCGATCGCAACAAAAACGGTTGTGAGCGTCAGAGACATTGCAGCGCGGAGGATTATGTTAGCGTGATTTTAGCCCATATTTCGTTGCCCCGCCGGAGCCGTTATGAGTGTTGTTTCTCCCAAACGCTTCACCCTGGATGAATACCATCAGCTAATTGCACTGGGGTTTTTGACGGAAGGCGATCGCCTCGAATTAACTCGAGGCGAACTCGTACAAATGGCGGCAAAGGGAACTCCGCATTCTGCTTGTAATACAGCTTTGTTGTATGAGTTGTTACCTGCACTCATGGGACGGGCAGTGGTACGGAATCAGGAACCTGTCATCATGCCATTAGATAGTGAGCCAGAACCTGATTTTGCGATCGTCCGTTTGCGGGTAGACAATTATCGTAACTCTCACCCGCTTCCAGACGATATTTATCTGCTGATCGAAGTTTTCGACTCGACGCTGACTTATGATCAAACGACAAAATTAGCCGTCTATGCCGAGAACAACATTCAGCATTACTGGATTGTGAATTTGCTGGCCGATCGCCTGGAACGTTACAGCCAATCATACCGCAATGGGCAGCAGGATTGTGGCTATCGCCATTTGGAAATTTCTCTGCGAAATGAGGTCGTCCCATTACCTAACTTTGAGGATGTCAAGCTGGATTTGGCGAGGGTGTTTGTGACTTCGTGACCGTTTACTGACAAAACGGAGAGTTTCCAAGCCAGGGTCAGGGAGCTAGGGTATCCTAGCTACATTAAATAGCGACCTTAAAGGGCGATCGCGGGTGGAATGATGATGAAATTGGCAGCAAGAGTTGGGCAGCTTACTCCTTCGTTGACGTTGGCGATCGATGCAAAAGCGAAGGCAATGAAGGCAGATGGGGCGGATGTGTGTAACTTCAGCGTCGGCGAACCTGATTTCCCCACCCCTACCCATATTCGCCAAGCCTGTGAAGCTGCGATCGAAGCGGGGAAAACGCGGTACGGGGCGGTCGCGGGAGAAATGGCATTGCGGCAAGCGATCGCCCAAAAACTTCAGAGCGAGAACGACCTTTGCTACAGTGCCGAAAATGTGATTGTGACCAACGGCGGTAAACACTCGTTATATAACTTGATGATGGCGTTGATTGAGCCGGCAGACGAGGTGATTATCCCTGCTCCCTACTGGTTGAGCTATCCCGAAATGGTAAAACTGGCGCAGGGCAAGCCGGTTATCATTCAAACCGAGGTGTCAAACAACTTCAAAATCACCCCAGAGCAATTGCAAGCTGCCATCACGCCCAAAACAAAGCTGTTTGTCCTGAATTCTCCTTCTAACCCGACTGGCGTGGTTTACACTCCAGACGAAATTCAAGCACTGGCAGACGTGGTTGTTCGCAATGACATTTACGTGGTATCGGATGAGATTTACGAAAAACTGCTCTACGACGATGCCCAGCATCTCAGCATTGGTGCCGTTAGCCCAGAAGTGTTTGACCGGACGATCGTCAGTAGCGGTTTTGCCAAAGCCTACGCTATGACGGGTTGGCGGGTGGGCTTTTTGGCGGGTGCGCCGGAGCTCATCAAAGCCTGTTCTACGGTGCAGGGGCACAGTACATCCAATGTGTGTACATTTGCGCAATATGGGGCGATCGCCGCACTGGAAGGCCCCCAGGATGCGGTCGAAGAAATGCGCCAAGCCTTTGCCCAACGCCGCAAAGTGATTTTAGAACGGGTCAACGCCATTCCGGGTTTAACCTGTGTGGTTCCCACTGGCGCGTTCTACATCATGCCCAGCATTCAGCAAATTGGCAGCGATTCACTGGCGTTCTGTGAAGCGTTGCTGGAAGAACAGCAAGTCGTCGCTGTACCTAGTATTGCTTTCGGGACGGAAGGATACATTCGCATCTCCTACGCCACCGATCTCGATACGATTAACAAAGGCATGGATCGGTTAGACAAATTTGTGCGATCGCGCCTCTAACCGTGAGAATGCCTGATTGCTCACCGCGATCGCTAAGATTGAGCTAGTTCTATCCCACAGAACCTGAAGTTCAATGATTGCAACAAAACATCAACAAAATATTTCAGATTGTTGCAACCGCGTCGTCTGAGGGCTTTCCTGGCAACACTCCGTAGTAAAGTGATGGGCATTAGCTCTGTGAGTGATATATCAACAAGGGAAAAAACTCATGGTTCAGCGTGGTTCAAAAGTCCGCATTACGCGTAAAGAGTCCTACTGGTATCAAGACGTTGGTACCGTAGCCTCCATTGATCAAAATCCTGCGATTAAATACCCTGTCATCGTTCGATTTGACCGTGTGAACTACACCGGTTACAGCGGCAATGCTGGTGGTATTAATACCAACAACTTTGCCTTGAACGAACTGGTTGAGGTTGAGCCTCCGAAGAAGAAGCCTGCGGCTGCAAAAGCTGAAGGTTAATTCTCTGAGCTTGGCAACCATCACAACTTCACTGCTGCTGAGTAAGATGCCGCGTTACACTACACTTCAAACTTGAAGTGCTTTATTTACGCCAAATCCTACCGTGCCAGAACTACCTGAAGTTGAGACTGTCAAACGAGGACTCAATCAAGTCACATTACATCAAACACTCATGGGTGGGGATGTGTTGCTTGATCGCACCATTGCCCACCCTTCTTCTATTGCAGAGTTTTTGGATGGTTTGAAAGGAACTGCGATCGTTCAATGGTATCGACGCGGCAAATATTTGTTGGCAGAACTTGAGGAAAGGCTACAGGCCGCAGGCACTTCTACCCGCACTTCTCCTTCCCGCTCCTCCCCCCCTCTCCTCGGCGTCCACCTCCGCATGACTGGACAACTCTTCTGGGTTGCTCCCGCTACGCCGCTACACAAACACACGCGAGTACGATTGTTTTTTGAGGGCGATCGCGAATTGCGATTTGTGGATCAACGCACCTTTGGCCAGATGTGGTGGGTGCCTCCTGGAGTTGTTCCAGAAGCAGTAATTACGGGCTTGCAAGCGTTGGGGCCAGAGCCATTTTCAGAGGAATTCTCGATCACCTACTTGCGCGATCGCCTCAAGCATCGGCAGCGCCCGATCAAGAATGCCTTGCTGGATCAGGCGATCGTGGCTGGCATTGGCAATATTTATGCTGACGAGGCACTATTTATGACGGGAATTCGCCCCCAAACCATATGCGATCGCCTGACGCCAAAACAGATTGAGCGGTTGCACAGCAACATTGTGAAAGTGTTAGAGATCAGCATTGAGGCGAAAGGCACGACGTTTGATAGTTTTCGCAGTGTGGAAGGCATCAACGGTAGCTATGGTGGGATGGCCTGGGTGTATGCTCGTGATGGCGAACCCTGTCGCACCTGTGGCACGGTGATTGAACGTTTGAGAATGGCCGGGCGATCGGCTCACTTCTGCCCCAAATGTCAACGCTGATCCTGCTTCCTCCAGCCTAGAACCTACTGTGTACACACCAGTCTTGAGGTCGCTTTCAACCTTGACCAAACCCAACATCCCTTGCTTGGGTGGCAGCCCCCCAAAACTTCCCGAAAGTGGAGGACGGCTGCGTCCCCCCACCCCTTCAGAAAGCACGGCTGCAGTTTCGCTGCTAGACTCTGGTTGAGGCATTTTGGCAGACTTCTTTGGCGTCAGTTAGGGATTTATCTAACAACGTCGCAACTAGCGGTGAACGATTCAGCCAGAGAC
>Ga0224722_1000523_pt1 | contig 22336 bp, 23 predicted proteins | sample Balambano_FR1_Me_FD_161646 | JGI IMG/M metagenome (GOLD analysis project Ga0224722, IMG submission 161646) | Freshwater sediment microbial communities from Lake Towuti, South Sulawesi, Indonesia - Balambano_FR1_MetaG | ecosystem: Environmental > Aquatic > Freshwater > Lake > Sediment | place... | reverse complement strand
CAGTAGCACCCCGTCTGCCATGTTGAGCACCCGCTCCACCTCGCCGCCAAAATCACTGTGACCAGGGGTGTCAATGATGTTGATTTTCGTGCCTTTGTAGGTGATAGACACATTTTTTGCCAGGATGGTTATGCCGCGCTCGCGCTCCAGGTCGTTGTTGTCCAAAATGAGTTCGCCCGGCGTTTCGTGGTCTTTGAAGAGCCTGCCCGCGAGCAGCATTTTGTCCACCAGGGTGGTTTTCCCGTGGTCAACGTGGGCGATAATGGCAATATTTCGAATATTTTGCATGGTTTTCTAATTGAAGCCGCAAAGATACGCTTATTTTACAGAGTATCCATGTTTCAAATATTAATTTCCCGTTAAGGTTCGGCTGGTTGAACGAAAAGTATTGCAACTACACATCAAATAACCCAATTATTTGGAAAGAATCAGAAATCAAAAGCAATCCGGCGGTTTTCTCTGCAAAAACCTGATCAAAATTTTTTGTTGGGAAGTACAGAACACCCACTATAAATGATTTATTAAAGTGCTTACTTATAAACGTCTTTTTGATATTTGAATATTGATAAAGTTTTTTAGATTTGCGACTTTATTTAAAATTTTGATATTAGAAGCGACTACCTCTTCACTTACAGATAAACAACCACTTATGCATTATTTTGAAATTGCTATTGCAGGCAAAGCAGAACGCTTATCCTTGCAACAACTAACCGACCTGGAGCGAGTAGCTATTCTGAGAGGAATCGAACCGGATGAGACGAAGCACTGTCTTTTCAGAATTTTAATCAGTCCGGTATTTGATGCTTCTAAAACTTACAATAACCGACAGACCAGACGATTGCGCTTGGACCGGGCAGCGCAATTTTGTGTACAGGTTAAAGCTCCTGAGGGTTTGCTGGAACTGTGCGGGATTGCTCCGGTTAGTGCCAATGAAAACGGTTCTATTCCTCCTGAAAGCGAAATAGAAGCACTGTTTGAAATAGGAATTTCTAAACATATTAAATTTAGCCTGAAGAAGAAATACAAAAAAATTTTAAATAACAATGAACCATTACTGAGAGCAAATTATGTAACCAAACTGGCACAGTGGATTTTTTATAAACCCTATATCCGAGACCATGCGCACTACAACGTGCAGCTTTTGTGTGTCATACCTGCTGATGTGCCGGCATTGGAACGCTTTTTAGACTGCGAAGTAGTGGCAAGAGATGGTAGCCGCACGATCGGAAATAAGACTTACAGGCAGCGGGTTCAGCTTTAAACCCTCATTCCGGTTGCTGCCACCCCATTTGCCGCTTTATGATATTTCAATGCATACACCGAGCGGTACTGCGCCGGGTCGGCAAAGTAGGCGTAGAGTGCTTTGCGCGTCGTTTCGTCCATAAAACAGCCTAAAGGCTGTGCTACGGTACGAAAATATTGTAGCGCATTTTGCAATTTTTCATCCCATTGCGGGTAGAGCCGGTCAAAATCGTCGGGTTGAACCATCCGGCGGCACGCGCCCCGGTTGCAAATCAATTCCATCGGTTCACTCAGATTAAAAATCCCATACTCATCCGTAATTTCCTCGTTTGCCTGAATATCCCGGATGGCTATTTCAAAGCCGTAACCCGTACTCATGCTGTTACAATTGCAGCAGTGATTGATGTATTTGGCAAAATCCCAACTTACAATGCGGTAGCCGCGCTCGTCAATAAACGAGTATTTCTCAATTATTTCCTGCATAGCGGGCGGGTGCAAGAGGTACTCGGTGGGAGAAACCTCCGTTTCCAGGCTATCTTTGATATATGTAATCGTGCCTTGCGGAATAAAATCGGTCGCGAACACGCCGTACCCCACCTCCGAATTGATAAAACGAAGTGCTGTCTTTGGATGTAACATAATTATATCCAGAGCATTTAAATGTTAAAATAAATTTTTATAAAAAGAATCTAGTCGCTGTAAACAAGTCAAATGATTTTTTATGTCTATACTTTTATTGTGTAAATAGTAACTCATTTCTGATTAAAAAGCTCAAGTTTAGTAAATGTTTAGTACAATGGAAAGGATTTACAACAAAAGGCAACAGATTTGTAAACTGAATGTTAACAAGTGCGATGGTGGAGACTGGACGGTGGAAAATAGCCGGCTGAGCGGTTTCAGATTTGCCTGAAAAATAAATGGCGGATGCTCCTCTCAGAACATCCGCCAGATGGGTATTTGAATAGATACATGGAAATAATCAACGAAGTTGAAAACGCTGCACGTACTGGCTTTTGGTGTTGCGGTTGGAAACCAGTTCCAAATCCAGGCGGCAGTTCTCAAATTGCAAAGCATAGGTTTCTTGTGTATGGCTGGTGTTCAGCGGTGCGTTTTTCACCAGCTTGGAACCCAGAAATCTGCCCACTTCCTTGAAACTCAACATGAGTTCTTTCACCAGATTCAGGGCATTGTCGCTTTGAGCATTCATCAGCTCCACGGTTAAGGCTAATTTGATTTGTCGGATGTTCATGATTGTATGCATTATGGTTTTCAAAAGGTTGTTTTGGCACTTGTTGCTGTAATAACTGTGATTCGGGGTCGAATGTTGCTCTATTGATTTTAAAGTATTGTTAATGTTTTTGTTCAGCTGTAACGCCGGGTTCTGTTATAAAATTCTGTTTTGACATTGTTTTGACGAATAAAACCGACCGAGCGGGTGTAGCGCTCGACGAAAGCGATTTTTTCCTTTTTAGAATGTCGTTTCTCATTAAAAGTTACGAGATAAATTCGTCCATCGGTTTAAATATTAAAAAAAATTCAAAATTTTATTCGAATCGCTTGCACACGGAATCAGACGGTCTGCCACCTGTAAAGGTTGAGTAGCAATAGGATTTTATTTAAAATTTTGGATGGGTAAAAAAGCCGGTACGCTAATTTTTGTACAATAAAAAAAAATATGTAAAAAATACCCTTTTTAGGGGAGTGCGCCGTTTTGAATGAAATAATACCTTTGCTTCGTGCATGAACATAAAGAACTGCACCGTTTTTAGAAAAGCAACAAGGAAATCCCTTAAACCGCGTAATCCCATGACAACGAAGAAACTATTCGAGCCGTTCTACGTCTTCTATGCGTTAATTTCTGACGCGCTGTTTCCTAATATCAAAGTTTGGTCATCTGTTTACGTTTATCGAAGATAATCGTAACAGCTTGTATTGTTTTTTTGCTGCTACCATGTGACTTTTCGCAAAAAGCAGCGTCTAAACGATGCACAAACTTATTGGTCAGATTATTAATTGCATATTCCCATGAACGTCGAACGACACACAAGAGCTTGGCTTTCCACTATCCTGCAGCGCTGCCGGATCGTGTCCGTTTTTCTAACGGCGGCGTTTTATTTTTGTGAGGCACAACCTACCATACCAATCGCATCCAACAACATCTGCCTACCTGTCATTCGGGTAGCACACTCGACTATCAGCTGTTTTGACCTGCAAAATTCCAATAACGTACAACTTCCCACAGTAACGCTGTCTTGCGGTGGCACGATCACCGATTTGACGTATCAAGACACTTACTACGAATTGGCAGCCCGCCGCGTGTCAGGCTTTGCCGGGTACTTCGACCTGGCACGCTGGGAAAAGAAAAGTGGTGACGGTGGGGTAGATGTCACCGGAGCTCCCAATGGCATATTAGTTGAAGGGGCTAATATCGCAAAGGTTAGCGTTGCGCCCAAAGCCGAAACGATTCTGCGAATTGTGATACCGGCGGAAGGATACGCCATGTTTAACTGGAAAAATATTGGGGGCTCCAATCTTTTGTTGGAAACACTGGTAAATGGCAAAGCGTATCCGGTGCGGAGCAAAAGTGCCTGCCGCACGCCCTTGCTGCGCACAGGCGACACCCTCGCGCTGCGGCTGACCGCGCACGAAGCAACCGAAGCACAGTTTTCTGACTTCAATTTTTATACCAATGCCATTGGAGTGACAGAACGCCGCTGGACAGCAACAAGCAGCACCGTTCCGTCTTTTGTGTTTCATCAATACATAACCGTTGTGCGTCCGCCTATCGCTAACATTATTTTTCCTGATGCCTGGGAAACCCCCGGTGCGTCCACCGTGCCCAACACCACCGGTTTTCCCGTCTTGGATGAAGATGGCAATTTGAATACGCTGCAAGACCAACATTTGCTGAACGAAGGCGACTGCGGCTTTCAGGTGCGCTGGGAAGATAAAACCGCAACGAATGACAAGGGTTCGAGCATCATTCGCCGCTGGATTGTGCAAGATGTTTACAACGGCAATGTGGTAGAACATACGCAACTGATTCAAACCTCAGATGCAAACCCGGAGGCAAGCACCAAACAAAAGATACAGCCGACAAAGACCGGCAGCGGAAAAAACAAATCAGTCTCCGTTTCGGAGACTAGCAAGTCCGCCAGAAATTACGGAAAGTTCATCAACGTCCGGTAGCAATGATTTTAATTTCGGAGCTTACAGCAGGTGTTCCCGATAGCCTGTGAGTAAAATGGCTTGTAAGCTCTGCTAAAGATGCGAGATTTGACTTATGTTTCATAAAGATTAGGTTTGTAAAGGGTTTCTCATACAGAAGTGAGGCAGGAGGTCGCAAAGACGCTCCTGCTTTTTTTGTACCGGCGAGCTTCAGCCGCCGCGTCCTACTACGGCGACTAAAGCTCGCCGATACTTTTCACTAACTCCTCCGCCTCAACATTCGCGCATCTAAAATGCCCCTCCGGGCAAGCCTTGTACCCATGCAAGCCACATGGTTTACAATCCAGCTTTTCCCTTGTTTCCACAATCCAAGATTTTTCTGACAACGGCGTAAAACCAAACCTGGGTACCGTAGAGCAAAACACTGCCGTCACAGGCGCATTCATCGCAGAAGCCAGGTGGAGTGGGGCAGAGTCGTTCACGTAATTCATGTTTGCACCCGACATCAGGGCAGCCGATTGTAAAAAACTCAAAGTCCCGGCAGTGTTGACCACCTTTGGGTGTACACTTTGTTGTAAAAGGACTTCACACACTGCCCGGTCACCAGGCGCACCCAGCAAAAAGATGGTCCAATCAAGTGGAAGTTTCGCCATCAAAGCCAGCCAGCGTTCCGGCGGCAATTGCTTAGTGTACCACACGGAAGTTGGTGCGATACAAACATAATTTTGATGAGTAGGAATAATTTGAAAATCTTCTTTGGAAGGATACAATTTGGGGTACTCGCGTTGTGTGTCAGTCAGGTGAGCAATCAACGAAAGATTGCGGTCAGTCTCGTGAATAAAATGCTCGTCCGTACCGAATTCATGCCGCACTTTTTTGGTAAAACCAAACGCCCAGGGATTCTTGTCAAAACCGATTCGCTCTTTTGCCCCCGACAAGGCGGTGAGCATACCGCTGGAAGAAAAGCGTTGCAAATTTACCACTGCGTCGTACCGCTCCTGCCGGATTTGACTTAAAATTCCAAACAGATTTCGTGTTTTCCGTTTTTTTTTATCCCAAATCAACACCTGCCGCAGGTGCGGATTATTTTGCAACAAGCCCTCGTTTCCTTTCCGCAACAAAAAATCAATCGCCACCTCCGGAAACCGCCTTCGCAATTTTTCTATCAACGCCGTTGCCAGGATTACATCGCCAATAAACGCCGTTTGAATAAGCAGAATTTTATTTGGAGACAATAGACGATAGACCTTAGACATTAAAATTTTTGATTGTTGTAAACGAAAATAAAAACAAAACTCCAACCAACTATGCGCTGATTGGAGCCATTTTATTATTTGACCACGCTTTAGCTTCCCCCTGGGGGGACGGGAGGGGGTTACACCGCAAAACTCTCCCCGCACCCGCACGTGCGTGCCGCATTCGGATTGTTAAAATAAAAACCCTTGCCATTCAAACCACCGGAAAACTCCAGCGTGGTATTACACAAATACAGGAAACTTTTCAAATCGGTGACCACTTGCACGCCATTGTCGTTGAAAACCTGGTCATTCGGCTTGGTCTCATTATCAAAATCCATTTGATACGACAGACCCGAACAGCCGCCGCTCGTCACACTCACGCGCACGAAGTAGTCGTCCGCCATTGCTTCTTGCTGCTTGATTTCCTGAATCTTTTCTTTTGCGCTATCCGCTACAAATAGCATCTTTTTATATATTAGATATTAGACAATAAACGTTACATGCCCCCACCGGAGAGGTCGTCGTCCCGCGTCTGGCATCTCTTAATCTGGCATCCCCTCAAACCGTTGCTACTTCCACATCCGCCGTAATGCCATTCTTCTGCTGATAATCCTTAATCGCGCTCTTAATCGCATCCTCTGCCAACACCGAGCAGTGAATTTTCACCGGCGGCAGTGCGAGTTCCTCCACAATCGCCATGTTGTCAATCGTCAACGCCTCGTCAATGCTCTTGCCCTTGAGCCACTCTGTGGCCAACGACGAAGATGCAATTGCCGAGCCACAGCCAAAGGTTTTGAATTTTGCATCTACGATCATCTGCGTTTCCGGGTCCACCTCAATTTGCAAACGCATCACGTCGCCACACTCCGGCGCACCCACCAAGCCTGTTCCCACTGTCGGCTTGCTTTTATCCAGCGTCCCTACGTTTTTCGGATTCTTAAAATGATCCAACACTTTATCTGAATAAGCCATGGTATTTGAATTTTTAATGTTTAAGGTTCAATGTTTAATTACAACTTCCCGAAAGTTCCTCTTAGGGGGATTCAGGGGGCTTTAATGCTCCGTCCAGGTCACACTATTCAAATCAATGCCCTCTTTGTACATCTCCCAAATCGGACTCAAATCCCGCATATGGTTCACCCCTTTGCTCACCGATTCAATTGCATAATCCACGTCCTCTTCCGTCGTGAAACGCCCCAGGCTAAATCGAATCGAAGAATGCGCCAAGTCATCCCCCAACCCCAACGCGACCAGCACGTAAGAAGGTTCCAACGAAGCCGAGGTACACGCCGAACCCGACGACACCGCAATGTTTTGGTTGAAGGTCATCATCAAACCCTCTCCCTCTACGTGTTTAAACGAAATATTCGTCACGTGCGGCATCCGATGTTCGCGGGTGCCATTCACATAAACCTCTTCCAGGTTGTTGATAAATGCCGATTCTAATTTATCCCGCAGTTTGCTCAGCCGCGCCGCGTCCTGTACCATCTCTTGTTTTGCAATCTCCGCCGCTTTGCCAAAACCCACAATGCCCGGCACGTTCAGCGTACCCGACCGCATGCCGCGCTCGTGCCCGCCGCCGTCCATCTGCGCCGTGAGCTTCACGCGCGGGTTCTTGCGACTCACGTACAAGGCACCCACGCCTTTCGGACCGTACATCTTGTGCGCCGTAAACGCCATGATATGCACGCCTACTTCGCGCGGATTCACCTGAATCTTACCCACCGCCTGCGTGGCATCGCTCATAAACAATACCCCGTGCCGCGCACAAATCTCGCCAATTTCCTTCATCGGCTGAATCACCCCCGTCTCATTATTCGCCCACATCACCGACACCAGAATCGTATTCGGCTTAATCGCCGCTTCCAGCTTCACCAAATCCACCAAGCCATCATTTTCTACTTCCAGGTACGTCACCTCCGCGCCTTGTTTTTCCAAGTGGTCGCAGGTATCCAGCACCGCTTTGTGCTCCGTCGTCAGGGTGATGATGTGATTTCCCTTGCGGCTGTACATTTCAAACACGCCCTTGAGTGCCAGATTATCGCCCTCCGTCGCACCCGACGTGAAAATAATCTCCTTCGGGTCGGCACCGATCAAATTTGCCACCTGCTCGCGGGCATAATCCACTGCTTCCTCCGCAATCCACCCAAACGGATGGCTCCGGCTCGCTGCATTGCCCGGAATTTCATAAAAATACGGCAACATTGCCTCCACCACGCGCGGGTCGGTCGGCGTCGTCGCATTATTATCCAAATAGATCAACCTTCTCTTTTCCATTATTTAGATTTAGTCTAAGCGTTTTCGATTACAAAGGTAACAATTCTGTCGTGGGATGGTTTTGTAATTGGTAGTAAATTTTAAAAGATGCTGGATGCCGAATTGGAAGATGCCATACTTGCTACTTACACGCTGTCGCAAGTTTACAACTTGCGATTAATCAGATACATCATAAACATCAAAAAAATCATCGTTCCGACAATTTGGGCGCGTGCCGCCTGAAAACGGAAGTGGTTCCCCTTCGGGAGTCAGAGGGCAGTGCTACGGCGGCACCAGGCTATCCGCTCTTTCCGCCTCCTTCGTCGGCGGAACCGCTCCTATCCTTCGCGCACCCCTCGTTTTCAAACTAAATGAACGTTTAAAAACATTTTTCAAACCAATACCTTCCGTTGAAACTGTCTGAACCATGATTTTTATGATTCAATCATGTCCATGATTAACACCAATATCACAGCCATCACAAAAATCAAATAAATCATAGTTCAAACAACTGTTTTAAGTGGTCTGGCATCCGGAATCTTCCCAATCAGGCATCTCACATTTTCTGCACCGCCTGCACCACCGTTTGCCCCTCCTGTTGCACCTGCAAAAAATACATCCCTCTCGGCAGGTTTTTCAGCGAAATATCTTTCACAAAACCACCCGTACCTATGCTTTCCCGCCACTCGCGCAGGGCGCGACCCGTGGCATCCAACAACCGGAACTGGTAGCTATCTGCCGTCAGCACCTCCAGCGACAGCCGCACCCACTCTCCTGCCGGATTGGGCGATAAAGTCATTTTACCTACTTTCAGTTGCGCGTCTTCTGCATCCGTTGTGCCGCCCACCACCCGGTAAATTCTACCAGAAGAAAGCCCCGCTACATACAGTTCTCCATTGCGATCTTCGCCGAAGGAAGCAACGTCGTAATTGTTGAAATCCAGCAAATTAACGTTAATCCAGCCGCCCGATCCATTCGGACGCAGCGACCAAAACCGCCCGGAGCAATAATCGGCATAAATATAGTGCCCCTGCAAGTTCGGATAACGTGACCCCCGATAGACGTAACCGCCCGTGACGGAACAGCCGGTGTTCGTACCGTCGTTGGTATAATCATACACCGGAAAGGTATATGTATTTTTTGCGGCGCAGCCATTCGTGTTAAAATTTGCATCGCCCTCGTAGCAGCGCCAGCCATAGTTTTCACCGCCTTTGCTCGCCGCCGGTTGCCGACTGATCTCCTCCCACTTGCCCTGCCCTACATCGCCCATCCACAGGTCGCCGGTGAGCCGGTCGAAGCTATACCGCCAGGGATTGCGCAAACCCAGTGCCCAGATTTCCGGGCGGGTGGTGGTGTCATTCACAAAAGGATTATCGCGCGGAATCGCATAGTTTCTCCCGGTGCTTACACTGTCCACGTTGATACGCAGCATTTTGCCGAGCAAAGAACGGCGATTCTGCGCATAGTTTTGCGGGTCACCCCCGCTGCCGCCGTCGCCCATGCCGATGTACAGGTAGCCGTCTTTGCCGAAAGCCAGGTCGCCGCCGTTGTGATTGGCGTAAGGCTGTTCAATCGTGAGGATTTTAAACTCACTGTTCGGATCGGCGACATTCGCATTATTGGTACTTACCCGAAACCGCGAAATTTGCGTATCGCCTTCATTGTTAATATAATTCACATAGAAAAAACCGTTCTGCGAATAGTTGGGGTGAAACACCAAACCCAGCAAACCCTGCTCGCCCCGGCTGGCAATGACGCGGCTATCAATATCCAGAAAAGGCACCGCCAGGATTTGCCCATTCTCCGGGATGATGCGGATCACGCCTTTTTTTTCTACAATAAACAAACGCGCATCTCCCGCATGGGCAATATCAACGGGTTCGCTAAAGCCGGAGACGTAGGTTTCCAGTTTGAATTCAATCGCCGTTTGAGCGGATAATTCGCATCGGAGTGACAACAGCAAGAACAAAAATGGTACAAAGCGTTGCATAACAATCGGTTTTGGTTAAAAATGAAGTGCGGCGCATTTCGTAAATTCACCACACCCTTATTCTTTTTCCAATTCTAAAACCGGAAAATGGAATTTTGTTGCCAGTAAAACTTACAATTGTCAAAAAGCTGCCAAATCTGGGTAAGAACGCTTATTTTTGCATTTTTAAAGATATTAGATAATAGGCTCTAGATGCTCCCACCTCTAAGGTCTGGAATCTGATGTCTAACCTCCTAAAAAATAATTATGCGTAAGTTGATGTTTTGTACAATGTTGACGGTGAGTAGTTTACTATTCGCACAAGCCCAGGTTTTACAAAAATCCAACGTCTATCTGTTCGAGTTGAAACCGGTGGGCGACACTGCGCTGCAATTTTCCAAACCGCGCTACCTGACCGATTTTAACGCCACGGGCTACAACAACCATCCGGCTTTTTTTGGTGCCAATGAACTTTATATGTCGGTGCAAACCCCTCGCGAGCGCCAGCCGGATTTGTACATGTTTGACCTGGAAAAGAAAACCAAAACGCGCGTGACGCAAACCGCCGAGGGGGAATTTTCGCCCATGATGATGCCCGATGGCTTCAATTTTTCTGCTGTGCGCCAGGAATTTACCGGTAAGGACACTCTCCTGCGCGTGTGGCAGTTCCCGCTCGACCGGCTCAACAACGGCAAGCCCGTTTTTAAATACCAAAACGATATCGGCTACTACCTGTGGCTCAACAGCCAGTACATTGCCACTTTTCTCACCAGCAATCCGCCGGTACTTGCTATCGGCAACGTAAGTAACGACCAGTTCATCCCCGTGGACACGGCGGTGGGGCGTTGCTTTCGGCTGCTGCCCAACGGCAACCTGGCGTATGTGAAGAAAGGACGCTTTGAAAACTGGAAACTGATGGAACGCAAAGTGACCGGTGTGAACTGGGACGACGTACCCGCCAAAGAAATTGCCGAAACCATTCCGGGAGCCGAAGACTTCGCCGTGCTGCCCGACGGCTCTTTCCTCATGGCGAAAGGCAGCCGCGTGTATCACCTCAACCCGCGCGGCAAAAACAACCGATGGCGCGAAGTAGCCAACCTCCAACTCTACGACATCAACAACATCACCCGCCTGGCGGTAAGTGCAGATCGGAAACTGGCGCTGGTAGCGGATTGATTGTGTTAATGTGTTTAGGTGGTAATGTGTTAATGTGAGCATCCTGCTATGCTCTAAAAATTATCACAAAAGACACTATTATACATCAACCCATCATTTATTTATAAAATATCCATTCTACAATTTCGTCGCGTTTGCTGCGGCTGACGGGAATTTTATGTTTGTTGATTTCCAGTTGATTGCCTTCCAGCGATTGCACTTTATTTTTAGCGATGATATACGATTTGTGTACCCGTGCAAAATTATCCTGCGGCAGTAAATCTTCCAGATTTTTCAGGCTTTCCAGCGTCACAAAGCGGGCATCGCGGCATACGATACGCACATACTCTTTCAAACCCTCGATGAATAAAATATCGTCAAAATAAACTTTAATAACCTTACCGTCGGCTTTAATGGAAAAAAAATCACGGCTTTGTTCGGGATTTAGGAGGATCGGATTTGCTCGCAGTTGCAAGCATTCTTTTGCTTTATTCACTGCCTGTAAAAAACGTTCAAACGAGAATGGCTTGAGTAAATAATCAATTGCATTTATTTCAAACGCTTCAATGGCATAATGATCATAAGCCGTAGTAAAAATAGTACATGGCGGATATTGCAGGGTTTTTAACAGATTATTACCACTTAAAGTCGGCATCTGAATATCCAGAAAAAGCAGGTCAACCGGCGTTTGCTGCAACACCTCCAGTGCCCGCATCGGTGATTTTACCTTCTCCACGATGTGCAAATCAGGTACCTGTCGGATAAAATTTTCTAATAAATTCAAAGCCAGGTATTCATCATCCACCAACAAAGTATTAATCATTTTCATGGGGAAGTATTATTTTTAAATGTACGGCAAAAACATTGCTATCATCTGTAATTTTTAAAAAATAATGTCCTTGATATTTCAATTCCAGTCGTTTACGAATGTTTTCCAAACCAACCCCACCTACTTGGTCTCTTTGCATATCCTGTTCATTCTTGGAATTAAGGGTGTGAAAATACAGCGTATCTTTGGTAATTTGCAGTTCAATTTTTACAAAAGCCCGTTCATTTGTATCAAAATCGCAGTGTTTAAAACAATTTTCTACCAAAGGGATTAATATCATGGGTTCAATCTGTACATTATTTACATCGCCATTTACCACAAAAACAAGATCGAGCGGTTGCTCGCTGCGCATTTGAAACAACGCTATAAACTGTTCCATCTGAGTGACTTCGCGTCGAAGCGGCACCTGTTCTGCTTTGCTGTCGTACACCACATAGCGGAGCAAATTCGACAACTTCAACACCATCGCTGCTGTTTTGTCCGATTTGATGACTGCAAGTGAATAAATATTATGGAGCGTATTAAATAAAAAATGCGGATTGATCTGCGCGCGTAAAAATTGTAGTTGGGCTTCCTGCTGCTTGTGAATGATGGCGAGGTTGCGGCGATCCTGTTCGATGCGGCTGTATAAAATTTGATAAAATAAGCTGATCAACAGGGTACTTAAATTGGTCAGTGCTGCGCCGATTGCCCAACTACGCGCTTCGTTTATAAAAATAACATCTCGCGGCATCTCAGGGAATAGCAGGTTGATTTCCATTCTTACAACCGTTAACAAAATAAACAATCCCCCGATTATGATGCCATAAGACGTATATTGTTTGTTATCTAAAAAACGGCGAACCAAACCGAGATTGATATAAAATAAAAACGCCATTGGTAGAACATTGAGTACACCGCGTAATAAACTAATTTCAAAAGGTAAATAACGGGTAAAGACCAGGGCGTGTACCAGCACCAACAGCCCCCAAATGCCGAGGTGCAATCCTGCTTCCAATCGCCGGTTTCGATTTTTTGTTGCCATAAACATCTTCAAAACTACGCATTTTACAACTTTCCCGGCAGTAATTTCAATCAACGGTCAGCGTCTTCCTACCATCGGTTAAAAAATAGCATTCAGTTGTGAATAAAACAGGATTTATTGCAGCTATTCGAATTTCTATTCATTTAAATTTTCTTGCCATTGGTTGAAAGCATTTGCTGCCTTGCACCTTTCCGGCTTTTTTTGTGACATAAAAAATACGCAACCAATGGCATTTTTGATAGAAAAATTTGGAATAATAAATGGCTATTTTATCGGCGCGGCGATGGTTTTTTTGCGTTACGCCCTGTTTGCGGGGTTGACTTTTCTGGTGTTTTATGTGCTGTGGAAAAAACCTTTGTTAAAGTATAAAATTCAACAGCGTTTTCCGAAAGCGGCGCGCATCGGGCACGAAATCCGGCACTCGGCATACACGGCACTGGTGTTTGCGCTAATGGGGGTGGGGATTTATTTTCTGCAAAAAGCAGGTTTTACCAAAGTTTATACCGATATTAATCAATATGGCTGGGTTTATTTAATCGGCTCCTTTTTCCTGCTCACTTTTTTACACGATACTTATTTTTATTGGACACACCGCCTGATGCATCACCGTAGTCTGTTTCCATTATTACACAAAGTTCATCATGTTTCTAATAACCCCACTCCGTTTGCGTCGTTGTCTTTTCATCCTTTGGAAGCCATTGTAGAAATCGGGATTGTGCCGGTGGCGACTTTTCTGGTGCCGTTTCATCCGGTGGTGCTGTTTTTGTTTGCTTTGTGGAGTCTGTTTTTCAATATCGTCGGGCATTTGGGCTTTGAATTATTTCCACAGGGCTTTGTGCATCACCCGGTCGGAAAGTGGTTCAATACTTCTACCCATCATAATTTGCACCATACCCGCTCCAATTGTAATTATGGATTGTATTACAATTTTTGGGACACCGTGATGAATACGAATGCCAAAGATTACCGGAAAATTTTTCAGGAAATTAAAAATAGTCAAATAAAACATTAAAATCATGAAATTCATTTGCAGCATTTTCTTTTTTCTAATAATGATTGCTTTCGTCACGGCACAAACGCTGGACAATCCTGGTACCCCCGAAGAACGCGCCGAAAAAATGACCGCCAGGATGCAACAGGAACTCTCGCTGACGGAGGCACAACTGCCAGATATTCAAGTGCTTAATTTGAAATATGCAAAAATTATGCAAGCAGAAGTAATTGACCCCGATCTAAATGTGTGGACCATGTACAGTCGGGGCAACAAAATTAATAAACGCAAGGAAGAAGAACTCAAGCCGCTCCTCACCGATGTGCAATGGAAAAAATACGAACAAATGCGCGCCGCTGTGACCAGTAAAATTTGGAAAAAAATATTTTAGTGAAAGGTGAATGGTAAGAGGTGAAAGGTGAAAAGTAGGAGATAAATGGTAAATAATTCATTTTTTTATAACCAATCAAAACAATCTATTATGAAAACCTCGTTTTTTGCAGTGTTATTTACTTTTGTTGCATTTGTAGCTTCGGCGCAGGCAACCCTTACCGTGCAGCGCATAGATGCCTCGGCGGTGCCGCAGGCTGTGCTGAGTGCACAAGCCGGTTACTTTCCCGATGTGACGGTTACGTTTTGGGAAAAGCAAACGGCTGCGGGTAAAGAAAAGTCGGGCGACCGTTACGTAGCCAATTTTGACCAGACCCGCGCCCGCTACTACGCCAATGGCACGGGCACCACGGCAACCACCTACCTGGCAGCGCGCCAACTGCCACAAGCCATTCAGGATGCGGCAACAGCCAACTACGCGGGTTATACGCTGGAGAGTGGCGAGCAAATCAAATTGTTGTCCAAAGGCACAGTATTCTATCGGATTCGCCTGCGCAAAGGCGCGCAAAAACTGGTGATCTATGTGGATGCCAACGGGCAGGAACTTTCTAAAAACAACCTGCCCAAAGACGTGACAGAGGCATAGATAGGATTGAATAGGATTTTTTTTAGAGAAAATATTGGGCTCGTTGCGACAAGCAGCGGGCTTTTTTGTTGTAACTAAAAATTCATTTTAAATTCGCTAAAATAACTGCAATGAATATTTCGGAAACCTATCGGATTACCGATTTTTTGCGCCGCACCTTCGACGGTGAGCCCTGGTACGGACCCTCGGTGATAGACACCCTTTCGGATGTGACCCTCGAAGAAACCCTCAACCAACTGCCCAACAGCCACACCGTTGCGGAATTGGTGGAACACATGATCGCCTGGCGTACCTTCGCCGTGAAAAAATTACGGGGCGAAGCGGAATATGATATTGATCAGGAAGAAAGTTTTGCTAAAGTATCGGCGATGACCAGTGAAATTTGGCGCGAGCAGTTGCAACGGCTTCAGCAAACTCAGGAAGACCTCTTGCAAATCCTCTCTCAAACCACCGACGAAAAACTAGCCGAAATGGTGAGCGGCAGAGATTATAATTTTACAACACTATTGTACGGTGTGATACAACATGATGTGTATCATACTGCGCAGATTGTATTATTGAGAAAATTGTAAGCATTTAAAAAAATCATTCAGAGATTGCCAACGTATACGTATCAAAAAAACGTTCTTTCTTTACGTGTTTGTGTGGAAAATAGTTTACGGTAGCCTTTCCAGATAATTTGCATATCTTTCATCACGGAATAATCTTTGGCGTACAAAAAATTGAGTCGTTGAACGGTTGACTGATCCAGATTTTTCACCGGCGCGGCATCAAGAGGAGATAAAATGCCTGGTTTGGTAGCCGGTAGGATGTTTTGAAAATCGGCGGGCGCGTAACCCACCCAACTTTTGCGACCGAGTAATATATGTAATAAGTTATTTAAAAACATGACAAAAGATTTGCTGAAAAGTAATTGCAAAGGTGAGGTAGTGATTAAAAAAAGACAAAATAGCACATCAAACGTGCGCTTACTCCGCCGCTGACCGGGTTCGGCAATGCGAAACCGGGTGTCAATGGTGTACAATTCGCCGGAGGTATCTTTCGAGCTGCTGCCGATGATGCTTTGACTGCCTTCAGGTAAAATTTTGTAATTAACAGGCGTTCCCAGATTGATCATCCATTGTATAATCTGCTGATTAGCAAGATCTTTGGAACAAAAAATGATTTCTTCAACCTGGTAAATGAGCACCGTTTCCAAGAGTTGATTCACGCTACTCAGGTAAATGTTCGGATCAAAAAAGGTATTTGGCGACACGATTCCAATCAGATTTTTTTGCACCTGTGCCTGTTGCAACAAACGCTCCACCCGTTCGCTTTCGGGTTTGGAACCAACAATCACTAAGTTCTTCGTGCGTTCATCGCCAATGCTGAAGTTATGATATTTTACAAAATGCAACAGCATCCGAATCACCGTTGTGCCGGCAATTGCCCACACCATACCCATTACGATCAATGCCCGCGAGGAGCGATACTCCATATCCAGAAACCCATACACCGCTGCAATCAACACCGTACCCACCAGCAAACCCCGCACCAGTCGGCGCACATTGCGCACCTCATCATAGCCACCGCTGAAGTAAATGGAAATCAGCCAGATGAAGGTGTATAAAGGATAATTAAAATATAAGAGTGCATCTTCAAAATGATTCGGGGTTTTGTAATAATAGCGTTCCCAAAATATTTTTAAACCATACAAACCTGCATAAATCACCGCCGCATCTACAATGGGCAGTCGTATTTTTTGTAATAAATTAGCAATCAAGGTAATAAACGCCCGGAAATAAATGGCAAACTGCAACATTCCCACAAACAGCCGCGCCTGCCGCCCCTGGAAATGTTTTCGTGCAAAAATAATCATAGCCTGGTAAAACACCCGCACATAATTCAGGCTCCCTTTTTTCGTACTTTCACCTTTATAATGTATAATGGTTGTTTCCGGGAAGTAATAATTTTTATAACCGGCTTGCATAATGCGATACGACAGGTCAATGTCTTCGCCGTACATGAAAAACGTCTCGTCGAGCAAGCCGATTTTTTTTAACGCCGACCGCCTTAACAACATGAACGCCCCGCTCAGCACCTCCACTGCATGGATTTCATTTTCTGCTAAATAACCCAGATGATATTGATTAAATAAACTGGACTTTGGAAAAAACCTGGACAAACCCACCGTTTTACAAAACGCCGCCCAGGGCGAGGGAAAACCCCGCTTGCTTTCAGGCAGAAACCGCCCCGTCCCGTCTATCATGCGCACGCCCAGCCCGCCCGCTTCGGGGTGCGCATCCATGAACGCCACGCACTTCACAAACGTATCCTCCGCCACCACCGTATCCGGGTTGAGCAGCAGCACATACTCGCCCTCCGATGCCCGAATCGCCTGATTATTCGCCTTAGAAAACCCAACATTTTCCTCATTCGCAATTAACTTTACCTCCGGGAATTTTTCCTGTACCAGTTGTACCGAGCCATCGGTAGAGTGGTTGTCCACCACCCAGGTTTCCGCCGTCAAGCTCTGTGCTGCTTTGCGTACCGCCAGCAATGCCTGTTCCAGGAAGTATTTGACGTTGTAATTGACGAGAATGATGGAGAGTTTCATAAAAATATAACATTGCTGAAATTACTCAAATGACGGGCAGCTTTAGAGGCTTGCAATCCGTTTTGCAAGTACAAACAAACGAAAATACAGTATGAAAACGATTAAAACGCCTGTCTCAGTTGTTCTCTTCTTTTGCTATTTGAATTTTTTTTGAAGCAAACCTTGATTTAAAAGAAAGATCTGTTCTCTGAAAAGGAATACCCTGCCGATTCCAAAAATAAATATTTAAAATTTTTATAATTTGTTAAATAAATGCTTGTTTATAATAATTTGATGCCGAAATTCTTTTTGTAATTATTCGTTAAATCATTACATAGCCAACATGAAAAAACATTTCCTCTTTGTCACACTCCTGTGTTTGATCGGCGGTTTTTTTGAAATGAGCTACGGTCAAACCCCAGCGAACCCGGAAACCAGGTCCAAAATCCATTTTTCGCTTTCTGCAGGGGCGTCGCAGTCCTACTCGAAGGCAGCACCGACGAGTTACCGGGTTGTCTCGTATGAATCTTATGTGGAGCCAATGACCAACCGGCAATTTCAGGTTCGCTACAACACGGATTACCGCAGGGAGCATGTTTTCAGCAACAAGCCAGGCGGTTTTATAGAAGGTAATATTCATTTTCCACTCAATCTCCAACTCGTATTAAAAACCGGGGTCGGTTTGCAATGGGATCAGTTTAGTTACAAAAACCAGACAGCATTGGTCAGTATGAGCGAACCGCTGGATACAACGCTGGCAACTTTTCCTTCTGGCGAACGCCCGAATATTGTTTACAAATTTGTGACTGAACCGGGTTATATCTTTGATGCTTCAAGAGATATTAATCATAAATTGCTGCAACTGCGCATTCCGCTTCTGTTGGAATACCGCACACCGATCAATGTGTCAATAGAAGCGGGCGGATTTCTACAATCCTTGCTGTGGAGCCAGTCGAGCCGCTACGCTATCAATTCCAGGCTGGAACAAGAAAACTTACCTGACGGCAAGTTGCAGTACACGTATTACTATAGCACTACCATAGAAAAGCGGGAACCCGCTCCCAACTTAGCCGGCATCACGGGAGGCTGGCAGGTAGGCTTGAGCTATCGCCTGCGCCAGTGGGCACTGGAAGCCTCCTACGCGCAGTCGCTTCTCAATGCTTTTGAGGAGGAGGAGCCGGGAAGTGTATTGACTGATTATTATACGCATGGTGCGAATGTAAAAACAAGTTACATTCGCCTCGGTTTGCGCTACTTTTTATAATGTACATCAAGGATTCGGAAACGTTGAAAGTTTCGGAATTCTTCACCCCCCCGACAATTTCCGCTCCATGAGCCGTAGCAAACTCGCCGTTTTTGGTGCTAGAATGATTTCCACCCGCTGATTCTGGGCGCGTCCTTCGCGGGTATCGTTGGAGGCACGGGGCAGGTACTCGCTGCGCCCCACGGGAGCCACCTGGTTGGCGTTGAGGTCGGCACCTCGAGTGAGTACACGGGCGACGGCAAGGGCTTGTGCTGCACTGAGTGCCCAGTTATCTGGGAAAGTTTTGTTTTTCGGGCGGCTGTTGTCGGTGTGTCCTTCCACAGTCACGGCGAGATTCGGGTTGTTGCCCAGCAGGGGCAGGAAGCGTTGGATGACTTGTAAACCATTTGTATTCAAGCGAGCCGTATTCAAATCAAACAAGCGCAGGGTAGGAATAACGATCACCTGCTGGTCTTCGCGGTATTCTACTTTGATGCCGTCGGTGCGGTAAAACTGCATCACCGTATCTACCTTGGCGTATAGTGTTTGTAAGGATTCGCTGCGCTCTTTTACCGTTTTTTGTAAATCATTAAAAATTTGTTCTTTTCGGGCAAGAGCCGCCGAGCGTTCTTCGAGATTTTTTTGCAAGGTTTGAATTTGCGACGAAGAAGTGTTCGACAAAGTAGCGATGCGTCCTTTCAAATCCTTATTCTCCGTGGTCAATTGCCCATTTACATATTCCAAACTCCCTATCTGACGGCTGCGCTCGGCGAGTTGTTGAATCAAGCCGGTGACTTGTATTCTAGCACTGTCCAGTTCCTGACGCAGCAGGGCTTCGCGCGTTTCGGCAAGGCGGCGCGCGTCGTACTCCGTCGTAAATTTCTTTTTGCCCACGCAAGCGGTTAATAAAAAAAGGATGGTTATAAAAAGTAGCAGGTATTTCATGTCATAATATTTTAGAAGTTGAGAGGGTGGAGGAGGTTAAGAAGGTTTAGCTCTGAGGCAGCTAAACCTTCTCAACTTTCTCAACCTCCTAAACCTGTTTCATTTCCTCCTATCAAAATTAATTCAACCGGAAACTCGAAGACCCCAAAATCCCAAAATCGGCATACACTGTGGCGATATAAGTGCCGGCTTTTAATTTTTCTTCCACCGGATAGTTGAATGACAGGCGTTGCGAAGCACTCAAGTCCACTTCTTTGGCTTGCTGCGCCACGATTTCCAGCGGGGTGCCGCCCGGCGTGGGTATGCTGGCTTTGGCGTTGGTGCCGCTGCTGGGCAGGAGTGCACCGTTTACGTCGGTCACCACCAGATACAACGTGTGTGCGCCCTGAAATTCTTCGGGCAAATCCACCAGGTCAAACGTAATACTAATCTCGCGGGTACGACGGGCACTGGTGGTGAGTTTGTTAGGGCGGCGGGCTACTTCTACCCGGAAGGCAGAGGCTTTCACCCCGGCACGGGTGAGCTTGGCAACCTGGTCTTGTAGGGTACTGTTGAATTTTTGCAAATCGCCCACCTGAGAAGTCAATTGCCCTTTTTCGTTGGTCAGTTGTACATTTTCACCGGTCAGTCGTTCGTTGTCGGCGCGGAGGGTCTGATTTTCGGCTTGCAATTGTGCCATCGCGCCTTCCAGTTCGCCGCGCAGTTGCCGCAACTGGTTGATTTCCCGGCGCAAACCGGCGGTAGAATTGGTGGATTGGGTACGGATTCGCTGCACCAGGGCATCTTTTTCGGCAACGAGTTTTTCCAGGTTCGACATGGAGCCGCGCAGGCTGTCGTTTTCGGTCAGTGCCGTTTGAAATGCAAAACCCAGGCTATCCACCTCGTGGGTCAGGTTGGTGCGCGCCACCAGCAGCGAGTCGCGCTCGGTAGTCGTCGTCGCCAGATTGCTTGTCACGCGGCTGCGGCTAAACAGTAAAAAAAGGATGACGATCACAGCAGCAATAAACAAACCCGTCATCAGGCGGGCGTAGTTGCGGAGTTGTTGTTCGGTTTGCATACTCATAGTGTTTGATTGGCAGATTTTTTGATAAAAAACAATACCTTGCAGCAGCTTGCTTACACGAAGTTACAACGGATTTTGCAGTAGAAGTTACAAAACCAAGTCCCGTTTAACCAAAAGTTGTAGGGATTAATTTTAAAAAACACACAAACAACAAATATCCCAAAATCTAATATCCAAAATCTAACAACTAAACAATGTCACAAAACGTATTGCTTTCGCAAAATGGACCCGTGTTTTCCAGAATCGTGCTAGGGGTGATGAAATGGGGCGTGTGGGGCAAAAAGCTGGACACACAAGAGATGCTGCGCCTCATCGAATTTGGTTTGGAACTCGGCATTACCACCTTTGACCACGCCGATATTTACGGGCATTACACAACGGAGGCAGAATTTGGCGCAGCGTTGAAACTCAAACCCTCCTTGCGGCAGGAGATGCAGTTGGTCACCAAATGCGGCATCAAGCTCGTCACGCCCAATCGCCCGCACCACCTGCTCAAATCCTACGATACCAGCATCGAACACCTCACCTGGTCGGTAGAACAGTCGCTGAAAAATTTGAATACGGATCATCTTGATCTGCTGTTGATTCACCGTCCTGATCCCTTGCTGAACCCGGAAGATGTGGCAGATATTTTTACCAGCCTGAAAACCCAGGGTAAGGTGCTGCAATTTGGCGTGTCTAATTTTACCCCGTCACAATTTGCTTTGCTCAACACCTACATTCCATTGGTAACCAACCAGATTGAAGCCAGTGTGGTGCATTTAGAACCTTTTCTGGATGGTACGCTCGACCAGTGTATGCAGCACCGCATCAAACCCATGGCGTGGAGTCCGGTAGGTGGCAGTGAGCTATTCGAAAAAAGTGAAGATGCCCGCATCCGGCGGGTGCAAACAGCCGCGCAAGCCATCGCCGACGAGCGCGAAGGTGCTACTCCCGATCAGGTCTTGCTCGCCTGGCTGCTCATGCACCCATCCGGTATGCTGCCCGTCATTGGCACCACGCAGCCCGAGCGCATCCGGGCGGCGTGCCGGGCGCAGGACGTGCACCTCACGCGGGAGGAGTGGTTTGAATTGTGGAGTGCTTCGACTGGGGGGGAGGTGGCATGAATTATTGGAGGTTTGACGTTTTTTTATTTGAAATTCGAGCAGAACGCTGACGATTTTTCGAGCGTACCCGCATCTCATAAGGTGTTCGCAACGCCTGTACTGTTCTTCAAACGCCTACCATTATTCGAAGTGAAAATTTTAGGTTGCCAGGCTAAAATTTTAGGTAAGTAATCAAGCAGCATTAAATGATCGTTTTCAGATAGGCGAAACAATGCGAATAATTCATAATCAGTTAAATAAAAACATTGCGTTTTTGTGGCTCCGCGTGAAATAAATGTGCTTTATCACTTCGTGGGCGACTTTTCATTTTTCAATGGAAAAAAAGCGAAGAATAAGGCGTAAAACGCGGAGTCTAATTTTCACAAAATCCGCACCCCTTTACTCTGATAAGGTAGCAGCACTTCGTTTGTGGGTTCCAGTTCGGTGATTAACATATCCAGTTGGTCAAAATCGCACACTTTGAGTTTTTGCACCGAATTGAGTTTCTCCGAAATCGTACAGAGTGCCACGCGGTGCGCCGCCTGCACCATCGCTTTTTTCACTGTCACCACCTCCC
>Ga0224722_1000521_pt1 | contig 22367 bp, 19 predicted proteins | sample Balambano_FR1_Me_FD_161646 | JGI IMG/M metagenome (GOLD analysis project Ga0224722, IMG submission 161646) | Freshwater sediment microbial communities from Lake Towuti, South Sulawesi, Indonesia - Balambano_FR1_MetaG | ecosystem: Environmental > Aquatic > Freshwater > Lake > Sediment | place... | reverse complement strand
CTCCGGTGATCATCTCGCGGATCAAACGCCAGTCGGCGAGTGCGAGCACGATATGAATGACGAAAAAGCCGAAGATCGCCCAGGCGGCGAGGAAGTGCAGCGACCGCGCGCTTTGGCGACCGCCAAGCACATCGATCAGCCACGGCGCGGAAGCCTGAAACCCCGGGCTGATCGCGAGGCCGGTGAACACCATCAGCGGCAACAGCACCCCGAAGACCATGCCGTAAAGGATGCGCTGAACCGGGTTGTAGCCGTGCGCGGCATCATCGCCGCCGCTGTGCGCGCGCAGCGAGGCGAGCACCGCTCCCGGTGTCCAGTCACGCGGCGCCGTGATGAGGTCGCGCCGAAAGTGCCCGTTTGCAAGCATCGCGATCCAGATGAACAACAGGCCGACGCCGAAAGGCCAGGCCGCTAGCACGTGCCAGTCGCGCGCGACCGCGAGGTTGTAATGCTGCGGGATCGTTGCCCATCCGGGAAAGCGGACCACCGCCAGCCACGCATCCTGCGGATCAAACCCGTAATCGCCCCAATAAAGATAGCGGTGTGCGTTTGAAATGTTGAGCCCCGACATGAACAGCACGATGATCGCGACCGCGTTGATCCAGTGCCACAGCCGGGTCGAGAGCGCATGCTTGATCATAATGCGCCCCCGCGTGCTGCCGCATTCGCTTCACGCGCCAGCCAGATCACATCGCGCGGCTGATCGAGCAGGTGCTGGCCGCTGTCGATGAACAGCGTCGTGCCGCTGCGCAGTGTTCCGCCGGCAAGAAACACCGCCGCGCGGGCGACCTCGTCTGCGCCGGTCTTGCGCTGAAGCAGGTTGAGCCGGTGCGAAATCTCGGTTTCCTCCTCGCGCTGGTCGTGACTTGCCAGCACGGCTCCGGGCGCAAGGCCGTAAAGTTTGTCGCCGCCTGCCAAATTGGCCTTGGCCAGCATGCCGATGGTCGCTGCCAGCGCGTGTTTGGACATCGTGTAACTGAAAAAATCGGGGTTGGTATTTTCAATTTTCATGTCAGTGATGCTGATCACGCTGCGCACACCTGCGCCCTTGGCATGGGCGAGAAAGGTCTGCGCCAGACGCGCAGGCGCGAGGGCGTTGATCTGCATCGCCGCCTGGTTCGTGGCCGGGTCGAGCGCGGTTACACTGTCGTAATCGAACACCGCTGCCGAATTGACGAGGCAACGCCACCCTGTCAGCCGGTTCGCCAGCGCCGTCACGCTGGCAACCGCCGCGCCATCATCGGCGAGATCAAATGCTATGATTTCGGCTGATGGCAGGCTGGCGGCAAGCGCCCGTGCGGCCGCGCGCGAATTGCGGTAATGCACCACCACATGCCAGCCCGCTGCGCCAAAGGCGGTGCTGATCGCCGCACCGATGCGGGTCGCCCCGCCGGTTACCAGCACGACTGGCAGGCTCATACGCGCAAGGGATTGAGGAGCCGCATCGCTCCATTGCTAACAGCGTGCCGCGCATGCTTCAATCGCTGCGCGCCGTCGCATCGCCAGCACCGGGTCGATGCAGGCGATGCGAACAGCAAGGCATTACCGGCAACGCAGGTCGCCGCGGTCGATTTCGCGGCCGAGGAGGCCGCCGCCGACTGCGCCCAGAACGGTCCCCAAGGTCCGGTCGCCGCTGCGGTCGATCTCCCGGCCCAGCAGCGCGCCGACACCGGCCCCGATCACCAGACCCACGGTGCCATCATCGCGGCGGCAACGGTAGCGGCCATCGTTGCCGCGCCACACCCGGTCACGGCGGTGCAGACGGCGGCCATTGTCCCAGCGGCGGTCATGGCGCCAATCGCGGCGATCGCGCCAATGCGGATCGCCATAAGCGGCAACGGGCGTAATTGCGACCACGACCGGAGAAGTGTTCGCGGTCATCGGCGTAGACAATGCTGGCAGCTCTGCCGCCTGAGCGGGCGATGCAAAAGCCGCAAGCGACCCGGCTGCGGCGATCAGGGCAAGAAGTTTCATGGTCGTTTCCCTTAGAAGGGCTCCCCGATGGAGCACGACCTGTTTTCGTTCAGATAAATCGAACGCTGGATGAATGAATTGTTGGGGAACAGCAGGCTTGGCCGAACCGCCCCATTGCTGCGACAAAGTGTTGTCAGCCGGCGCGCGCCGCAGCCTTGGCGCGATGTTCGGGCGAAAGGGTGGCAAGCTGCGCCAGTTCGGCAAACTCGGCAGACGTCGCCTTGCCCGCCACCAGTGCGCGGAAAGCGCGCGCGACCGACCAGTTATACGCGCCAATGGCGATCCGTTCGAGGCTGTCTCCGGCGGTGACCTCGCCCGGCTGGATCACCCGGAAATACCAGCCGCACCGCCCCGACTTGACGATCGCTGTGACCATGCCCTTGTGGCCAAAGCGGTGTTCGACCTTCCAGCACGGCTGGCGCGGCTGGCTGATTTCGATGAGCGCGCTGCCAAGCCTGAAGCGGTCGCCGATATGGACCATGTCTTCGGTAAGCGCGGTAACCGCCAGGTTCGATCCGAACCCGCCGGGTTCATCAAGCGCGGGATGGTCGCCGATTCGCTCGCGCCACCATGCGTGGTGATTGAGCGGATAGAGATGCAGCGCCATCTCGGGACCGCCGTGGAACCGCCGGTCGGCCTGCTCGTCGGGCGCAAGTCCATCGCCGAGCACCTGCACCGCGCCTGCGCGCGGTCGCTTGGCGATGGCGCTCAGTTCCACGCCGTTGAAGGGCCGCGCGGTACCGGTGCACACAGCCTCGATTGTCCAGATAGTCATGGCTTGCTCACCGTCAGATCGATCCAGTCGCGCACTGTGCCGTCCGAGGCCTTGCCGACATAGATGGCCTCGTCCGCAACGACAAAACCCGCCGCCTCATAGGCTGCGATCAGCCATGGGGCCGAGGGAAAGTTGTGCAAGCGGCCAAGCAGATCGCGCCCTTCGCCGTCCCCCAGCTTGAAGCTGGCAAAATGCCAGCCACCCGGCATCAACGCGCGATGAATGCGCGCCAGCACGCCGGGCAAGGCTGCGCGCGGGCAATGGAGCAGGCAGGCATGCGCCCAGATGCCGTCATAGCCTGCCTCAACCTCAAGCTCGTCGAAAGCCATCACCCGCGCACCGAGCGCGAAGCTCTGATTGGCGCGGGCGACAAGCGCGGGTGTGGCATCGGTTGCATCAACCGCGAAGCCACGGCTGCGGATGTGCGCCGCATCGCGCCCGCCGCCGCAGCCCAGTTCCAGCACGGCTGAATGGGGAGCGAGGCGATCGAGAAAGGCATCGAGCTGCCAGCTGTGGCTCTCGCCCGAATGAAACACCCAATGCGGCGCGCGCGCCTCATAAAAAGCGATCGTATCGGGATCGCGGCTCACCGCCTCAGCGGGCCGCCCGTTCCAGCGGCATGACGTTGTATTCGCGCACTTCGGCCTGGGTCAGGCAATAGCGGGTGCTGGGGTCCTCTTCGCTCTTCACCGCCTGCTGCTGATACATGATATCAGTCAGCAGCTTGCGGCTTATCCCCATGCGGATCAGGAAATCGTTGTCCTCGCTGGCGAGAAGTGCGGAGGACTGTTCGATGCTTCCGATGAGTTCGGTGGTCGCCTTGCTGCCCTCGATGACAACGTCGTCGATCATCGCACGGTCGCTGGTGTGGGTGAACATGTGCACCATGAACACCCCGCCATCATCGACGACCCGGCGATCCCCGCCCATGAACACGAAATTGCAGGCCGAAAAGCACGCCCAGCCGGCTGGAATCCGGGTGAGCATGCCGCGATAGGAACGGATGATCCGCCCCGCCTCGTTCCCGGCGCGGGCGTTGCCCCCGCGCGATCGCAGCCACACCTCTTCGATCTGTTCGTCCGCCTCGATCGCCGCCTTGAGCCGCGCGGGCAGGGTGCTGTCGATCGCGCCTTCGGCCAGCAGCACGCGCTTGCCGCCGCGATCGGCGGGGGTCAGGGTCATGGCCGATGCCGGTCCGAAATCGGGCTGTGCCGGACAGGTGGGATTGTCCGGATCCATCTTGGTCGCCCCGGTCAGCAGGGCGAAAACGGCCAGCGCCAGAACCGGGCGACAACGCCGGATCATGCGACGATCGAATAGCGTGCTGATCCCGGCCTGCGGCACATGCGCTTGTCGGCGCGGGCTTCCTCGCCTTCGATGATCACGACATCGGTGACGGTGATGCAGTCGAGATCGCCGCTGGAGGCCTCGCGCGAGGTCACGGTCGAAGTGCCGCGCACATTGTCGCGCGTGTTCGAGGTCCATGACGCGCTCGCCCCAACCTGCGGCAGTTCTTCGGTGCCATCGGTGCGGGTCGCCTCGAGCGTGGCGTCGACCGCCTGCTTCTGCTCCTCGGGGTCGAGCCGACAGGCGATGCTTTCGGAAAGCTGGTCGGAAAACTCGGGCACCGGCACGAAAGACGGCAGGTTGGCGCTGCGTGCAAGATCATCGACCGCGCCGCCAAGAATGCCGCCGAGCGCGCCGCGCCCGCGATCGCCCTTCTTGCCTTCGCCGCAGGTATCGGCCTTGTCCGCGCCGCGCTTGCCCCGGTCGAACAGATTGCCGAGCTGCGCCTGCGCGGGAACACCCGCGAGCGCGAGGGCAAGCGTGCCCAGAATGATCGCACCTCTGGATACCGACCGTGGCATTGTGCTCCTCCCGCCTCGAGCATTCTTACAAGATTAAGCCGCCGGTCCGGCAGCGTCAATGCGCAGCGGCGCTTGCCGTTTCGCGGTCGCGTTGGGCGCGGCTTTTCTTTTCGGCGGCGGTTTTCAGCTGACCGCAGGCGGCATCAATGTCGCGCCCGCGCGGCGTGCGGACCGGCGCGCTGATCCCGCCTTCGAACACAATTTCGGAGAACCGCCGGATACGTTCGGGCGTGGAGCATTCATAGCCCGATCCCGGCCATGGGTTGAACGGGATGAGATTGACCTTGGCGGGCAGATCAAAGGCCTTGAGCAGCCGCACCAGCTCGCGCGCGTCATCATCGGAATCGTTTTTGTCGCGGATCATCACATATTCGAAGGTGATCCGCCGGGCGTTGCTCGCGCCCGGATAGTCGGCGCAGGCCTGAAGCAGCTCCTCGATCCCGTATTTGCGGTTGAGCGGCACCAGCTCGTCGCGCACCGGCTTGCGCACGCCATGCAGGCTGACCGCAAGGTTGACCCCGATTTCCGCGCCGCAGCGTTCCATCATCGGGATCACTCCGCTGGTCGACAGGGTGATGCGGCGCTTCGACAGCGCGAGGCCGTCGCCGTCCATCACCAGCTTGAGCGCGTCGCGCACATGATCGAAATTGTAGAGCGGCTCGCCCATGCCCATCATCACGATGTTGGTGAGCAGGCGGCCATCGGCGGTGTAGTGGCCCGCTTCGTCGTCCTCGTCGAGTGCATCGGCGTCAGAAACCATCGTTCCGCGCGGCCATTCGCCCAGCGCATCGCGCGCGAGCATCACCTGGCCGACAATTTCGCCTGGGGTGAGGTTCCGCACCAGCTTCATCGTGCCGGTGTGGCAGAAGGTGCAGTTCAAGGTGCAGCCGACCTGGCTGGAGACGCACAGTGTTCCGCGGGTTTCGTCAGGGATGAACACCATCTCGAAATCGTGGCCATCGGCGGTGCGCAGCAGCCATTTGCGGGTGCCATCGACCGAATGCTGGGCTTCGACGATTTCGGGTCTGCCGATCACGAAGCGCTCAGCAAGCCACGGGCGCATCGGTTTGGCGATATCGGTCATCGCGTCGAAATCGGTGACACCGCGGTGATAGAGCCAGTGGAACACCTGCTTGGCGCGCAGCTTGGCCTGGCGCGGATCGAGCCCCGCTTCGGCGAACAATTCGCGGATGCGCGGGCGGGGCAGGCCGATCAGGTCGACGCGCCCGTCGGCGCGCGGCGTGATGTCACGCGCGGCGGGCACCGGGTCGACGAGGCCCGGAATGGTCATAAGAGCGGTATCGGCCATGGATCGGCGCGCCTATAGCCGCCAATGCAGGCTTTGACCAGTCAGCCCCGTCTTGTGCATCCCACGGTTGCCGCATCCATCGCGGTGGCTGCGCCTGCGAGCGAATAGCGATCGGTAAAGACGCCGCCCTTGGCGCTGCTGGCCGATACGCTCATCCGTGCGGACGAGCGCAGGGCGGCGATGATCGCAGCGTCGTCGCGCGTATCACGCGCCCACGCGTTGCGGCCCTTGGCGACGAGGTCGAAGCGCTTGTCGCCGACGCTGAGCCGCACCGCCGCCTTGTCCGCGACTGCGCGCGAAAGGACCACGTGAAGTGTTCCGCGCACCTTGCGCTCAGGCCAGGTCGAGATGCTTGCATAGGCGGGCGCGCTCGGCGATCCTTGCGCCTTGGCAATGGCGTAGCAGCGCGCCGGGCTGGTGTCGCGGAACGCAGCCCACCCGTCATAGACGCCGAGACTGTCGCGCGCGGCCAGGGGCACGGCGACGAGCATCGCCAGAACGCCAGCCGCAAGAGTGAAAGCACGGCTAGTCATATGCGATCGCCAGCACTTCCCATTCCTTGCTGCCCGAAGGCAGCTTGACCACGCGCAAATCCCCGACGCCCGCGCCGCGCAGCGCTTTGGCGAGCGGGGAATTCCAGCCGATCCGCCCCGCGCCCGCATCGGCCTCGTCATCGCCGACCAGTTGCACACGCTGGCGGTTGTCATCCTCGTCCGCGATCTCCACAAGGGCGCCGAAGAACACCCGCGCACGGTCGACCTGCACGCCCGGATCGATGACCCGCAGTGCCTTCATCCGGCGGGCGAGGTGGGCGAGCTCGCGGTCGATCTCGCGCATCTTCTTGCGGCCGTAGAGATAGTCGCCGTTCTCTGAACGATCGCCATTGCCTGCCGCCCAACTGACGATCTCAACGATCGCCGGGCGTTCGCTGCCGAGCAGGTGATCGTAGCGCGCCTTGAGCGCAGCCATGCCCGCAGGCGTGATCGGCGGGCCTGGGGGTTTCATGGAGAACGTCAGCGCAGGAAGGTGTCGACTGGTCGCGGCAGACCGGCCTGTTCGGGATACATGTGCGAATAGGTCACGGCGTTGCCGATCACCCGCATGATGTAGTAGCGCGTCTCGAAATTGGCGGGTATCTTCTCGACCCAGGTCACCCAGTCGATTGCGCCGCGGCGCGGGTCGCCGTTGAGCCGCAGCCATTCGTTGACCCGCCCAGGGCCGGCATTATAGGCCCCCACTGCGAGCGGATAGGCCCCGCCGTAGTAGCTCATCATCCGCGCGAAGTAAGCATCGCCGAGGCGGATGTTGTATTGCGGCGCGGCGGTGAGATCGGCGGCCATGTAATTGATCCCGAGCTTGCCCGCCTGTTCGCGCGCAGTGCCGGGCATTAGCTGCATCACCCCGCGCGCTCCGGCGTGGGAGATCCGGTTGCGATCGAACTCGCTTTCCTGGCGGCTGATCGCGTGAACCATTACCCAGTCACTGACCACCGGGGTCGCGATCACCGGGAAACCGATCCGCTCGAACCCGCCAAGCCCGGTTTCGCCGGCCTTCATCCCGAGCACGACGGCCATTTCATCAAGCCGGGTTTCGGCGGCGAGCTGGCCTGCCATGGTCATCCAAGCTGGCGTGTTGGCGGCATCGCCGAGCGCTTCGAAAAAGCGGCGTTCGGTGCGCCAGTCGCGGCGGCTGGCCGCCATTGTGCGGATCGCCTGTACCAGCGCATGGCGTTCGAATGCGGCGCGCGCATCGGCGCTGATAGGCACCTGCGCAAGCTGGCCGAAGGCAGGCATGGGGCGACCCAGCGCCGACAGGGCGAGCTGGCCGTAATAGTAATCGGGCCAGCGCGCGGCCATCTCGAAATAGCGGTCGGCCGCCGCAGTATCGCCCGCGCGCCGGGCGGCGCGACCGGCCCAGAAATAGCCCTTGGTTTTGGTCAACGGAGTGCGCGCCGCATCGCCGTAGCGCAGGAACAGCGGCGCAGCAGCGGCGCCGTCCCCCATGTCCCACAGCGCCCGGGTGCCAGCGAGCCACATCAAATCGGTGTAGCGATCGCGCAAGGTGAAGCTCAACTGCGACACATCGGTGCCCGGCGCGAACAGATCGTCGGTGCGCGCCGCGATTCGCGCTGCGTCGCGCGCACCGCTGGCTTTGGCAAGGGCCAGTAGATCGCCCACGAATGCTTCCGGATCGCGCGCCGGTCGCACGAAATCGGGGCGATTGGTGAATATCCGCGTCGCTTCACCCGACTGGCCGGTCGCGCGCAGATGCCGCACCAGATTGTAGACATAGCCGGGATCGCCCCCGGCGCTGTCAGGAATCGCGATCCCGGCGGATTCGGGCCGCGCGCCGCGCAGCAGCGACAAGCGCGCCAGCGCAAGCGGGCGATCGGCCTCGGCCAGATTGACGATCTGGCGCGAAGCGGCATCGGCAGCACCCTGCCACAGCAGCGCATCGACCCGCGCGGCGTGATCTTCGGGAGTGAACTGCGATCCATAAAGGCCCGCAAGGTAAAGCTCGACCGGATCGGCCATTGTTCCCCCGCGCCATGCGGCACGGGCCATTTCGGAAGCCTCGGTACGCTGCGCCGCCGCCAATGCCAGCGCATAGCGCGCGCGCGCCGGGTTGGTGAGCGGCGGGTTGGATGCGAAAAAACGCAGAACCTCGGCGTGCCCGGGGGCTTCGCGCTCCAGCGCGGCTTCGGCGCGCAGACGGACGATCTCCATCCGCGGAAATTCGGGATAGGCGAGTGCCAGCCCGGCATAATCGGCAAAGCTGTGCTCGCGGCTTGCCTGGAGCACCTCCCAGCGCGCGATCGCCGCGCTGATCGCGCCGGGCTGGCGTGCGACCAACCCCTCGCCCGCGCTGCCGCCATAGGTTTGCGCGGCCACCGGCACGCCCGCGGCAATTGCCAGACCGAGCCCAATCCCGGCAAAAATCGACGATGATATCAGTTGCTTGCGGACCATGCTGGACATAGTGCCGATCGGCTCCTTATCAGGGGCTTAACACGAAGAGGGGTGCGCGCACGGGGCAGACCGCAGCGTCTCCATATCTAATGGCTTTGGCAGGATAATGGCAATGTTCAGCGGATCGATACCCGCTCTTGTGACTCCTTTTCGCGGCGGGGCGTTTGACGAGGCGGCGTTCCGGCGTCTGGTCGACTGGCAGATCGCCAACGGCAGCGCTGCGCTGGTGCCGTGCGGCACCACGGGCGAGGCATCGACGCTTTCCAATGCCGAGCATCACCGGGTGATCGAGGTCTGCATCGAGCAGGCGGCTGGCCGCGTGCCGGTGATCGCGGGGTGTGGGTCGAACGATACCCGCAACGCGCAATTGCACATGAACTTCGCCAAGAAGGCCGGTGCGGCCGCGGGGCTGTGCGTTGCCCCCTATTACAACCGCCCGAGCCAGCGCGGGCTGGTCGCGCATTTCAGCTACCTTGCCGAAAACTGCGACCTGCCGATCGTGCTGTACAATGTCCCTGCGCGCACGGTGACCGACATTCTCGATGACACCGTGGTCGAACTGGTGCGCAAGTATCCAGACCGGATCATCGCGATCAAGGACGCAAGCGGCGACCTGTCGCGTGTCGCCGACCACCGCATGGGCATCGGGCGCGACTTCTGCCAGCTGTCGGGCAATGACGAATTGTGGTTGCCCCACGCCGCGGCGGGCGGGCGCGGGTGCATTTCTGTGACCGCCAATGTCGCGCCGCGGCTGTGCGCCGAGTTTCACGAAGCAATCGCCGCCAACGAGCTGAAAAAGGCACGGGAGTTGAACGACCGGCTGTTTCCGCTGCATTACGCGATGTTCTCCGACGCTTCGCCAGCGCCGGTAAAATACGCCTTGAGCCGCGTCCACGACTGGATCGAGCCCGAGGTGCGGCTGCCGCTGGTCGAATGCTCGGACGAGGCCAAGCGCGCTGTCGAAGAAACGTTGGTGCTGGCAGGGGTGCTGGAGGCCTAGACCACCTCGTCTTCGTCAAGCAGGCGTTCGGCGAAGCCTTCGGGCTCGCTGGCGAGGATTGCGTCGGTGATCGAATCGATCCGCGCCCCGACCCGTTCGGGGTGGGCAATTGCGGCGATGTGGAACAGCGCGTCGCCCTGGTGCACCACCGGCAGGGTCGCATGGCCGATGATGATCCCGTCGATCGGGCTCACCATTTCGACCGCATCATCGCCGAACAGCCCGGCGACGCAGGCGAGCAGATCGCCTTTGCGCACCGGATCGCCGCTCTTGCGGACCCGGTGGGTGACCCCGCCACGCGGGGCACGCACCCATACCGAGCGGTTGGCGCGCGCCGGGATCCCCACTGTGGTGAGCCCGTCGTCAGCCTCGATCATGCCGATGTGCGCGAGCACCCGCTCCACCCCTGCCACACCGGTTTCGATCGAGAGGCGATCGAAGCGCAGCGCTTCGCCGGCTTCCATCAGCAGCATGTCGACGCCCTGCTTCTGCGCAAGGTCGCGCAGCGACCCGTCGCGCAGCGGACTTTCGATGATCACCGGCGCGCCGAAGGCCATCGCCAGTTCCACCAGCCGGGCATTGCCCGCCGCGATCCGGATCTGCGGCAGGTTGTAGCGGTGGATCGCGGCCGAATGGATGTCGATACCCAGTTCGCAGCGGCCGACGATCTCTCGGTAGAAGATATTCGCAAGCTGCCCGGCGAGCGATCCACCAGTGCTGCCCGGGAACGAACGGTTGAGATCGCGCCGGTCGGGCAGGTACCGTGTTCGGGTCATGAACCCGAAGACATTGGCGACCGGCACCAGCAAAAGCGTGCCGGCCAGCGCGAGCGGATCAAGCTCCTGCGCGAGCCGCTGGATCACCGCGGTCCCGATGATCTCGTCGCCATGGATCGCGGCGCTGACGAACACGGTCGGTCCAGGCCGTGCGCCGTGCAGCACCCTCAGATCGAGTGATGAGGGGTTGCCCGTCGCCATGGTGGTGACGAGAAAGCCGACATCGCGGCTGGTGCCCGGAGCGATGTCTTCGCCCGCGATGGTGAAATTTCCCGGCTGTTCCATCCGCACTGTTCCCCCTCATGTGCCCATGCACGGCCGCCCCCGGACATGCCTCAGGGCTTGCCGCCTAACTCGCCATCAGCGCGCATCGCGGACATTCGCTGCGACACACGCCATCGTGCGACCATTCGGGCGGGCGCTACAGATAGGCAAGCCTGTCTTGCCAGCGCGGCGCCGATCCGATCCGCGCCCACAACCACTTAAACCCGTAGGGTTGCATGGAGAAGGGAATCCGTTCAGTCAGTACCATGGCGAGAGAACTGGCCGCGATCACATGAATGCCGTATTCGCCTGCCAGACGGGCCGCTGCCGCTTCTATCCCGTCCATTGCGCATCCTTCCGATACGCGGCGATAACATTGCGCGCCAGCGCGTGCAAATCCGGCGGGCAAGCCTCTCGCTTTTTGGCGGCGGCGCTCCTACATGGCCCGCTTCTATGGCGCGGCCCAAACCTCAGACCTTCGACAAGCTCAAGATCGTCGCCGAAAATCGCCGTGCGCGGTTCGATTATCATGTTGAGGACGTGTACGAGGCCGGGCTTGCCTTGCAGGGCACCGAGGTCAAGGCGTTGCGCGCGGGCGAAGCCTCGATCGCGGAGAGCTATGCCGAGGTCAAGGACGGGCAGGTGTGGCTCATCAACGCCAATATCCCCGAATACAGCCACGGCAACCGCCTCAACCACGAACCGCGACGCCCGCGCAAGCTGCTCCTGCACGAGCGCGAGATCGACAAGCTGTTCGGCGCGGTCGAACGCAAGGGCATGACGCTGGTGCCGCTGTCGGTCTATTTCAACCGCACCGGGCGCGCCAAGGTCGAACTGGCGCTCGCCAAGGGCAAGCAGACCCATGACAAGCGCGCCAGCATCAAGGAACGCGACTGGAAGCGCGACAAGGCGCGGCTGATGCGCGAGCGCGGGTAATGCCGGTTTCCGCCTTGCGCGGTTCACCCATTGGTCAGTCTGCGAAGGTTACCCATATGCAAATCATTATGCTGTTTGCGCCGATCCCTGCCCGCCATGCCCGCAAACCCGGCGCCGCGCCTTGCTGCCGCAATCGGGGCGCGCCATTATGAGCATGACCGATCCGGCTGAGCGCTCCCGCCGTCCAACGTCCAAGACCTGGGCAATGGACTTGATCCGCAAGCACACCCCGACCCGCGAGGCGATGGCCGAGAACAAGTATCTCGCGCCGATCGCGCACCGCTTCCTGTCGCCCGAATTGTGGCGCTTCACCCGCCGCTCGGTTCCGCGCGGGGTTGCGCTGGGGCTGTTTGCGGCCTTCATCATTCCGATCGGACAGGTGTTTCTCTCGGCCTTTCTGGCGCTGCCGCTGCGCGCGAATGTGCCGCTTGCCGCGCTGATGACGTTCGTCACCAATCCCTTCACGCTGCCCTTCTGGCTGGTGCTGGCGAACCGGATCGGCGATTTCGCGCTGCGCGTTGATACCGGAGGTGCGGCCGCTGCGGCGGCGGCTGCCGTCCCGGCCCAGAGCGGCGAGTGGGCGTTGCTCACCATGGCCTACGAAGCCGGGATCGCCACCATCGTGGGATACGCGGTGCTGTCGGTCATTACCCCGCCGATCGGGTTCGTGATGTCGGGCTGGGTGTGGCGCTCGGTGGTCGCGCAGCGGCGGGCAAAACGGTTGAAGGCGATGGAAGCGCGGCTCGACCGGCGGCTTGGCTCGCATTAGGACACACATCGGCCGAAGCGTGCGTGCTGGGCCGACGTCCATCATTTCGTTGCGCAGGATGCCCGATCGCTTGTCCGACTTCATCAGCCGCTCGCCCGATGAACATGCCGCTTCTCCGAGTGCAGGACTGCCGCCGCTTGCGCTCGGGCTGGGCGGCGCGCTGCTGGCGAGCGCAGCGGCTTTGCTGCTGGCGAGCGGGAGCTGGCTGGTGGCGCTTGCATTCCTGTTCGGGGTTGGCGCGATCCTGGGCGGGATCGCGCTGGTCGACCGGATGCGCGCACGCCCCGGCGAAGACCGGCTCGCCCCGCCTGACTGGAGCGTAACGGTCGCCGCGATCGAGCAAGGTGATGCCGCGGTTGCGATCACCGATCGCGCCAACCGGCTGGTGTGCGCCAACCGTGCCTTTCTCGATTATTTCGGGGTTGCCGCCGCGCCCCCGGCACTGCCCTTTGAACGCGCCGCGCTCGAAGCGGTCACCGCCGCCGCCCGCACGGCGTGGCGCGACGGGACCGCAGCGCTAGATGCGGTGCCGGACGATGGCGGAGAGGCCGACTGGCAGATCGCGGTGCAGCGCGCCGGGCGCGGCGAGGATCACCTGATCTGGCGGATGCGGCTGATCCCGCGGATACGCGGCACCAGCCTTGCCGAACTCGATCTGGCCGGTCCCTTTGGCAAGATGCTCAGCCGCGCCGGGATCGAAACCGCGATCACCACCGCGGGCGGCGTGATCCGCGCCGTCAGTGCCGGGTTCGCCGAGCGCGCCGCCGGGGATGCCAGAGCCACGCTCGCAGGGCAAGACTTCGTCACCTTTCTGCGTAGCGACGATCGGGATCGCATTTTCTTCGCGCGCGAGGGGCGCGGCGGCACCCCGCAGACGCTGGTCGATGTGCCGCTGCTCGATCCGGCCGTGCAGGTGGCCCCGGCCAGCGCCGACAGCGCCACATCGCTGATGCTGCTGATCGACAGCGGCGTCGGGATCGGCAGCGGCTGGGACGGGGCCTCGCAGGCAGGGGTTGCCCAGCTTGAGGCGCTGCTCGGACAATTGCCGCTCGGCCTTGCCATGACCGATCGCGACGGGCGCTTCCTGTTCGGCAATGACGCGTTCCTGCGCTCGGTCGCGCGCGAGGGGCGGGGGCTTCCCGCCTTTCCTACCGATCTGGTGGTGCAAGAGGACAAGGCCGCGCTTTCGGACGCAGTGCACCGCCACGGGCGCGGGCCGGCAACTAGCGGCGATGTTGCGGTGCGGCTGGTGGGCAGCCCGGACGAGCCGGTGTCGCTCGGGATCGCAGGCGTGCGCGGGCTGGGCGAGCCATCGGTGCTGCTCAGCCTCGCCGATTCAAGCGAGGAGAACCAGCTCAAGCGGCAGGTCGCGCAGGCCACCAAAATGCAGGCGGTGGGGCAGCTCGCCGGCGGGGTCGCGCATGATTTCAACAACGTGCTGACCGCGATCATCGGCACCTGCGATCTGATGCTGCTGCGGCATATTCCGGGTGACAGCGATTATGACGACATTCAGCAGATCCGCGCCAATTCCAACCGTGCCGCCGCGCTGACCCGGCAATTGCTCGCCTTCTCGCGCCAGCAGACCCTGCGCCCGGAGATTATCCAGCTGCCCGACGTGGTCAGCGAGGTCAGCCCGCTGATCAAGCGCCTGCTGGGCGAGAAGATCACCTATTACGTCCAGCACGATCGCAATCTGGGCGCGGTGCGGGCCGATCCGCAGCAACTCGAACAGGTGATCATGAACCTTGCGGTCAACGCCCGCGATGCGATCCAGGCGCGCGGCAATGGGGCCGGGCGAATTTCGCTCTACACCCGTTCGCTGCACGCCACCGAGGTGATCAAGCTGGGCTCAGAGGTGTTGCCGCCTGCCGATTACACCGTGCTGATCGTGCAGGATACCGGCGGCGGTATTCCCGCCCACGTGCTGCCCAAACTGTTCGAGCCGTTTTTCACCACCAAGGAACAGGGCAAGGGCACAGGGCTCGGGCTTTCGACCGCCTACGGGATCGTCAAGCAATCGGGCGGGTTCATCTTTGCCGACAACATCGCCGACAAGCAGGGGCGCACAACGGGCGCGCGCTTTACCGTGTACTTCCCGGTCCATCGCGGCGAGGTGCCACGCCGCCGCGCGCCCGCGCCGCCGCTGGTCTCGTCCGACTGGTCGGCTGGAGGCAGGGTGCTGCTGGTCGAGGATGAAGACATGGTGCGCGCGGTCGCCGAACGGGCGCTGGTGCGCGCGGGATATGAGGTGACGGCGTGCGCAGGCGGCGAGGAAGGGCTAGCCGCGATCACCGATGGCAGCCGGTTCGACATCGTCGTCAGCGATGTGGTGATGCCGGGAATGGACGGCCCGGCGATGGTCCGCGCGATCCGCGCAAGGCTGCCGGACATGCCGGTTCTGTTCATGTCGGGCTATGCCGAGGAACAGCTGCGCCGCGATATCGACATCCCGGATATGCATTTCCTCGCCAAGCCGTTCAGCGTCGCAGCGATCGGGGACAAGGTCGGCGCGGCCCTGCGCGAGGCGCGCGCCGTGCAGGTCGCCAGAACCTGACGCTATCGCAGCATCGAACCGTTCACGCTCGATAAAGCGTGCAAGTCGTTCATCGCATCACCGGATAAAGGGAGGGATCGAGATGGATATTCGCGCAAGTATCGCAACTATTGCCATTTGCGCCGCAGCAATTCTTGCGGGGTCGGTCTCCGCACAATCGGTTCCGGCGCCGGATGAGACAGCGCAGGGCGATGTCGCGATCACCATCTACAACAACAACCTCGCGCTGGTTCAGGACGTGCGCCAGCTCGCCATCGCGCAGGGGCGAGCCCGCGTCGAGTTCCCCGACGTCTCGGCCCAGATCCGCCCACAGACGCTCAGCTTTGCCGCCGCGAACACCACGATCATCGAGCAGAATTTCGATTACGACCTGCTCACGCCCGCAAAGTTGATGGAAAAGGCCATCGGCCAGACCGTCACGCTGCTGCGCACCAACCCGGCCACCGGTGCTGAAACCCGCGAGCGCGCCAAGGTGCTCTCGGTCGCGGGCGGCACGGTGCTTCAGATCGGTGACCGCATCGAGGTGCTGCGCGACGACGGCCTGCCGGTGCGCGTGATCTTCGACCGCGTGCCCCCCAATCTGCGCGCGCGACCGACGCTCTCGGTCAACGTCGATTCGGCCCGAGCGGGCACCCGCCCGGTGCAGCTGCGCTATTTGACCGGGGGGCTCAGCTGGAGCGCGGATTATGTCGCGCTCTATAACGAGAAGGGCGGCACCATCGACATGCAGGGCTGGGTGACGCTCACCAACAACACCGGCACCACTTTCCACAATGCCGATACGGTGCTGGTGGCGGGCGATCCTAACGGCGGCAGGCGCGGCTCATTCGGCGACCGCGGCATGACCCGCGCCGGGACCGAGGCCGCCGTGCGCGAGCGGCTCGGGGATTTCTACCTCTATCCGATTGCGGCGCGCACGACGATTGCCAACGCCCAGACCAAGCAAGTGAGCTTCCTCGACGTGCAATCGGTGCCGGCGCGCAAGATCTACGCGCGCGAGGTCTACTGGCAGCAGAACGACGAACAGCCGCAGAACGTCGAAAGCCGCATCGCCTTCTCCACTTCCCGCGATCAGGGCCTCGGCGATGCGCTTCCGGCGGGTACGGTGCGCTTCTACCAGCGCGATGCGCAAGGGACGCCGCAATTCATCGGCGAGAAGGGCATCGGTCACACCCCGATGGGCAGCGACCTTTCGCTGGTGACCGGCGATGCCTTCGACATCACGGTCACGGCCGAAGTCGAAAAGCGCGAGACCATATCCTCGGACGAATGGGAAAGGAGCGCGCGCTGGCGCGTGGTCAGGGACGGCGCGGTGGTCGAGGAAGGCACGCTCGAGCGGCCCAAGACCTATTACCGCACGGTGATGCGCTACACCCTCACCAACGCGAAGAAGGAGGCGGTCGAGGTGCAGCTCACGCAGACCGGCCTTGGCCGCAGCTGGTGGGCCGACGATTTCCGCATCACCGCCGAGGATGTGAAGGGCGAACAGCTCAACGACGACGAGCGCCGCTACACGATCCCCGTGCCCGCCGAGGGCGAGCGGGTGATCCGCGTGACCTACGAAACCCGCTACTGAGGGCGGCGACTGTGCGCTGGAAGCCGGGGATGATCCTTTGTCTCCCCTCCCTTCAGGGAGGGGCCGGGGCTGGGGTGAGGCCGCAGGCCTCGCACGCGGCCGCTGGCCTCGAGCCCCCACCCCCAGCCCCTCCCCAGGGGGAGGGGAGCAAGTGGGCTGTGTTTGCAGCAACCCTCGCCGCCGTTCTCGCAACCCCCCTTGCGGCGCGCGAAGTGGTCGATGCCGCCGCTCCTTCGGATATCGCCGTCACCATCTACCGCGATCCCGCCCGGGGGGAGGGCGACGAGATCGAGGCCGATGATCCGCGCGGCCTCGCGATGATTTCCGAAACCCGGCGGGTGACGCTCCCCCGAGGCGAATCGACCATCCGTTTCGAAGGCGTGGCCGAGGGCATGATCGGCGTCTCCGCCATCGTCACCGGCCTGCCCGGCGGCACGATCGAGAAGAACCGCAATGCCCAGCTCCTCTCGCCCGCCGCGCTGGTCGACGGGACGCTCGGCAACCGCGTGACGATCACGCGGACGAACCCTGCGACGGGAGAGGCGCGCAGCGAACAAGCGGTGGTGCGGACGCGGGCGGACGGCGGGCTGGTGCTGCAATCCTCCGCCGGGTTCGAAGCGGTGCGCTGTTCGGGCCTGCCCGAAACACTGGCTTTCGACCGCGTTCCCGCCGGGCTTTCCGCGCAGCCGTTGTTCTCGGTCGATACGCGGTCTCCCGAGGGCGGCACCTATGACGTGACCCTCACCTACCTTGCCTGGGGGTTCGACTGGCAGGCCGATTACGTCGGGCGGATGAGCGAAAAGCAGACAGGCGACACCTTCGAAATGGGTCTCTTGAGCTGGCTCACCCTCGTCAACGACAACGGCCAGAGCTTCGACAACGCGCGGCTCCAGATCATTGCGGGCGAGCTTAACATCGACAGCGATTACGAAGGCCTAGCCGAGCCGCCCAAGGCCGATCCGCTGCGGCTGGAGTGCTATCCGCTGGGGAACACGGCCACGGGCTCGCCTTTGCCCGGCGGTCCGGTGGCGGTCGCGCCGCCGCGCATGGTCAATTCGGCAATGATGGCGGACAGCGCGGAAGTGATAACGGTTACCGCCTCGCGCGTCACCGAGCCGCTTTTCGAAGCTCCGATCGCGGTTGTCACCGCCGAGGAGGAGAACCTCGGCGACCTCAAGCTGTTCCGCGTGCCGGGACGGGTTGATGTTTCGGCCAAGGGGATGAAACAGGTTGCCTTCCTCAACAAGGACGCGGTCAAGGCGCGGTTCCTGTATCAGGCGGGCTGCGATCCCGATGCGTGGATCGACGACGAATTCGAGGAACCGGTCCCGGCAGAGATGCTGTTGGTGACGAAAAACGAGACCGCCAAGGGCCTCGGGATTGCTCTGCCACAGGGTCAGATGCTGCTGTTCGAACCGACCTCGCGCGGTGTGTTGCCGGGCGCGCAGACCTCCCTGCGCGATTATGCCCGCGGCCAAGATATTGAACTCGGCATCGGCACCAGCGCGCAGGTCTTCGCCCGCTGCGCCGCGATAAGCGAGGATGGACTGGAGGGCGGCTCGCGCAAATGGACGAGGATGCGCGCGACTTTGGCCAACGCCAACCCGCATCCCGTCAGCCTGCGGCTGCAAATGGGCCGCGCAGGGGGCTACGACGTCCGCTTTCCCGGGGCTGACGTGGTGCTCAAGAACGGCTACCAGACGGTCGAGGTGACCATCCCCGCCAACAGCGAAAAGAGCTTCGAGTGGCGGCTGAGGGACGTCGAAGCGGACCCTGAGTAACCGGCCGGAGAACAGCTGGAGGAAAAATTCCGTTCCCCCCTTGTTCCTTAAGAACAAATGCGATACATGCGTGTTCAAGGGTTTGATTGTCGATACTTGGCCATCACCCCTAGGCAAGCAAGGGAGCGCATGCGATGGCGACGCAGTTGAAGCTGGTGGAAGAGGACAGGAAAGCCGTGGACCGTCAAAAGGCGCTCGAAGCCGCGCTTGCCCAGATTGATCGTGCGTTTGGCAAGGGCTCGGCGATGAAGTTGGGCTCGAAGGAGGCGATGCAGGTCGAAGCGATTTCGACCGGATCGCTGGGTCTCGATATCGCACTCGGGATCGGCGGCTTGCCGCGCGGCCGGGTGATTGAGGTTTATGGCCCGGAAAGCTCGGGCAAGACCACTCTGGCGCTGCATGTCATCGCCGAAGCGCAGAAGGCGGGCGGCACCGCGGCCTTCGTCGATGCCGAACACGCGCTTGATCCAGTTTATGCGAGGAAGCTGGGCGTCGATATTGACGAACTTATCGTGTCGCAGCCTGATACCGGCGAACAGGCGCTCGAGATCACCGATACGCTGGTGCGCTCCAACGCGATCGACGTGCTGGTGGTCGATTCGGTCGCGGCGCTGGTGCCGCGTGCGGAAATCGAAGGCGAGATGGGCGACAGCCATGTCGGCCTTCAGGCGCGCCTGATGAGCCAGAGTCTGCGCAAGCTGACCGGGTCGATCAGCCGCTCGCGCTGCATGGTGATCTTCATCAACCAGCTGCGCATGAAGATCGGGGTGATGTACGGCAACCCCGAAACCACCACCGGCGGCAACGCGCTCAAGTTCTACGCCTCGGTGCGTCTCGATATCCGCCGCACCGGCCAAATCAAGGACCGCGACGAGATCATCGGCAACGCCACCCGGGTAAAGGTGGTCAAGAACAAGGTCGCGCCGCCGTTCAAGCAGGTCGAATTCGACATCATGTATGGCGAGGGCATTTCCAAGATCGGCGAGATCCTTGATCTCGGGGTCAAGGCAGGCCTCGTCGAGAAGTCGGGGAGCTGGTTCTCCTACGACAGTATTCGCATCGGCCAGGGGCGCGAGAATGCCAAGACCTACCTCAAGGAGAATCCCGAAGTTTGCGACCGGTTGGAAGCTGCGATCCGCAGCCGCACCGATCAGGTCGCCGGGGAGATGATGTCGGGTCCGGACGCGGATTCCGAAAGCTGATCCCCAAGCGGGCGTCGGCGTCGGTTTCGGACTTGCGCCAGATATGACGTCCGGACAACCGGAAAGCCGGCGTGTGCCTTGCCTCGGGGTGCACGCCGGTTTTTCGTGACGGTGGGGCGCTGGGCGCGCATCGGCCCTCTACCCTTGCGCTCCATTGCCTAACGCGCGCGCATTGCCTAACTGCACCGCCATGATCTCAACCAACGAAATCCGCCGGTCATTCCTCGACTATTTTGCCAAGGAAGGCCACGCCGCGACCGCGAGTGCGCCGCTGGTGCCCTACAACGATCCCACACTGATGTTCGTCAACGCAGGGATGGTCCCCTTCAAGAATGTCTTCACCGGGCTCGAAGCCGCACCATCGCCGCGCGCCGCTTCGGCGCAGAAATGCGTGCGCGCCGGCGGCAAGCACAATGATCTCGACAATGTGGGGTATACCGCGCGTCACCATACCTTCTTCGAGATGCTCGGCAATTTCTCGTTCGGCGATTATTTCAAGGACCTCGCGATCGAACATGCCTGGACTTTGCTGACCCGCGAATGGGGTCTGCCCAAGGATCGCCTCACTGTTACCGTGTACCATACGGATGATGAGGCCCACGCGTTGTGGCGCAAGATCGCGGGGCTCCCTGAGGATCGCATCATCCGCATCAGCACCAATGACAATTTCTGGTCGATGGGCGACACCGGCCCTTGCGGTCCGTGTTCCGAAATCTTCTACGATCACGGCGATCACATCCCCGGAGGGCCTCCCGGCAGCCCGGATGAGGATGGTGACCGCTTCGTCGAGATCTGGAACCTCGTGTTCATGCAATATGATCAGCAGGACGACGGCATCCGCCGCGACCTGCCCAGGCCCTCGATCGATACCGGCATGGGGATCGAACGTGTCGCGGCGGTCTTGCAGGGCGTGCACGACAATTACGATACCGACACCTTCAAGGCTCTCATCGCCGCAAGCGAAGCGCTCACTGGCATCGCCGCGCAAGGCGAGCACGCGGCCAGCCACCGCGTCATCGCCGATCACCTGCGCTCCACCAGCTTCCTGATGGCCGACGGCGTCCTCCCGTCGAACGAAGGGCGCGGCTATGTCTTGCGCCGGATCATGCGCCGCGCGATGCGGCATGCGCACCTGCTGGGCGCGGACGAGCCCCTGATGCACCGCCTCGTCCCCGCGCTGGTGACCGAAATGGGTGCCGCCTATCCCGAGCTTGCCCGCGGCCGCGCGCTGATCGAGGAAGTGCTCGAGCGCGAGGAAATCCAGTTCCGCCGCACGCTCGAGAAGGGCCTCAAACTGCTCGACGAGGCCACCGGCGCTTTCGCCAGCGGCGGCGAGCTTGACGGCGAGCTCGCCTTCCGCCTCTACGACACCTATGGCTTCCCCTATGATCTCACCAAAGACGCGCTGCGCGCCCGCGGGATCGGGGTTGACCGCGATGGCTTTGACGCTGCCATGGCGCGTCAGAAGGCAGCCGCGCGCGCCGCGTGGAAAGGCAGCGGCGACGCCGCTTCGGGCGAAGTCTGGTTCGATATCGCCGAGCGCGAGGGCGCGAGCGAGTTTACCGGCTACACCGCCACCAGCGGCGAGGGCAGAGTGGTCGCGATCGTCAAGGCCGGTGCCGAAGTCGTCAGCGCGGCGGCGGGCGATGAGGTCGTGATCCTCACCAACCAGACCCCGTTCTACGGCGAAAGCGGCGGCCAGACCGGCGATGCCGGGACGATGACCAACATCGCAGGCCTGAAGGCGACCGTGACTGACACCGCCAAACCGCTCGGCCGCCTGCACGCGCATCAGGTGCGGATCGAAGCGGGCGCGGTTGCGGTTGGCGACACGGTCGAACTCAAGGTCGACACCGAAAGGCGAGAACGCATCCGGGCGAACCATTCCGCCACCCATCTGGTTCACGCGGCGCTGCGCAATCGCCTCGGCGGGCATGTGACGCAGAAGGGCAGCATGGTCTCCGAGGAGCGTCTGCGCTTCGATTTCTCGCTTCCGGCCCCGCTTACCCCCGAAGACATTGACGCGATCGAGGCCGAAGTGAACGCCGAGATCCGCGCCAACGAGGCCGTCAGCACCCGCCTCATGACACCCGATGATGCCGTCGCCGCGGGCGCGCTGGCGCTGTTCGGCGAGAAATACGGCGAGGAAGTCCGCGTGCTCGCCATGGGCCGGGCGGGCAAGGAAGGGCGCAGCTATTCGGTCGAACTGTGCGGCGGCACCCATGTGCGCGCAACGGGCGACATCGGCATCTTCCGGATCGTCTCGGAAAGCGCGGTCTCCTCGGGCGTGCGCCGGATCGAGGCGATGACTGGCGAGGGCGCGCGCCAGTGGCTGGTAGCGCGCGAGGAGGCGCTGAAATCGGCGGCGAGCGTAATCCGCGCGACGCCCGAGGAAGTGCCCGCAAGGCTCGCCGCGCTGCTTGACGAACGCAAGCGGCTCGAAAAGGAGCTGGCCGAGGCCAAAAAGGCGCTAGCGCTGGGCGGCGGCAGCGGTTCGGGCGGGGCGGCGATGGTGGCGGACGAGACCGTCGCGGGCGTCACCTTCAGCGGGCAGGTGCTCGAAGGGCTCGACCCCAAGGAACTGCGCCCGCTGCTCGATGCGGCCAAGCAG
>Ga0224722_1000520_pt1 | contig 22376 bp, 16 predicted proteins | sample Balambano_FR1_Me_FD_161646 | JGI IMG/M metagenome (GOLD analysis project Ga0224722, IMG submission 161646) | Freshwater sediment microbial communities from Lake Towuti, South Sulawesi, Indonesia - Balambano_FR1_MetaG | ecosystem: Environmental > Aquatic > Freshwater > Lake > Sediment | place... | reverse complement strand
TTTCTCGGTAGCCGTAGCAATGCAGGCCATACTCTCGGTGAGTAAAGCCTGCAAGTTGCGATCGCCCGTACTGCTTACAGAGGCTAATGTTTCAGCACAATTCGGTAGCGAGCTTTGCCAGCGTGCAGGTGCTCCAACGCTTCATTTACCTGGTCAAAGGGAAAGAACTCGGTCACGGGTTCAATGCCTTGACGTGCTGCGAAATCTAGCATTTTAGCCGTAGTAGATGGACTGCCTAGCGGACTACCAGAAAGAGATTTTTGCCCTGTAATCATTGGGAAAGCTACCATTGCCAGGGGGTTAGGCACTACACCAACCAGGTGCAACCGACCTTTGGGACGAAGAGCATTGATGTAGATGCTCCAATCCAAATCAGCATTAATGGTAGACAAAATCACATCAAATGAATTAGCAACAGCCTTGAGGGCTTCTGGATCGCGCGAGTTGATGAAATGGTTTGCGCCCAGTTGACGGGCTTCGGCTTCTTTGTTGGGATTGGTGGAAAAGGCGGTAACATCACAGCCCCAGGCATGCAGAAAGCGCAATGCCATGTGCCCCAGACCACCGATGCCAATGACGCCAACCCGATCGGTTGGTTTCACATCTAACTGCACGATCGGGTTAAACACCGTAATGCCACCACAGAAGAAGGGACCTATCTTAGCGGGATCTAGGCCATCGGGAAGAGGTAGCACCCAAGTTTCGTGCGCCCGCACCCGATCGGCAAAGCCGCCGTGCCGTCCAACGATCGTCCCTTCTGCAGTCGAACACAGATTGTGATTTCCCGACAGGCACCACTCACAATGCATGCAGGAGCGGGAATACCAGCCCAGTCCTACCCGTTGCCCAACCGTAAGCGTTGTCACGCGATCACCGATCGCCGCTACCGTCCCTACCACTTCATGCCCTGGAACAAAGGGATACTGAGTTATGCCCCAGTCATTGTTCAACATGCTCAGGTCACTATGGCAAAGGCCACAGTACTCCACAGCAATTTCCACATCTTCACCCTGTAGCACACCTGGATCATATTCAAAAGGTTCTAATTTTCCACCAGGGACGTGGGCTGCGTAGGCTTTGATCATCGGAATAGTCCTCATAGCATAGGAAAAACAGAGGAAATAAACCTGAGTAAGGAGGTAGTGATCAGTGCTCATGTCTTTTAGATAGCTTAGACATGATTAACTTTGTTGACTCTGTTCCATACAGTTCCTTGTTTTTTCTCCCTGCGTCAAGATTTGCTGTACAAATGCAATCGATCGACAAAATCCGTTGCAGTTGGTTTAAATTACGACATGAAAACTTGAACACCTGATCAGATACTTTTCCATAAATCTCCATTTGGTCACATCACATCAGATTGGAGAAGCCTATGTTTTGTAAGGCCAGTTTGCAGGCCGTCTAGCTAAAATGGAGCGCGGTTAAACGGTGACCTCAATCAATTCATTGGTGATGGGAAATTAACGATGACCCAGGTTGTCCAACTTGCAAAGTCCCACACATAAGAAGATATGTATTCCGGTAGTGGCGCTAGATTGAAGGCAACTCACCACTCCTTACCACTATGCAAGCACACTTAGTTCCTGTGGATCAGTTACGAGCAAGCGATCGCGCAGCCATGTTTTCCCTGTTGAGTAACCATTTTGAGCAGGTAAGTCTAGCTCTGTTTGAAGCCGATTTGGCTAGCAAAAATTGGGTTGTCTTGCTGCGAGCAGACCAAGCGTTGATCGGCTTTTCCACAATGCGGTTTTACGCTACCCAGGTAGCCGGAGAAGCTGTGACGATCGTTTACTCCGGAGACACTATTGTTGCTCCTAGTGGATGGAGCAGTTCGCTGCTACCGCGTGCTTGGATTGCAGCCATCAACTGGTTACGGGGCAAATATCCCGAAGGTAAGCTCTACTGGCTGCTGATTTCCTCAGGGTTTCGCACCTACCGGTTTTTGCCCACCTTTTGGAAAGACTTTTATCCTCGCTACGATGTCCCTACGCCTCCAGCGATCGCTAACGTGCTCCACACCGTGGCGTCCTGGCAATTTCAAGAGGCTTACAACCCTGTCACCGGCATTGTCCGTTTTGCTCAACCGCAAGTGCTCTGCCCAGACCTGCGCGGCATTCCCCCAGAACGGTTGAGCGATCCTCACGTGCAGTTTTTTCAGACTCGCAACCCTGGTTACGAGCAAGGAGATGAACTGGCTTGTCTGACCGAGCTGGTTGAAACTAACCTAACTTCGGCTGGAAAGCGGATGTGGTGTGCGACAACACCCCTGATCATCGGGCAGGATGAACGAGAGAGCGCTAGCATTGGCTTATGAATTTACCCATTGATGGGCTTGTTTCAACAGGCTCAACCAGAATATTTAATCGTTGCGATCGCTTTGCCGAAGGCTGGTACTGGGCACTACCTTCCCAGCAACTAAAACCCGGCCAGGTAAAGCCAGTCACCTTACTGGGGCGAGATTTAGCGCTGTATCGTGGCTACGATGGAGTCGTGCAGGCGGTGGATGCCTACTGTCCCCACATGGGCGCGCATTTGGCTGAGGGGCGGGTCGAAGGTAGCAACCTGCGCTGTTTTTTCCACAATTGGATGTTTGATGCAGCGGGTACCTGCGTGGCTGCTCCCGGCGTTGGCAAGGCAGTTCCTGTGAAAATCCGCACCTGGCACACAGCAGAAAAGTACGGTTTGGTCTGGGTATGGGCAGGAGAAATGCCTCGCTACCCGGTTCCCTGTGCGCCAGAGCTAGCAGAGGATACCTGTGATAGTTGGTTAGGCAATCGGTTTGTCAAAAATTGTCATCCCAATGTGGTGATGATTAATGCGATCGACGCTCACCATTTCAATACAGTTCATAACCTGCCTCTGAAAATTGTATTTGAGCCTCAGGTGCTCAACACCAATGCCATTACTTTTAGCAACACCACACGGGGAGGGGATGATTCACAGGTAATTAAGCTAATTCGTCCTTTCTATCAGAATGCTGTAACTTACAATCTGTGCTACTGGCATGGCAGTAATGGTATTGTAACCCTGGGGCCAGACTTTCTTCATTTCTATATTCTGTTTGCTCTGCGTCTGACCGATGCAGGCAAGACTGAAGGTCAAACTATTTTATTGACTAAACAGCGATCGGGCTTATCAGGCTGGCTTAGCAAGCAAATCATTCTAGCTCTTACTCAAGCCGTGGGAAACTACTTTGCCAAAGGGGACACTCGCATCTTCCAAACAATTCAATTTGACTTCAAAACACCTACTAAAGCAGACCAGTCGATCGTGCAATTCATTCAACACCTAGAACAACAACCTGCACTAACTTGGGAAACCTGGCAAGGAGTAGACATATGAGTACGATCGCAGGGTTAGAGTTGCCATACCTAGAGTCAGATCATAAACTACAGCGTGTGTTATTAGCAGCAGTGCCTAACCCTTCTACAAAGGCTTCTACTCTATCGCCAAATTCACTACTCAACTACTGGAGCGAGAGTTTTTTTGGACTTGATCGTGTCACCCTGTTTCAAACAGCTACTCCTACAGAAAAAGCAGAAATTCTCCATCAATCTAACGTTGGGCTTTTAGAAGAAGCTTATTTTGTTGAGCACATTGGGATTGGCTATATGGCCAAGATGGTGTTGCTGGCAGAAACAGCAGAGGAACGAACGTTGTATGGTCTGTTTGCTGCGGATGAAGCTACACACCTGAGTCAAATTAGTCCATTGTTACCTGCCATTCCCAATGGCTCTCATGAGCCTTTTCTCCAGTTTTTAGCAGACTTGGTTGAGTATGAAGATAAGGCAGTTTTGTTACTAGTTATCCAGGTGGTATTGGAAGGTTGGGGTTTGAGTCATTATCGATCGCTAGCAAATGGATGCAACACTCCTACGTTGGCCAATTTATTTACCAGCTTTTTACAGGCAGAATCGCGTCACCACGCCACAGGCAGCCTGTTGCTGCACCAGCGTCAACTGTCTGCAACCAGTCGGGCACTGGCAATCGACACATTAGCGACCTTCTTGCAGATGATTCGAGTAGGACCGCACCGATTACTCAGCACGATCGACCGAGTTAAGGGTGGACTTTCCCAAGCTCAGAAAATTCGGATCCTGGACGAATTAGGCACAGAAGCCCATAGCCTTACCCGGTTAACCCTAGTGCGATCGCTACTGCATCAGCACAGCCCCGAAATTGTACAGCAGTTGGAGCAACAACAATTGTTCCAACCGCTGTCAGCCGTCGCCAGCGTCGCAACCCTGTGTTCGTAGTGCGTAGCTTACTCGGCGTAAATGTCCATGATTTGGCCAAGCAGGCTAAGGGCGTCTGCCTGAGAGCGTTGGAAGGAATTGCGACCAATGATGGAGCCGAAGCCACCCCCGGCATGGATTGAGCGAATTTCTTCCAAAATTGTGTCGTCGCTGCTGGTGGGACCACCAGAGAAAATGACCACACGACGGCCATTGAAGGCGCACTGGACGATGTGGCGGACGCGATCGGGCAGGGTTGCGATCGCAATACCCTCTTTCTCGTAAACCTTGCGGGCGGCTTCCTGCTCGATATGATCGCTAGGCAGCTTGACTTTAATAATGTGGGCACCCAGTTGTGCCGCAATGTGGGCAGCATAGCCGGTAACGTCGATCGCTGTCTCACCTGCTTTCGTCAACCCAGAGCCGCGAGGATACGACCAGATAACCACCACTAAACCGTGGCGCTTGGCTTCTTCGGCATAGGCACGGATCTGCTGGTACATTTCAAACCGATGGCTAGAACCGGGATAAATGGTGAAGCCAATGCCCACACAGCCTAGTTGCAGCGCATCCTGCACGCTACCCGTCAGCGCTTGAATTGGATCGGCTTCATCCAGCAACACATCGTGGTCGTTCACCTTCAGAATGAGTGGGATGTCACCAGCAAAATCCCGCGCCCCTGCCTCCAAAAAGCCCAAAGGAGCGGCGTAGGCATTGCACCCAGAGGCGATCGCCAGTTCAAAGTGATAGTGCGGATCATAAGCAGGGGGATTGGGAGCAAAACTGCGTGCAGGGCCATGTTCAAAGCCCTGATCCACCGGGAGAATAACGCATTTACCGGTTCCAGCGAGTTTACCGTGGTTGAGCAAGCGAGCTAGGTTAGTCAGACTACCGGGATTCTCACTGCCATACCAACTCAGAATTTCTTTAACGCGGGGAGTCATAGGGGGTTCCTTTACGAGACGATCGCGGATTCCTGAGTGCTAGAAGCTAAGAAATGAAAATTGGCTCATCTGATATACGAAGCAAGGAATCATGGGGATTTCCTTCATGGCACGATCACAAATCTCTGAGGAGCTTGGAACTTGGCTGACCCAGTATAAGAGGCCAACCACTGGCTACCTAGCATTGTTCAACACATTGCAATCGAAGGCTGCGTGATTTAGCTGGGCTGGAGTGCTTCTTTAGGTGCAGGCAGCATCGCTAGCCAGCTTTCTGTATCGATCGCCAGTAACTTGCCTACCTCCAACAATTGCCGCAACTGCTGTGGCGACAAACTAGACGATGCAGGTGGTTGCTGACATTGGGGAATTAGCCAGTGGCACAATCGGGTGTAGTACAGTTCCTGAGCACGAGCAAGAGACAGATGCAAGCCGAGTTGTTGCCCCAGTTGAAGCAGTTGCCGCAAGCGGTAACTATCCATGGCCAGCCTAGTTGGCTCAAAGGTGTAGAGCATCTGGCGCAGACATTGCCACAGCAATCGCTCTAGAATTTGTTGGCCTTCAGGTCGATGCAACCTGCAATGCAAATGACCAGCTTCGATCGCGATCGCCTCTAATTCTGCCAGGGGTCTACGTCCAGCCTCCAGCACTTCAGCAGTTTCGTTACCCAACTCTTGTTCGAGAGCTTGCAGCGCCACCATCATGCGGTGATTAAGCGCTACTTCTGCTGCAACTTGCAATTCTGGCGGCACCGGCAGCCCATCTCGGTGGAAGGCTAACAGCACGCTGTAGTTATCACGATAGACCTGCGTGTAAAGCTGATCCAGACGGGTCAAAGTACCATAGGTTAGCAGGCGCATCAAGCGATGACGTTCCTCAGCAAACAGATTTTCTAAACTGTAGAACCGTGCATTAGCCATTTGGTTCATGACTAGCAGAACCTGTGCCGCACTGCCGTACTGAAAAGAGGCCAACAGGGTTTCTTTGGTCTGGGCGTAGGCTTGTTCTCCTCCAAAAGGTTGAATCGAGCAGTGGAAGTCCCAGCCGCCCATGTGCAGGACTGCAAAGACTAGATGCCGCTGTTCTTCAGTGACTTCTGAGATGAGCTGAATCTGACCGATCGCCAGTGTTAATGTGCCTAGCCGTTGCAAGTAATAGTCTGGTTGACGCACGGTGTAGCAGTAGATTTGCTCGTCGCGGGTAGCTGTACTGAACAAGGATGCCATGGCGTAGTGGGCAGCAACCTGTTCCAGGCTAATTTGCGCTGTGGTAATCAATTGTTTGTAGACAGTTGCCCCATTGACAAAAAAGTCCAGGTTACTGGGAGCCAGCGCCAAACGCTGCACAAAACTAGGTTCTAGCTGAATTTTGGTTACTTCTGCTGCCAGTTCGATCGCCCGTCCGGCGTACCGCAAAATTTGCACCCCTTCGGGACGGGAAAGCTCCTCAAAAAACCAACCACAACTGGTATACATCAGCAGAGCATGGCGTTGCATTTCCAGGAGTTTGAGCACAGTAACGCGCTCAGAAGCAGTCAGTTCATGGGTTTGATGCCGTTGAAAGAAGTCATTGACGCTAGCAGCGGAGCGATCGCGCACCACCTGAATGTATTCATCACGGGCATCCCAAGGCGATCGCAACAGGGGGCTGGCGGCTTCTTCGTACATCGGGATCAGGCGATCGCGCAGCCAATCCAGCGCTTGCCGTAGAGGCCGCCGCCACTGCTGATGCCAGCCACCGCCACCCCCACAGCCGCAGTCTTCTTGCCAGCGATCGACCCCGTGGGAGCAACTCCATGCCGTCACAGGCTTGAGTTCCAGTTCCCAGGTGGGTGGACACAGCGCTAGATAGTGGGCAAAGTTAGTTACTGTCCAACCTCGTTGGGGAAACTCACGGGTAAAGGCATAGGCTAAACATTTTTCAGTACCGCCTTTATGGTGACCAAAGGTTTCGCCATCGGTTGCTACAGCAATTAGTTGGCTGGGGCGATGGTCACCCCGCACCGCCTGCCCTAAGCGTCCGGCCAAGTGTTCAGAATTGGTCAGTACGTCTTCAAAGCCCATGCCGCGGGAGATAGGGCCATCGTAGACAAAGATGTCGATATAGCGATCGGCGCCCAATTCGGGCAAAAAGCAACGGTAAGGACGCGTGGGATCAATCTGGCCTCCCCCCACTTCGCTCCAGTCAGGATAGGGATGCTCGGCAGTGGGCAGTGGGCGACAGCGCTGTACTTGAGAGGGCGCGACGATCGTAAAGGCAATGCCTTCATCGGCTAGAGCAATGAGTGTGGCGCGATCGACCGCAGTTTCTGCCAGCCACATTCCTTCTGGCTCGCGGCCAAAGCGAGAGTGAAAGTCGGCTTTGCCCCAGCGGATTTGGGTGCGTTTGTCGCGATCGGTCGCTAAGGGCAAAATAATGTGGTTATAGACCTGGGCAATGGCATTGCCGTGACCTTGCAGCCGTAGGCAACTAGCACGATCGGCCTCCAAAATTCGCTGGTAGGTTTCGATGTCGTGGCGCTCTAGCCAACTCAGCAAGGTAGACCCAAAGTTAAAGCTGAGGTATTCGTAGTTGTTAACAATATCGATTACCTCACCGCGATCGTTCAAAATCCGGGCAAAGGCATTGGGGCGGTAGCACTCAGAATGAATGCGATCGTTCCAATTGTGAAAGGGGGCTGCACTGGCCTGCCGTTCGATCGTTTCCAGGTAAGGGCTTTCCCGCGGTGGCTGGTAAAAGTGGCCGTGGATAGCAATGTAGACGCCGTTAGCCTGAGCATGGGGATCGATCCCCGTTGCGGTGGCGCGATCGCCTAATTCTGGATTCAACAACGGATCTGATCCCACAGTGGGGATCGCAGAGTGAAATGGAGCCATAATTAGAAAAACCTTATGCAAAACCTGGAATGAGTGGCAGCAAACCTCTTAAATCTGCAACTGCTGCAAGAACCAGGGTGAACAAGCGAACTCAACGGTGACTCAAACCTTGCTGGAATTAACCGGTCTCTGAACTAGTCTAAAAACGTATCGTCGCTCTGGAGCTTTACAGTATTACTAGTCAATGGTTGGCAACAAGCGATCGCCCATTCAACGAGAATTGACCTTCAGAACACTAACTGATTCAACCGCAACTTTTGCGAGGCTTAATACTGGCTTAAGAGATTGCTACAACAATTTGCTTTCCTTCAAATTAGCGAAATAATTCTGAATGTAGAAAGCGTCTTGTAATTGTTAGTACAGTAACTATTTCCGTAGAGCGAGACTAAGTGCATGCCCCTTAAACCCCAATATTTGATTTTCTATGGCTTTCTAGCATTTGTCCCCATCTCAATCGCCGCAATTTTTTTTGGCTGGGGATCGCTGATTATCTTCATCACGGCTGCTCTGGCTATTTTGCCGCTGGCTGCCTGGATGGGCACTGCCACAGAAGAAATTGCCGTCGTCGTTGGCCCATCCTTTGGCGGCTTGTTAAATGCGACCTTTGGCAATGCTACGGAACTGGTTATAGCCCTGGTGGCTCTGAATGCCGGATTAACAGAAGTTGTCAAAGCCAGCCTGATTGGCTCAATTATTGGCAATCTGCTGCTGGTAATGGGTCTGTCCATGTTTCTGGGAGGGTTGCGATACAAGGAACAGGAATTTCAACCGATCGTGGCACGAGTGAATGCCTCTTCCATGAACTTGGCCGTCATCGCCATGCTGTTGCCGTCAGCCGTTAACTACACCTCGATCGGTGACATGACAACATCCGCCTTGCAAAAACTGTCCGTGGCTGTGGCCATCATCTTAATTATTGTGTACGGGCTAACACTAATATTTTCCATGAAAACCCATCGGTATCTGTACGACGCTGGTGTAGCTGATGTTGACGCAAGGGATTTACAAGCGCTAGCTAATGCCAACCTAGCTGAAGAGACCCCAGGGGAAAAGCCCAATCTCTGGTTCTGGATTGGGGTTTTGCTGGCTTGTACGATCTTGGTGGCGGTTGAGTCAGAATTGCTAGTTACCACCCTAGAAGAAGCCACTAGCAAATTGGGATTGACAGCACTTTTCACTGGTGTGATTTTGCTGCCTGTAGTAGGCAACGCGGCAGAACATGCAACAGCCGTAACCGTAGCAATGAAAGACAAAATGGATTTGTCTGTTTCTGTGGCAGTAGGTTCCAGTCTGCAAATTGCACTATTTGTGGCGCCCCTACTGGTGTTAGCTGGATGGTTATTGCATAAACCAATGGATCTCAATTTCAAACCGTTTGAACTGGTGGCTGTGATGGTGGCAGTGCTAATCACCAATTCCATCAGCTCTGATGGTCGCTCTAATTGGCTAGAAGGAATGCTGCTACTGGCTGCTTACGCCATTTTGGGGCTGGCATTTTATTTCCATCCAGTTATCGCGATCTCTTAATCACCTAACAAACAAGACACGGAGCAATGGTTGCAACAACAGAAGCGGCCAACGCATTTAGGTCGTAGCCACCTTCCAAGCCAAATACAATCTGGCGCGTCACACCCAAGCAAAGCTGAGTCAAAACGCCATAGTCTTGCGGGTACAGTGAAATGTTAGATAGTGGGTCATCATAGTTGGCATCATACCCCGCACTCACGATTAACAAATCAGGTCGAAAGCTTTCTAGAAAAGGTACTACAAAGTTTTCAAATACTGGTTCGTAGTCTGCGATCGTGCTACCAGAAGCCATCGGAATATTTAACACATTACCATGGTGCCCACGCTCACTAGCCGCTCCAGTACCTGGATAATGAGGGTACTCATGCAAAGAACAGTAGGCAATTTGAGGATGGGACTCAACGATCGCCTGGGTTCCATTACCGTGGTGTACATCCCAATCCAAAATTGCGACGCGGTCTACGTTGGGTTGAGTCAGGGCGTAGTGCGTTGCGATCGCCGCATTAGAAAACAAACAAAATCCCATACCCCGCTCACTCAAGGCATGATGCCCCGGCGGACGCGCCAAGACAAACCCTGGCTGCCCCGTTTGCAAGGCATGGTCTACCCCATCTAACCAAGCGCTCACTGCCAACAACGCCACCGCAAAACTCTGGGGCGACACCGGGGTATCCGCATCCAAAAAGCCACCGCCTTGCTCCGCCAACCGTTGCACCGTTTGCACATAGCGCAGGGTATGTACTCGCTGAATATCTTCTATTAGCGGGCGCTGGGCGGTGGGAGTGGGTTGCCGCCAATCCAATTCGTCAGCCCAAGCCTGTGCCTGTAGTGCCCTTTTAATCGCCATCAAGCGAGCTGGTTTTTCAGGATGGAACGAGCCGGTCTGGTGATGCAGAAATTCATCGGAATAAAAGATTGGCAACATGCTGAAAGGTTGATCAGGGGCGATCGAAGCAGAAAACTAGCCTGATTTTAGCCTACTGCTCTAGGTGCGAAAGCAAGCCCTACCCTAGCCTTGATCAGGACACGCCAATCCTAACCCTCTAAGTACACGATGATGACAAACCGTTGCCACCTACGGAAACTAACCTATCACTAATTACTACAGTCTCCTGTGCTGTAAATTTGACTGCGATCGCCCCTCAACCTGCTTCGCTGGGCTTCACTGGGATTGTTGTGTCGCTACAACTAGCGTCTCTGAAAGACTGCAATTTGGCGATGGCACACTCTAGTAATTCAGTCATTGCTACTTCACTCTGGGCATTACAACTCTAGCTGCCTCACGCGGTATGATCAGTTACCTGACTACTTCGTGGCAATTACTGGCTCTATGACTCAGCATTATCGGATTACCCTGCTCCCTGGCGATGGCATTGGCCCTGAAATTATAGCTGTTGCAGTAGAGGCGCTTACACTGGTTGGACAGCAGTGCGGCCTCAGCTTTGACTTTCAAGAAGCTCTGATTGGGGGATCCGCCATCGATGCTACGGGTGAACCACTTCCGGCGGCCACGTTGGAAACCTGTAAAGCCAGCAATGCGGTATTGCTGGCAGCGATCGGCGGTTATCAGTGGGATACCTTGCCGCGACACCAGCGTCCTGAAACAGGTTTACTAGGGCTGCGGGCAGGCTTAGGTTTGTTTGCCAACCTGCGTCCGGCTAAGATTCTGCCGCAACTGATCGACGCCTCTACCCTGAAGCGGGAAGTGGTGGAAGGGGTGGACATCATGGTGGTGCGGGAACTAACCGGGGGAGTTTACTTTGGGCAGCCCAAAGGAATCTTCGCCACGGAAACCGGGGAAAAGCGTGGTGTGAACACGATGGCCTACCTGGAATCGGAAGTCGATCGCATTGGTCGTGTGGCCTTTGAAACGGCACAAAAGCGCGGAAAAAAGCTTTGCTCGGTGGATAAGTCCAACGTTTTGGAGGTGTCTCAGTTATGGCGCGATCGGATCACAGCGCTGGCCAACGACTATCCCGACGTAGAACTTTCCCACATGTATGTGGACAACGCAGCCATGCAACTGGTGCGCAATCCTCGCCAATTTGACACGATCGTTACTGGTAATCTGTTTGGTGACATTCTTTCTGATGAAGCGTCTATGCTCACTGGCAGCATTGGCATGTTACCCTCTGCCAGTCTGGGTGCGGCTGGTCCAGGCGTGTTTGAGCCAGTTCATGGTTCTGCTCCAGATATTGCCGGACAGGATAAGGCCAATCCGTTAGCACAGGTACTGAGTGCGGCTATGATGCTGCGCTACGGGTTAAATCAGCCAGCCGCTGCCGATCGTCTGGAAGTAGCAACTCTCACAGTTTTGGATCAGGGCTACCGTACGGGTGACATTGTGTCAGAAAACATGAAACTGGTGGGATGCAAGGACATGGGTGCAGCTTTGATGCAAGCCTTGCAGACCTTGTAGTTATCGCAGACCTTGTAGTTATCAGCCTAATATGATACTCTTGTTCTAGTTTAACCAACTTGCCGTAACTTAATGGGTATTTTTAGTTCTTAGTTGACTAAAAATTCTCTCAGCACTCTTATGTTAAGAAATTAAAAAAGAGTTCTGGATTGAATTTGGTAAGTATACTGAGTTGACCAAAACACATAGAGGTTATCCAGGTGGTGTACGCTTCTCAACGACCCGTTCCCGATGCGCTTGATGATGCAGACTTGACCGCTCTCCTTGATCCATCGCTAATTCGGTCTGCTCGAAACATCTACACAACCTATTATGAAGTCCACCCAGAGTTAACACAGCGTCCGTTGGGTGTGGCGATCGATCGCTTCACCCATCGCGGCAAGTTAATCTTCTCTGGCAAACCTGTACTGCTACCTCAGGAATGTTTCGTTCCCTTCACACAAATCGAAGCAGACCTGTACTAAGAGCTGTCATCAATACCAGACAGGATGCTGATGATGGAAAGGTTACAGCCCTTAGCCTAGTTTTTAATGCAGGTGTGGCAAGGATGGTACCGCAGGTGCTTGACTATTACGTTTGACCATTAATTGATGACATGCCTTAATGCCGTAACTGTAGGAATTGCGACTTAGCTGGGTAAACTGGCGATAGATTCCGTCCTTGTGCTCTAGCGCTTATGGTGGCATTGTTTGAAGGGTTAATCGGCCTCTTGGTATTTGCGCTGGGAGCCGCAATTGGCAGTTTTGTCAATGTGGTAGTCTATCGCCTTCCTGCTGGGTTGTCCCTAGTGCATCCACCTTCTCGCTGCCCTCGCTGCGGTACTCGCCTTGCCCCCAAGGACAATATTCCTGTCTTAGGTTGGCTCTGGCTTAAAGGGCGCTGTCGCTATTGCCGATCGCCCATTTCACCGCGTTACCCGATCGTTGAAACCCTAACAGGCACCCTGTTTCTGCTAGCTTTTTGGCAATTTGGCTACTCATGGCAAACATTGGGATGCTGGGTATTGGCTAGTTGGCTTTTGGCTCTGTCCCTCATTGATTTTGATACGCTAACCTTACCCAATCCTCTAACCCAATCAGGTCTGGTAGCGGGGCTTTTGTTTCAGGCTACTCAGGGGATGGCGGCAACTGGTCATTGGCAATTGGCAGCGTCTGCCTTAATGAATGGTGTCATCGGCGCTGTGGTAGGTATTTGGTTGCTAGATGGCATCGCGTTGATTGGCTCGTGGTTACTGGGGCAAGCTGCCATGGGGGCTGGGGATGCCAAATTGGCGGCTATGTTGGGTGCTTGGCTGGGCTGGCAACCGCTGCTGTTGGCAGGTTTTTTGGCCTGTGCATTGGGTGTTGTCGTGGGAGGCGGGGCGATCGCCCTAGGCTGGCTTGATCGACGGCAACCTATACCCTTTGGCCCATTTCTAGCACTCGGCGCATTGATCACGTTTTTCTGGGGCAGCCTCCTTATCACTACCTACCAACAGTGGTTTCTAGGGTAAGCTCCCAGCCCCAAACTATTGGCATGCCTGCTCTCAACGTTTTAACCGGGCGATCGCGCTCTATCGTTGCCTTAAGCAAAAGCTAGGTAAACCGATCGCGCTGGACAGGATGCAGTACACTCTGGGGCAAGAAATTTAGAATGCAAGGGCTAGCCATTTAAGCAGTGTCGGCTAGCTTGCAATCTCTCATCCTGTTGCTCTACCCGACTTCCATGCCAACCGCCAAATCCTATCAAGCCGGAAACCCGCCGATCGAGGAAGGTCGTACTGTGAATCCAACCAACGAACCCTTGTTAGAGCGTGCCCAAAGTTACCTCAAAGCTGGACAGTGGGCAGACGCAGAGCAACTGTACCAGCAGGCATTGGCACAACAGCCCGATCGTACAGATGTGTTGTTTTGGCTGGGCGTGATCACCACGCAACTGGGTAAGCCAGCCGAAAGTGTGCAGTTTTATCAACGGGCACTGGAACTCCAGCCCAATTCTGGAGAAATGCACAGTAACTTAGGCACGGTGCTAATGCAGTTGGGGCAAGTAGAAGAAGCCATTGCCCACCAGCAAGAAGCCTTGCGGTTAATGCCGGACAATGCCCAAGCACACTACAATCTGGCTCTGGCGCTGTATCGGCAGGGGCAATCGGCAGCAGCAGCAGTGCATTACGAACGGGCGATCGCCCTTGATCCCGCTCATGCCAACGCTCATCACAACCTGGGCATGATCCTGTTTCATCAGGGCAATCTGGATCAGGCTATTGCTCACTATCGGCAGGCAATCATGCTGATGCCCAACCATTTCAATGCCCACAATGGTCTGGGGGTCGCACTTTACCATCAGGGAAAACTAGACGACGCCATTGCTAACTACCGCTTGGCGATCGCCCTTAACCCTAAGCATGTCAGCGCCTACAATAACTTGGGCACCGCTCTTAAAAGTCAGGGCAACGTAGAAGAGGCTCGTGCCTGTTACGAGCAAGCGATCGCCCTTGACCCAAACTACGCCAATGCTTACGACAACCTGGGCACCATTTGCCAGGAGCAAAAAGACTTGGACACGGCCATTAGCCATTACCGCAAGGCGATCGCCCTCCATCCCGGTCATGCCAACGCCTACTGCAACCTGGGCACCGCCCTCAAGGAAAAGGGGGACTACGAGGCAGCGCTAGCCTGCTACCAAGAGGCCATTCGCCTAGAACCCAACCACCCCGATGCTTACAACAACTGTGGTGGCACCTTGTACGAACTGGGGCGCTACGAAGAGGCGATCGCCTATCAAGAGCAAGCTCTGCGCTACAAGCCTGACCATGCCGATGCCCACCTGAACTTGGGCATTATGCTATTGCTGCTGGGCAATTTTCAGCGGGGATTTGTGGAATATCACTGGCGCTGGCAAACCCGCCAATGCCCCAACCTGCGCTACCCCGAAGCCCTTTGGGATGGGTCAGGTTTGACTGGCAAAATCCTGCTGCTAACCGCAGAACAAGGCTTTGGTGACACAATTCAATTTGCTCGCTACGCACCACTGGTGAAGCAGCAATACGGCGGCGAAGTTGTCTTGGCCTGCCAGAAACCGCTGCTACCAATCTTGAGCACCTTACAAGGGATCGATCGCTGTGTTGATCGCGATCGAGTCGATGTTGAAACTAACCTGCATGCCCCTCTGCTGGAATTGCCTCGCATCCTGGGCACCACTTTGGAAACGATTCCTGCAACTATCCCTTACCTCACTGCCAACCCTAGTTTGTTGCCTCTGCCCGACCACCAACCCAGTGCCTTCAATGTGGGCATCGTTTGGTCTGCCAACCCAAACAACTCCACCACACCTAAACGCTCCTGTGGTCTTGACTTCTTCTTGCCATTACTAAGCATTCCCAATCTAGTTGTTTACAGCCTACAAAAGGATCCGTCTGAAGCAGAACAAGCCCAACTGGCTCAACACGGCATCCATGACCTCAATCCCTTTCTGGCCGATTTTGCTTGCACAGCCGCGGCGATCGCCCAACTGGATCTGGTAATTAGCGTGGATACTGCTGTGGCGCACTTGGCTGGAGCTCTAGGGCAACCCGTGTGGACGTTGCTGCCGTCTGTAGCCGATTGGCGATGGCTGCGCGATCGCACCGATACGCTGTGGTATCCCACCATGCGTTTGTTTCGCCAACCCCAAGCCCGCGACTGGGCAGCCGTATCGGAACAGATCCAGTTGGCGCTAACTCAAATGATCGCTGGTCAGCCAATTAGCCCTGTAGCGCCTGACCCAACTCCTAGTTCCAACCCATCCCCATCTCTACTTCCGGCACACAGCCTGAATCAAATTAAGCCTTGCCGCTACGGTACTTTTCTCTACAACGGCAATGATTTATACGTCGGTCGATCGCTCCAAGACTATGGCGAGTGGGCTGAGGGCGAACTGGCACTGCTCCAACCGTTGCTGCGTCCCAGTGATACTCTGGTTCATGTCGGAGCCAACATTGGTGCCCACACCGTAGTGCTAGCTCAGGCAGTCGGCAAACGTGGCAAGATACTGGCGATCGAACCGCAACGACTCCTATTCCAAATGTTGTGTGCCAACCTGGCTATCAACGGCCTAACCAATGTTCACACCTATCCGGTTGCCTGTGGTGCAAGTCCCGGCTTTGTCCAATTGCCCCTGCTGGATGCACGTCCACCCAACCAAGCTCTGACCACAGGAACTCCCCCTGCTACTCCCCTCGAAAAGGTACAAGTGGCAACCCTCGATAGTTTTGGGCTGAGTCAATGCCGCCTGCTCAAGATAGAAATGCCAGGAGAAAGCTGGGCTATCCTGCAAGGAGCGACCCAGTTGTTACAACGCTGCCAGCCCATTTTGTATCTCCGCAGCGATCGCAAAGCCCATCTGGTTCCACTCATTCGCCAACTCAACGCCTTGCACTACGACCTGTTTTGGCATCCAGTACCGCTGTTCAACCCCTACAACCTGGAGAATAACAAACACAACAGCTTTGGTGATCTAACGCTGTTTAATCTCTTGGGGTTGCATCGCGATCAAGGCATCAGCGTCAGTGGACTGGAACCTGTGCAGCTACCCAACAATACCCTGTGAGAAAATGTATCAGACTCAGCGGAGTGGTCTAGAATAATGCTCGAAAACACAGTCTCTAGATATATTACGGAGACCTGCTAAACCATCCTCTAAAATCTTTGGCTGAATTCTTCTGCTTGAGGCAGTGCTCTTGGGTAAGGTGTAAACGCTGGCATGACGTATTTAGAACAGGACTATCAACCATCACTGTTGCAGCTAGCACGCCAGGGAAATTACCAGGCGATCGCCTACTGGATGAATACCCTCCTCCTGCCGCAAGGCATCACCATCCAGACCAAAACCAGTCGTTCTGGTCATCTAGATATTCTGGTAAATTTTCATCGCATTACTAATCCCAAGCGTGGGCTTGGCCTGCAAAAGCGGCTGGTGCGGATGATTTGCTATCGCCTATGGACCTTAAATTCTGCGGCAATTCGAGATGTACGCATTTCTGCTCGCATGGCGGGTAATCCCCAAGTTCTTTGGAAGCAAACGGTTCGGATCAAGACACCTGCTAACTCCGTCGATCGCCCTCGTGCTCACAGTGCTGCTCCTAAAAACTCAGGGCAGTTTCAAGTCCTGCGATCGTTCCTGGTTAGTCGACTAGCCTTCGCTGGGTTTGTCCTCTGCTACTGGCTCATTTACCTAGAAACAATGGGGCATAAAGTAGGGCAAGCCAGTCTCAGTACTCCAACCGCCCAGCAAACGATCGACCCTAGCCTAATTCCCCAAGGCACCGCCGAATCTACTCCATCATCAAGGCCTAGTCAGGCTTCTGGCCTAACGTTTACCGCACCCAAGTCATTTCGCGGGCAAGTGGTCTACGACATTCAGCCAGCTAACGAGGCCAAAGTAGTTGCCCTTACCTTCGATGACGGCCCCTGGGAGAACACTACCGAGCAGATTCTAGATATTCTCCGCCAGGAAAATATTAAAGCAACGTTTTTCTTCGTTGGGCAAGCCATTCAGGCCAATCCTGATGTTGCCAAAAAAGTCGCTGCAGAAGGTCATACCCTAGGCAACCATACTTGGCGCCACTACATGGACAACATGGACGAAGCCACAGCGATCGCCGAAATTGGCAACGCAGCCAAATTGCTCTACGAAACCACTGGAGCCAGAACAGCCCTCTTTCGCCCACCAGGCGGTAACCTGGGCGGTCGCTTAGTAGACTTTGCTAAGGAACTGGGCTACACCGTTATGCTGTGGTCAGCTGACTCTTCTGACTACATGGTGTCCACCCCGTTAATTATTGACAACGTTCTCCGCAATACCCGTCCTGGTGGTATTATCCTGCTGCACGATGGCGGGGGCGATCGGCGTGACACCGTGGCTGCCTTGCCACAAATCATTGCCAGCCTCAAACAGCAAGGTTATCGGTTTGTCACCGTACCTGATTTGCTACGAATGCACGCTCCTAAACCAGACTCCACCTCTGATGGCCACAACCCGACATCGCCTCAGTTGCCTACAATTCGCCTCTATCGCGAAAACCCCGGCTCAGTTGACTGATGTTGAAATATCCCCTACCTAAGTGGTGAGCTGAATTAAATACAAGATGAAAGCGGTTGAAATCCCTGAGCATCCGGTGCTTCCCCTTGTAAACTGTCTGACGGGTCTGATAAGCGATCGCTTCCAGGCAAACCCAAACGAGTAAAACACAGGCAACATAATTGCGCTGAGTGCGAGCTTGCACTATTGACAAGCTTCCGCTCCTGTCAATGAGCGGATAGTTGTAGATTTTGCCCAAACTGTCGATGTGACCCATCAGCGTTTGGCTGTACAGAGGAGAGACAGGGATGGCGATACCGAGCAGAGGCGATCGGCTTGCCAGCTACCAGTACAATGTAACCATCGCTAGTTTTGATCCAACCTTGAGCCTCAACGATCGTTCTCACAGAAGTCACCTCTACAGGAGTGCCCGCCTGTGTCGATGCTGAGCTAGGCACCACAGTTAGCCACTCAGTTAATACGCTATCGCCTTGCAGCAAATCGTAGGGGCTACTGGGCAACCCACCTCGCCCGACCATAACTAACGAACTTGCTCGTTGCGCGCCCTGAGGCGTACAAGCTTGGTTAATCTGGTCAGCAGAGTCTAATAGGTCGATCGGCAAGGGAATAGCACCTCGATTTGGATCAACCACGGGAAAGCTGACCGTGCCACTGGTGCCACTACGAGAATCAGCAGAAATATCGACCCGCCCATTGCCGCGAAATTGCTCAAAGCTACCTGGGTTACGTCCCACCGCCGTTCCTCGTTTTGTAGAGAAGAAGTCTGCTAGGAACCCTGGTGAGTTAATAAAAATAGTGCCACCGGGACCTGCTTCAGCATTGGCCAAAACATCACTATCTTCTATAGCAACAAACACTCTAGAGCGAATGTCTATGTTGCCACCGCCACCAATGCTGTCAAACACACTGCTGCTAAGCAGGCTGCCATTTCGTAAGAAAACGTTCTTGGCAGAAATAGCAATGTTGCCACCACCCGATTGATCAGCCGTAGCACTAATAACCCCAGCATTAGTCTGTAGGGAAGTTGCCAGATTAAGGCGAATATCGCCCGCAAAGCCACTGCCCAAGCTAGTACTGGTAATGACCCCAAGCTTCTGTACCAGTAGAGAGTTGGCTTGGAGGGATAGGTTGCCGCCAGAGGCTTTGCCGATCGCTGCTGTGGACAAGTTACCAGAGTTCTGAATTGTGACAGCATCAGCAATTGTCAGGGTCAAATTACCGGAAACTCCCCGACCAGCGACCCCTTGAGTCGCAGCGTTAAGACGATTCTTAACAATATTTAGAAGAGTTTGCTGAATAGGATCAGTAGGATCTAAGCCAAACAAGCGGACATCAAAGGTTTCTGGATCAAAGGTTGTGGTGGCAATTTGACCGCCATCGCGAATTGTCAGCGATCGGGCTGTAATATCCACATTACCGCTAGCCTCAGTAGTAATCGAGGTTGTTGTAATAACGCTGGGGTTAATAACAGAGCCAGTCGTATCGCCTGCAATGTCAATTCCATCAGCAACATTAACCGTGATGTTGCCAGAATTACCCCGACCGATCGTGCTGCTAAAAACGGCTGACCCGTTCTGTAACTGCAATCTACCCTGCTCAGTGGAAATGGCAATGTTGCCGCCTGCTCGGGTGTCAAAGGATGAACTGGAAATCAGGCTTTGATTGAGGCGAATGTCATCTCTAGATTTAACAGAAATATTCGTGCCTTCCCCCAACAGGGCAATGCCACCAATTGTTGAGTTGGCAGTCATGATTAAACTACCAACATCAATCACTACCTGCCCGCCACGGCGGATCGAATCCACCGAGAGTCTGCTGTTGGCCAGAGTAGCCGATTCGGTAGTGGTCAGGGAAATAGTGCCTGCACGGTCTGCCCCAACGGCGGAGAGCTCGCTATCAAATGCCTGGAACCGCTTGGCCGCAACTACAATTGTCCCACCATTGCTGCCGCTCACATCTAAGGCTGCAGCACCTTGCAAGCTTACTGAATCTGTTGCTTGAATTGATAATCTGCCAGCGGTGCCGTCCAGGGCGCTGACTTCGATCGTGGCTCCATCGCGTACTACGAGGCGATCAGTGGCAATACTCAGTGTTCCAGCATCGCCCCCGACAAGATTACCCATGCCGATAAGCCCAGCAATGGCTCCAACTGATAGGGTGCTGGGAAGGCTACGTTTGCCAGCTAGTTCAATTTCGCTTGCTCGAACAGTTAGCTCTCCGCCACTGGCTGCTGAGAGGGAACCGGCATAAATTCCGGCTCCATCCAAAAGTGTGAGTCGCTGGGTGTCAAGGCTGATTTTGCCTGGATTGCCTGTACTACCGGGTTGAGTATTGGATAGCAGGCTACTAGCAAAATTTGGCGCACTTTCTCCAGTCATCTCAATGGTATTGGCCTGAATGCTGATTTCGCCAGCATCCCCTGCTCCAGACGTTGCCACAGCAATTTGAGCTCCGTTTTCAAGGGTTAAGCGCCCAGTATTGATGCTGATTTTGCCTGCATGGCCACTGCCACCTTCAGTGCTGGCGCTGATGCTGCTGACAAAGGATGTTCCCACTGGAGACACGATAGTTACGTCTGCAGCTTTGATGGCGATCGTCCCAGCGTTGCCTGCACCGGTAGTTGATGTTCCCAGTTGGCCATCCCGCAAGTTCAGGGTTCCCCCTGCCTGAACGGTGATGTTACCAGAATCACCCCCGAACCCATCGTCTGTCCGCACAAAGGCGCGATCGCTAAGGCGAACATCCCGACCAGCAATTAGGGAAACATTTCCACCCCTGGTTTGAATTCCGGCGGTTGCAATCGACCCACCACTCCCCTCAAACAGAATGTCATTGCCTGCCTCAACGGTCATCCCTACTCCAGGGAATAGCATCGTTACGACAGAACGGAAGGTGATGGTATTGGTAGCTTGCAGCACTACATTGGAAGTCGCAAGGCTAAACGCTAATGGATTGATTTGTGTGAGTCCGGGGGCTAAATCGGGATCGGCGAACTGATCGACGGTGGTGGGAGCGACGTTGATTGTGGCGTTAGTGATTTCAATATTGGTGGGGTCAAGCAGCAAAGTACCTGTGGTGCCCCTAGGGGCAAGCGTGTTGACTCGACCCTGGTAATCAAGAAAATTTTTACCAGAAATTTCTACCAAGCCGCCGTTACCAGAAGTTGTGCCGCCACGGGCACTGGCCATGCCGTAGAAACGGGTGGCTTCGTTTGACCAAACAACGATCGTGCCACCATCGCCTGCCTCAAAAGCATCGGCTTGAATTGCAACTCCCGGTGCCACAAAGGTACGACTGGCTGTCGGCAGTGTGCCTGCGCCCTGAAAAGCGCCCCCGATAAAAACTGTGCCACCACCATTGGCCGCAGAGACATCAATGCGAGCGTTATCCATCAATGCAATCCGATCGCCGATTACCTCGATGCGTCCTCTAGGAGCCCTGAGCAGACCTGTATGGCTCACTGTATTGCCCTGCAACGTGAGATGCTGCCCGGGCTCAACGGCCAAATTCCCAGCTTGGGAAAGGTTGCCAACAGGTTTACCAGTCTGTAACCCAGGAGTAAGGTTGACAGCGAGCAGCGGAGGAGACTGGGGATTCACGGCGCTGAATTCGCTGCCATCAGGAAAGGTAAATCGGGATGCGGTACTGCCTACTAAGGAACCCCCGATTTGCAAGCGGGCATTGGCACCAAACGCAATGCCATTGGGATTGAGCAACCACAAATTGGCAGTGCCATTAGCACGCAGCAGCCCATCGATGGTTGACTCTGCTTTACCCGTGACCCGAGTCAGGATGGTGTGAATATGGGCTGGGTTGTTAAAGTAAGCCATACCACCAGTGGGCACGGAAAAGGTCTGGAAACTGTGAAATAAGTGAGGACCTCGAATAGTACCGCCGTCAATTGTGCAGGTTGTGCAACCTGGGCTGACAACGGAGTTGGTCGGCAACGTATCATCGGGAACAATCTGGGCTTGGGTAACACTCGAAGCACAGGCTAGGGTACCGCTGACTAAAAGGTTTTGGAGAATTTTGACCAGTGGCCACCATTGATGACGTGGCATAGCTTTATACACGGTTAGGGTGATCCGCCCAAATTTTAGCAGCAGAATCTGGCCCGATCGGGATCCTAAGGGAGATTGTTACGCAGTTGGTGTAGCACTGTAAGCAAGGCTACCGGCAACATAAGTGGCATGAATGGTGCGATCGTCGCCCAAGATCATCACAGCGAATAGCTTGTCGGCAAGTTCATCCAGGGTCTGGGGCATGGTGTTGCCTGTCCGGACAGCCAGCATGGGAATAGTTTGCAGATCGAGCACAACAA
>Ga0224722_1000519_pt1 | contig 22404 bp, 22 predicted proteins | sample Balambano_FR1_Me_FD_161646 | JGI IMG/M metagenome (GOLD analysis project Ga0224722, IMG submission 161646) | Freshwater sediment microbial communities from Lake Towuti, South Sulawesi, Indonesia - Balambano_FR1_MetaG | ecosystem: Environmental > Aquatic > Freshwater > Lake > Sediment | place... | reverse complement strand
GTTGGTGTGGCGGGAGTGGTGATTCCCTTTCTCTTAGCGGCAATTTGGGCGGTTTTATTGCAGTTCGAGTTGAATAAAGCCCTCTTTGTTGCGGCAGCATTTGTTGCCACGTCGGCGGGAATTACCGCACGGGTGCTACACGACCTCGGTGCATTGCGGCGGGTGGAGAGCCGGGTTATTTTAGGCGCGGCAGTGATTGATGATATTCTTGCAATGTTACTGCTCGGTGTAGTGACCTCGCTCCAAAACGGAAATGTGGATGTTGTCCGGCTATTGGTAGTCTTGGTGCAAGCCATCGGTTTTGTCGTCGTGATAGGTTTCGTGGGTTCTCGATTTATGAGTCGCCGTTCGTCGGTTTTAGACGCACCGATTCACCCGCTTTCTCCTCTGACTATCTCCCTTGCATTGTGTTTGGGGTTGGCTTCTGCGGCATCGTTTTTGGGTTTAGCAGCGATTATCGGCGCGTTTTTGGCGGGTTCGGTTTTGGCGGAATCGCGTCAACGCCATGCGTTAGAGCGGCAGATTCAGCCCCTGATGGCATTTTTGGTTCCCTTCTTTTTTGTGGTGACAGGGACAAAGGTGGATCTTTCTCAGTTTGGAAACTGGGGCGCAATAGGAACCTTGCTGTTGATTACGGGCTTAGCCGTGATTAGCAAATTAGCTGGAGGATGGCTTGGTGCGCTCTCTCTGGGAGGAAAATCCGCGCTGATGGTAGGTATTGGCATGGTTCCGCGAGGAGAGGTGGGTATCATTATTGCCGCCTTGGGTCAGAAGGCAGGGGTTTTTGGAGCGAGTATCTATGCTCAGATAATCGCGATGTCGCTTTTAACTTCTATAGTAGCCCCGCCGATACTGGCGGTATTGCTAAAAAACAGCCCGGAGTCTGAGGGGGATGCGGACGTTGGCGCGGACGATATTTCCGATGAATCGCTACTCAGTGCGGTGGATTCGTCGGGGTACGCTTCAACAGTACCTGACAAAGAGACATAACAGGGAATGCAACCGGAGTAGCCGTGGACTGAAGTCCCGGCTACGGTGTTCCAAGCCTGCACCGCCCCCGCAGGCGACGTTCGCCCCGCAGGCGACGTTCGCCCCGCAGGCGACGTTCGCCCGGTGAGGGGTGAACCGCAGGCTAACGGCGACGATTGACAGACCTTGAATTCCCTTTACCCGAAGTCCCATTCGCTTTCACGGACAAATTTTCCGGCACGGCGACGCTCGGCGATGCGATAGGCATCAAGTGCCGCAAGAAGGCGAACAATAATCATCGGTAGCCCAAGCGTGGAGAAGTGAAAGACAAATGAGACGACAAACATCCCCAAAAGGAGGAGAACACCTTTCGGTGCTTGCCCGTTCATAAACTGCCCGACTCCCGGCATCATAAACGAGAGGAACGCGGCGGCAGTCGGGTTGGCGGTTCCTAACTCTCCCGGAGATACCTGCTGGTGTACCTGTTGCTTCTGCCGTGTCGGTGTTTGAAAAGTGACGACGGTTTGTGGGTTCTGCACCGTGGTCTGCTTGACGGTTGCCTCTGTAACGACGTTGGCGGTGGGGACATCCGCGCCGCATCGCAGGCAGAAGGAGAAGTCCAAGCCCGCGGCTCCCAGTTCGGAACCACAGTTTCCGCAGGTGAAAACGGTTTTTGCCTCTGCTTGGGGGGAAAGATTCTGCTTTTGCTGTTGTTCATTGACAGCACGACGGGCGGCTTCCAAGCGGTCACGGGCTACCTGTTGAGCGTTGCGACGCTCCATCTCCTGCTGTTGTTGGAGGTACTGGAGACGTTCCGCTTGAATCTGTTGCTCGCGCACCTGTGGCGGTAAGGGGATTGCCCCCTCAATTTCCTCCACAGAGGCACGCCACCAACTTCCTAGTTCGCTTTCTTGTTCCAAGAGCAGTGCTTGCCCGGAGAAACGTTCGCCGCAATCCGCGCAACGAATGGCTTCCGGGCTATTTTGTCGTCCACAAAGCGGGCAGAGCCGTACCTCAGACATTATTCCCCTTCTCCTCTTGGGATGTTTCCACTGCGGCTTGCACCTCCGCCTGTCCAACCTTCAAATCATTTCCACAGTGGATACAGAAGGTAAAACTGGTGTCTGCCTCCTTGCCACACTGGGAGCAGGAAACGGGGTTGTTCTTAAATGGCGAAGCAAGGGTTCCGCCTTTATCATATCGAGTGTAGCGTCCTGCCATAATCGCCTTGTATTCGTCGCTTTCGCCATAGCGTAACACTTCCCGCGCCCGAAAAACGGGGATGGGGTGTTCCATGCCTCCCTCTACCATCAGCAAGTAGAGTTTATCCAATTGGGAAGCGTTCTCAGGGTCTACTTCTCCGGCTTGCTTCAGATACTCTTCGCGGTCCATCTGCTCAAAGATTTTCGGGGAACCTCCGGTAATCTTGAAGAGGATAGAGAAGACGGCTTCCGGGTTCTGCGTCACAAGGACTGCCGCACGGTCTGCGGAGAACTCGGCTTTTCTTGCCCATTCTAAGAGGGCTATCTGTATCGGCAGGGTAAAGATGTCGCCACCGACACCTAAGCGAGAGCCACCCGCACGACCTGCCATAATCAAGAGGAGAAGCATCAGGCGATAAACTGAGTGTCCACAGTGAATATGCCCCAATTCATGGGCGATAACACCGAGAAGTTCTTCTTCGGTCAGCAGTTCCACTAATGCGGTGTGCAGTACCATGAGGGGACGTTCGCGCCCCATCGCAAAGGCATTGACAACAGGATTTTGCGAGAGGAACAGAGCGGGTTGTGGCATATCGAGAATAGCGCAGGCTTCGGCAAGTAGGGCATAGATGCTACTGCACTGTTTGGGAGTGACTCGTACCGCATTGGCGCAGAAGTGGACATAGAGCATCTGCTCAATACCGAAACGCGATAACTTGGAGACAGCGAACTCAAAGCCGGGAACCGCACGTAATGCAGAGGTTGCCTGCTGGTCTAGGGGGTGGCGATAGGCTTCGGGGGCTATCTTCAGCAGTTTCTTACGCCGCGTGAGAACGTCGCTGTTGGTTGAGTCGGTGTTATGGTGTCGTATGCTATCTGTTATCTCAGTCATTCCCTAATTTACTCCCTGAAGGACTCCCTTGTAATCTAAGAACCCGATACCTGCCATTGCGTTCCCGAACGATTCCTTGGAAACCCTCTGCTTCTATTATACCGGGTTTACATGGTTGCAGACCCGTGAAAATGGGCAAAGTTGCACGGGCATAAGCGGGTGTTTCGACTGATACCCGTACCGGGTTGGTGTGAAGTAGCTTGCATTTGTTGTATACTGAAAGCAAGAATCGCGCCATGAGTGCGGTAGGGAAGATGGTTCTTGGGATGCTTGGCACTATTGTTTTGTACCTTTTGGCGTTTGGTATTGGTTCCCTGCCGTTTGGATTTTGGGCAGGACGCTTACGGGGAATTGATATTCGGGAGCATGGCTCTGGTAATATTGGGGCGACGAATGTCCTGCGGATTTTAGGTCCAGCATGGGGTGTTCCTGTTCTGCTCTTAGATGCTCTCAAAGGCTACCTCCCCGTCCTGATTGCCAACCAACAAGCGCGACCTTCGTATGAGGTTGCTTTGGTCGGGTTATGTGCGATTTTAGGGCATACCTTTAGCCCGTTTGTCGGTTTTAAGGGGGGAAAGGGTGTTGCCACAGCATTAGGCGTGGTGATTGGGTTTTCGTACCAAGTGGCAGGAGCGGCACTGCTTGTTTTCCTCGCAACAGTCTTCCTGACGCGCTATGTTTCATTGGGTTCGATGCTGGCGGCAGTGACTACCGCGATTGGCTTTTTTGTTATTCCTGCGTCGTTCTTAGGGGGCGACCCTCTGCCGTACCAAATATTCGGAATCCTGATTGCTGTCTTTATTGTCTACAAGCATAAGAGCAACATCGAGCGAATCCGTCAGGGAACCGAAAGCCGCTTTGGGGAGAAAAAGGCTTCGGAGACTCCTCCTGTTTCGTGAAACAGTCGGCTTCGTAAGAGCGTATTGCAATAAGGAGAGTCCTGACGAACTATGCTACTTGCTACCAAAAACTACCGATGGCGTGTTACCATTGCTTTTCTTCTGACGGCGGTTCTTGGGGTAGGAACACCTGTGGCAACGTTTGCCCAAGAGCAACCACCCGCGAAAGAGCAAAAGAAAAAGGAAGAGAAGCCTAAGCCTCCCCAAGAAGACCCCGAAGTGAGGATGGGGCGGGAAGCCCATGCCGACCTACTGAAGTCGGGTATCAAACTGATAAACGACCCCAATATTGTGGGGCGAGTAAAAACCATTGGCGACAAAATCGCGGCTGTAGTTAACCAAGACCAAGTGCCTCTGCAACCGCTTTATGGCTCCGCAAACCGGACACCGTTTGCCTACCAGTTTTTTGTGATTGATGACCCCGATATTAACGCTTTTTCCATTCCCGGTGGGTATATCTATCTCAACAAAGGCTTGATTGACTTCTGCCAATCCGATGATGAGCTAGCCGGGGTTATCGGACACGAAATTATTCACGCCGCACACCATCATGTGGTTCAGTTGCAGAAGGAACAGAACAAGTATAGCAATGCGTTGCTCGCCGGAGCATTAATCTCGCTTTTGGCACGGGTTCCCACAACGGACATGATGAACGCGATGCAGGGCTTGCAGTTTTTCGCGATTCAGAAGGTGAACGGCTACGGGCAGACGGCAGAGCGCGACTCTGACCGGAACGGCTTATTGATTGCTCATAAGGCGGGCTATAACCCGGTGGGGATGCTTACCTTTATGGAGCGGTTGGCGCGAGAACAGCAGTTACGTCCCGAAGTGGAATTGGGAATTTTCCGCACACACCCTCCCGAAAAAGAGCGTGTGGTAGCAATTACTAAACACCTGAAAGAGTTAGCCATTCCCATAAACCGACGTGCGGTGACAAACATCCTCAAGGTCGAAGTTCGCACCGTGAGTATGCCGAATGGTTCTCAGGCATCGGAAGTGCTTTTGGATAAGAAGATTCTGTACCGAACGGCTACCCCAGAGCGTGCTAAGGAAGCGGCAGACCGTTTGAATGTGGCACTAAACAACGATGCCCAGATTTACGATGTGACGCGCCGCGGGGCGACGGTTCTGGTACGTGGGCAGGAGATTTTCACGATTACCGAGCAGGATGCCGCGTTGCCGGGCAGTCCTCAACTCGAGGTTTTAGTGGATACAGGATACAAGAATCTGCGATTCGCGATTTATAAGCAGAGTATCGAGAACGGGTATTAGCCTAACCTCGCTGATGTAGTTCCGGTATACTATAGTGCTATGCCGAACCACTCTGCAAGACCAACTCGAACGATTATCAATCCCTATGACGGCACTGTCGCAGGGGAGTGTCCCGTCTCTACCCTCGCGGATGCGGAAAATGCCCTCGCAAAAGCCGTTGAGACGTTCACGCTGACCCGGCAGATGTCCACAGAGAAACGCTACAATATTCTCCGTGCGATTGAAGCCGGAATACAGTCGCGTCGGGACGAATTCGCCCGAACTATCACCCGTGAGAGCGGCAAGACTATCGCCAATTCGTATGTGGAAGTAGACCGAGCGATACTGGTCTTCTCGCTTGCCGCCGAAGAAGCCCGACGCTTGGGGGGTGAACTTCTCCCCCTAGACCTGAATCCGGCATCGGTAGGGCGGTTCGGAATCACTCGTCGCTTTCCGGTAGGAGTGGTCGGCGCGATAACCCCGTTTAACTTTCCATTGAACTTGGTCGCCCATAAAGTTGCTCCCGCCATCGCCGTGGGGAACCCGCTTCTGCTCAAACCTGCCGAGAAAACCCCGCTCACGGCTCTGCTTCTCGCCGAAGTGATTGGCACAACCGACTTGCCCGATGGGGCATTTGCCGTCCTCACCCCGGAGACCCCACAGGAAATTGGGAATCTCTTTGCCACCGACAAGCGTATCCGCATTCTCTCCTTTACTGGCGCAGACCGGGTAGGGTGGGAACTTAAAGGCAAGGCGAACCGGAAACGTGTCCTCTTGGAGTTGGGAGGGAATGCGGGAGTTGTCATCGAACCCGATGCCGCCATTGAGTTCGCGGTTGCCCGGTGTGCGATGGGCAGTTTTACCAATGCGGGGCAGGTGTGTATCTCGGTGCAGCGAATTCTGGTACAGGAGAGTATCTACCCGGAGTTTGTGGAAGCCTTTATCGCACGAGTGCGGGCAATGCGTGTCGGCGACCCTACCGACCCGGATACCGAAATAGGACCGATGATAAACGAAACCGCGTGTGATACCGCCGAACAGCGCATTCACCAAGCGATACAAGCCGGAGCCACCGCTCTCCTGCACGGGGAACGCCGAAGTAAGACCCTGCTGACTCCCACCATCTTAACCCATACCACCCCAGAGATGCCTGTCTGTGCAGAGGAGATATTCGCTCCGGTAGTGGTAATCGAACCGTACTCAGACTTCGATGCGGCTCTAACGCAACTCAACAACAGCCGGTTCGGGCTACAAGCCGGGATATTCACTCAGGATATGGGGAAAATCTTCCGTGCCTTTGAGCATTTGGAGGTCGGTAGCGTGATAATCAACGATGTCCCGACGTACCGAATAGACAATATGCCCTACGGGGGCGAAAAAGACTCCGGTTTTGGTCGTGAAGGAATTCGGTATGCCATCGAGGAGATGACCGCAATCCGATTACTTGCCATTAACCTAAAACAGTAGTCCGTGAGGGGACAGGATATTCTTTGAAATTGTCGTCATCGGACGAGAGCAGTCTGCCTGTGCAAAAAATTGGTGTATAATAGAGCGTCCAGAGAAATCAAACGGACAACACGATTGTTTTTATCATGTTTGCACTAAACTTTTATAACGAACTCTATGGAGATGCGATTCGTAAGGGACGCAAAACCGCAACTATTCGCCTCGGAGATAAATCCGATAAGTACCAAACAGGGCAGATTGTCTGGGTTACTATCGGGCAACGATTTGGTCGCCGCCAAAAAATCTTCTCCGCCATTCTGGATGCCGTGGATGTAAAACCGCTCGGAGAACTCAGCCCACGCGACATTCAACGCGAAAACCCGGAAATTCGTACCCAAGATGAGGTGATTCACCTACTTTCCCGTATCTATGACCGCCCCATTTCTACCGAAGATATAGTAACGATTATCTACTTCTCGCCGATTGATGAATATGGGCTTGAAGGTCTGGGGTAAGAAATGGCGTTATCGCATCTACCGGAACGACGTTGGCTGATTGCAGAAAGCACGCATTGGGCACTACTTCTCAACAAGGACCAGTCTCTGTTGGGGCGATGTTTTCTCCTGCTAAAAAGACCAGAAACAGACCCACTAGCACTCGCCCCCGAAGAACTCAGCGAACTCTGGCTTTTTGCCAAACGTACCCGCGAAATTCTTGGGGATGTATGGGAAGCCGACCACTTCAACTATGCGTTCCTGATGAACATAGATAAGCAGGTGCATTTTCACATCATTCCTCGTTATCAACGAAAGCGGGAGTTTGCCGGGGGAACCTATGTAGACCCCGAATTTGGCGGACATTATAATATCGGACCCGCACGCACGCTCGATGATGAAGCCTATAATGCCGTTATCGCTGAGATACAAAAGCGGTTCCAACGATAGCAAAACAGTCTCTACCTCTCCACTCCCCCCCGTAGGGGATAATCCTTGTACTAAATTTCACAAAGTTAGGAACCACAAATCCATCTTTCACGTTGGAATAGGGGAGAGGCAGTAATCGTAACGTGCAGAACCCACTATCACCTATCACCTATTTTCGACGCAATCCTAGCCGCGTGCTACCGATGGGCTTTGTGATTGTACTGTGTGTTTTTCTTATCTGTGCGATTGCGACTCTCGCAAACTCCATTGACCGCACTATCTTAACCATCTACGGATATACGAAGTATTTTACTTATATCTTGCCGCAACGGGTGACACTGAAAGTGCCGGACAGCGAGGTGGAGATAGTGCGCCGTGACCCACGAACCGATAGGGTGATGGAGGCTGGCTTCTTCTTTACCAATATCAATACTATTATCGGACGACTGCCGTTTGTCGTATTGGGACTCACTAAAGATAATCGCGAGTATCTTCTAGAGCGAATCGGAACCGAGATTGTGGAGGGGCGATTGCCCGCCGAGGGGATGCCCGAAGCCGTCCTCAGCGAACCCATTGCCAAAAATAAAGGGGTTAAAGTCGGCGATACTATCTCTGGTCCCACGGATGAAGGCGGGATTTCTGGTTCACCAGTCCCAGTAAAATTAGTGGGAATTGTCAAAGGTCCGGTCTGGTTGGCACTGACTACCAAATCGTTTACCGATAGCACCTTTCTGACCATGCCCAAAAGCGTTATCTTTACCACCAAGGTTCCCGAAGAGTTACTGGACTTAAACCAAGAACTGATGCCTTCCGAAAATAAAGCCGGAGGGAAGTTAAGCCCCCAAAAGGTACAACTGCTCTCGCGCCAAAACTTGGTCAAAGAACTCCGTGATAGCCTCTCTGCCATGTACTTGATTATGACAGTGGTAAACTTCACGGTCATTTTTGTAATAGCCCTGATGAGCGGAATGCTCTCCAATATCTACTTCACCCAAAGACTGCCCGAATTCGCTATCCTTGCGGCTATCGGTTATCAACGCGGGCGGTTGATTGCACGGGTTATTGCAGAGACGTTTCTGCTCAGTCTAATAGGGTGGGGGATAGGGGCGGTTGTCTCTTATGTCTTTCTAACCTACTTCAAGTTTGCTATCTTCGATAACAAGGGCTTGATGATAGACCCGTTAGACCCGTTCGCCTACAAGTTCACCATCCCAATTCCGCTTTTTATCACGCTGTTTGCGGTTGCCACCATCGCTTGGCGGCTTCTACGCTTTGACCCTGTCACGATTATAGAACGACGATAACTATGACCACCGCTCCGCTTTCGCGTCAACAGTCCAATACGCCGACCACTCCATTGGGAGAGGGGGAGGGCGACCCCCTTGCCTGTGCCAACGTCTCGCTAGCATATACCGATGGGGAGCGCACTACCTACGCGCTACGTAATATCACCCTCGACCTACCGCACGGCAAGTTCTATGGAATTATGGGACCGTCCGGGTCGGGGAAATCCTCGCTACTCTACATCCTCTCCGGTCTGAAAATGCCCACCGAGGGGTCGGCACGGTTTGGAGACTTCATCTACAACCGCCGTCGTGCCACCGAGGTTGCCGAACTCCGGCGCACACGATTTGGTTTTGTCTTTCAACAACCGTTTCTTCTGCCGTACCTCACCGCTCTGGAAAATGTGGTGGTTGCCGCCCCTCAACCCGATACCATGGCACACGATAAGGCAGTCCAACTTCTGCAAGAGATGGGATTAGGAGGCATGGAGCATAAATACCCCGCCCAACTTTCCGGTGGGGAGAAACAGCGAGTTTCCGTGGTACGGGCTATGATGAACGACCCAGACATTATCTTTGCCGACGAACCCACTGCCGCCTTAGACCACACCAATGGACGGCGGGTAGTAGATGCTCTCGCGAAATGGCGACGGCAAGGAACTATTGTGGTTGTCACCCATGACCCAGAGATGCTGACTGATGCCGAAGCCATCGTCTACCTGCGTGACGGCGAACTGGTCGAAATCGGGGATAGTCCAGCACGATAATCTACGCGAATCGTCGCAATTTCCTGTATAGTTTACCTGCTTCTCGATGATTTTTCGGAGGGACACAAAGATACAGTTTCTCTGGCATGGTACTTGCTCAAAATTCGTCCACAGAAAATACAGCAAGGAACCGAACCTCCCCGTATCGAATTTTATCGAACTACCGGGTAATATATCCGATAGAAACGTACCTTTCGCAAATTTACTTCTTCCTGAAGGCGCATTCGTCGCAGAAACGTCACTAGTGCCTAAGTGCCTGAGTGCCTGAGGAGTTGTCAAGGTCGTTTTGTGGAAATAGGCTTACACCGTGGTAGGGGAACGGAGTCGCAGAAACACTCAAACTTTTGGAAAAGAGGCTTTCGCTTGGGAACTAATCCTTTATCCCTCAAAACAGCCCCACTCTCCGCAGTGGCACGTCCGAACACTCCAAAAAAGAAACACCGGTCTGGCATTGGGGGATACAGTGCCGAAGTACCGGATCTGGAGATAATTGAGGAGGGGTTGATAGCTGTCGCTCAATCCTGCGCCGATGCACTTGCGAAATCGCTCCTACACTATCAGGGGGAACCGCCGTGGAAAATCGGGGCAATGCCTGCCTGTGAAGCACAAGCCGATGCTCTGGAAGCACAAGCACGCTCTCTGCTAACCAATTCCCAATTGAGTATGCGCGATATTGATTGGGTAGCCTCGGAACTAAAATCTATTTGCGACCTGCGAACGGTTGCCCGTTGCGCGGTGCAAGTCACCCAACTCTGCTGGCTTTTTCGGGAAGATGGAACCTCCGCAAAGGCTATCGAGTGGATAAGTCGAGTGGGGAATGCCTCTTCCGCCGTCACCTCCTCCGTCGCCAACGCTTTAACCGAAGGAGACCGAAATCAACTACGCCATGCGGCTCTGCTCTATCGGAACGTAGACACCCTGCGCTTTGATGCCGAGCAGTTTGTGCGCTCCGATATTGCTATCTCTACCTTCTCCCCCGCAGTTCATCGGATGGTACGAGCGGGTGTGCTATTTATGGCGATTGCCGGAGAGAGTAGCGCACGAGTTGCGGCACGCTCTATCGGTTAAATGTCACCGATATTCCGATAAAAATCGCGACAAAGATAGCGATTCCGCTATAGCATATCGTTACCAATCAGAGGTACAATGAACTCAGTTTTCGGCGTGTATCCTCAATTGGAAAGGTGTGCCATTCTTCCTTTGGGAAATGGCATGGTGAACCGGGTATGCTCTCCCGGAACGAACCCACATTAACGCACCAAGTCGGTCCCTTCACGGTAGCGAATGGGACTGATGAACTCACCTTGCGGATGGAGAACCGAGGCGAACTCTCCTTCCGTGGTTGCCTTCTGCTCGTGGGGGTAACAGTCTCTATCCTTGTTATGGGACTGTTAAGCATCCTGACCAATGCCCAAACGATGGACAAGCCGGAAGACCCCGTTCGTTTCTTTGCGCCTTCGCGCAACCACTTTGGCTTTCTCTGGCTCTTCGGAGTTCTGGGAATGTTGGTGTTGGTTCCGTTCTATGTTGCCAAAGCGTACAAAGCCGCGCTCGTTTTTTCCTTTTGCCGCTCTGCGGATATGTTTTGTCGGGATGGGCGTTTGGTAGCACGGCTATCGCGCATTGAATACTTCGCCATCACCGAAACGAAAGACCCCGACGGACGCTACCTTTATTTGCTACATGTTCTCTACAACGACGGCGATACAATGCTTCTTTTCAACGGCTACGACGAGCGGGAAACGATGAACCTCGCCAATGAACTTGGCTCCTTCGTCGGTTGTCAAACCAAGTGGTCTACCTGAACCCCGGTTCTCAACGACGCTCTTTCCGAATTTTCTCACGTTCCTCTTCTTCTATCCGAATGCGTCTTCGATACTCTGCATCCTTTGCCGCACGGCGACGTTCCGCGTCTTTTCGTGCCAGCCAAACTTGCAGAACTAACAACCCAACAATCGCGAGAGCCACATACCAAAACTTGGTAATAAAGAAGAGGAAACCATGAATCATGGCATCAGTGAGTATTTTGCCAATGTCCGGGGGTGCTACAGAGGGTGCTTTATCCATACACAAAAAAGATTGCAAAACTCATGCCATAGTTACCAATGGTGTTGCTCTCCCCTGTCGGACATGCAACATAATAGGGATTATCGGACGTTAAAACTTGCGATATTTACGAACCTTTTAGTCGTCATCCTCGTCTGCACCCCCGAAAACTAATCCGCGCTTCTTTAAGCCCGTGCCGTGCGCTCCCGCAAGATGGGAAGGGTATGGTGCATCTGCCCCCTTCATCGCGTGCCAAAGGATGCGATTTAACGTGTCCTCATCGGCGCGGTCAAACTGAGCAAAGTTTTGTGCCTCACTCGCCTCTGCCCACTTTCGCATTCCCGGTGCAGTGGCATCCTTTTTCGGGTTCAGTTCTGTGAGCGGAACCTTGTTCGGAAGATGGGTAAATGGTTGCAGATTCGGTGTATTTGTGAAACAGGCGGTCATGAGCGGCGACAGTGCATCCAACTGATTCATCGGGGGCAGTCCTAAAATTCGCTCCATCGTATGCAATACTGAAGTCTGATTGTAAAACTCCGAAACCACGACCCCGCGCCGCGTATACGGCGAAACAACCAAGCAGATAGACCGGTGACCATCCACATGGTCAAAGCCCGCTTGCGGGTCATCCTCAATCACAAAGATACACGTCTTCGCCCAGAATTTGCTCTTGCTAATTCCCTCCACCACTTGACCGAGCGCAAGATCGTTATCTGCCATATAGGCACGCGGTGTGGGTTCGCCCGGAGTTGTTCCCGACGTATGGTCATTGGGCAGATAGACAATCGTCATATTGGGCAGATTGTTCTCCTGCTCGTACTTCTTCAAGTCACGCAGGAATATCTCCGCCCGCATCACGTCGGGAATATCCATGTTCCAACCAATCGAGTCAGGAACCGAATAACGGCGCAGTTTCTCTATCCCGATATTGTGTGTGAACTGAATCTTACCGGTCTTCTGCTTCCAGTCGTTGTAGATTTCGATATAGGAGACATCAGGCTTCTCGTTGGTATAGTCCATCTCCCCATAGTTGATAAACGACAGTCCCTTGCTCAGTACATTGTCCCAAATAAAGCCCGATGACGAATAGGTTAAGGGGTCATCGCCGAATGTGTACGAGCGGGTGAACCCCCCAAACGCTTTCTCCAAGTGGTCGGTGACATTCCCTTCGGTTATCCACGAGTGACCATCCGCCGAGAGAATTCCATTGCAATAGAAGTTATCCAAAAGAACAAACTGTTCGGCTAACGCACGGTGGTTCGGGGTGATGTCCTTACCGAAGATACACAGTTTTGGGTCCCCATCTCCCTGCTTCATATCGCCGTAAAGCTGGTCGTAGGTACGGTTCTCCTTGATAATATAGACGATATGCTCAAAGACCGAGGGTTCCCCCACCCGTGCCGGAACCGGAACGGGCTTTTGTCCGCTTCGCGCCTTTTCTTGTGTCCGAAGGGCTTGCGGAACCCGTGCATCGGCGATGGCTTGCTTGGTGTACTGGGCTAAGGTCTTACTGTCAGGAATGGGAACACGTGAGACCGTCCCCGCATACATATAGACATTCCAGCCTGTACCAGTAGGCTTATCGGGCTTACGGCGAGAGCCATTGCCCTTCACATTGACAGTATAGACCTGCTTCCCATCTGTCAGAACTGCGCCGGGATACCACCCTGCCGGAATCCACCCCTGAATCTTCGGAGATGGTGTCAGGGCAAGCACCGCAACGGCATTATTTCCCCCGCATGCCACAAAGAGGGTCTTGCCATCGGGGGAGAGTGCCAGCGCATTCGGCATGGAGCCAAAGGGAAGTTTGAGGTCGGGCTTAACGACAACAGTCTGTGTCACTTTTTGGGTGGTAGTATCAATAATGCTCACCGTGTCATCATTGGCATTCGCCACATAGAGGGTCTTGCTATCGGGGGAAAGTTCCAAGTCCGATGGGTGCAACCCCACCGGAATCTGCGCCGTTTCGGTTCCGGTTTCCAGATTCACCAATGAGACAGTCCCACTGTTTGCCACACCTCGGTCATCTACCAAGGTTTCCGTTCCACCAGAGGGCGCGGTTTTCTCACCCTCTTTGGGGCGGCGACCTCCCCAGTTCGATACCCATGCCGACTTGCCATCCGGCAGTAGCACCACATCGAACGGAGCGATACCCACCGGGATCTCCTTTGTTACCTTTTGTGTTTCCCAGTCCACCACCGCCAGCGCGTTGTTTTGCGAGAGACAGACATAGAGCGTCTTACCATCGCCACCCTCCGCAAGTCCGCAAGGGTACGATGTCCCCTTACCCTGCGGACCCGGAATATCCATGCTTTTCAGACCGGAAAGCGCACCATCTGCCCCGATAGTCGCCTCCCAAATCTTGTTCCCCGATGTGGTCGCGAGTACCCGCTTGCCGTCACGAGTAGCGATAATCCCGTGGAGAGAACTCCCCCCTCCCCCACCAAACGGCGTTTGTGAGACAACCTTCCACGTTTGGGTATCCACAACAACAAAGCCTTTATTATCTTTGAGATAGAGGAACTTTCCGTTGGTTGCCAAAGCCGCATCTACGGGACGACCCGGAAACTCTAAAACCGTGCCGACGGGTTTGACTCTCTGCTCCGTGGTAACCGTGAAGGAGCCATCAGGATTTGACCCCACCTGACTTCGCTTTGACGCTTGGAAGCCGACCAGACCAATCCCTGCACAGAGAAGAAGCGGAAGAAACAAAAGCGGACGTGATGAGCGCATGACAGACCGTCTCCTTTCGACAAGACCGACCATCGGGAGAGAACCCCGCTCATTTTGCCACTACTGCCCTCTTTTTGACAAGACCAATTGGGGGCTTTGGCGAAATTTATTCTGCCTTTTTTCCGACGGGTTCACGTGAACGCGAAAGAGTCTCAGCAACCCACTGTGCCACTCCCCGAAACCTACGCACAACCATTTGGAGGAACTCCCCCACCCTCTCGAAGAAGCGGGATTTTTGCAGGTAGCGAACCACAATGGCAATGAGAAGCACCGCCCCAATCAACAACGGAACCCACACGGGAGCAAAAGCAAGCGCATACGCTCCCACTGTCACCACACGCCCCAAGAACCGCGAAAATGCCGCATTGGCATTGGTCTTTGCCATCGCAAAATGGGTACTCAGGTCGAGACGGGCTTGGTCTACCTTACGAAGTGAAATCGGTTCAAACAGACTCACAGTCACCAGACTGACCGAAGAACGTCGCCGCATATCCTCCTGACGTTGCTCCAACAGACTGGCATCCACTTCTGCCCGGAAAATACGCTCTTGCAGGTAGAGGATGTCGTTCCCTCGCAAACGACGATTGCTCCCCAAAATGGAAGCCAATCTATCCCGATGCGCCTTAAGAATTGTCACCCGTCGCCCTAAACTCTCATACTCCGAAATCTGGTCGGCACTGCCTAACTTATCCGCATACAAAACCCCCTGCTCGCGCACCGCCGCCACAAAGACCGACAACCGTTCCGCCGGGACTTGAAAACTCACCCATCCGTGCCGTCGCCCGTTCTCCGTCACTGTTGTCTTACCATCCACAACCTGCGCCTTCTCCCGCTCCGCAATCTGTAGCAGATTCGTTCGTGCTTCGGTAAAGTTTCCCACCTTAAGGATAATGGAGCCATTTGTAAATGGCAGATGCGTTGCTTCTGATGTGGTGAACGACGGTACAGGGGATTGCGCCACGGCGGGCAAACTACAAAAAAGTGTGGCAAAAATTGCACTGGTTGTGACAGCAAGCAAAAGTCGAACAGATAACATAGATGCCTTCTCCTTCTGTCCCACCACGCCGCCCGGTGTGGCAGACAAGCCCCTTTACGCAACAGAACCAACAAAAAGTGCCGTCCCACCCCACCCTCAGCAAACTATTTTGTAGCGAAGTCTTTCAGGATTAATCCGAGGAGAAGGTGAATTGTAAGAAGAGGCAAAACAGCAACAGGGGAACCCGGACAGGGGCAAACAACGTCCGTTTATGTAGGGAGAGGGATATGAAGAGACTACTACTCACTTTAACTGCAATTTTTTGCATCAGCACATCGGTTTGGGCAGGAATGGATGGGCAACCACAACCCAGTACCGATACATTGGCACGCCTCCGTAATGCGGTTCGGCAGTTCTTTGTAGAGGGCGGCGACTTGGGGAAAGCCCGCCCCGACCTGATTCTGCTGGTAGAGCGCGACCCAACCGCCGATATTGTGGACTGGCTCTCTCCGGTTCTCAAAGATGAAATCGCCTACACAGGTTTAGCAACCACCTTTGGCGAGGCGATGGATGCCGCCGAGCCTGGAAGCCCCAAGCAGCACTACCTGCGCTACAATCTGGCACGCCTGCATCTGCATCGCTCATTTCTCTACACGGTTTCGGGACACCGCAAGCCATATTTGGATGCCGCCGAGAAGTTAGCCGAACAGTTCCCTTCGTCCGTGCGTGATGCCGCCGTTTGGGAACTGAAGGGTGATATTGCCTTTGAGAAGGGCAGTGTGGAAGGGGCGATTGCAGCCTACTCTCGGATGTCCAGTGCCGGAGCGGGACCCGCATGGACACAGTACAAGATGGCAACTGCTTATCAAAAGGCACGGCGTTGGAGCGATGCAAAAGCACAGTACGAGCGTGCGAGCCGAACAGAACTTGCCACCGGAACACCGGGACAACTCTATCATCAGATTCAACAGGGGCTTGCCAGCCTGCATCTGGAGCAACGGGAGCTGCCTCAAGCGGCATCGGCACTCTTACGCTCACTAAAGATTGCCGAATCGGAGAAGAGTAAGGTACGATTACGTAGCGATGTGGCGCGTCTGCTGCTTGCGCGGGGACAGCGACCTGCTGTGATAGAGTATGCAGAAGCGGCACTCAAGATAACTCCCGATGACCCGGCACTCAAGGGGTTGTTAGAGCAAGCGGGAGGCAGTAACTAAACCTGCTTCGGTCTCAGGACGGTTAGGGGGCGATATGGCATCTATTTGGGAGTGGCTCGTCATCGGAGTCTTTGTTTTTCAAATCCTGGTATTGGTCGGACTATTTTTTGTCCTACGCCGTGTGCAAAAAGGTCCGATTGCCGATGTGATTAACCATGTTGTCCCTATCGCCCGTCGTGTCTCCCGCCTTTCCATCGTGGGTTGGGATGTCTACAAACGCCATAAGGTTCATGTTATTCGAGCAGTTCCTGAAGTCAAGGGGATTATTGAGGGGGTAAAGTACGGAACACGCACCGATTTAGGAACCCCCATCACCTACAAGTCGCTTCTCTTCTCCTTCTGGAAAACGCAGGTGAACCTACTCAGCGTTCGTAGCACCACCAGCACCCTTTCCAGTATGCTCGGAGGCACGAAGAACACGTCTACGGGGAAATCCAAGCGTAAGCCTGCCCCACGACGCTCTTTGATAGACCGTATGGGTTTTGTTCCACCGATTGCCAGAAAACTACACTTTGTCCCAATGGCATGGCGTATTGGCAAGCAAGTGTTCCACGAGATAAAGCGTCAAGGCTTGTTGAAACGGTAGTATTTCCATGCGACTAACGATGTTTGAGGAGAGCCCGCGGCGGTACTATGTCTCCCTCGGTGATTCCATCAGTATAGATGCGTATGCCGGTGGGTCAGGACGAGGAGCGGCAAGTCTGCTCTACCAAAATCGTGATAACGATTTCCCAGGGTGGCAGGGGAAAGACTTGAAGACCTGTCTGCCGGGTATCCGTTTGATTCCTCTGGCAATGGACGGAGCCACGTCCGCCACTCTGCGCTATGTGCAACTGCCCCAATTGCAAGAGATGCGAATTCACCCTGAGATTATTACCGTGACCATCGGTGGGAACGACCTACTACAGAGTTTTGGAATGGACTACCGCATTCAAAATACCTTCCAAGCCCTGCAAGAGAATCTTCATGCTTCGCTTACCCTCCTTCGCAACATGGCAGGAGCCGAAACGCCCATTCTTTTAGGCACTATCTACGACCCCAGCGATGGGACGGGAAACGCTGGAGAGTTGCAACTGAGTCACTGGCGCGATGCCCTGACGTGGGTAGCACGGTTTAATACGATGCTACAGGAGATTGCCTACGAACACCAGTGTACGGTGGCGGATATCCATGGGCATTTTATGGGGCATGGGGCAGTTGCCGGAGACCCGTCGCAGGCTGAATCGCACCCAGAAAATCGGGATTTGTGGTACTGTGGAACTATCGAACCGAATGCGTGGGGGGCAAGTGCGGTTCGTGCGGTCTTGTGGGACTGCCTAAGGACACAGGGTGTACTGTAAGCCATAAGATTCTGAGGGTGAAATGAGGGTGGAATGACACGACGTGAGATTTTAGCCGTAGCAGGAATGACCAGTATAACCGGAATGGTGGGAGGGGGCGCATCCGGTGTGGCGAATGCTGCCGCCCCTGCTCCCCCAGATGGTTGGAAGGTTTTTGATGGGCAGACGGTTCAGGAGATGTCGTGGGAAAGTCTGCCGGGGAAACTGGCAACTGCGGATGTGATTTTCCTCGGTGAACTGCATGATGACCCGGAAACACATCGTGCGGAAGCCCTACTTTTGGAGGCGGTTTATGGCTTGGTAGGGAAGAAACTCACGCTGGCAATGGAGATGTTCGAGCGAGACCAACAGGTTCCTTTAGATAACTATCTTGCCGGAAAGATAACCGATGCAGAACTGAGCAAGGCGGTCAAACTATGGCGAAACTATGAGACAGACTATCGCCCGATGGTGGATTTTGCAAAGGCAAAGCAGATACCAGTAGTCGGGTCCAATGCGCCGTTACGCTTGGTTCGTCTGGTAAGCGGGAAAGGGTTGAGTGCCTTCAAAGACCTGCCGGATGCCGATAAGCCACTGGTTGCCCAGTATATCAATGCGCCCACCGGGGATAGGTATGAGTCGCGCTTCTCTGCGGTGATGGGACACGGACATGGCGACTCACCAATGGAACCAGCGATGATACGACGCTTTTATGAAGCACAGTGTGTCCGTGACGATACAATGGCAGAAAGTATCGTCCGAGTCTTGGAATCGGGGAACAAGGTGCTTCATGTGAATGGGTCATTTCATAGTGATGGGGGGATGGGAACGGCGGGACGGGTGCTTTGGCGTAGGCCGCTACATACCGCTCTCGCGATTGTGAAAATAGTTCCGTACAAGGGAACCCCGGAACCAATTCCCTACCGAGGCGAAGGGCATTATCTCCTCTTTGTTCCTGATAAGCGACCTGTGAAATCGTGACGCTTGAAAGCAGGGTTCTTGCCATTTCCCCTCCCCTCTTTCTGTCATAATTATCCGTGGGAATCCACCATGTTTCATGGTCAAATTCAATTCCCGCGAGGTATCGCAAATGGGTAACGACGAAGTCATAGCGAATCAGAAACTGATTCTGACGAACCAAGAGATGATTCAAGAGAATCAGAAGGTCATCCTGAGCAATCAGGACATTATCCGGTCCAACCAAGATAAGTTGGGGAACATTCTGGCAAATCAAGAAGCCATCATCGCCAATCAGGAGAAGATTTTGGCGAACCAAGAGAAGATTCTGAGCAAGTAGACCTCTCCCCGTATCCCTGCCCCCCTCATTCTTTAGAGTGTAGGGGGGTTAGAATTGCGGAGGCGGTTGTGCGGATGTCATTGTGCAGGGGGCGGTCTTGAGTAAGTCCTTCAAAAGGAGGTAGCCCACTCGGTGGAGGAGTGTCGCGTCCCACGGCTTTTCCCCGTTGTGACAAGAAGCGGAACTGCCCGGCAGTTAGACTCAGTATTGCCAAAATCCCCGCAAGCCGTTCGGTCTGCTCATAGCACTTTCGTGCTGCGAGTGTTCCCATCGAAACCACATCCTGATTGCGTCCGTTGGTCGGAATACTCATTGTCGCATGTGCCTGTGTATTCGAGCGCATCTCTGCCACCAAAGCCGTCGCGGTTATCTGTGCGCCTGCAAACCCCGAGGCGGGTCCCGGCTCCCACGAGAGCAGAAGCGGGGCATTGCCATTACTCTCCGAGGGAGTCACCAAAAGGTCAACCTGTCGTTCGGCTAAGACTCCGGCTTGGGTCAGTGCGGCATTCAGCGCATCGGCGGCGAAAGCAACCTGTTGCCCCTGAAAGTTCCCCCCGTGAAGCACCGCCTCCCCCTCCGCAATAAAGACAGGGTTATCGGAGCAACCATTTATCTCTGTCTCGACCAACTGCCGTGCAAAGGTCAGGCTATCCCGGCACGCTCCCAAAATCTGTGGCGCACAGCGTAGGCTATACACCTCCTGCAATTGTCGGGTGGTATCTTCGGATGTGCCAAAACGTTCCACCTCTTGACGGATATTCTCCGCCGATTCGTACTGCCCGATATGCCCGCGTACCTCATGCAAACGTGGGTCTAATGCTGCCGTTCGTGCGCCCAAGAGACGATAGAGCCACCCGGTCAGTTTTTCCCCCCATGCCAGTAACCGTTCCGCACGAGCGACGGCAATCGTAGCATAGGCGGTTAGAAATGAGGTTCCATTGGTTAAAGAGAGGGCATCGCGCCCCTCCAATGCCATCGGCATCAGTCCGGCAAGAGCGAGGGCTTCCGCCGCAGGCATCTCCCGATTTTGGTAGACCACCCGCGCATCGGGCGACCCCGACGACCCCGACAAGGCACGCGCAATAAACGAAAGCGGAATCAGGTCTCCACTTGCTCCCACACTGCCAATTGCGGGAACACAGGGTGTAATTCCAATCTCCAAGAGACGAAGATAGGCTCGAAGCAGGTCTGGGTGAATCCCGCTATATCCCTGCGCGATGTTCTGTGCACGAATCAGCATAGTGGCACGCACGACCTCTTCGGGGGCAGACTCACCCCACCCTGCGCCTAAGTGCGCGATTAACCCCGCACCATGTTGATAGCCACCCACTCCCTCGCCACTGCTAAAAGCCACAAAGGGTCCAAAACCCGTCGTGACTCCGTAGATCGGAGTTCCGTTGGCGGTCAGAGTCAAGCGAGTTTGATACGATGCCTCCATCGCCGAGAGAGCGGCAGGGGTCAGTTCCAGTGAAGCCGATTCCCACCCGGCTACTCTCTCCACCTGCTCACAAGAGAGATGGGTATCGGGTCCTAAGCCCATCTCTGTCCCACAGACTACTGGGGATGTCCAGTATTGGGTTGCGCTCATTGCGTACTTCTCCGTGTGGAAACCGGCAGATTCGCCAAGCGTTGTAGGGTAGCACGACGAGCGACTTCGCCCTTTGGAGTACGTTCCCATACGGTTATAGGAATGGCATGAATCCAAATCAGACGCTCGGCAAGGTTCCCCAAAATGTCGGCAAGCGACTCCTGAGTCGGTAAAGTCCCCTTCGTTACCGTCAGAGCGAGCGCAAGGTTGCGGTTATCGGGAGTGTAGAGCATTACCTCTTGCAGATGCGGAAACATTTGTCGAATCGCATTTTCTAAGCGTCCCGCCTCAATAAGTCGTCCATTCTCTAACTTAAAAGTATCGTCCTTGCGTCCCATAAAGAAAAGATTGCCCGTCGCACTATCCTCTTGCACCAAGTCCCCGGTATCCCACCAGAGCGGGTTCTGACCTTCTGGGTTACGCATGACAACCCCCAATGGCTATCCCATGCCCCATAACTCCGGTTATCGCCGTGGAAGTGCAGGGTTCCATCGGGTGCTATCCGTATCTGACATCCGACTGGTTTCCCCAGATAGTTTCCACCGGGAAAATCGCCGGGTGCGCCAAGAGTGATTCCCGGTGATGCCTCGGTCTGTCCATACCCGACACGAAGACGAGTGCGGCGCAAAAACTCTGCTAGCTCTGCATCTATGGGCGCACCCCCGATTACCCCCTCTTCCAAGCGGAGCAGAAATGCTTCTCCATCGGGGTGTTCACGCAGTTGGCGAACGGTCATGGGAACCGCACAAAAGTGGGTGATTTCCATTGTCCGCCCCAAGCGAAGCAGTTCATGAATATTTCTGCCGCCATCGCCCGAACGAACAATCTCACAACCTGTTAGCAGGGTGGGCAAGAGGTCAATCACTAAACCAAAGGCATGAAACCACGGCAGGCACGAGAGGCTACGAGTTGCCTCACCCCGCAAATGGAGTGCGGGAATATGACTGTTTAGCACAGAGAGAACATTGTTGTCCGAAAGGGCAACCCATTTCCCTGTACCGCTCAAGCTTCCCGATGTCCTTAGCAGGAAGCGAGCCTCAGTATCGGTGGCAAGATGCGTTTCGCGCCGTGCGTTCCCCAGAGGAGTCGGACCTTCGCAACCAGACGGTATCCAGACGGGCAAATCGGGGCTACTGCCACTCGCAATGATGGCACGAACATCTAATGTCGTTGCCCACTCTTCTCGTAAGGCAACATCTCCCGTGGGAGGGGCAAGCGCAATAGTCAGTTTTTCGCAGAGAGCAGCAACCAGAATCTGTAGGAATTCCGGCGATGCGGGCAGAGATAGCAGAATACGGTCTCCGGCAGTAAAGCCTTCCGCTCGAAAGGCGTGTACCCAAAGCCGCGCTCCCGACCAGACCGAAGCCGCCGGGATAATACAGTCGGGAAAGACAAACAGTGGGTACGGATTTTGGCGAAGGCGTTGGTAAAAAAGTGTCTTCCAACCACCTTCGCCATCCTCAGACTCCAGAGATGCGACGGTTTTCACCGAACTTCCAATCTAAGGGCGTGAGTACCCTGTCTGCCTTACTTTAATGGATTGAGCCGCACGATAGTCTTACTTCGCGGGTCGTGCGTCGTGCTTCTGCACCAAAACCC
>Ga0224722_1000518_pt1 | contig 22408 bp, 33 predicted proteins | sample Balambano_FR1_Me_FD_161646 | JGI IMG/M metagenome (GOLD analysis project Ga0224722, IMG submission 161646) | Freshwater sediment microbial communities from Lake Towuti, South Sulawesi, Indonesia - Balambano_FR1_MetaG | ecosystem: Environmental > Aquatic > Freshwater > Lake > Sediment | place... | reverse complement strand
GAGCGGGTATTTTTTCAGGAAGGCTTAGCAGAGACGGTAATTGCCAACAGCACCAGCCCTCAAGCACCACGGCGTTACCTGGTCAACGCCCAGGCTGGTCAAGTCATGAGCATTGAGATATTGGAGGGCAATGCTTCAGTTGATATTCGTTACCAGGATGGTAGTTTGATTGACGATGCTAGAGGTTTGACCTTTTGGCAAGCAACCCTGCCCGAAAGTGGAGACTATCAAATTGACGTGCTTTCCGACAGTCCCACAGAATTTCGTCTGCGTGTTGGTGTAACTGGCACTCCTTTTTAACCCAGGTCTGACCCGTGATACGCTTCTAGCCAATGGGTTAAATCAGCCATCGTGGTAAAGTCAAGCAAGGCTTCCTCTAAAGCCTCTAGTTGCTCAAGGGAGAGTAACTGGATCTGCGATCGCACTGAATTAGGCAAGACTCCCAGTCTTCGGGTCAGTTGTCGCAAGATGAGCAAGTTACCTTCTTCTTGGCGACCTTCCTGGCGACCTTCCTGGCGACCTTCCTGGCGACCTTCTTGGCGACCTGCCGCTTTGGCTTCTTGATACACCCGCGACTCTTGTATATTCAGTCCTAACATCGCTTCTACCTCCACCTGGCTCAGTTGGTCAAACCGATAGACCATGATTGTTACGATTAAATCAATTATGTCTTGTTTGTTATGTTCTGGCTGGTTTTCTTGACTCACTCGCTCGATCAGCGATCGCGCTGCCACGGGTGCATCCCTCTCCTTCAACGTCGTCAACACAATGGCTATAACTAAACGAAAAAATTACCCCCGATCGGGCAGGGAGTCCCAAATGGAGATGTTGCTGCTCCCAACGAAAGTCGCCAGTGCCGTACAAAATTTGAGGGGAACGATCGCCCCGCATCATTTCAGTCAGGTCAAGAGTAGCTTGAGCAGATGTTGTGGCAGCGTTGACAGCGATGATTAATCGCTCCTCGGCTAGCGATCGCGCAAACACATACACCATACCTTGAGCATACAAAATCTGATAATCTCCGATCCGCAAAGCCGGATGACTATGACGCAAAGCAATCAATTGGCGATGATAATTCAACACATTCAGATCCCAATCTGCCTGTGTGGGAAAGCCGCGCCGACAATCGGGATCGATTGCTCCAGCCAGCCCCACTTCGTCCCCATAGTTGACGCTGGGCGCACCAGGAAAGGTAAACATCAGCAGGGTAGACAACTCTACACTGGCTTTGTCTCCTTGAGCAATGGTGAGTAAGCGAGACGTATCATGGCTATCCAGTAGGTTCAGTTGTGTTAGTTGGATCTCCCAGGGATAGAGGTCTAAAAGACTGCGAATTTTTGTCGCATAACCTGCGGCATCAATCGGTGGATAGGGATCATAAGAACGCCCTGCGATCGTGGTGATATCGACGCGATCGCCTGCGGTAAACGCAATGGTAGGAGCGGTGAACAAATAATTCATCACGCCATCAAACTGGGTGCCATCCAGCCACTCGCGAGCATCGCGCCAAACTTCGCCAACAATATAGGCTTGGGGGTTGATGGCTTTGACGCGATCGCGAAACTCTTGCCAGAATCCAGGGGTTTTGATCTCAAAGGGTACATCCAACCGCCAGCCATCAATGCCAAATCGTAGCCAGTATTCAGCGACCTGCATCAAGTACTCTCGTACTGCCGGATTATCATGGTTGAACTGAGGCAAGGCCCGATTATCTGCCCAACTGACGTAATTGGCGGGCAAGCTGCCATCATAAGCAGAGAGGGGCCAATCGGTGATTTTGAACCAATCCAACCAGGGAGAAAACGTACCATTCTCCAAAATATCGTGAAAGAAGAAAAAACCTCGACTGGCATGATTGAAGACTCCGTCCAACACAATTTTGATTTGTCGCTGATGGGCCTCTTTCAGCAGCTTCTCCAGTGCTTCATTGCCTCCCAAAAGAGGATCAACCTGGTAATAGTCATGCGTATGGTAGCGGTGATTACTCGCAGATTGGAAAATAGGCGTGAAATAGATGGCATTGATGCCTAAATCCTGCAAGTAGTCAAGTTTCTCAATCACACCCCAGAGGTTTCCCCCTTTATAGCCATGCAGAGTGGGCATGGCTGTCCAACTTTCCAAAACAGCGCTCGATAGATAAGAGGGTAAGGGTTGCTTACCAACCGCAAAGCGATCGGGAAAGATCTGGTAGAAAATTGCGTGCTTGACCCAATCTGGAGTCTGAATTGACATGGTCTTGACCGTCTTCACTGCTTTTAGAGATGGAAATCAGTTTCCTTGTTAGTTTACATTGCGGCTCACAAAGTGCATCATCCATCCCTAGGAATGCATCCGGTTGAATTAAATGACAAACGATTTTAAGTTTGCTCATCGCTGTTTGGAGGCAGTGGCGCTTCGCGCCACTGCCTCCAAACGACCGTTTTTTGTTGGGGAGTACAATCACAGCCTGCACTCCTTGAAATCATGCTTGAGATAGCACCGCTGCTCTACGTATTGGATGCGGGAAAGGGATAGGCAAGATTTCCACTTTCGACTATCATCAATAACGCATGTCTATTTTCGCTGTCTGGCCAATTAGGGGATTAGTAAACGTGTTGCAGTTACTATCTGGCCAATTGGGGGATAAATCTCTTGCTCCCATTGGAACTCATTGTATTCTCGAATTGTACGACTGTTCGGCTGAATTGCTGAACGATGCCGCTTTTATCAAAAAGGCCTTGCAAGAGGCTGCAAGGCAATCGCGATCGACGCTATTAGGCGAAGTTTTACACCAGTTTGAACCCCAAGGCATTACTGCACTCGTGCTGCTATCTGAATCTCATATCTCTATCCACACCTGGCCGGAAATGGGATATGCCGCAGCCGATGTGTTTACCTGTGGTCAACATACACAACCTGAAAAAGCATGTCATTATATGATTCAAGCTTTTCAGGCGCGGCGCTATGAGTTGTGTCAGCTTCCCCGCCGACCTCCCATACCCATGCATTTTCAGTCATAAAACTTCCTGACTGCGTCATGATTGTCTTAATGTAGTGCAGCCCAAGTCTGCACTACGGAGAGCTATCGAATAGGGCCATTGTAGTCGATCGCCACACCCCAATTGCTACCATCTACCGTGACCACACTTTCAGTCGTGTAATCCGGTGAACCCGGAACTCCTCCCCTAAAGGTAAATGTCCAAGTGCCATCACCGTTGTCAACATAAGGAGCATCAGCAGAGGGCCCATGCATGGCAGGCTCAGCCCGATATTGGCTCAATCCGCCGTTGGCTCTTTCAGCCGCCTGACGAGCCAGATTTTTAGCTCGGCTTAAATCAAAATTGAAGGTTCGTTGAACCAGTCCTTCCACTTCCACTTGTTTAACTGATGCCAAATCTAACAGAGTAGACTGTGCTTCAGCTTGAACTGAATTTAATAACAGCGTACCTAGTGTAATGGTGGAAACGATCGCAATCTGTTTCATAATCTCGAAAATCGTACAAGTTATTGCTCTACCTATTGGTTAAGAGTTTCTTCTGAAAGACTTTGTTCCGCTTCCAGTGCCAATTGCACTTCAACATCTGACAGGTCTAACGCTTCAGCAATTTGTTCTGCGGTCAGTCCTAGCGATCGCAAACGAGAAACCGCATCTAATCGAGCTTGCCGTTCTTGCTCTGCTCGCAACCGTTCTTGCTCTGCTCGCAGCCGTTCCTGCTCTGCTCGCAGCCGTTCTTGCTCTGCTTGCTGCATCGCGTCTTCTTCTGGCAAGGGTACTAAACCACCAGCTAGTGTGAATAACCGCAGCTTTCGATTATCAATGCCCCAATACAGTCCTAACTCGTCACTCCAGAGCCAGCCCTGAGCATTCGGCGCGATCGCTTCATACTCTCCTCGCACCAACTGGAAACCCTGAAATTCCAGGGTGACTGGATCAAACCAAAAATATTCAGGAACTCGCCAAACCGATTGATAAATCTCTTTTTTCTCACCCCGATCGATTTCAGCCGTTGAGTCAGAGAGTAACTCGACAATCAGGTTAGGGTAGAGACCGTTCTCATGCCAGACCGTCCAACTCCGGCGAGGTCGATTTTCTGTTCCTAAAACGACAAACAGATCAGGACCTCGAAAGTACTCAGATTTTTTCTGGTTAGGACTGTAGTAAACCGTTAAGTTGCCAGCAACATACACATCCTGGCGATCGCGACAGAACCAACGAATCAGCCGAATCAGCAAATCAATTTGGTCACGATGCAAATCACTTTCCAAAGGGGGTTCGTCGCTCCATAGATCTGCTGGAGGCAAGGCAATGGTTTCGTCTGCCAGTTGTTGAGCAGCGATCGGTAATGCTGGAATCATATTTTTGCCCTACGCCAAGTAGCTTTATTTTAGCCTGAAGCGTTGTTGCGATCGCGGTTCGCTATCGTGAGGTCAGTAAACAGAGAGAATGAATATGTTTGCAGTAGAGTTTGAAGCTGATGTCGAGGATGGCAAAATCCTTTGTTTTAGATGTTTCAAATGATATTTTTCAAGAACTGCTGAACTATCCGGGTGCAAATCAACCAACGTCCCGATCCAATCAGGGTGGTTAACTCCGGTGGTAGGGTGAGCCGTTCCCCAGGTTGCAGTTCGACTTCGTAGGTGAGGTTAACGGGTTGGCTTTTCATGGGTTAACGGGCCAGGATTTAAGTTTTACAGTTGCCATCATCATTCGCAGAACTACAACAGGAGTTGGGCGTTGGGCAAGAAAATGTCTGTCAATTTTCGCTAATTTGACAGCAAGCGTAAAAAGCAAATTTGGGTAAAACTTTTGTGTCAGATATTATTGCTGTCATTCGCAATGAACAGGGTGTCGGAATGTCTTCAATGGATGGAGAACTAATCGTTGTTTTGTTAGCTATGGGAGGAATTGTAATTGACCAGCAACCTGTGATGATGCGATCGGGTATTGCGATTTTTGGGAATTTACCATCAGGTTCTTACACTGTTCTGGGAGGCAGCCCACAAAATTGTGATATAGAACTGTCTTAGGAATGAGAAGCAAATTCCGTAGCGATTGTCTTGCAAGTCAAGGGGAATGAAGAAAAACTGTTTCGCTTTTGATCCTCATGACAAAGTAACGGCACGGGTTGTCCATTTGTGATAGTGATGATATAGCACTGAGAACTTGATTAAGCAGGTGCTTGCCCAGTTTTGTTATCGCGAATCATGGCATTAAGGATGACCAGCAATTTCCGCATACAGGCAACTAGAGCCACCTTTTTGGGCTTTCCATTTGCCAGCAACCGGGCATAGAAGGTCTGAATGACTGGGTTGTGGCGAATAGCGACTAAGGTTGCCATGTACAAGCCACAACGCACCGAGGTGCGCCCCCCCGAAATCATACGTTTGCCTTTGTGTTTGCCACTATCGTGGTTGATCGGAGCGACCCCAACTAAGCGAGCGATCTGTTTTTCAGAGAGGGTTCCGAGTTCGGGTAATTCCGCCAAACATAACGCAGATGTCACTTTACCAATCCCTGTGACGGATTGCAAAATCTCATCTTTGCGTTGCCAATCGCGTTGTCGTTGCGCCAACGATTGAATTTGCTCATTAAGCGTTTCAATCCGTTTTTGCATCTCCTCAATGTGGGCTTTGATGTCGCTTTGGACCTGTGAAGATGCACGAGTGAGACGGTTTTTCTCTGCCACTTGCAGCTCTACCAACTGCTGGTGCGCCGCACTAGACCACTCAGGTGTTGAGCCTCAGGCGCAACGATAGACTGGACTCTAGGTTCCACACTCTGAGCAAACTGGGCTAAAACTTGAGCATCCAATTTGTCGGTTTTAGCTTTACCCAGCGCGATCGCAAATCCCTTGACTCGCCTCGGATTGGCAACCGCCACGGCAATGTTGACGAGTTGTAAGCTGGAGACGAGTAGTCGCTCCAAGCCTCCGGTCGATTCAACCACCACCCCAGGGGATGGGAGCAGGAGTAATTGTTCAATGAGCGCTACGCAAAGCTGAAACCGATCGCCTCGAACTTGAAGCAGCAATGAGTAGGCATGAGTGGGCGATCGCTACATCACAGGATATTCAATGGGTTGGGGTTCCATGTCAGAACAAAATAAGATTGCACTCAAGCGGCTTCTTCTGCCGTTTCACTATTCTCGTCTATCAAAACTGGATCAATATCTTGACTCTGATCACGGTGACGAAACTCTTCTAGAAGGACAAAGAAATTAGTAAAAGCAGTTTTTTCATCAAGGAATTTGAATAGAAGAATCTTATCCCAGGAATTTACGGTTTGGCAGCGAAATCGAATACTTTTCCACGAACCTCTATTCCGTAGTGCCGCCCATTCATGGTGATGGATTCAGTAATGCCAAACTGCTCTAATCGAGCACTAATACCATTTTGGATTATAGATTTCCGATTTTGGATTGCAGAATGCTTGACCAGCTAACCGTTCTGGCAATTGAAATCATGCACATATCACCCAAAATGGTATAAGGATGTAATCTTCTCCATAGCGGGTTTTGAGCTTAAGAAGCTTGCCAGGAATACCACGTTCATGGAGCCACCGCAGGATTGCTCTGGCACAATCAGCACATTCCAAAATTTCAAATTGACGAGTGATGCCTCCAATTTCCTGCCGCACAAGAGCAATCGCACTGCGCGATTTGCGATGATTGCTAAAACAGGATTAACAGAATCGCAACTTTTATGTCTAACTTGTTAGAGACATTACAAGCGGTCAAATTCTTAGTTGATGCCAACGGACAACGGGTAGCCGTTCAATTGGCTATTGCGGATTGGAATGCTTTGCTTAGTTGGATTGAAACCAAGGAAGATGAGGAATTAGTAAGGGCAGTTTTGCCCCAATTGCGGGATCTACGAGAACCAAGTCAGCCAACGAACTGGGTATCTTGGGATGCCGTCAAAGATGAGTGGTAATCATGGCTGAGTTTGGATATCAGCTTCAGTTGTTAGCGGCGGTTCATGATGAGCGCAAGCGTTTACCAGGGGTAATTCGACAACGGCTAAAAAGGGTGATTGATGATCTGGCTCAAAACCCTCGCCCTGACAATAGTATTTCGCTTCAGCTTAGTTTCGATATTGCTTAATAGAGGGATGTTTTTGGACGTGAAACCTTTGGTTTCACGTCCAAAAACATCCTTAAAAATCAGCAACACCAAAAAACGATTCAAATGGCAGAATTGGAAGAGGTAGGCAGGAGGTCAGCGATGGTCAAGATGGAACAGATTGAGGCTTTAAGTCGGCAAATTGTTGAGGAGTTTCAGCCAGAACGGATTGTTCTGTTTGGTTCTTATGCCAAAGGTGAACCGACAGAAAACTCTGATGTTGATTTGCTGGTGGTGCTGCCCTTTAAGGGTTATCCCTTCCGCAAAGCATCTGAGATTCTTCGAGCCACCAATCCTGATTTCCCAGTAGATTTGTTGGCGCGGACACCAGAACAGTTTCAGACTCGCTTAGCACTAGGAGATGGATTCATTCTAGAAATTCTAGAGACGGGCAAAGTTTTACATGAAGCAGCTGACACAGGAATGGGTGACTAAAGCTGAAGGTGACTTTACTTCTGCGGGGCGAGAACTCCGGGCGGTGGAAGCTCCAAATTTCGATGCTGCTTGTTTTCATTCGCAACAGTGCGTCGAAAAGTATTTCAAAGCTTGTCTTTGTGAGGCTAATATTTCCTTTACCAAAACCCATGATTTGCGTCTTCTGTTGAATTTGCTTCTCCCTCTAGAACCGGGTTGGCAGCAATGGCGAGATAGCTTGATAGATATGACAACGGCTGCGGTTGAGGTACGCTATCCTGGTTTCTCGGCTAATCGCGAAATTGCTGAAGAGATGTATAAATTATGTGCTGAGGTACGGCAGACAGTACGGCAAAGTTTGGGAGTAACTCTGTAGCCTACTAAAGTTGTGTCCTGGGCAAAAGCTCATGATCTGCCGCTTCGATCGCCCGAATTGCTTCTACTGGCGATACTTCATCTGCCAGAACCGCCTGAATGCCTGGCAGATATTCGTCCATAATCATCAGGTTGGTGTAAATGAGGTGTTGGATGGCGGCGTGACTGGGGAGATGATCAGTGGCATCTAGAAAGGTTTTATAGCGAATCTCGCCATCGTTAAAGTCAAGTTCAAAGTTGCCGAGAATCATGCCGGAGTTGGCGCGGGTGAGAAATTCGGCAAGGGGCGATCGTCTTTCTTAAAGAAAGAATATCCTGATGTCAGAGCAAACTGGATAATTGTGACGGTTTAACAGTACAATTATACTGTATTTTGCTGCATCGGCTCATGCGACGAGATTCAATTTTCTATAAACTATTCCAGCAGTCCCCTAGTTTGCTGTTTGACCTTCTGGACACCGCGCCTGTAAATGCGGCTAGTTATCGGTTTGATTCAGTGACAGTTAAAGAACCAAAGTTTGAAATTGATGGGGTGTTTTTGCCCCCAGAAGGGGACAGTCCGGGCGTGATTTATTTTTGCGAGGCGCAGTTTCAGAAGGATAAACAACTGTATGAACGTTTGTTTAGTGAGTTGTTTCTGTATTTCTATCGGAATCGCGATCGCTACTCGAACTGGCAAGCGATTGTGATTTATCCCTCTCGCAATCTGGAGCAGAGTAAAATTGAGCCTTACCAGATGTTGCTCAACTGTGATCAGGTGCAGCGGGTGTACCTCAATGAGTTGGGTGATATCCGTCAGTTACCCTTGGGCTTGGCTTTGATGGTACTGACCACAGTACAGGAGGAGCAGGCTGCGGCTGAAGCCAACTGTTTGCTGGTGCGCGCCCGACAGGAGGCGACTCCAGAGGCGAGTCGGTTCATAATAGAGTTAGTGACGAAAATCATGGTTTATAAGTTTAACCAATTGAGTCAAGCGGAGGTTGAGTCCATGTTGAATATTCAATTGCAGGAAACCAGAGTATATCAGGAAGCGCAAGAAAAAGAAGCAGCCAAGATAGTTTTGAGGCTGCTAACTCTCCGCTTGGGGCAAGAAGTATCTGATGAGTTGAAAGAACGTGTTACTCGTTTGCCCCTTGTGGAGCTTGAAGCATTAAGTGAAGCATTACTGATTTTCACAACGATCGCCGATCTAGAAACCTGGCTGGAGTCACGCCTGACTGCAGAGACTGATAGAGCTATGGTTTCAGAACATCAGAATAGATAGGAGTTGCGAACGGTTGGGCTTTTTCTTTGAGTTCAGGATCAGAGGTAGCGGTTTGACAGCGATCGCGCAGGGTTTATCAGTTGATTCATCAATGGGATTGAGTTGCGATGGGAGCGATCGCTACATCACAGGATATTCGACGGGTTGGAGTTCTGTGTCGGTGGATTCGATCGCCCGAATTGCCTCAAGGGGAGATGCGTCACCCGCAAGAATGGCTTGAATGCCAGGAAGATAGTCCTCCATAATCATGAGGTTGGTATAAAGTATTGAAATAATATCTTTGTACTGTACTCGATTGAGGAAATACAGTTGCAATATAGCTTTGAGTGGGACCCTCAAAAAGAGAGGAGCAACCTTCAAAAACACAAAGTCTCTTTCCGTCAGGCAGCGACGATATTTCGTGATCCCCGCCACGTTTCTGTTTATGATGATAGACATAGCCAAAATGAAGATCGCTGGATTACCCTTGGAGTAGATAGTAGTGGTGTCATTCAGATAGTGGTTCACACGTTTGAGCAAGTGAGTAAGCAGCAATGCCACATTCGCATTATTTCGGCTCGTAAGGCAACCAAGGCTGAAATACTTCAATATGAGGAGAATGAGAGATGAAGGCAGAATATGATTTTTCTAAAGGGGAGCGCGGGAAGTTTTATCATGCTCAAGCGGAGTTTCGGTTTCCAATTTATTTAGAGCCTGATATCAACGACAAAATGACTCGTTTAGCAGACGAGCGTGGGGTAGAGTTGCAAACGCTGGTGAATGAATGGTTACGAACGAATCTGTTGCTGGTTGAAAGTGTTAGGCGAGAAAATTGAGCCACAGGTTGCTCATCACTTGGAGTGTCAATGATTCCTTCTGCTCAGTCAGCCACATTACAACGAATCTCGCCATCGTTAAAATCCTGTTCAAAGTTGCCGAGAATCATGCCGGAGTTGGCGCGGGTGAGGAATTCGGCGAGGGGCGATCGCTCTTAGAAAGGTTCTACAAAGGTCTATAATAAACGTACATACTTCTGTACATCCTTATGCTGTCCTACGAGATTACCTCACCCACTGAAGCCAGAAAAGACTTCTTTCAGTTGTTAGAACAGGTTGTGGCAAACCGCCAAGTTTATATCATCCATCGACGTGAGGGTGAGAATGTTGCAATGATTGCCGAGGCTGATTTGAGGAGCTTGGTAGAGACAGTGTATTTGCTGCGATCGCCTGCCAACGCGAGTCGGTTGTGGGAAGCGATGGAAGAATCGCAGTCTGGTAAAATTGCCCCGCAGACAATTGCGGAACTACAGCAGGAGTTGGGCATTGGGCAAGAAGAAGAAAAAGCTGACTGAATCTGATGACGTTCAGCCAAGGTTGGTGCTTCGGAGTCCTGGATTTAGTGCTCAATTTAAGAAGGATTTAGCCTGGTGGTTTAAACAAGATTTCCAAAAAGCCTCAAAAATTCTGGATTTAGTGACAGCAGTTATGCAAGATCCGTTTGATGGATTGGGTAAGCCAGAACCGTTGAAATATTTGGATGCAGATATGTGGTCGCGGCGCATTGATCTGGAACATCGGCTGATCTATCGAGTAGGCGAAGCTCAAATCGATTTCTTGTCCTGCCGATATCACTATCAATAAGCTTTCCTCAAGCACTCTTGCACTTGTTAGTAAAATAACAGATCTTAAAAGCATCCTCTACCTGTACTAAAACCGATCGCCCCTTTTATCCCTCATCACTGAAACCGATCGCCTCGAACTTGAAGCAGCAATGAGTGGGCATGAGTGGTAATGAGTAGGCGATCGCTACATCATAGGATTCTCATCGAACCGGGATTCTGTATCAGCGGATTCGATCGCCCGAATTGCCTCAACCATTGAAATCCAGTTCAAAGTTGCCGAGAATCATGCCGGAGTTGGCGCGGGTGAGAAATTCGGCGAGGGGCGATCGCTCTTGATTTATCCAGGCTATGATCAAATTTATCCAGGCTATGATCAAATGGATGAGGGTGCTGGGGGAGGGAAACAAATGGCAGATTCCGTTCGCTATGTCACCAATGAGCAGGGAGAGCGTGTAGGTGTCTTGCTAGATGTTGAACTCTACAAACGTTTGGTGATCTCGTCTAGTTTAGATCCAGAAGACTTGCCGGGTCTAAACAGGGATGAACTGGAGGCGTTAGCAAATTGTAAATTGGCGTTGGCTGATCAGAAGCGGTTGGATGAATTGATCTCCAAAAACACAGATGCTCAACTCTTAAGCGATGAAGTTGCTCAGTTAGATCGTCTTCTAGCTCAAGCAGATCATCTCACCATCTTGAAGACTCGTGCTCGCTATACCTTATGGTGTTTAGACGGGTCTGTAGAAGCGTCGTGAGTGCTTACATTGCAAAAGAGCTACAGCGGCAAATTTGCGATCGCTTTGGTCATTGCTGTGCCTACTGCCAAACCGCAGAAGCATTAACTGCCATGACATTTGAGTTTGAGCATATTGTGCCACTCTCAGCAGGTGGAGAGACAATGTTCACCAATCTTTGTTTTGCTTACCCCACCTGTAATCGATGCTAGGGCGATCGCCAGTTGAGTGTTGATCCTGATACGAACCAGAGTGTGCCATTGTTCCATCCCCAACGCCAAGTATGGTCAGATCATTTTGCCTGGAGTCAGGATGCAACGCAGTTGATAGGGCTGACCTCCATTGGTCGAGCAACGATCGCGGCGTTAAACATGAACCGTTCTGCTTTAATCAGAGTTCGTCAGATGTGGGTCAAAATGGGAGAACATCCTCCCCAGCTAAAGTAGTTTTAGGGGACTCATCATTGTCCTGATCCCGGTTTAGTTTCAGAAGAGCGATCGCGCAGGGTCTATCCGTTGACTCATCGATGTGATTGAGTTGTGATGGGAGCGATCGCTGGCAGCTCACAAGATTGCGATGTAGGAGTGTCTTGATGAGGAGAAGTGCTGTATCGGCTTTGACAGGGTGCTATACTCAAGCTAAATCTCTAGATGAATTAATGGAGCGTATCCAGGAAGCGATCGCGCTTCGTATAAGGTTTAAGCAGGAACGTTATATGCAAAGCCCCACGAACTTGAAAGAATTATTGCTCGAGGAAATTGATCAAGTCCCAGAAGTACTTTTAGTAGAATTGCTGGATTTTTTGCAGTTCCTCAAGTCAAAGCATTTGCAGGCGAAGTTGGAGGTTAGTGCTTTAAGCACATCCTCTCTACAAAAGGATTGGCTGAGACCAGAGGAGGATGAAGCTTGGCAGGATTTGTGAAAGGTGAGGTAGTCGTAGTTCCCTTTCCATTTTCAGACTTGACTCAAGCAAAGCGACGACCTGCTCTGGTGGTTGCTGTATTGTCAGGGGATGATTTAATTTTGTGCCAAATCACTAGCCGCATGGTTTTAGATCGGTATGCGATCGCTCTTGAAACGGAAGATTTTAGTTCTGGTAGTTTAAGACAAAGCAGCAATATTCGCCCCAATCGCTTATTTACTGCGGATCGACAAATTATTCTGTCTAAGGTGGGTGAACTCAGATTAAGAAAGTTGGATGAAGCAATCGCAAAAATTATCGAGATTTTGCAACAGTGAGGCTATATGGATGGGCGATCGCTACATCACAGGATGTTCAATGGGTTGGGGTTCTGTGTCGGTAGATTCGATCGCCCGAATTGCTTCTATTGGTGATGCTTCATCTGCCAGAACCGCCTGAATTCCTGGCAGATATTCGTCCATAATCATCAGGTTGGTGTAAACGAGGTGTTGGATGGCGGCGTGACTGGGGAGATGATCAGTGGCATCTAGAAAGGTTTTGTAACGGATTTCGCCATCATTGAAGTCAAGCTTGCTACTGCTTACTAAGCGGCTGTTGAGGCATCAATCTGACACTTGCTTACGTATTCGATGATGAGCAAACGGAGATAATCAAGATTACTAATGTATTGTTTTGTTTGAGGATATTGATCGATGCTAAAATACCAATCGGCAACGTAGGGGATTTCAAAAATTCGTAGTGCTTCCAGGCAATCGATGCAATTCTGAGGCTCATTGACAAAATTGTTTACAACGATTTGAGCAGCATACCCTCGAATGTCGGTGGTAAACATTTCAATGATGCCAAGAATCGTGAATTCTTGAGACTCTTCCCACAGGGTAAGCTGTTGTCTTTCTGCTTTAGATGCTCGAAAATCGCTAAGGAGTTGATTCAAGATAGTTTGAATGTGAGTTTTAGCTCTGTTGGAATTGATAGAATATTGAGTCGTTGTTGAATTGTGTTGACTGTTCATTTGTTCTCTCCGTAAGAAATAATCTTTCCGTTTCTCTCAATTAAGAATTCAAATCCTTTGTTCCATCGGATAGCTCCATCTGAAAGGATTTTCTTACGTGCGCCTCGCTTATTAAAGTTGGCAGCTTTTCTTAAATATTTGAGGTACTCGTTTTGAAAGTCATGCCGATCAGCATGATCAACGATACTGTAGGCAAGGGTTGGATATGTTGCCTGATCCCAGGTTTCCATCAGCTTCTTAATCTCAGCAATTTGTTCGTTAGTATAGCCATAAAACAAAATAGCTTCATAATGATCTGAGTTGGAGGGTTGCTCATTAGGAGTTGAAATCATCTTAAACTGTCATCGGAGAGGGGATCGTTAAAGTCTGGGGCGATCGCCACTTTGCCTATATCTTGACCAGGAATGCGGGGTTGGCGTGAAACTGGAATCGGCAAAAGCCGTGCGATCGCCACTCCACCTTGAGAGATCAGGACTCCTTCCCCAGCTTGGACATGCTCGATCAATGCAGCATATTGCTCCCCAGTTTCAGGAATGTTAAATGTGATCGTCATGTGGCTGATCTCTTATATAAGTTGAATTTAATATCATTGTACTGGCTCTGATTCTGGTTTAGAAGGGCGATCGCGCAGGGTTTATCAGTTGATTCATCAATGGGATTGAGTTGTGATGGGAGCGATCGCTACATCACAGATGTTCAATGGGTTGGGATTCTGTGTCGGTGGATTCGATCGCCCGAATTGCTTCTACTGGCGATACTTCATCTGCCAGAACCGCCTGAATTCCTGGCAAATATTCGTCCATAATCATCAGGTTGGTGTAAACCATTGGTTGAATGGGGGTTGCTGATTCCAGATATGTTTTTGAACGTGAAACCAAAGGTTTCACGTTCAAAAACATATCACCATTAAGCAACGCCGGTTGAATGGATGAGTAATCGGGAGGTGATTGTAGGAAATTTAGTAGGGGGCGATCGCTCTTGGAGACGTTCTACAAGCGTCTACAATAAATGTACATACAGGTGAAAATGTTGCCCTTATTACTGAAGAGGACTGCTATACTGATGTCCAGTTGAATCCAAAGCAATCCTATGCAACACTATTCACTCACAGAAGTTCGCGATCGCTATAGTGAAGTTTTAGAGAAAGCTGCGATTGAACCCGTTTTGCTAACGGAGAATTAGCAACCTGGCTATGTTATTATGTCGGCTCAGAATTATCAGCAGTTGCTTGAGCGGCTAACTGCACTACAAGATCATGCTCTGGGGCAACTTGCGACAGCAGCTTTGCAAAATTCACAGATGGTTGGCTCGGAGTCTTTTACAGTTGAACTTCAGCATTTAGCGGGATTGCACAACAATTGCTTATAGCATGGCAAAACTGGATGGTCTTGAAACGGTTCTTGATTTTCTTAAAGGGCTACAACCGAAAATTGCAGCCCAAATTGCTAAGAAGGTGTTGTCGTTGAACGTTAATCCACTCCCATCTGATTGTAAAGAACTGTCGGGTTATTCAGGATACTATCGAATAGAACCAATGATGAGCTTGTAAACCGATGAGACGAGAGTTATGTGATTATGTCGCTCTAAAACCGAGGCTTAATGTGGGTATCCCAAACAGTAAGTAAGTTTTGAGCATCTACCTGGGTAACTGAACCGATTCGAGCAATCAATAAAGATTGCTCTAGACAATCCAATCGAGCAAGGCGTACAGTTGAGGGAACTCGTAAGCCGCTTTGTTGCCAATGTTGCAGAAGAATATCAGTTACCGATCGCGGAGGAGCAGAGGTAACGGCAGCAACCACTACATCTTGGGCATCTAACCACAGAATCAAAACGGGTCGCTTTTTGCTGGCACTGCCATCGGTAAACGTAATGTCCGCAACCCAAAATTCACCGGGTGTAATCGTCATACAACCCTTCATCGTCGGAAATATAGCTGTCGAGGAAGGCTGTATGATCTCGGATAGACGGCTGAGGAGAGGATGGGGCTGGCTGAATAGTAATCAACCAACGTCCTGATCCAATCAGGGTGGTTAACTCCGGTGGTAGGGTGAGCCGTTCCCCAGGTTGCAGTTCGACTTCATAGGTGAGGTTAACGGGTTGGCTTTTCATGGGTTAACGGATCAGGATTTAGGTTTTACAGTTGCCATCATCATTGTACTGACTCTGATTCTAATGCAGAAGGGCAATTGCTTTCCTGGTCTTGTTCTTGAACAACTTCATCGATCGCCTGCTTAAACTTTTCAACTCCGGTTTTGAGAGTTTGCAGCAGATTGGTGAATGACTGTTTGACTTCTTCAGTCGCTTCAACAAATTGTTGGGCTTTTTCTTTGAGTTCAAGATCAGAAGTGGCGGTTTGACAGCAATCGCGCAGGGTCTGTCCATTGACTCATTGATGGGATTGAGTTGCGATGGGAGCGATCGCTACATCACAGGATGTTCGACGGGTTGGGATTCTGTGACGGCGGATTCGATCGCCCGAATTGCTTTTATTGATGGTCGTTCGCCTGCAAGAATCGCCTGAAGAGAAGATTGGATTGACCATAGCTGAAGTAGTAATGATCACGGTATTTCACTATTGGCTCAGACGTGATAAGTGTGATGCTGCCTGATTCTGCCAGTTGTAAGAGGAAACTCACCCGCCCACCCCAGATGAGAGCCGAAACCCAGATATTAGTGTCCAGCAGAACTCTCATGGTCAACCATCTTCTGGCGCACTGTATTAACCAAATCGCTAATTTCTTCTAAACTCATTTCGTCGGGGTCCGGGTCCTGTGCCTCTATCCGTTTTAGCAGTTCTGAATAGGTCAGTGGTTTCTGAATTTTCTTGAATAAGATGGAATCGTCTGTTGTCCAGATGATGTATTCGTCTCCTGGATTCAGCTTTTCCTGAATCTCAAGGGGAATTTCCAGGAGGCGATCGGGGGTGACGCTAACGACGGTCGCTTTTCGCATTGGTATTCTCCGGCAATTGTGTGGCAGGGCTAGCTAAGGGAATCTATGTCGATTTTAACGCTCATCGCTTAACTACTTTGTTTTCAATGGTCTAAATCGTTACCTGAAGAAATCGCCCCTTTGTCCCTCGTCACTAAAACCGATCGCCTCGAACTTGAAGCAGCAATGAGTAGGCATGAGTGGGCGATCGCTACATCACTGGACGTTCAACAGGTTGAGGTTCTGTGTCAGAGGATTCGATCGCCCCTCTTGTCAGCAACGCGGTGGCTTTCAGGATAATCGTGGAGATTGATCTCCCATATTCTTTCTGCTAAGCAGTTCCATTTCTAATTTGCACAATTTGAAGGCTGAGATTTAGTTTTCGTGCGCGAAGCGCACAAAAACTAAACATGGAACAACTTATCCGTCTATAATAAATGTACATACACATGTACCTGTACATCATTATGCTATCCTACAAAGTTACTTCTCCAACGGAAGCCAGAAATGATCTCTTTCAGTTGTTCGAGCGGGTGATAACAAACCATCAGGTTTAGGGCATCACAGAGCAAACAAAATTTTGATCCAGACTGTAGATGCGATTTGAATGGGATGAAAACAAAGCTGAATCAAATGCTTTAAAGCATGGCATCACCTTTGAGGAAGCCGTAACAGTTTTCGCTGATCCTTACCTTTTGTTTACGGAAGATTTTAGGAATTCCTATGGAGAGGAGCGGGAGTGGGCGATTGGAGAAACAGAGCATGGCATAATTGCTATCGTTGTTTTTACAATACGGGGTGAGCAAATCAGGATTATTAGTGCAAGAAAGGCAACAAGAAAGGAGTGTCAACGGTATGAGTCAGGAATCTGAGTTTCCCTTTGAAAGAGCAAGACGAGTTACACCAGCAGAGAATCAGGCATTTAGAGCGGCGATCGCTGACCAATTTGGAATCAAGCTGAAACATCGTGACCGTCCTACTATGCAAAACGAGGAAAAGTATGAACCGATTTCGATTCGGTTACATCCTCAGATTTTAGAGTGGGTAAAAGCAGAAGCAACCCAACGAGGAGTTGGCTATCAAACGGTGATTAACGAGGTACTTTTACAACACATTAATCAGTGATTTCTTCCGCTTCATATTAAGTATGATGATCTGCCGCTTCGATTGCCCGAATTGCTTCAACTGGCGATACTTCATCTGTCAGAACCGCCTGAATTCCTGGCAAATATTCGTCCATAATCATCAGGTTGGTGTAAATGAGGTGTTGGATGGCAGCGTGACTGGGGAGATGATCAGTGGCATCTAGCAGGGTTTTATAACGAATCTCGCCATCATTAAAATCAAGCTCAAAGTTGCCGAGAATCATGCCGTAGTTGGCGCGAGTGAGGAATTCGGCGAGGGGCGATCGCTCTTGATTTATCTGGGCTACGATCAAGAGGATGAGAATGCTGGGGGAGGAAAACAAATGGGGGTAGACGGCAGGATCGAGGTTGGCGATGGGATTGGGGAACGGAACGCACCTTGCAGGAGCGATCGCACTGTGAAGCATCAGTACTCTACAGTAATCCGGCAGAATCAGCAGAAATGCCAAATCGCTGAGCAGCATCAATCAACCCAAAATCAAGGGAAAGCAGATTTTCTCCAGTGCGATTGTAGGCGATCGCTAAATGTAAAGCATCTCCTGCCCTCAAGCCAGTTTCCCACTGCTGAAGGAACTCGGCAGCAATTACAAAATCAGCCGTTGTTACCGTGAACACGGTGTAAGATTGAGCCGCATCACGTTGGAAAGATTGCATAATTACTGTCATCAGTTCTGGAGTCACTTCGTTCATTCGAACTCGACGAGACAGAAGACTGGCAAATTCTACCACTGTCCAATCACTAATGGCTAATTCAGCAGTCGGTCGATTAAGCAGAATTGATTCAACAGATGCACTAGTCGCTTCTTGAATATAAAAAGGTGCTAGAAAGCTTGTGTCTAGATAGATCAATACCTTGCCTCTCGCCGCAGGCTTTGAAGGGTTTGGAGAGAACTAATCGTTGTTTGCGATTGAGCGTCTCTTAGCTCCTTATGGGATGCTAGAGGTTGAGGATTGAGGGATACTGCTGATAATCGAGCGATCGGTTTACCATAACGAAGCAGTAACATTTCTTCACCCGTTTCAACCTGGTGAAGCAATTGACTGAGTGTGACGGATGTGTAAGCAATATCAATTTCCAGCATCAGATAAAACTCTTGCGGGAAGAACTAAACCTATACAATCGATTTTATCGCATTCCCAAACCACTGCTGCAATTGCCCCTCCCTATTCAATCCCAGGCGCACTTGCGACAATGCCAGCAATCGCTCTACAGTGTGATCGCTTCCAAGAGAGCGATCGCACTGTCCCATCCACAAACCGTAATCATGCCAACCCTTCAAGAGTTGCGATCGCATCAATCTAAGGGTGCGATCGCCGTAGCAAAAACGAGCGATCGCCCCTTCCCCTACCCTTGAGCAACGGGAGCGATCGCTACATCACAGGATGTTCGACGGGTTGGGATTCTGTGTCGGTGGATTCGATCGCCCTTTTCATCATTGTCCTGACTCTTGTTTTGGTTCAGGAGAGCGATCGCCTTCAGTATCTTGATTTTGTGCAACTTCATCGATCGCCTGCTTAAACTTTTCAACTCCAGTTTTGAGAGTTTGCAGCAGATTGGTAAATGACTGTTTGACTTCTTCAGTCGCTTCGACAAACTGTTGGGCTTTTTCTTTGAGTTCAGGATCAGAAGTAGCGGTTTGGCAGCGATCGCGCAGTTTGTCGGGAAGCGTATCAAACTTATCGCTGACGGTGATGCCTTGATTCTCCAGATAGTGTCGGAAGGATTTCATGCGATCGCGGGCGGTTTCAATCTGTTCTGGATTGTCGGAGATGGCTCCCTGTAAGATGTCCTGGAAGCCGCTAAAGAGGTTGGCTAAGCCGTCTTTAAGGGCACTGGGATGGCTTTGGCTTTGTTCGGGGGTGATGAGGAGAAGGGAGGCGATCGTGTCAATGGTGAAGGGGTTAGCTGCTAAGTTAGATTCATTTGAGTATTTCTTATCGCTTAAATTGTTGTCTGGATGCTCCGCTCCAATTTTTTCCTGAGCATCAAAGACGACAAAATACTTTTCAAAATCACCACTTACATAAAAACTAACTTCAACCCTGTTGATCTCAATCTCAAATTCATGTTGCTCATGAGACTTAGTTTCTCTATCTAGAGCTAACCCTTCTCCCAAAACAGCGATAATTTCCATAATATACTTTTGTATGGCTCTAAACCATTTACTGATAACACTTATTCTTCTAATTTTCGAACGTTATTAATATCGGACTCAAATCTAGATTCTATACGAGCGTCGATTGGATCGATAGATTGCCCTGGTTGTCCAGCAGCATCTAGAACAAATGCTTTGCACACAAAGTCAGAATCTACAGTCATTAGATGCTGATACGGAGGTTCACCGAATTCACTAGATTCATTCTCAACTGAGACTGTGTACTTAGACCAGTATCCAATTTGTTTCCAACCTATGACGGTTTCTTCAACCCTTTCACTATGTTTGTCGTTTGCTTCCTGAGTTATTGGATACAAGTTCTCCGGTCCGTTCGGACCTCCAAGTCGGCGATTCAATAGATGTCCGGCTACATAAATGCTGGAGCTATTAACAGGAGCATTGATTCGCTCTTCACCTCTGTCTTCGAGGTCATCACTTGCAATACGTCTAGCACTGCTACTAATCAAATGCCTCATGACTTGTTCAAGACGTGTACCTGTCGGTCCTGCTAGGGCATCAGGATTCAAGTAGGTTATCATGCGTTTACCGACTGTTTGAGATCCGCTAGGAGTGTCTATCGTTCCAGGGAGCAAATCAGGATCTTGCTCTAAATCTATAGGTCTAGAGTTTAAGATTAACTCTTTGAATGCTCTTATATTTTGATAATCATCACTAGTTAAATTACTTTTTAGTAGGATTTTGACTGAGACTTTTCCTAAATCTTGCCATTCAATTTCTTCCAAGTTGTATTTTTCGAGAATGTTTCTAAATCTGTCTTTAACCTCTTCTGTAGTCTCTGAAGAAGCAACAACTTGTCTTAATTCTTCTTTCGCTCCTTCAAAGTCAACAAACGGTCTTGCTCCTTTCTTCTCACTTTTATTTGGAGCAACTTCTACTCTGAAATCGAGATCGCTATCTTGCTTATCTGATGATGGGTTTTCAAGATATACCGACAGCCTAATTCCACGCCTTAGTCTGCGTGTGTACCTTCTCTCAACCTCTCTTGCTTTTCTCTCAGTTTCTCTTCTAACAGTGTCATAGTCTTTGGGTTCACCTTGTTCTAGCTCACGGATTGCTTGCCTGATCAAACTCTGGTGATAGGCTGGTGAATCAGGGGTGTCATCGTCTCCCTTATTGTCAGTCGGATCTTCATCTTTACCTCTAGGACGACGTGGAGAATCAGTAGGGGTTTCGTCTCCGTCAGGGGTGCGATCGCGTGGAACTCCGGGACGAGTAGGTTCTGGAGTCCGAGTAGGTGTATCATTGCCATCGCCTGTCCGACCGGGTGGTGTACCGCCAAGTTCAGGAGTGCGAGTGTCTTCAGGTTCAGGATCTCGATCTTTTGGTGGAGTCGGTCTTGGGGTTGGTGTAGGGCTGGATTCAGTAGAACTATCTGCCCCGTCACGCAGTCTTGGTTGACCGGGAGCACCACTCTCAGTATCGGCTCCACGATCCCGTCGGCGATCGCCTCCTGGAATCGGTACACCGCCCATCAGCAGCTCTAAAAACTCATCGCCGTACTGTCGCAGAATGTCACCAATAATGCCCAGGTTATCCATCACGGTGCTGGCTTTATCTCCGGCTCGACTGAATAAATTCCTAACGCTGCTTAGAATTTCGTCTACGTGCTGACCCAGCGTGTTCATGCCGTTTGAAACCATTTGCATCGCAGGGCCAGAGCGATCGAGTACGTTGGTGATTTGTCGAACTATCCTGACTACGCTACTTGCTACTGTTGATGCGCCCGCAGTGAAGTAGGCAAGGACTAACTCCAGCACAATAGTTCCTGTCAACCAGCCAGCCCCATCTCCAATTTGACTTTCGGCTTCGTCCTGCATCATAAACTCGCAGACCTGTGTAGCAATCTGACCACCCGCGTTGCCAATGGCAGTCATGACTTGCTCTCGCACTTCGCCCATCATGTCCATCACATCTTCAAAAGTGATGTCTTCCCCAGCCCCGGTAAAGACTTCCTGCGCCGCAGTCAAGAAATTGGTAGTGACTTCATTGCTCGGTGCTTCCAGTTCAGAAGCCATTGTCATTAGGCGATCGATGACGATCTCCAGGATGTTCATCCCTGCCTCTTGTAAGGGACCTGCTCCTCCTCTGCCACTCCGCGTGGAATCGGTGTCCTGAGTCGTTTGATCGGTCTGGCGAGATGAGTCTGACTGCTGAGCCGGAGTTGATCCCGTTTGGCTATCTGCCTGACTGCGCCCTTCCTCGTCAGATCGATTGAGCCAGTCTTTGAAATCATTGATAGCAGTGATGCCCTCATAAATCAGCACAAAGGGATCGGTAATTCCCTCCCAAATACCTCTTAAAAAGCCCCTGACAAAGCCCAAGGCAAAGTCTGGACTGCTGCCACTGATGATCTTGGCAATCTTGTTAGAGATAGCAACCTTAACGTCAGTCGCTTGTGCCCTCAGTCCTTGTAAGAAGCCGAGAACACCCTGTTTCAAGAACGGCCACAAAACACCAAAGAAGGGGAAGTCTGGCATTCCCGACAGGATTTCAATCAGGGTATCTAACAGGAAATCGATGATAGGGCCTTTGTAGCAGTCTGGTAACGCCATCCAGGCATGACCTAACAGCAGTCCTGGAATTCCACCTGGATTCAGAATCACTGCTGCGATCGAGGTCAGAACTTCAATCCAGGGTCTAATCTTTTCCTGAATCTTTTGAGCAAATTCAACAACTGACCTGCTAATAGACTCAAACTTGTCACGGCTCCAGGTGACAAAATCACGAACGCCGTT